>Ga0351970_1022_pt1 | contig 34657 bp, 35 predicted proteins | sample BONcelFGM3001C10_FD_206752 | JGI IMG/M metagenome (GOLD analysis project Ga0351970, IMG submission 206752) | Enriched cells from coal bed in the Powder River Basin, Montana, United States - BONCAT cells FGM rep2 HSBNCT.FGM.300.1.C10 ...
GCTGACGCTGCAGGACCACAAGAGCAGACCGGGATTTCGGAACTATTTCATTGTGCGGCGAAAGGGATGATCCATGAAATTCAGCAAAAATGTCAGACGCCTCACCACGCTCTCTGTTCTTACCGGTTTGTCGATCGTTCTTATGCTACTGATACGTTTTCCGATTTTTCCGGCTGCGCCGTATCTGGAATATGAACCCATGGACGTTCCCATATTGATCGCAGGTTTTGCGTTCGGGCCATTGGCAGGGCTGGCTGTCACAGCGGTTTCCTCCGTCATTCAAGGCGTGACAGTGTCGGCTGCTGTCGGCGGTTGGGTGGGCATACTCATGCACTTTATAGCCACAGGCACGTTGGTGACGGTATCATCGCTGATCTATAAGCACAAGCAGACTGTGACGGGCGCTGTGATTGCACTTGTCGCAGGCACCATTGCGATGTCCGTCATTATGATACCCGCTAATCTGATCATCACTCCGGCTTTTTTTGGGACACCTCCTGAAGTTGTCCAATCTTTGCTGCTGCCTGTGCTCATACCGTTCAACCTGATCAAAGCCGGCATCAACAGCGCCATCGCATTTGTGATTTACAAGCCGCTGCGCAAGTTCATCATAAAAAATTGACACTGTATTGCAAAAGGCAGACACAACAGCGGCCAGTCAGAAGTGTGAGCGCTGTCCGTTTGCATTTGGAGCATAATTCGGTTATACTACTGCCAGCTTAAAAAGAGCAGGAGAGAAAACATGCCCGTATCCCGCCATGTCACCAAAAGCGCAGACGAGACACTTGAGCTTGGAAAAAAGACGGCCGAATCGCTCAAAAAGGGCGATGTGGTCGCGCTTGTCGGGGGATTAGGATCCGGTAAAACGGTGTTTGCCAAAGGTTTAGCGCTGGGGCTCGGCATAAAGGAAGACTTAACCAGCCCCACGTTTACGCTGCTGCGCCAATATCAGGGGCGGTTTGAGCTTTGCCATTTCGACCTTTACCGCATAGAGGATGAACAGGAACTCGAGCATATCGGCCTCTATGATTGTGCCGGAGGTGACAACGTCTGCATCATAGAGTGGGCGCAGCACGCGCAGCGGCTTTTTCCGACGTTTTGCGTTTGTTTTTCGGGTTCGGGAAGCGATGAGCGCGCAATAGAAATCAAAGAGGGAAAAGATGCACATACTGGCTGTTGACACAACCGGAATCGCATGCTCGGCGGCGGTGTTGAGCGAAGGCGCGATACGCTGTGAAACATACATGAACGCAGGCCGCACGCATTCCCAAACGCTTGGCCCGATGATTGATTTTTGCCTTTCAAGCGCCGGGCTTTTTATCCGTGATATTGATCTTTTTGCCTGCGCATCGGGCCCGGGCTCGTTCACCGGCCTGCGTATCGGCATCGGCATGATAAAGGGTTTTGCACATGCGTCCAGCAAACCGACTGTCGGTGTGAACACGCTGGATGCGCTCGCGCGCAACGCGGCGGGTACGGACGAGATCGTCTGTCCGGTTATAGATGCGCGGCGCAAAGAAGTATATACAGCAACCTATTTAAGCGGCAAGAGGATAACGGATTACCGTGCAGTTCCTCTGGTTGATGTACTCAGCTCTCTTAAAGGGCAACGTGTTGTTTTTCTGGGCGACGGTGCCGTCAACTATCATGATACAATAACCGCCGCCGATGCAGGCTTTCGTGTGGCGCACGGCGGCATCGTGCTGCAGCGTGCAGGTTCTGTCGGCATGGCGGCTCTGGACATGTTTAAAACGGGCATAAGCCAGGATGCGTACAGCCTTGAGCCTTTTTATCTGCGCGAAACGCAGGCAGAGCGTGTTTTGGCGGCAAAGGAAAAAAGATGAAGGTAACCTACCGGCAGGCGACCGAAAAGGACCTGGCAGACATTTACAATATTGAACTTGCGTGTTTTTTACGCCCATGGACTTATGCTTCACTGCAAAACGACATATGCAGCAATGAGTGGGCTTTATACATCGTTGCCGAAGCTGACGGCTGCATCGCAGGGTATTGCGGCATGCACACTATGTTCGATGAGGGTCATATCATGAACGTGGCTGTGATGCCTCGCTTTCGCCGTCGCGGCATAGGCAAAGGTTTGATTGAGGCTGTTTTCTGCATGACGGCTTTAGACTGCTACACGCTGGAAGTGCGCATTACAAATTTAGATGCGGTCAGCCTGTATAAACGTCTTGGCTTTGAGATCCTCGGCAAAAGACCTAAATACTACGGAGACGAGGATGCGCTGATCATGTGGAAGGGCAAAACCGCGCCTTGATAGTGACGTGCCAAAAATGTATAATCGACACGAATCCACAAAGGCAATCAGGAAGGCATGAAAACTAGCATAGACGGCATAAAAATCAATTATGAACAGCACGGGGAAGGAGAAGACGTTCTTGTGCTGCACGGATGGGGCGCAAGTATGGAAACGATGCGCCCTGTCATTGATGCGCTGTCAAGCCGTTACCGCGTCACGGCCCTTGATTTTCCGGGTTTCGGGGGCAGCGGTGCACCGACCGAACACTACGGTGTGCCACAATACGCCGCACTGACATATGCGTTGCTGCAGCAGCTCGGCATACAAAAAACGCACGTGATCTGCCACTCGTTCGGCGGGCGCGTCACCATACTGCTTGCTGCGCAGCATCAGCAGATGGTCGGCAAGATCGTGTTTACAGGCGCGGCAGGGCTATTAAAACGCCGCACGCTGCGCTACTATCTGCGCATATACGGTTACAAAGCAGCAAAACGCTTAAGCCGCGGGCGTACGGTCAAAAGGCTGCTCAAACCGCTCGGCATCGATGTGGATGCGCGCGTCAAAAACGCGGGGTCGCAGGATTTTAGGGCGTTGCCGGACAGCATGAAAAAGGTTTTTGTACGTATCGTGAATCTCGATCTGAAAAGCCGCCTCAAAGAGATAAAAAGCCCTTCGCTGCTGATATGGGGCGAAAAAGATACAGAAACGCCGCTGGAATTCGGCAGGACGATGGAAAAGCTGATCCCCGATGCCGGGTTGGTGGTCTTCAGCGGCGCGGGGCATTATGCTTTCCTTGAGTGCCTTGGGCGCTTTATCCATATCGTTGTCACATTTTTCGGAGGTTAACGGATGACGGTGTACATTCATATTGCTTTGTACATACTCACAGCGGCATTTCTGGTGCTGGCTTGCCAAAGATTTGTGCATATGCTGCAGCTCGAAGGGTACCGAAACAAGAATCTGTTTCGCTGGCTGTGTGCGCACCGCAGGGCGGTGTACGCTCTGCCTGCCGCCGCTGCTGTCTTTGGGATACTATTGGCCCTGCTTGCCAATGTGTTTTTTCCCGATGCGGCAATCTACATTTTCTTTGTATCTGGCGCGGCGTACCTGATTCTTATTATAGTGTACATACGGCGTTTGCGCGGCGAAAAAGCCAAGAAGCCGCTTGTTTATACCGGACGCGTCAAACGCTTGTTTGTTTATATCTGCGTTTTCCATATCATCGTATCTGGCGGAGCGTTGCTTCTTGATTTGCTTATGTTCTCAGGCACGGTGTTTGCGGGGACGGCGCTTTTTTTATTGATACTGCTTGCAGGTATCGGTGTGATGGCAGCCAATCTGCTTGCCATGCCGCTTGAAGCCGCCATTCGCGGCTGGTATCTTCATGATGCCAAACGCATACTCGCGCAGCGTGGCGACCTTATCCGTATCGGCATCACAGGCAGCTATGGCAAAACCAGCTGCAAATTTATTCTCGGCACCGTACTGTCCGAACAGTACAATGTACTTGTGCCGCCTTCAAGCTACAACACGCCCATGGGTTTGACGCGGGTTGTGCGTGAGCAGCTTGAAAGATCGCATGAGGTGTTCATTGCGGAGATGGGTGCGCGCTATCAGGGAGACATCAAGGAGCTTTGCTCCCTTGTGCATCCGCAATACGGCCTTTTGACCTGGGTCGGGCCGCAGCACCTTGAAACAATGGGCAGCATTGAGAATATCGCGAAAACAAAATACGAGCTGGTCGAAGGGCTGCAGGAGAACGGAACCGCTTTTTTCCCGGCCGATAACGCCATTTGCCTCAAGATGTATCAAAAAACCACGCATGATAAATACCTTTTTGCGCTGGATTACAAGGGAGATGCGTATGCGCGCGCCGAAAATATACAGGCCGGAAAATATGGCAGCCGTTTTGACCTTATACTTGACGGAGAGCGTATCGCTTGCGAAACAAAGCTTCTCGGCAAGCATAACATCGTCAACATCACGGGCTGCGCGGCTGTCGCCAGAAAACTCGGGCTGACAACGGCGCAGATCCGCCTGGGCATCCGTAAAATCCAGCCCGTGCAGCACCGGCTTGAGCTTCTGCCCATGAAGGGCGGCGTCACCGTGATCGACGATGCATTCAACGCCAATCCTTCGGGCGTACGCGCGGCAATGGAAGTCATCAAGATGTTTGAAGGGCGCAGAATCGTCGTCACGCCCGGGCTGGTGGAGCTTGGCGCACAGGAAAAAGCGGAAAACTTTGCGTTCGGAAAAGTGATGGCAGAGGCTGCCGATATTGTGTATCTGATAGGCCAAAAGCACACACAACCTATATACGATGGGCTGATCGAAGGCGGTTTTGACAAAGCGAGCATTTATGTTTTTTCTTCGCTTGACGAGGCGTCAGAATCGCTGTGGCAGCAGGCGCGTCCGGGCGATGTGGTGCTGTTCGAAAACGATTTGCCTGACAACTACAACGAATAGGAGAGTTATATGAAAAAGAACCTGGCTGTTACTTTCGGCGGAAGGACCGTGGAGCACGATATATCCATCATCACGGCTCTGCAGCTCATGGCCAACGCAGACAAAGATAAATACAATGTAATACCCATATATATCGACCGTGACGGCAAGTGGTATACTGGCGATAAGCTGTTTGATATGGCTGTGTTTTCCAGCTTTGACCCCAAAGCGAAGGGAATAAGGCGCGTGTTCCTCTCATGCGCGGCCGATGCTACGCTTTATGAGTACGGCAAAAAACAAAAAGAAATCTGCCAGATCGATGTGGCGATACCTGCGATGCATGGCATGCACGGCGAGGACGGCACCTTACAAGGGCTTTTTGAGCTTTCTGACATACCGTACGCCAGTGCCGGGGTGACAGGCTCTGCTGTCGGCATGGATAAGATCATCATGAAATCCGCTTTTTTGGGTTTCGGCTTCCCTGTGCTTGACTCAGTTTTCTTTGAACGCGATGAATTCTTTGATGACAGCGATGGGGTCTGCGAGCGGGTGGAGCAAAAGCTTTCCTACCCTGTGTTTATCAAGCCGGCGAACCTTGGCTCAAGCATTGGCGTCAACAGGGCGGATGACCGTGAAACACTGCGTTTTGCTCTCGAAGTCGCGGCACTGTATGATAAGCGTATCCTTGTAGAAAAAGCAGTCAAGGATATCATGGAGGTCAATTGCTCTGTGCTGGGCGCTGGCGGAGACGCAAAAGCGAGCGTGATCGAGCAGCCCGTGACAGCCAGCCGCTTTCTTGGGTTTGAAGAAAAGTATTTAAGCGGCGGGGGCAAAACCAAAGGCATGGAATCTTTGGGGCGTAAAATACCCGCCGATATTTCCGAAGAAATGGCTGAGCGCATCAAACAGCTTTCTCTTGATATTTTTAAAGCGCTTGATCTTAAGGGCGTGGTGCGCATTGATTATATTATTGACAAATCAGAAAACAAGCTGTATGCCAACGAGGTCAATACCATCCCCGGGTCGTTCTCGTTCTATCTGTGGGAACCGTCGGGCGTGTCTTTTCCGGCGCTTATCGACAGGCTGGTAGCTATTGCTGAGCGCCAGATGCGCGAGAAAAAAAGATCCAGTTATGCATATGATTCAGGCGTACTCCAAAAGGCTGCAAAAGGTCTGAAAACAGCCAAATAGGCGGTTTACACAGCCATGTTGTTTCGGTATAATAAAATAACAGAAAAAAATTAAAGTGAGGTGCCATTATGTCTGAACAGAAAAATTCAATGGGTATGGACGAAAAAACGGCGAGCTGGTTTGCTTATGTACTCGCGATTCTTAGCGCAATTATCGTATTGGTTTCCGAAAAAGACAATAAAACAGTACGCACACATGCCTGGCAGTCCTTGGTGATGGGATGTTTCTTTGTGGCCGTGATGATCATACTTGGTATTCTCAGCGCGATCTTTATGCCGAATCCCTTGGTGAACCCCATGGCATATCTGTACGGCCCGCCCTTCATGGTTGTCATTTTTGGTATTATCAGCTGGATCGCCGGCGTTGTATGGGTTGTTCTTACAATCATGTGCATCCTCAAGGCGCTGCAGGGCGACATTTTCAAGGTTCCTGTCATTTACGACAAAGTCCAGAATTTTAAATAAGGTTTTCTGTCAAACAGGCGGCATCCTGCCGCCTGTTTGAGTTGCCTATAAAGCAGGCTTAAAAAGCCGCAATTTTTATCAGCACGGAGCGCGGGGACAGTTTTACCCCGCGTCTTTTTTTCACAAGAGTCATTGATAACAATTTATGCTGCCCCCGACCCATACATTTTTTGCGGTGGCCGAAGCAAAATAAACCATTATGGATAAACAGGGCTTTGATTGGCCGGTCAAACCCATGGAGCCGGTCACACGTAAAGAAGTGTTTGACAGCGCTGATACGGTTTTTCAGGTCAAATGGGACGGTGTGCGCGTCTTATCATATGTGTTTGCCGACAAAAGCATCCGGCTTTATAACCGGCGCCTTAACGAACGCACTTTGCAGTACCCGGAAGTGTCACAAGCCCTGTCAAAACTTGAGCCGTTGACTGTCCTTGACGGTGAGATCGTCGCGCTCGGAGCAAACGGAAAGCCTGATTTCCCGCTTGTGCTGCAGCGCGATCTTATGCGTATGCCGTCAAAAATCAGGTACACGGCATCAAGGATCCCCGTTTACTATATGGTTTTTGATATACTCTGGCTTGACGGGAAAGCAGTTTTTAAACTTCCGATGAGCGAAAGGCTGTTGATCCTTGAAAAGATGGATTTTGGGCAAAGCGTTATGCAGCATGTGGACAGCACAAAAGGCGCAGGTAAGGCGCTTTTTGAGGCGGTCAGGGCAGAAGGGCTTGAAGGCATAGTTGCCAAAAAGATGGACAGCCCGTACCATATCGGCAAAAAAACAGACACATGGCAGAAAATAAAGTGCTTAAGGCAGCTTGAAGCGGCTGTCGGCGGTTACATTGCAGAGGGTAAGCGCTTCAAGTCTTTGCTTCTCGGCATTCCGCACGCAAGCGGGCTTTTGTATATCGGGGCGGCGGCATCGGGCGTGACGCAAAAACAATGGAATGCGCTTGGCTCCGTTTTTGCTGACTCTTGCTGGCCGTGCCCGTTTGTCAATCCTCCTGACACCGCAGGCGCAAGATGGGTTTTGCCAAAAGTTCACGTGTCTGTGCGCTTCTTAGAATATACGAAAAGCGGCCTGATGCGTGCTCCTGCTATTGCAGGTTTTTTGGAGAAAATATGAAATCGAAAAGCATATTCATCGTTGAGGGCAAAGAGGTCACATTGACCAATACGGAAAAGATTTATTTTCCTGAACTCGGCGCGTCAAAAGCGGAACTGATTGAGTACTATATACGTATGGCAGATTATATATTGCCTTATCTCAAAGGCCGGCCGTTCTCTATGCTGCATTATCCGGACGGCATATACGGAAAAACGTTTTATCAAAAGCAGCGCCCCGCCGATGCACCTAAATGGCTTCAAAGCGTTTCGCTGGCCTCCAAAGACAAAACGATAAACTGGTGCCTTGTCAACGATCTGCCAAGCCTTATTTACATGGCCAACCGTGCGTGTATCGAAATGCATGCATGGTTTTCGCGCCTGCCCGACGAAGGCCAACCGGATGTGGCCATATTCGACCTTGATCCTTCGGGCAGCACTGGCTATAAAGAGGCGGCAGAAGCCGCGCTGCTTGTCAAAACAGCCCTTGATGCGTATGGGCTTACCGGTATTCCGAAACTGTCAGGGAAGACAGGCGTACATGTCGTGGTGCCCATAGAACCGGTGCCTTTTTATAAGGTGCGTGATTTTTTGAAAAAGATATGTCAGCATATCGAAAACGCACAACCGGCGCTGTTCACGACCGAACGTACGATCGCCAAGCGCAAAGACCGCGTTTATCTTGACGCTGTGCAGAACGGGAGAGGCAAAACGCTGCCTTCGCCGTACAGTGTGCGCGCGGTGCCTGGCGCCAATGTGTCCGCGCCTGTCACGTGGAAGGAGCTAGCAAACGGCATCAGCCCGCAAAGCCTTGTTATGCGCAGTATGGAAGCGCGTATCAAAACCGTGGGGGATCTTTTCGCGCCTGTCTATACGATAAGTCAGAAACTGCCGAAGATTTAAGCAAGCTTATCTGCCCGATCCTGGCATACTTTTTGCAATCTGCCTTTTCTCATTTGGCGGCGCTTTTTTTATTTTTGGCTTTTTCGCAGCATCATCAGAGCGTTTTTGAGTGACTTTAACGCTTTGACGCAGACGCTCCATGAGATCGACCACATTGCCCGAAGGCTCCGGCACAGCCTCTTGTACATGAATCACATCCTGCCCTTCGATCTTGGCGCGGATAAGATTTAAAAGCTCTTCGCGATAGGCGTCATGGTATTTTTGCGGTGCGAAAGCGGAAGTTAAGTTTTCAACAAGTTGTTTGGCCATATCCGTTTCTTCTTTGCGTACATCAACGCTTGAAGAAAGCTCTGCAATGCCAAGCTCTGCGGTGTTTCGGATCTCATCGTCAAAAAACATCATGGACAAAGCAAGCGCATCCTTAAGCAGCCGCACGAGGCAAAGGTGTTCTTTGTTGCGGAGCGTGACTTTGGCAACAGCCGCTTTGCCTGTCTCACGCATGGCGTCACGCAGTATCAGATACGGCTTCTCGCCGCCCTTTTCAGGCCAAAGGTAATAGGTTCTATCGAAATACACCGGATCGACCTCGCTGATTTGGATAAAGTCCACGATGTCTATGTATTTTGTGCTTTTGACGGGCAGTGCATCAAGATCCTCTTCCTTGATCAGCACAAACCTGCCGGGTTCATACTCATAACCTTTGACGATCTGCTCATAGGGCACCTCTTTGGCACACGTGCTGCAATAGCGTTTCTGGCTAATCGGTGTATTGCACGCTTTGTGCAGCTGCCGGAACGCTATTGATTCGCGCATTGTGGCTGCGCCCATTTTCACCGGTACATTAAGCAGGCCGAAGCTGATCGCGCCCTTCCATACCGTTTGCATAAGAAATGCCCCCCCCCTTGGTTTTTTATGAGCCGCTGATCCGCTCGCAATGCTGCCTTTGGCAGTTTCGATCAAAGTGAATCAGCGTGTCCTTAGCATTTCCTTCTGCTCAAAAAATAATAAGCGGCAATTGTCCTTTTTTTTGCTTGACTTTTTAGCGCTATCCGGTGTATATAATAACAAGTGCTATTGAGGGAATGAAGTTCTCCCCTGCGCAAGCAAAACCGCCGTATGGCTGATGACTTCTGTGTCTGATTCACAGAACCATCAGCTTTTTGTTTGCGGCAAAAAGCAAAAAATAAAGCATCGAAAGGATACATCAAATGCTGACCAGCGTGGCGCTTATACTGATTTTCGGCTTTACTCTCAGTGCGGTGTTTCAAAAGCTGCACATCCCCGGGCTTCTTGGCATGCTTATCGCGGGTATAATACTCGGCCCGTTTGCCTTAAACATGATAGATGAAAGCATCCTTCATATCTCCTCAGAATTGCGTGAAATTGCGCTCATTGTCATACTTGTACGAGCCGGGCTGTCGCTCGACCTCAAAGACTTAAAAAAGGTCGGCAGGCCTGCAGTCTTGCTGTGTTTTATTCCGGCTACGTTAGAAATCGCGGGCGCTATGCTGCTTGCGCCGCCTTTATTGGGCGTGACGCTTGTTGAAGCAGCGATCATCGGCGCCATGCTGGCTGCGGTGTCTCCGGCTATTATTGTGCCTAAAATGCTTGCTTTGCTGGAAAAAGGGTACGGGCGCAACAAATGCATCCCGCAGCTTATTATGGCGGGCGCGACCGCTGACGATATCTACGCTATTGTGATGTTTACTTCATTTGTGAGTATTGCCCGCGGCGGCAGCTTCAGCGCGGTTTCGCTTCTTCATGTGCCGGTTTCGATTGTGACAGGGTTTGCTGTCGGCATTGGCGTTGGTTATGCACTTGTACTGATTTTCAGGAAGTTTCATATCCGTGACACCATAAAAGTGCTGGTGATACTGGGGGCGGCGTTCCTGCTGGTTGGATTCGAAGAGTACTTGAGCGCTGTCGTGCCATTCTCCGGGCTGCTCTCCGCGATGGCGGTCGGCGGCACGGTGCTCAAGATGCGCGAAGTCGTGGCCAAGAGGATATCGGGTAAGTTTTCAAAAATATGGGTTGCTGCTGAGGTCGTGCTTTTTGTGCTTCTGGGCGCAGCAGTGGATATCCGCTATATTTTTGGCGCGGGCATTGCTGCTGTTGTTGTGATCCTTGGCGCGCTTGTTTTCAGAGCGGGCGGTACATCTTTGAGCCTTATAAAATCAGGCCTAAATAAAAAGGAAACGCTGTTTTGCAACATCGGTTACCTGCCCAAGGCAACTGTCCAGGCAGCCGTTGGCGCGATACCTCTTGCTGCGGGCATCGCTGCCGGAAATATTATTTTGAGTATCGCCGTGCTCTCAATCATGATCACCGCGCCTCTTGGTGCGATCGGCATCGATTTAAGCTACAAAAAGCTGCTCAAAAAATGCCAATAAAATCTTACCTGCTGGATCTGGCACAGTGCAAAAAATGAAAAAAGCGCCCGTTTTCAAGTGCGAAACGGGCGCATAATTCTATCACATCAATATCTTGACACGAACATTTTGAGTGTGCCGTCAGCCGTAGCGGCATCTATCCATTCATTGGTCAGCTCTGACCATTTGGCTTCTCTGCGTGATGTAAGCAGCGTTTCCCGGATGCTTTCTTTCATTTCATCATACGGTATCGCGCCCTTAAGCAGCCGTTCGCAGCGGATGATATACGCACCCATCATCCCAAAGACGGGCTTTGAGTATTGGCCGGCCTGCGTCAAGGCCGTAGCAGCCTCCACATAACCAGGTATATCGATCTGAGAAGCGGGCCCAATAACATGGCCTTTCGTTTTAAGCGGTTCCTCATTAAAAGCAGGATCCTCATTGTATTCTTCCATCAATGCATCAAAATCTTCGCCGGCATCGAGCCGCGACATAAGCTCATCAACTTTAGGCTGTATCGACAAAGATGCTTCGCTGATCAAGGAATCATAAAGAGGCACATTGCCCGCAGATTCTGCCTGATAAATATCCAAGCTGTCTTCGAAATCAAATTTGAGGAGGATGTGCCTGACATACATATAGCCTTCCGGATAATAGAAAACCTGCCCGAAGCCCCGCTGCATCTCAAAAAAAGCTGGATTCAATTCCAGGTTGCTTTTTTGCACTTCTACATTGGTATCATAATAGCTGCGGACTTCCTCTTCGGAGACCTCAAGGCCGCTGATATAATGCTCTTTGACCTTGTCGAAAATATATTCACGCTCAAGCTGCTGCCGGTAAGTGGCTGCGGAATAGCCGATTGAGTTTAAGTAATCCTCAAGCCACGCGGCGTATTCTTCATCATAGTCAAGTGCGGGGTCGGCATCAACGGCAGTCTGAACATAGAAACCGATAGAGGAGTCAGCCGTTTCAAGGCCTTCCTGATACTGCGCATCAAGCTGCGCGGCTTCCTCTTCACTCAGGCTTGACAGGCCAAGCTCGTCGGCTTTATCCATCGCGATCCGAAATGCGGCGGTCCGCTTGATAAAACCCTCAAGGTATGACGGCCAGTAACTCTCGTTTTCCTTAATATCATCAAGATTGAGCTGTTGTTTGGACAACTCAGCTTTCATTTTTAGCGTCACGTCTTCTTTTGTGATTTTCTCGCCCCTGTATTCGATGATGACTTTTTCGTTTTCCTTTTTCAGTGCGAGTTCCTCATCGACTTCAATAAGCGAACAGCCGCCTGAAAGCAAGAACAGCGCGAAAAGCACAAGTGCGGCAATGCGTTTTTTGATCATACGGTCCTCCTTATGGCCGGGTGGTCTGTGCAAGAATGCCTTCTCCGGCAAACATAGAAATTCTAACATTGTTGCGCACAAACGTCAACGCTGAGCCAATACGCAACACGAATCATTGACACTTAACGGTTTTATGATAAAATGTTATCGATAAACGAAAAATAATTGTTACCAAATAGGCAGTTTGAAAAGCTGCGCTGCCAAAAAAAAGAGAGGCTATCAATGAGAGACCACAGCCAGGCTGTCTGTATGCATATGTATGAGAAGATGCTGCTGATACGATACAGCGAGCAAAAGTTAGAATCGCTGTTTGCAGAAGGGCAAGTGCACGGCACCACCCATCTTTATATCGGACAAGAAGCTGTGGCTGCCGGTGTTTGCGAAGCGCTTGAACCAAAGGATTTGATACTAAGCACGCACCGCGGCCACGGACACTGCATTGCTAAGGGCATCGACATCGCCGCAATGATGGCGGAATTTCTGGGCAGAGAAACGGGCTGCTGTGGGGGCCGGGGCGGCTCGATGCACATTGCCGATTTTGAGCATGGCAATTTGGGGACGAACGGCATCGTCGGCGGGGGGCTTCCCTTGGCGGTGGGTGCGGCGCTGGCGCAGCAAATGCGCGGAGAAAACCAGATCACGGTATGCTTTTTCGGAGACGGCGCGTCTAATGAAGGTATTTTTCATGAATCGCTAAATTTAGCTTCCATATGGAAACTGCCTGTCTTGTTTGTCTGCGAGGACAACAAATACGGCCTTTCTATGGCCACAAGCGCTTCCATGAATATTATGGATATTTCCTTGCGTGCAACCAGCTACGACATGCCCGGCAAAACGGTTGACGGCAATGACGTTTTTGCAGTATACGATCAAGCCAAAAACGCGCGCGCATATGTTTTAAACAACGGGCCTATGCTGCTGGTATGTGATACTTACCGCATATCGGGGCATTCAAAAAGCGATAAAAACGTATACCGGCCGAAGGACGAGATCGAGCGATGGAAGAAAAAAGACCCCATAGTTCAAATGAAAAAAGTCATGCTTAGCCACAAAATATTGACCAAAGGCCAAATAAACGATATTGAGAAAAGAGCGAAAGAGACGGTGGACGATGCAGCTGCATTTGCACAGCATAGCCCTTTTCCTTCTGAAGAAACTGTCCGCAACGGTGTTTATGCATAAGGAGAAACCATGAAAAACTTAACATACGCACAAGCCATCCATGAAGCCTTAACGCTTGAAATGCGCCGCGACGATGCAGTTTTCATATTAGGGGAAGATGTCGGCCTCTACGGCGGCGGCTTCGGTGTCACAGCCGGTTTGGTTGAGGAGTTCGGCAAAAAGCGGGTCATAGATACACCGATTTCAGAAGCAGCCATTGCAGGCACAGCTGTGGGCGCGGCCCTTCAAGGCATGCGGCCTGTTGCGGATATGATGTTCAGTGATTTTCTGACCAACGCGATGGATCAGCTGGTCAATCAGGCGGCCAAGTTGCGTTATATGTTCGGCAGCCGGGTAAAGGTGCCGCTTGTTGTGCGCGCGGCGGCGGGTTCAGGCACTGGCGCGGCGGCGCAGCACAGCCAGAGCCCGGAAGCATGGCTCTGCAATGTGCCGGGGTTGAAGATTGTTGTGCCTTCCACGCCGGCCGACGCTAAAGGGTTGCTTACTGCCGCGATCCGGGACGACAACCCCGTCTTGTTTCTCGAACAAAAGCTATTGTATAAAACGAAGGGGCAGGTGCCGGAGGGTGAGTATGTTGTTGACATCGGTAAGGCAAAAGTACACCGTTCAGGTACGGATCTGACTGTCATCACATACGGGCGCATGCTGACAGCGTGCCTTCAAGCCGCACAGAAAGCCAAAGAAGTATGCGGCATCAGCGCCGAAGTGATAGACCTGCGCACACTCGTGCCGCTGGATAAACAGGCGCTGATCGATTCCGCAAAAAAGACCGGGCGTGTGCTGATCGTGCATGAAGCCTGTCAGACGGGGGGCTTCGGCGGTGAATTGGCCGCCGTGGTTGCGGGCAGTGACGCTTTCTACAGCCTCAAAGCGCCCGTGATGCGTTATTGCGGTCTAGACGTGCCCATGCCCTTCAGCAGAGGACTGGAAAAGGCCGCCGTGCCCGATGAGGACGGCATTTTTGAAAGGATAAAGCTTCTGGTTAATGGCAAAAAGGCCTGATACGTGTTTTGCGTGCCCTGAGCAAACATGAACGCTACCAAAAGCCCCAAAGGAATTGTTGGTATTATCAGTACATGGGCTTTGGATAAAATTCCCCGGTCTTCTCTAGGCCGACTCTATACCATCATCTCTTTCGTGACTGCCGCAATATGCGCAAGCGTGTCGCTGGCTGTCATTGAGAGCGCACCTAAGTTGCGCGCCGCCGCTTCGCCTGCTTTGCCGCAGATGGCCGCGCCATAAACCGCAGCGTCAAAGCCGTTCATACCGCCCTGCTGCCCGCCGCACATCAGCCCGCCGATGACGCCTGTCAGCACATCGCCGCTGCCTCCGCGCGCCATGCCCGGCGTACCGGCAGTCACGAATGCCGTTTTTTCACCGTTGGTGACGATGGTGGTCGCGCCCTTGAGCAGCAGCGTGACGCCAAATTCTTTTGCGAATTCCTGCGCCTTGCGGAGCGGGTCTTTTTGTATCTCTGCCAAATCCAATCCGCAAAGCCGTGAAAATTCGGCAGGATGCGGTGTCAGGACGATATCCCCGACGGCCTTTTGAAGAATGTCTTTGTCCTGTGCAATAATGTTGAGTGCGTCCGCGTCAAACACCTTGCGTATGTCGTGATGCGCAAGCATATAACGCACAGCCGCAGCAACGCCGCTTCCAGCAGAAAGCCCGGGGCCTGCTGCCAGCGCCGTTATGTTACTGAGCAGTTTTTCAAGACCGTGCGTGCAGTTTTCAGACAAACTGCCCGAAAACTCATCAAGCGCGTAGGTCATGCTGTCGGGCAGGCGCGCAGAAAATATGCTCTGCAGGCCTGACGGTACACCTGCCGTGACAAGTCCAGCACCCGCACGCAGCGCCGCGCCTGTACACAGCAGCCCAGCGCCCGCCATGCCCTGGCTGCCCACGACGCACGCGAGCCTGCCGAAGCTGCCCTTGTGCGTATCCGCAGCGCGGGCCGGCAAACGCAGGCTATTTGTGACGGCATACATTTTACCGATGTCAAAACCGTCCGATATGCCGATTTCTTTGACTGAGAGGATGCCCGTATGCTCCCGCCCGGGAAAAAGATAATGGCCGGGCTTTGCGCAGCCGAATGTGACCGTTTCATCTGCACGCACCGCGATGCCGCGCACCGCGCCCGTGTCTGCGTCAATTCCTGACGCGATATCGCAGGCCACGACATACGCGCCGCTTTGGTTAAGCAGTGAAATGACCGTAGCATAAAGCCCGCCGATATCGCGCGCAAGCCCGATACCGAACAGTGCATCGATGACAACGCAGTTTATGATATCGGCAAACTGAGTTTTCGCGGAAGCTTCATCGGTGATTTGTATGATATGGCTGCCAAAATAGGCGGCGTTTACAGCCGCGTCGCCGTGCAGATCTTTCGTTTCCCCGACCAGCAGCGCCTTCACATCGCAGCCCTTTGCTGCAAGCTGCCGCGCCGCAGCGAAGCCGTCGCCGCCGTTGTTGCCTGTGCCGCAAAGCGCAATGATCTTTTTTTCCGCGCCGAACCGGTCAAAGATGGCCGTGGTGAGCCCGAACGCCGCGTTTTCCATCAGAAGAAGCGGCGGGATATGTAAAACGTTTGACATGTGTGCGTCAAGCTCGCGCATCTGCTGTTTGAAGAGAACAGGGATCATATCAGCCTCCTTCCGCGACAGCCTGCGCGATAGCAAAGCCGCCGTCATGCGAAATGGAAATGTGGATGTTTGTTATGCCTCTTGCCTGTGCGTGGGCCTGCGCCGCGCCGCTCAAGGATACGAAAGGGCGCCCTTCGCCAGTGCGCAGTATCTCGATACTGCGCAGCGGAACATCGTGTATGCCAAGGCCAAGCGATTTAAGCACAGCTTCTTTGGCGGCAAATCTGCCGGCAACGGTATTTGCCCGGTATCGGCATTCTTCGAAAAATGAGATCTCCGCTTCTGAAAATACGCGTGTGAAAAACCGTTTATTATCAGCCACCTTTTGTATGCGCGCGACCTCTACGATATCAACGCCTGTACCGATGATCATTTTTCCGCCTCCGTGACCGCATGCATAATGGCATAGGCGCAAACCTGCTCGGCTGCGGCCAGCACGGCGTGAAAGTTGCCCTGCAGTTCACCTGTGGCAAAAGAAAACACTGTGTCGCCGTCGAACATGGTGTGTGCGGGACGAACGCACAGCGCGATACCGCTTTGCCCGACTGCCGCAAGCTTGCCTGCCTGCTCTTTGGTGAGAGCCGCATTGGTGCCCACGATCCCGATGGTGGTGTTTTGTGCAGAAAAATCCTGTGTACTGCCCTGCATCATGGCCTCAAAAACGCTGCCGCCGCGCATTCCCGCGATTTTTTGGCCGTTCGTGTGGTCAAAGATATCCCCGAACGCATTGACAGCGAAACCCGCAGCAACGATGACGCCGCCCGGCAACGTCATGGATGCCGTGCCAAAGCCGCCGCGGCCGGCCAGATGCTGACCTGCTGCTTTGCCGACGCTCGCACCTGTGCCCGCGCCGAAAGGCCCTTGAGCAAGCGGTTTGTGTGCGGCGTTTTCACATGCAGCATATCCTGCCTGCGCATCCGGGCGCACCGCCGCGCTGCCAACACCAAGGTCGTACAGCACCGCTGCGGGCACGATGGGCACGCGCGCGCAACCTGTGTCAAAACCGATTCCGTGTTCTTCGAGCCAGTGCATGACGCCGTCCGCCGTGGCAAGCCCAAAAGCGCTGCCGCCGCTTATAACAAAGGCGTGCGCATGCTCTACCAGGTTTGCCGGGCGCAGCAAGTCTGTCTCGCGCGTACCCGGCGCGCTGCCGCGCACATCAACGCCTGCCACCGCGCCCTGCGCGATCATCACGACAGTGCAGCCGGTTTTGTTTTCGCTGTCCGTGTAATGCCCGGCCGTCACGCCGCCGATATCCGTGAGGCATCCTTTATACATAGCCTTTTTCTCCCCTCAAAGACACTTCGCCTGCGATAAAGCTTCTTTGTTCACCGCCGCAGTCGATGATGATAGCACCATCATTATCAAACCCGATATGCTTACCTGTTTTTCTTCCGTCTGAGGTCAGCAGCGTCACTGTACCGGAAAGCGCATTGCGCTCACGGAACGCCGGCATGAATACGGCAACGCCGTATTTTATAAATGCACTGTATGCATCAAGAAAACGTGAAATCACGGCAGCCGCGAGCAGTGTGTTGTTGGCCTGCAATGCGCCTGCACTCTTTGACAGCGCACTGCCGAACGCAGAGCTGCCCGTATTGATGCCAATACCGCAGACGACATAATCCACGCCGTCCATGTGCATCATGCTTTCAGTAAGGATGCCAGCCGTTTTCTTTCCTTCGATAACGATATCGTTAGGCCACTTGATTTGTGCTTTTATATTGGCCGTTTGCTCTATGGCTTCGCAGACGGCCACGGCAGCCATCAGCGTGATGCCTGAGACACTTGAAGGCTCAATCTTCGGGCGCACGAGCATCGTCAGGTAAATACCCTGACCGGACAGAGACACCCAGCTGCGCCCTTTTCGCCCTTTCCCCGCGGTTTGTTCACCAGCAAGAAACACTGCAGCTGTTAAAGAGCTGTCCTGCGCGGCAGCCTTGGCGGATTCGTTGGTGGAGGCTGTGCGTTCTTCAAAAAAAACCGGAATATCGCTGCTAAGATGTGCGCGCACATATTCGGCGCGCGGTACAGAGGGCGGCTGCACAAGCTTGTAGCCCTTTCCGGTCACGCTTTCTATCAGTGCGCCGTCTGTCTGCATGGCCTTGATATGCTTCCAGAGCGCAGCGCGCGTGATGCCGAGCGCCTCGCTGATGTGCCCGCCGGAAACAAAACCTTCTGTATGGATAAGCTGTTTGTATATCTCTAATCTCAATACTCATCCTCCGAAAACAGCGCGCTTAGGACATTGCTGTCAAAACCGTGGCGCATAAGCGCCGCATACACTTTTTGCTGCAGCTGGCGCTTGCCAATATCCGCATAGCGTTTGAGCAGAGCGTCGGCCTGCTTTGATGCGGCTTGCCGTTCATCATCTTCCGTATAGAGAGACATCGCCTTTTCCACCACATCGCGGGGGAGGCCTTTTTCTGCAAGCTTGTATGCGACAGCGCGACGTCCGAAGCGGCCCGCAGCGATAGCGCTTTGCACGAACTCATGCGCATAGGCCGCATCATCTACATAACCGTATGATTCGAGCTTGTCAAGAGCAACCTGCACGGCAGCTTCGCTGATGCCGCGATCGGCAAGCTTTTGTGCAAGCTCGCTGCGCGTGCGCATCTTGTGTGCGAGCATGGCCGCCGCACTGTTAAAAGCATAACGGCTGTTGTCCTCAAAAACAGCCGATTCGAGAACAGCCCTGTCAACAGCCATGCCGGTGCGAAGGTCGGCATTGATAAGCGCCTGCGCGCCGAGTGAGGCAACATATTCGCCGTCCGCGTAGATGTTGTACCGGTCTTTTTTCTTTTTCTGGGGCTCTATCGCGCTGATGACAAGCTTATCTTCCATGTTTTTGATTATAAATGAATTTTCATAAAACATAAAGCGCATATTTTTTGACAGTGTGAACAAAATAGTCTTAACAATCTAACAAGGGAGGGGAGCTATGCTTAACAATTCAGGAAACATGCCGGAGATAGAATCGAAAAATCTCACGATCATCGAAGACCAATTGAAGTACGAAGCGCTTGCAGCCAAAAAGAGCGATGTCTACGCGCAGTACTTTGCAGACCCGGCGCTTAAAAGCTGTGCGCAGCAGCTCGCGAACCATCACAGGGATAATTTCAACAATCTGCTGAATTATCTTGAATCACACAGATAAGGAGAAAGACCATGCACCAGCAACCCAATTTGACCGAGCAGGAACTGCTCAACGACCTGTTGAATCAGGAAAAACACCTGATGTCTTCGTACGCCTCATATATCCAGGAGGCCTCATGCCCGAATCTTCGCAAGATACTGTCAAACCAGTTCAACCAGACAAGCACGGACCAGTATCAGGTGTTTGACCAGATGCGCCAGAAGGGCTATTACCAGACCAAGGATGCAAGCGATCAGGAAGTGCAGCAAGCCAAACAGAACTTTAAGACGATGCAAAGCCAGCTCTGAAAAAAACGGCTCCCGATGAACATCTCGGGAGTTTTTTATGCCCCTGTTAAGGGTTCATTGACCGGTGCTTAAAATGCATTATAATGATAACTGAAGGGGGAATGCCAACATGTTTTTCATCGGTATTTTCGGCATCGGCCAGAAGGAAAAAGAGCTGCGCGTGTTCGACAATATCGTTTGCGGCGCCTGCGGACGGCTCTCTCGCGCCGTGCTCACAAAAAGCTATTCTTATTTTCATATCTTTTTTATACACACATTCTCTTGGAACAGGCATTATTATATCAAACTGCGCTGCTGCGGCGCTGTATACGAGGCGGACGAGGGATACGCGCAAAGACTCAAGACTGCCGCTGACATCGATTTTACACGGCTTAAAAAAATCAGCAGCGGCTTTGGCGGCTTTGAAGATTTCGGCGGATATGCAAAGTGCCCGCATTGCGGCGCGCAGATTGATGAGAGTTTTTCATGGTGCCCGCACTGCGGCGCAAAAAGATAGGGGAGGAAACCATGGAAAAAGCGGAATATGACGCGCTTGTCAAACGGCTGTATATGCCGCCCAAAGGCAAACCGCAGATCGTTGAAATACCGCCGCTTGCTTACGCGATGATTGATGGCGAGGGAGACCCGAATACGGATGCGCGGTTTACTGAAGCCGTGGGCGCGCTTTACGCCGTCTCGTACGGCTTAAAGATGCTGCCCAAAAAAGGCGCAGCGCCCAAAGGGTATTTCGAATACAAGGTATCGGCGCTCGAAGGGCTCTGGGACGTAAAAGACGGCCAGGCGTTTGACGTTCTAAAGAAAGACAAATTGCGCTGGACGCTGATGATCATGCAGCCGCCGTTTTTAACGCAGGCGCTGTTTGAAGATGTGCGGGAGATGCAGAAGAAGAAAAAGGGCAGCGTTATGGATGCTGTGCGCCTGGAAACATTTTGCGAAGGCTTATGCTGCCAGATGCTGCACACCGGGCCTTTCGATAATGAACCCGCAACTTTTGAAAAAATGCACGCCTTTATTGAGCAGCAGGGCTGTGAGAGGGCGGAAAAAAGCCATCATGAGATCTATCTCTCGGATTTCAGGCGCACTGCGCCCGAAAAGCTGAAAACCATACTGCGGTTTAGGGTCAGGAAAAGGCAGTGATGAGAACTTTCTTGGCTTTTACATGGCTACGCCGTAAAAAGCTTCGTAAAAAATACTGCTGCAAAGAAGGCTTTGCGTGCATCACTTCTCTAAAACGCACAAAGTCAACACTGAACTTTAACAGAGCCATAAAAGAATATAAATTTTTTTCAACAATACCTTGCATTGTAAGGTACTGTGTGGTATGATGTATCCGAAAGAGGGAGGTGGGCCATTGAACACACAACTGAAAAAAGGCGTTTTGGAGCTTTGCGTGCTCGAACTGTTAAAGAAGAAGGACAGATACGGCTACGAGCTTGTGGCAGAGATATCGACGTGTGTGGCGATCTCCGAAGGCACGATATACCCGCTTTTACGCCGGCTCAAAAACGACGGCTTTGTGAGCACCTATTTGAAGGAATCGACGGAAGGGCCGCCGAGAAAGTATTACCAGCTTACGACAAAAGGAGAGCAAACACGCGCGGCGCAGCTTGCCGATTGGCATGCGTTTACCGGCGGCATCGGCCGCATATTAGGAGGTCAGTGTGAATAAGCAGGAATTTTTAAAAAAGCTCGAGAAGCATTTGCGCAGTATGCCAAAGGCCGAGAGGGATGACATCATCGGTGATTTTTTAGAGTATTTCGAATGTGCGGAAGATAAAGACGAAGCGGCGCTGTGCGAGAGGCTCGGAGACCCGCGCAAACTCGCGAAGGAATACCAGGCGCAAAGCGTGATCGCGAGCGCCAACGAAACAAAAAAGGTGTCGAGCATGCTGCGCGCCTTTGCGGTCACGGCGGGGCTGGGAAGCGTCAACTTTCTCTATGCGGCGTTTATCGTGCCGGTCGGATATATCACGCTCAGTGTGTTTTTCATTGTGGCCGTTGTGTTTGTGTCCGCAGGGTTGCTGGGTGTTGCTGCCGCGGTCATTTATGCGTCGGAAGTTTCTGCGCTGTTGCTCGCTATCTTCGTTTCGATCGGGACGACGGCGTTCGGGCTGCTGATGTTTATCGGAAACATTGCGCTCATAAAAGTATTTAATAAGGCCAATATGGCATTTTTAAATAATATTTCTCAAAAAATCAGGAAGGCAGGTACAAGAAAATGAGCAATACAAAACTGGTTGTATTGGTAATTACGGCTGTGTTGGTGGTTTGTTTGGTCGGCGCAGGCGTTGTCTTGATGATCGGGGGTTCTTTCCATAGCTTGTTCGCCGGCGGCACTGAAGTGATCATCGAGGAAGGGCAAGCGCTGGATGTTGCCGGTATCAAAAACATCAACGTGCACTGTGTCAGCGGAGAGATCATCATCGCAGCGGGCGCACCGAGGGCAGAACTGAACGGAAAGATAAGAACCAGCCAAATAAAAGATAACTATCTTGACGTTGAGAAGATCGGTGATACGCTGAGTATCCGCTTTGATGCGGGTTCAACATTTCCGGGATTCTTAAGCGGCAACGTCACCATGCGCATCTGGCTTCCGGAAGAACTTGCGGCCCATATCGACGCTCAAGGCACATCAGCCAGCATTAACGCTCAGGGATTGCGTTTTGGCAACGCTAAGCTCAAAAGCGTAAGCGGCTCGGTATCGCTGGAAAATTGCTCGGGACAGACACTCGAGGCCGAAACAGTCTCCGGTGCGGTCAGTATATCGGGCGCCGACTTTTCGGATGTTTGGCTCAGAAGCATATCAGGCGCGGTTTCGGCAAGACGGCTGACCGGAGATTTGCAGCTTAAGAGTACTTCGGGTGCTTTGCTTATTGAGCAGGTGGCGGGGGAGGTCAAGGCAGACAATACATCAGGCAGCGTGGCTGTGCTGCAGCCCCAACAAGAGCTTATGCCGATCAGCATAGAAACAATAAGCGGCAGTGTGGAGCTTAAGCTGCATCCAAAGGCAGCTTTTGACCTTAACTTGAGAACGACATCGGGCGGCATTTCCACGGATTTTGAACTGCTGGTGAGCGGCAGCCTCAAAAGCTCTGTCATTGGGCGGGATACGCAGGGCAGCGTGAACGGCGGCGGCCCGGAAGTGGGCATCAAAACCATATCCGGAGGCATCCGCGTGATGCAGCAGTAGAAACATATTATCTTCTATATAAATAAAGAGACGGCACGCACGCCGTCTTTTTATTTTGGCATCAAACCAAGATAAAATAAATTATACCAATTAAAATAAAATATATTGCAAAAAACAAGTAAATGTTATAATATACGTAAAAATAACAAATTTAGGCATAAGAGCCTCTAAGCAAACGCAATAGGCCTTAAATCAAACAGAAATTTTTAACTATACGGGAGGGAATATGAATTGTTCAAAGTGCGGCGCACCTCTGTCGGGCAGTGACGCTTTCTGCGAGTCCTGCAAAAACATAAACACCGCGGCTGACAAGGCAGCGCGAGCGGAGGATTTTGACATGGCGCAGGGCAGCTCGCATCCGATGAAGACAAAAAAATGGCACAAAAGACCGTGGGTATATATTGCGGCGTTTGTTGTGGCTGCAGTCATTGCTGCTGTCATTCTGGCGGGCGGAGTGGCAGAAGCCGCAGCTGCTGTTTTTGGGCCTCCGGATGTGATCATCATCTTTGATGACAAAAACCTTGAGAATGCCGTGCGGATACAGCTTGATATCCTGGACAAAGACATTACTGAGAAGGATACAACAGGCGTGACGGTTTTGGCTCTGGACGAGATCGATATCGCTGATATCGGTGCGCTGGCCTCTTTCACGGATTTAAAACAACTGAGCTTGAAGGGAAACCGGATCAGCGATATTGACGCCCTGGCATCTCTTGAGGATATTGAGAAGCTTGAGCTTTCCGATAATCAGATCAGCGATTTGGGTGCGTTATCGGGGCTGAGAAGCCTTGTCGAATTATCGCTGCAGAACAACCTGATCAGCGATATTGCGCCTTTGTCCGCATTGTCCCGGCTCGAATCCCTGTGCCTTGGCAGCAACCAGATTGCCGATCTGGCGCCGCTCGGAAGCCTTTCTGCACTGAAGATACTAAAGCTTCCCGACAATCAGATAAGCAGTATTTCACCGCTTGGCGGCTGCGCATGCCTGACTGAGTTGATGTTGAAGAACAACCCCATAAACGACATCGGTGTAGCAGCGCAGTTAGTCGCCCTTGAATACATCAATTTGGAGCAAACAGCCGTTGATGATATTTCTTCTATCGCCGGAAGGGTCAAGATCGATTTTGGGAAAATGCAGGATTTGAAACTCATGCTTGATCTCGGCGAATACTTTTTTCTAGAAAACCTGACAATGCCCGTCAATACCGGTTCTGCGAAAATCAACTGGACATCATCAGATCAAGATGTTGTGACCGTCAGTGACGGAAAAGTACAGGCGACGTGTGTGCAGGATGATGCGTGGTTTGAATTCAATGAAAACTGTACGGTTGAAGGAAAAGTAGAAAATGCAGACATCGTCTTTATATTGGATATCACCGTATCGCACTGTGCACACGATTTTGAGACAGCTGAGAAGAAAGTCAAATACAAGACAGGAAACTATAAGATAACCGGTTATTGCTTTGAGCTGCAGCCCAAAATCGAATATGCGACCGGCATCGATATGGAGTATGAAATAAACGTCAAAAAGGGCAAGATTAACAATTTCTCTGCCAGAATTTATATCAATGAAGATAAATGGAAGAACTTTGGCAGTATCAGTGTTCAAGAAGGCGAGAAGGGCAATCTGCACATCGATTTTGATGATACAGTCACGATTACAAAATACTGGATTGTCGCTACTGACAAAAAAAGCGGGCAATGGAGGGATTTCTCATATATCAGCAAGATCTACTTTGCATGCAGGGAAGCCAACCTTGATGCTGCTTTACAGCCAACGGGCATGGCACCTCCCGAAGCGTTATAAATGGCGCTGTGTTTTTAAGACAGCGGCGCATAAAAAAACGGCAGACTGAAAATATCTGCTGGACAAACATAGGCCGCTTGTGGTATCTTCTAAGAAAGCAATTCAAGACCCTTTAATTCGGTCCAGAGAGTCCGGCAAGGTTATAAAGGTCAGTCGTTGCGCTGTTTTAGCCTTGCCGTTTGGCAAGGCTTTTTTAACGCAGAGAGGAGGCTGGCAATGGAGAAAGCGCTTATCATGGACAGCGTGGCGCTTGACAGGGCGCTACGTCGCATTGCGCATGAGATCATTGAAAAAAACAAAGGCGCAAAAGATTTGGCGCTGATCGGTATCCACCGCCGTGGCGTGCCCATTGCGCAGCGCATTACAGAATATATAGAGCAATTTGAGGGCGTGCGCCCAATGCTCGGCACGCTTGATATCACGTTCTACCGCGACGATCTCTCGCTTTTGTCCGACCACCCGGTCATCAAAGGCACTGACATAGCTTTCGATCTGAACAAGATCACCGTGGTGCTTTGTGACGACGTACTCTATACAGGCCGCACTGCCAGAGCCGCGCTTGATGCCATCATGGATCTTGGGCGCCCGAACGCGATCCAGCTTGCCATATTGGTGGACAGAGGGCACAGAGAGCTGCCCATCCGGGCAGACTATGTTGGTAAAAACATCCCCACATCCCGGAACGAAATCGTCCACGTTCACATCAAAGAGTTGGACGGAATTGACAATGTTGTGATCAGTGATTTGCCCGGTTGACCTTATCGTTGATAAGGTTTTTTCATAACGGGCAGCATTAATTAATTAGGGAGGGTATTTTATGGAACAAAAGACATCGGGAGGCAAGTTGATGCTTCTTGGCCTGCAGCACATGTTCGCCATGTTCGGCGCGACGGTGCTTGTGCCGTTGGTCACGGGCTTAAGCCCGGCAGTGGCTTTATTCTGCGCTGGACTCGGAACGCTATTATTCTATCTGATTACAAAGCGCAAGGTGCCGGTATTCTTGGGATCAAGCTTCAGTTTTATCGCAGCCATCATACTGGCAACAGCCACATGTGCGAGCGGGGAGCTTGCCGGCGCATTCAAAGAGGGCTTTGCCGCATCGGGATACAATGCCATCGGTTATATGCTGGGAGAAGGCGGCGGGATCATCAAAGAGCCGGCGTATCAGGCAGCGCTGCCTTACGCGACAGGCGCTATTATCGTAGCGGGTGCGCTGTATCTTGTGCTTGCTCTGCTGGTTAAGATTTTTGGCGCGGATAAAATAAAGAGCTTTTTCCCGCCCGTTGTCACAGGCCCTGTGATCATCTGCATCGGGCTTGGCCTCGCGCCTGTTGCCATCAGCTATATGAGCGGATGGGAATCATGGGTGATCGCTGCAGTGGTCGTGATCACTGTCATCGTCATTTCAGTTTTCGTGAAAGGCTTTTTCAAGATGGTTCCGCTGCTTTTTGGATTGGTCGTTGGTTATCTTGTGTCCATTGCATTCGGACAAGTCAATTTTTCAGCCATCCAGAACGCGGATATCGTGGCGGTCCCAAGTTTTTTCCTGCCCAAGTTTGACTGGCGGGCGATCGTTATCGTGGCCCCTATCGCCATCGTGACGTTCGTTGAGCATATCGGCGATATTACGGCGAACAGCGCGGTTGTCGGCAAGGATTTTGTCAAAGACCCTGGCCTGCACAGAACGCTCATCGGTGACGGTGTGGCGACAATGGCTGCCGGTGTTCTTGGCGGCCCGCCGAACACCACATATTCAGAGAATACAGGCGTTCTGGCAGCAACGGGAAACTACACTCCGGTTTCTCTTGCGATTGCTGCAGGTTTCGCGATTATTATGAGCTTTATCGGTAAATTTGCGGGCTTCTTAGAATCCATCCCCGGCCCTGTCATAGGAGGGATGAGCATCGTGCTGTTCGGTATGATCGCAGCTGTCGGCTTACGTACACTCGTGACAAACCAGGTAGACTTTTCAAATTCGCGCAACCTGTTGATCGTGTCCATTATGCTTGTTGTGGGCATTGGCGGCGCGGCAGTGCCGATTAATCCTGATTCCGGTTTCTTCCTGCAGGGTTACGGTTTAACTGCCGTGATCGGCATCATTTTGAATAAAGTGCTGCCCGAAAAATTCGGTGAGAAAAAAGCAAAAAAACAAAAAGAAACAGCGTAACAAATCTGGTATAGGGGGAGCCGGAATAGGCTCCCCTGAATAAAACGGAGTACAAATATGCTTCTGAAAAACAAAGACCTTATCGGCTTGCACGGCATGCCCGAAGAAGAGATCGTCAGCATACTCGATTCGGCTGTTGCGATGAAACAGTACCTGAAGCAAAAGGCAAAGAAAATGCCGCATCTGCAGGGAAAATCGGTGGTGGCCTTGTTTTATGAGAACAGTACGCGCACGCGCTTGAGCTTTGAGCTGGCCGCAAAATTTTTAGGCGCCGCGTTCAGCAATCTCGGCGTGTCGTCAAGCAGCGTCGCAAAGGGTGAAACACTGCTTGACACGGGCAAGACGATAGAGGCCATGGAGACCGATGTAATCATCATCCGCCACCCTTATGCAGGCGCGCCAAAGCTGCTTGCCGATCATTTCAAGGGCAGCGTGATCAATGCCGGTGACGGCATGCATGAACACCCGACCCAGGCGTTGCTTGATATGTTCACTATGCGCGAGCATTTCGGGCGTATCGAAGGGCTCAAAGTGGCCATCGTGGGCGATATTTTGCACAGCCGCGTGGCGCGCAGCAATCTTTGGGGGCTGAAAAAACTTGGTGCGAAGGTCACGCTGTGCGCACCAAAAACGCTTTTGCCCCAAGGCATAGAGCACATGGGTGCGGCTGTCACGGGTAACTTGAAAGAAGCGGTGGGTAATGCAGACGTTGTGATGGGGCTGCGCATTCAAAAAGAACGGCTGCAAGGCGCGTATCTTTCGTCATCGCGGGAATACCATAGCTTTTTCGGTATCAACGAGCAGCTTCTAGACCAGTGCAATAAGGATGTGCTCATCATGCACCCCGGCCCGGTCAACAGGGGCGTTGAAATGGCGAGTACTGTTGTGGACGCCGAAAATTCCGCCATCGATGAACAGGTCACCAACGGCGTGGCGGTGCGTATGGCGCTGCTTTACCTTCTGACAAGGAGAAGTCACGATGAAAATTAAACTTGGCGGCGGCGTGCTGGCAAACCCTGCGGGAGACAAACGCGGCAGGCTGGATATACTGATCGAAGACGGGTACATCAAGTCCATTGGCAGCGATGTCGGCAGCGCAGACAAAGTTTATGATGCCAAGGGAAAAACCGTATTTCCCGGATTTATCGACCTGCACTGTCACTTAAGGGAGCCTGGGCAGGAATACAAGGAAGACATTGAGTCGGGCACGCGGGCAGCCGCGAAGGGCGGATTTACTGCGGTATGCTGTATGCCAAACACCATGCCCGCCATAGATAACGCAGCGGTATGCGCGTTCGTGCTGGAAAAAGCGCGGCAGGCATCCGCCAAAGTCTACCCCGTGGGTGCTGCCACCAGAGGGCTTGAAGGTAAGGAACTCACCGAGATGGGAGAGCTGGCCGGTATGGGCTGCGTGGCTTTTTCGGATGATGGAAAACCCATAAGCAACGGTGCGGTGATGCGCGCGGCCATGCAGTATGCCGATACGTTCGGCCGTTTCATCATGGCGCATGAAGAATGCAGCGATCTTGCCGGTGGCGTGATGAACGAGGGGCAAACGGCAACGTTGCTCGGGCTGCCGGGCAGCTCGCGCGTCGCCGAGGAGGCCATGATCGCACGGGATGTGCTGCTCGCTGAGACATACGGGCTGCGTGTACATATCCAGCATGTTTCCACGCGCGGCGGCGCAGAGATCATCCGTGCGGCAAAGAAGAAAGGCATACGCGTCACATGCGAAACGTGCCCGCACTATTTTTCAGCTGATGAAAGCTTTTGCAACGGTTACGACACCAACGCCAAGGTCAACCCTCCGCTGCGTACAAGAGATGATGCGGAAGCCATCAAGGAGGCTTTGCTTGACGGCACGATAGACGCCATAGCGACCGACCATGCGCCGCATCATAAAGACGAGAAGCAGCTGGAGTTTGCGCTCGCACTTTCGGGGATATCAGGGCTTGAAACGGCTTTCTCTCTCACGGTCACGCACCTGACCAAAGATGCCGACTTAATCGCGCGGCTGATGTCTGTCAATCCGGCGCGTATCATCGGCAAACCGGGCGGTGTGATCAAGGAAGGCATGCCTGCAGATTTGACTGTGGCGGATATGGATGCAGAATACACGCTCACGGAAAAGAGCCTTGCTTCAAAAGGCAAAAATACGCCGTTTATCGGGCAGAAGCTGCACGGCGTGGTCATACAGACTTTTGTAGACGGCCAAACGGTATTCGACGGAGGCGATTCATGCGCATAGATAAGCTTTGCGAAGCCATCAAAATGACGCAATGCCCCGTTTGCGCGGGGCTCGATACGGAATACGGCTATCTGCCGCCATCTTACCGGGAAGGGCAGGATGAACCGGGCAACGCCGCTGCCGCCGCATGCGTTTTTCGCTACAACTGCGATATCATTGATGCCATCGCCGATACGGTGCCTTCTGTCAAGGTGCAGTCGGCGTATTATGAGCAGTACGGCGCGGAGGGCATCAAATGCTTTTTTGACACCATGGCACATGCCAGGCAAAAGGGGCTTATCGTGATTGCGGACGCAAAGCGCAACGACATTGGCTCGACAGCCGCCGCCTATGCGAGAGCGCATCTTATAAAAAGCCCTGCAGATTTTTTAACGGTGAACGCATATTTTGGCATTGACGGCATAAAGCCGTTTATGCAAGCCTGCGAAAAATCAGGTAAGGGCATTTTCGTGCTGGTCAAAACCTCGAATCCATCGGGCGGCGAGTTTCAGGACCTTGATGTGGCGGACAAAAAGCTCTACGAGATCGTAGCGGAAAAGGTCGCGCTTTGGGGCGAAGAGCACATCGGGCGCTGCGGTTACAGCAGCGTGGGCGCGGTTGTGGGCGCAACGTATCCCAAACAGGCCAGAGAATTGCGGGAACGCTTGCCGCACACGTTTTTCCTCGTGCCGGGTTACGGCGCACAGGGCGCGGGTGCGGATGATATCGCCGTCAATTTCGATGCAAACGGGCTTGGGGCCGTTGTCAATTCGTCGCGCGGCATACTGCTCGCATATAAAAGCCAGCAATATGCGCATCTCTCAGCTCCGTTCGCAGCGCGTGCGGCCGTGCAGGATATGAAAAAAGATATAATTGGCGCACTTGCGCGCCGCGGCATCGTTTTTTAACACAGGAAAGGAAGAACACATGGCGATACTCACATTGGAAGACGGCACGCGTTTTGCCGGCGAGAGCTTCGGCGCAGAATGCGACATCATGGGCGAGGTCGTATTCAACACGGGCATGACGGGCTATCAGGAGGTGCTGACAGACCCGTCCTACTGCGGACAGATCGTCACGATGACATACCCGCTTGTCGGCAACTACGGCGTCAATGAGACAGACCCCGAATCAGCCAAGCCGCAGGTCTCCGGCTTCATCGTGCGTGAGGCGTGCGAATGCCCGTCCAACTGGCGGAGCGAGGGCAGTTTGAACGAATATTTAAAGCAGCACGGTATTTGCGGCCTTTGCGGTATTGACACGCGGGCGCTGACACGCATCATCCGTGAAAAAGGCACCATGCGCGGCATCATCACAAAGGGCGAGCCTACGGAAGAACAGCTTTCAGCCATGCGCGCTTTCGTTCGTGAAAGACCGGTCGACATCGTCACATGCGAGAAGGAATACGTCTATGCGCAAGGCAGCCCGAACATTGCTGTGATTGATTTTGGGCTGAAGCAAAACATCATACGCAGCCTTAAAAAACGCGGCTGCGGCGTGACCGTGTTCCCCGCGCACACAAGCCCTGAGAGGATACTTGCCGGCGGATATGACGGCATCATGCTTACCAACGGCCCGGGAGACCCCAAAGTGAATACACAGGTGATCGAAAACTTAAAGGGTCTTATCGGCAAAAAACCCATATTCGGCATCTGCCTCGGCCACCAGCTTTTGGCGCTCGCCATGGGCGCGGACACCGAAAAATTAAAGTATGGGCACCGGGGCGCAAACCATCCTGTCAAGGATCTTTCAAAAGACCGCGTGTACATCACTTCACAGAACCACGGATATACCATTGTGGAAGAAACACTCCCTGACGGCATTGAAGTGACGCACCGCAACTGGAACGATGGCACCATCGAGGGTGTGCGCTATAAGGGCTGCGACATGTTTACGGTGCAGTTTCATCCAGAGGCGTCGCCGGGGCCTGAAGATACCGCATACCTGTTCGACGAGTTTTTACGCAGGATGGAGAAATAGCCTATGCCGAAAATCAAGGATATAAAAAAAGTGATTGTCATCGGCTCAGGCCCTATTGTCATCGGGCAGGCGGCAGAATTTGATTATGCAGGTACACAGGCCTGCCGCGCGCTGAAGGAAGAAGGCATTGAGGTCGTGCTTGTCAACTCAAACCCCGCCACCATCATGACCGATCCCGAATTGGCCGACAAAGTCTATATTGAACCGCTGACCGTCAATGTGATCAAAAACATCATCGCCAAAGAACGCCCCGACAGCATGCTTGCCACTTTGGGCGGCCAGACGGGGCTTAATCTTGCGATGGAGCTGCACGAGAGCGGCGTGCTTGAAGAAATGGGCGTAAAGCTTCTCGGGACGGATGCGGATTCCATACGCAAGGCCGAGGGAAGAGAAGAGTTCAAGGCTTTGATGGACGAGATCGGCGAGCCGAGCATAGAGAGCATTATTGCCAAAACGCCGGGAGAGGCGCAGCTGTTTGCGGACGCGCACGGCTTTCCGCTGATCGTGCGGCCTGCCTACACGCTTGGGGGCACAGGCGGCGGCATCGCGCACAATGAGCAGGAGCTTAGGCGAATATGCGAGAGCGGTCTGGCCGCGAGCCGCGTGGGCGAAGTGCTCATAGAAAAGAGCGTCGCAGGGTATAAAGAGATCGAATACGAGGTGATGCGCGACGCCAAAGGCAACTGCATCACTGTCTGCAACATGGAAAACATCGACCCCGTGGGCATACACACGGGCGACAGCATCGTTGTGGCGCCTTCGCAGACATTGCGCGACGCCGAATACCAGCTTTTACGCACCGCTTCCATCAAGATCATAGATGCGCTCAAGATAAAAGGCGGCTGCAACGTCCAATTCGCGCTTGATACAAAAAGCATGCGCTATTTTGTGATCGAGGTCAACCCGCGCGTCTCGCGCTCGTCCGCGCTGGCAAGCAAAGCCACAGGCTATCCTATTGCCAAAGTCGCCGCTAAGATCGCAGTCGGCTACGGCCTCGATGAGATCAGAAACGGTGTGACCGGAAAAACATATTCCTGTTTTGAGCCCACGCTCGATTATGTGGTCGTCAAATTTCCGCGCTGGCCGTTTGATAAGTTCACAAAAGCCGACAAACAGCTGGGCACACGCATGAAAGCGACAGGCGAGGTCATGGCCATCGGCTCCTGTTTTGAGAGCGCATTTTTAAAAGCTGTGCGTTCGCTCGAGCTTGGGCTTGATTCGCTCTCTTTCCCGTTCGCAGGGGCGCTTGACGACATAGCATTGATGGCGCGCATTGAGGAACAGGATGATGAGCGCATTTTCTTCGTGGCGCAGGCTTTGCGGCGCGGTATATCAGCGCAGCAGATTTTCCGGATGACAAAAATCGATATGTGGTTTCTCCAAAAGATTAAAAATATCATCGATACGGAAGAGACGTTTTCAAGAGACGGCAAGCAGGCGCTTTGCTATAAGCGGCTCAGAAATGCCAAAAAAATGGGCTTTTCGGACAGTGCCATCGCGCGGCTTACCGGCACAGATGCCATATCGGTGCGCCGGCTGCGCAAAGATTTAGGGATATTGCCTGCTTTTAAAATGGTCGACACATGCGGCGCTGAATTCGACGCAGTCAGCCCGTATTACTACTCGACTTACGAAGAGGAAAACGAGGCAGCGCGGTCTGAAAAGAAGACTGTTGTCGTGCTGGGCTCGGGCCCCATACGCATCGGGCAGGGCATAGAGTTCGACTACTGCAGCGTACACTGCGTCTGGGCGCTTAAAAAAGCGGGCTATGAAACGGTGATCATCAACAACAATCCTGAAACGGTCTCTACCGATTTTGATACTTCCGACAGGCTGTATTTCGAACCGCTGACGCCTGAGGAAGTGGGGAATATTTTAGAGCTTGAGCAGCCGGAGGGCGTTGTTGTACAGTTCGGCGGACAAACCGCCATCAAGCTCGCCAAACATGTTGAGGCCATGGGCTTTCCAATCATAGGTACGCCGCTTGAAAGCATCGACCGTGCGGAGGACAGGAAGGAATTTGAGGCACTTCTCGAATCGCTCTGTATCCGCCGGCCGCAGGCAAGAACGGTCATGACAGAACAGCAGGCCGTTGATGCGGCGGAAGTGCTCGGCTTCCCTGTGCTGGTGCGGCCTTCTTACGTGCTTGGCGGGCAGGGCATGGAGATCGCGTATACAAGTGACGATATCCGCGAATACATGCGCATCATCGGGCGGCAGGAGCAGGAACATCCTGTACTTGTCGATAAATACATGACGGGTTTAGAGCTTGAAGTGGATGCCATCAGCGACGGAAAAGATGTGCTGATACCGGGCATCATGGAACATATCGAACGTGCGGGCGTACATTCAGGAGACTCTATTTCGGTTTATCCGGCGCAGCGCATATCTGCGGACCAGCAGGACGAAATAATTGATATCACACGTAAGCTGGCCCTGGCGCTTAAGGTCAAAGGAATTGTCAATATCCAGTATGTGATATCGGGCGGGCAGATCTACGTGATAGAAGTGAACCCGCGCTCCAGCCGAACAGTGCCGTATATTTCAAAAGTGACCGGCGTGCCCATGATAGATCTTGCGGTGCGCGTGTCACTTGGCGAGACGCTTTCCGGCATGGGTTTTGGCACAGGGCTGTATCCGCCGCGCCGAACCATCGCTGTCAAGGTGCCGGTGTTCTCGTTTGAAAAGCTGCCGGACGTGGAGGTCGGCCTCGGGCCGGAGATGAAGTCTACAGGAGAGGTGCTGGGCCTATCAGAGGACTATGCCGAAGCGCTGCTTAAAGGGCTGATCGCATCAGGACTTTCGCTGCCCAAAGAGAAGGGCGCAGTGCTGCTGACAGTGGCCGACAACGACAAACAGGAGCTCTTGCCGATTGCGGCAGTTCTGGATTATCTGGGTTACGACATATTTGCCACGGCAGGAACAGCGAACCTGCTCAATTTCAATTTTGTGGCGGCAAACACCGTGGACAAACTGGACAGCGACCCCGGAAGCATCCGGTCGCTCGTGGAAAGCGGGCGGCTCCAGCTTATACTCAACACGCCCACCAAAGGGAGGCGCGCAGACAGAGACGGCTTCAAGATGCGCCGCATGGCCGTGGAGCGCCGCATACCATGTATCACCTCTCTTGATACGGCGCGCGTGCTGCTGCAGAGCATGAGATCAGGCAGAACGGATGCTGATCTTAAGCCGCTGAGCTTAAATGAGATTTGAGGAGACGAAATGCTCAAAAAGGTCAAAGCCCTCGTCAAGGACAACACGCCCGTAGCGCACGATATTTTCAAGATGACGCTTTATTGCCCGGATGCGGATCTGCGGCAGTTTGTGCCCGGCCAGTTCGCCCATATAAGCATACCGGGGCATGAGGAACTGCTGCTCGGCAGGCCGTTTAGCATCAGTACTGCGGACGCTGCGGCCAAGATCGTGACTATAGTCATCAAGATCATCGGCAAAGGCACAAAAGCGCTTGCGCATTGCCGTAAGGGCGCTGAGCTTTCAGCCATACTTCCTGTGGGGCGCGGTTTTCTGCTTCAAGACAGGGATAAATCGGTTTTTCTCATAGGCGGCGGGGTGGGCATCGCGCCGCTGCTTTCAGTGATCCAAAAATGGCCGGACAAGCAATATGAGGCTTTCTTGGGTTACCGCGGACGCGCCTATTCATACTGCACTGATGATTTTTCTTGCTGCAACGCTGTGCACATCGCGTCGGATGACGGCACGATCGGAGAACATGGGCTAGTGACGGCGCTGCTTGAAAACCATCTTAAATCTAATACACCGGACTTGATCCTTTCCTGCGGGCCAACCCCAATGCTCTGCGCGTTAAAAAAATTGATCGAGCCGCTTGCCATCCCGTGCCAGGTTTCCGTTGAAGAACGCATGTGCTGCGGTTTTGGGGCTTGCGCGGTCTGCGTCTGCGGTGTTAAGACGGAGCAGGGGCTTGAC
>Ga0351970_1023_pt1 | contig 34569 bp, 26 predicted proteins | sample BONcelFGM3001C10_FD_206752 | JGI IMG/M metagenome (GOLD analysis project Ga0351970, IMG submission 206752) | Enriched cells from coal bed in the Powder River Basin, Montana, United States - BONCAT cells FGM rep2 HSBNCT.FGM.300.1.C10 ...
TGATGGAGATCGACCTGACTAACTTTGGATCATTCTCTTTTGAGGTAACCGGAGTTTTTAAGGAAATCCCGGATAACTCGCACGTTCATTTTAATGTACTGGCCTCGTTGGCTACATTCTCCGAACTTCTTGCCGAACAGGAGTGGACGGCAAATAATTTTGTCACCTACTTTGTGTTAAAACCCGGAGCATCTTCCAAAGAGCTCGAAACGAAATTTGAAAACTATATCCGGGAAACAATCGGAGAAAAGAGATACCAGGATTTTATTGCAAAGGGAAACTCCTGGGAATTTTTCCTTCAACCATTGACTTCCATTCATTTACATTCCGATCTGAACGGGGAGTTTGAACCCAACGGAAACATTCAATATGTATATATATTCATTGTCATTGCATTTTTCGTGCTGATCATTGCCTGCATCAATTTCATGAACCTCTCCACAGCAAAATCAACGCTTAGAGCCAGGGAAGTCGGGATCAAGAAGACCGCCGGATCAACCAGGGGAGAATTGGTAAGGCAATTCCTCATGGAATCGGTCATATTGACATTCATATCACTGGTTCTGGCTGTTATCCTGGTAAAGCTTGTATTGCCTGCCTATAGCAACTGGTTGGGCAGGGAGTTGTCGTTGAATCTGTTTTCGGAACCCCGGATCATACCGGGACTCTTGATTTTCGGGATTGTGATCGGACTCCTTGCCGGGATATATCCGGCATTTTTCATGTCGTCCTATAATCCTACAAGGGTCCTGAAAGCCCAAACCCTGTCCGAATCGAAAGGAATTGGTCTGCGGAATGTCCTTGTCATCATCCAGTTCTCAGCCTCCATTTTCCTCATTATCGGCACCCTGGTCATCAGCAGTCAGTTAAACTATATCCAGGATAAAGATGTCGGGTACTCCAAGGAAAATATCATCATCCTGCGCACACCGACCTCCTTCGCACCAGTCAGCCAGGCGTTTGAAAATGAAATCAGGCAGCAGGCGTGCATAGTAGGGATGTCGGCTTCCAGCTCACTGCCGGGTTTTGGGTTCAACAATCTAGGCTTTGGCGTTGAAGGGTCTGATAAGGGATTTACCTTGAACATCATCACCTGCGATACGGGGTTTGCAAACACGCTTGACTTTCAGATGGTGGAAGGACGATTCTTCTCTCCTCAGTATCACACTGATTCATCCGGGATTATCCTGAATGAAACCGCAGTCAGGGTATTGGGTTTGACAGACCCGATCGGCACAAAAATGTTCGATGGGAGAGAGCCAAGAAACGACTATCATGTGATCGGAGTGGTTAAAGACTTCAACTATGAATCAGTTCATGCGGAAATCAGACCCATGGCTTTGGTAAACCTGCATAGTGCAGCAGGGAACTTTATGACCATCAGGTACATGCCGGGCAATGATAACAATGTTGCAGCCTTTACTAAACAAGCGTGGGATAGATTGCTGCCCGGTATTCCATTTGCATTCAGTTATATGGAAGATGACTATAATAATCTCTACAAGAATGAATTCCAAACAAAACAGGTATTTACTTTACTGGCAACATTGGCGATTATTGTGTCTATCCTCGGGCTTGTTGGACTGGCATCGTTTATGACACAACAGAGAATCAGGGAGATTGCTGTGCGGAAAATATCCGGAGCCAGAGTTGATCAAATCATCCAGTTACTCGCCTGGAAGTTTATCAAATGGGTGTTTATTTCTTTTATCATTGCCTGCCCCATTGCCTGGTGGGTGATAGACAAATGGCTGCAGGATTTTGCATACCGGGTATCCATCAACGCATGGGTGTTCATTATTTCTGGTGCCATCGCCGTTATCCTTGTTGTGGTTACCGTTGGGGGGATAACTTACAGAGCGGCCACTGCGAACCCTGCTAATAGTATGAAGTATGAATAAAATGATTAACAATGTTTACCACGTATTTTAAATCGTCGCTCAGAAATATCCTGAAGAACAGGCTCTTTTCACTGATTAATATTGTTGGACTTGCTGCCGGGATGGCGGCAGTCCTGATCATCTTCCTATGGGTGAAAGATGAGTTGAGTTATGAGCAGTACCACGAGAAAAAAGATCAGGTAGCACTGGCTTACCTCATGGTTACCCGGGGAACCGATGAGGCATGGGAGGAGGCCAATTTTCAGCCTACAACATCTCCAGCAGTTGCTCACGAACTTATCTCTACGTACCCTGAGGTAATCACCGTAGCCAGGGCAGGGGACCTGGGGGAGACAATCTTTCAAAAAGACAATGAGAGGGTGATTGAACCGGCTGGACTGGCTGCCGAGTCAGACGTATTTGATATCCTTACATTCCGGTTTTTACAGGGAAACCCCAAAACAGCGTTGGAACAACCCTACTCGATTGTGTTAACGAAAAAACTGGCAGAGAAATATTTCTCAGAGACGGATCCTGTTGGAAAAGTACTGAAACTGAATAACAGGAGCCTTTTCAATGTGACCGGAGTCATTGAAGATATGCCTGAAAATGCCTACCGGAAATACGATTTCCTGGTCCCCTTTGAATACCTGGAGGAGCTGGGAAATGATATCCACAGCACTCAGTTGTTCTATCCGTGTAATTACTATACCTACACGCTCCTTCAGAAAGGAGCCAACCGGGATTCATTGAATGCCAAGCTGAGCCGCCATCTCTTCTTCAACGGGAAAGAGGCAAAGGGAAAAATCGGCTTTGTGAGTCTGCAAAATGTCTACCTGACTGAAACAGGTGGAACCTCCAGGATATATATCTTCAGCATAATTGCCATTATTATCCTCCTCATAGCATGCATCAACTACACCAACCTGGCTGCTGCAAGTGCTGTTGGCCGGCTGAAAGAGATCTTTACCCGACGGGTGAATGGAGCGGAGAGGAAACAGCTTATTGGCCAGTTCTTCAGCGAGAGTTTTATCATCAGCCTGTTTGCTCTGTTGGCAGGAATCGGAATCGTTTACTGGTTTTTGCCTCATTTCAACCAGCTAACATCAAAACATATTACCTTCTCATTGTTCGATATCCCCACGATCATCGCTACCTCCTCATTGCTGATCATCACCAGCCTGGTGGCAGGAATTTACCCGGCAATTCTGCTCTCTACGATTAAAATGCGGGGACCTGCCGATATTTTTACTCAATCCATCGGGGGAAAAAAACACTTCCAGAAGATCCTGCTGTTTGTCCAGCTTACACTAACCGTGATATTCATCATCAGTTCCATCATCATTTACCAGCAATCCTCCTACATACGGAATTTCAACCTGGGATTGAACAAGCATAACGTGCTCTATACAAAACTTGACGGAAGTGTAAAGGGCAAGATCCCGTTATTGAAACATGAATTGAAAAACAATCCGGATGTTGTTTCTGTGAGTTCCGGATCAAACCTCCCGAATTCCATCCGGATAGGATCATTTTTCAAATGGGGATTCCCCGACAGGCCAGGTACCCGAATGGTCTATGCGTCGGTAGACTACGATTACCTGAAAACATTTGACATTCAAATGGCCAGGGGGCGATTTTATCAGCCCGATTTCCCTTCCGACTCTTCAGAAGCCATTATTGTCAACGAAGCGGCAATTCAAAAATTAGGAGTGAATATTCCTGTCGACAGTCAGTTTTATATCGGGTCGGGAAACAAGAAACTGATTGGCGTTGTGAAGGATTTTCAGCACAACACGCCTATAAACATCGGAGTAGAACCCATGTGTATGATGTTGAGCCCGGATAACAATGATTTTCTGTTTGTCAAGGTAAACCCGGAGATCAGCGATGCAAAAAAGCTGGCGGCAACCCTGCAGTTTATCAACGCCACAGGAAAAAGATTAAGCCCAGATTATCCGCTCGATTTTAAGTTTCTTGATACTTTCTCTTTTGCGGCGGACCGGTCTCTGCAATCATGGCAGAAGCTTGTTTTGTACTCCTCAATCCTTTCTATTGTGATTACTTGCATGGGATTACTGGCGCTCATCTTTCTGAACACCAGTCAACGGACCCGTGAGATCGGAGTGTTTAAAGTTAACGGAGCACAGGTGATGGATATCATGGTCAGGTTTTACAAAAGCTATATCCTCTGGGTAGTAATGGCAAACGCGGTTGGGTGGCCGATTGCCTGGTACCTGATGGACAGGTTCCTGCAGGGCTTTGCGCACAAGACCTCTATTTTCTGGTGGATCTTTCCATTGGCAGGATTCATCTCTTTGTTTATTATTATAGCAACAGTCACCTGGCATATTTACGCTGTAGCTAAAAAGAATCCGACAGAAGCATTACGTAGTGAGTAACGTGCTAAACCTGTACTTGTGAAAGATCTGAAATTTGTCCTGAAAATTATCAAGCGCAACCTGTTCATGTTTATTACCAACGTGATTGGCCTGGTGGTAGCCCTGACAACGGTGATTTTTACACTTACATACATCCGGTACGAGCTGAGCTATGACACCCATTTTAAAACAAAAGAAAGGGTTGTGCGGCTGTACAACCGTGTTCTCTATGCCAGAGACACAGAAGTATATGGGATTTCATTACGAAACGCATATTCCCAGCTGCCCGCACAGGTTCCTGAAGTGGAGTCTGCCGTTCAATTGTATGGTGGTTGGCCGACAACAGTTCAGAATAAAGAAAACAAGCTGGGAAAGGTCCGGGTTTTTTATTCCGATCCCGAGATTTTCAAGGTGTTTGGATTGGAGCTCAACGCCGGGGATCAGAATACGGCATTGATCGGAAAAAACAGTGCAGTGATCACGACAGGTCTTGCCCGGAAACTATTTAATTCAACGGATTGCATAGGGAAGGCAATTGAATCGGATGGGGAACAAGTGATGATTACCGGTGTGATGGATGAGATCCCCAAAAACTCACATATTGATTTTGACATATTGGTGTCATTGTCCACGCTCGATCCCGGCAGGTTTGGAGGCCTCGAATTCCAAACATACTATTTGCTTAAACCCAATGTTGATCAAAAAGAAGCCAGCGCTAAAATTGCGGAAGTCAACAACATGCTGATGCAGGATTGGGCCAGTGCAACGAGCTCAAAAATAGAATCGGGTGTTGAGCCCCTTACGCGGTTATACATGAATTCCATTGTAGGCTCAGGCATCCCGAACTATGGTAGTCCGCGCCAGCTGCTGATTGTTGGCCTGATCACATTGTTTGTCCTGTTAACCGCGGTGCTCAGCTACATCAACCTGTTCATCATCCAGGGAGAAAAACGCATAGCCGAAATATCAACCCGAACCATGTTCGGCGCCACGAAAGTCAGCATCGCCAGGTTGTTCTTCCTGGAAACTTTGATCGTTTTCCTTGTCTCTGCCGTACTGGCATTTTTAATCTCCTTTCGCACAATGTCATACTTCTCCTCATTGCTGCTGTCAAAAGTGGATCTGTCCGATCTCTTGTCATTCGAAAGCCTGACTTTATTTGTGATTGTGCTGATCGTTCTGCTCGTGATAACATCCGGTTATCCTGTACTCTATCTTTCCCGGATGAAATACGCACTGGGATTGAGGGGAAAGATCTCATACAAGGGGAACAACAACTGGCTTTCCATTGCTTCGGTTTTTATCCAGTTCACCGTGACTGCCTTTTTTATCAGTTGTATCATCATCATTATTTCACAACTGGACTTTATGCACAACGTCCCGTTGGGGTTTGATAAGAACCATGTGATCACGGTCAGTAACTGCAGCGCCCCGATCTCAAAAAAATATGAGAGCGTACGGACTGAGTTACTGAAACTCCCGTTCGTTTCGGCCGTATGCGGGGGTGAACATTTTATGGGCGGCGGCGGCAGCGGGCAGTACATCAGGTTGATAACCGACAACGAGAACAACAATAAAGGGATCAATGAATACAGGGAAAAACCCGGGTTCGGCGAACTGATGAGATTGCAACTGGTGGACGGACGCTTTTTCAGGGAATCGATGGCCGACAGCCAGGCAGTGGTCTTAAATGAAGCTGCCGTCAAGATGCTGGGCATGGAGCCGAAAGCGGGACAATTTGTATACTATAACGATGAACGTGTTGAGGTGATCGGCATCGTCAGGGACTTTTACTTCATGTCCAATCCCGCATATAATATTCCCCCGCTGGCAATCACAAATTGTTTCTGGGGAACTCCCAATATTTATATCCGGACTGTCGGCCCGATAGATGGCAGCCAACTGTCGCAGATCAAGGAAATATTCCGGCGTTTTGATGAGAATTATATGTTTAACCAAAGCCTGTTGACTGATGTCTTTGACCGAATGTACCGGAAGGAGAACCGGCTTGCCCAGATGGTCTCCATTGGAGGGACTGAGGTTGGGATCATCAGTCTGATAAGCTTGCTGGCCCTGACCATCCTGAAGATCTCGCGTCGTACAAGGGAGATCGGGATCCGAAAAGTGAATGGCAGTTCAGTTGCCCGGCTGATCGCCGTATTGTTAAAGGAGACTCTGATTATTGTGATCGCGGCGATCGTTGTCGCTTCAGTCGTCAGTTATGGCGTTATGGATCGGTGGCTGACCGATTTTGTACAACGGATCCATCTTCACCCGGGGTATTTTTTGTTCAGTGCCCTGATGGTACTGGTCATCGCTATCGTAGCCATCATCTGGCAGGCTTGGCGGGCAGCCACGAGAAATCCTGTGGAGGCGTTGAGGTGTGAGTGAAAGAGAGTGACCCAAAATAAACTGTTTGTAAGAATGATCGCGAATTATATCACCACAGCACTCAGGAATCTCTTGCGTAACAAAGGGCTCTCCGTGATCAACCTCACCGGTCTCGCGATCGGGCTGGCGGTTTTTATCATCATTTTCCTGTGGGTTCTGGGTGAACTGAATTATGATGCTTACAACCCACTCGCCAAACAGATCTACCGTGTCAACTTTACCTACGATCGGGAAGGTCAAACCAGGCATCACTGGCGTACCCCTCCGGCACTTGCAAAAACGCTCCGAGAGGAGTATCCGGAAGTGATCAGTTCAAGCCGCTTTTATTCGATAGATAAGATGTTGGTCGCTTCCGGCAAGGATCAAAGCTTTTATCAGGTTCCCGGTTATGCTGATTCATCCCTCTTCAGCATGTTCAGTATGAAGTTTCTTCAGGGAGATGCCGGAGAGGCGTTCAGGAATCCCTGGTCCATTGTAATCCCCAAAAAGATGGCTTCACTCTATTTCGGGGAAGAAGATCCAATGGGAAAGCAGTTGAAACTGGATAACCGGTTTGATTTTACGGTAACGGGTGTCATTGAAGATCAACCAGGAGAAAGTTACCTGGAATACGATTTCCTGATCTCGTTCAGGCATATGGAGGAAATTTTGGGATATGGGGCTGATGAAGATTGGACTGACTTTGGTTACAATACCTTTTTAGTTTTACCTGAAAATATTGATACCGAAGAGTTTAATAGTAAAATTTCTTCATTTCTTGAAACAAAGCTGGAAACGGTGGCAAGGAATCTTTTTGTGCAACGATTGCGGGATATTCATGTATATGGCCTGGATGGTAATGGAGTGATCCGATCTGTCTATATTTTTTCTTCCATCGCCCTCTTTGTCTTGCTTATTGCCTGTATCAATTACATGAACCTGACAACTGCCCGGTCGATCCGCCGATCACGGGAGGTGGCAATCCGGAAGGTGGGAGGGGCTTCCCGGCGTCAGCTGATTTTTCAATTCTTCAGCGAATCGGTGATCCTTACATTTGTCGGATTGATTGTCGCGGTGGGCCTTGTTTTTCTGGCACTTCCACTGTTCAATGACCTGGCAGGGAAAACATTGTCCCTGAGCCTCCTGAATTTGCCAATGATCGGGTTATTGCTGTTAACCACCTTGATTACCGGCCTCATTGCCGGAAGTTATCCCGCGTTGATACTCTCATCGATCAAGCCGATCACCATGTTGAAGAAACCCGTGAAACCGGCTTCAGGGAACATACGTAAGATCCTGGTTGTATTCCAATTTGCCTTATCGGTTTTCCTGATTATCTGTACAATCTTTTTCTCGAGACAACTGAATTTTCTGGGGAATCAGAAACTTGGGTTTCAAACCGAACATATTGTCTTCATACCGATGAACAAACAATTGATGGCTAAATTCTCACCATTCCGGGAGGAATTGCTTTCCAGTCCGGCTATTTCAGGCGTTTCTTCCACCTCCAATAAAATCGGCACACGCCCCTTCTGGGGAACGGTTTTGTCGACCTGGCAGGGAAGCTCAGGAGAGGAACAGATGACCCTGAATATCATCTATGCCGACTGTGATTTCCAAAAAACATTCGATTTGTCCATGGCATCCGGACACTATTACGCTTCTGGCTCAACGGCTGATTCAGCAGGCATTGTGATCAATGAGACGGCTGCACGCCGGATGGGGATGGAGGATCCGCTTGGAAAGACGATGTTCAATGACAGTACCCCAATCATTGGCGTATTGAAAGATTTTAATTTCAGGTCGTTGCATGAAGGGATTGAGCCTCTCGTGATCATCATTGATCCGCAATGGTATACAAATATCGGGATCAGGATCAGTTCGGCCAATATTCCTGAAACAATTGCTTTTATTCAAAAGAGTGCATCAACGTTCGCCCCCGAGTTTCCGTTCGAATACAGTTTCCTGGATGATGATATTGCAACTATGTATTCCGCGGAACAACGGATGCGGAAACTCTTCAATTATTTCTCCTTCCTGGCCATCTTCATCACCTGTCTTGGGTTGTTCGGCCTGGCATCCTTTGCCGTGGAGCAGCGAACCCGGGAGATCGGCATCCGGAAAGTGATGGGCGCCACAGGTTTCACTATCAGCATAAGGTTTGTACGGGAATACACCTTACTGATTCTGCTTGCCAACCTCATCGCATGGCCGGCTGCATGGTATGCCATGTCGCGTTGGCTGGAGGGATTTGCCTACAAAACAAACCTAAGCATATGGGTCTTCCTTGCAGCAGGCCTGATTGCCTTCCTGGTAGCCATGATTACCATGAGTTCACAAACCATCCGGGCAGCGAATACCAATCCGGCAGATACGTTGAAATATGAATAAAATGATCGAATCACTTAATGTATTCCCTTCGCCAACCCGCCATCAACCAGTAGGTTCACTCCATTGATGTAACTCGCATTTTCGGAAGCAAGAAAGGCGATCACATCACCCACCTCTTCCAGTTTCCCCATCCGACCTGCCGGAATATCGACAGATATGTTGGCCATATACTCTTCCACAGAGATTTTCTTTGATGCCGACCGTTGCAGCATCAATTCCTGTTGTCGTTCTGTGTTGATAAAGCCCGGACAAACTGTATTAACAGTAATATTCTCCTTTGCATGTTTATTTGCAAGAACCTTGCTGAGGCCATGGATCCCGGGTCGTAAGGCGGAAGAGATCAGCAGGTCGTTGACCGGCTGTTTTCCGGTAATTGAAGTTATAGTGATGATCCTTCCCCATCGCTGGGCTATCATCAAAGGCAACGCTTCCCTGGTCAGCCGGATCATGCTCATCAGTGTCAGCTCGTACCCTTTTTCCCACTCCTCGTCGGTCATGGTCAAAATGTCTCCGGTAGGAGGGCCTCCGGCATTGTTTACAAGAATATGCAGCGTGCCGAACTGTTTCCTGACCTGCTCAAAAAGCCTGCTGATATTATCCGGTTTCGAAACATCGGCAACAAGGGCAAACACTTCAGCATGATGAAGATTCCGGATTTCATCGGCTGTCTTCTCGATTTGCCGCTTATCCCTGGAGCAGATTATCACTGTTGCGCCCTCTTTTGCCAGCGACATTGCAGCAGCTTTCCCCAGCCCTTTACTGGAAGCTGTGACTAAAGCGATTTTTGATTGAAGATGTAAGTTCATGTATTCGATCATTTTTTAAGATGCTTGCAAAATACAAAAAATGTTCCAGGAAATCAGAACTCAAAATCTATCATCTTTGTTATTGCGGGGAGCCGAAGCTGCGATCCCGAGTACTCGGGCGAAGCAGGAGCGACACGGCAACGGCATCCGAATAATCTCTACCTTTGCATACCTTAAACCCGCCTCCATGTCCACCATCCTCACTGTCGACCACCTCTCCCGCAGCTACGGCGACAACGTGTTGTTCGAGGATATCTCTTTTGTGATCAGCCAGTACCAGAAGGTGGCCCTGATCGCACGGAACGGGGCAGGGAAGACCAGCTTGCTGAACATCATCGCCGGATTGGAGCCTTCTGATGGAGGTATTGTCACCCTCTTCAATAAAGCCTCGTTGGGATACCTGAAGCAGGAACCCGGCCTCACACCAACACATACTGTTTTTAATGAGGTATATACGACATCGAATGAAGTTCTCACTGCTATCCGCAACTATGAGGAGGCCGTTCGTGGAGATGATAAGGAGAAGATCACCAACGCAATGGAGCGAATGGATGCCCTTAACGGCTGGGAATATGAGACCCGAATTAAACAGATCCTTTCGCGGCTGAAGATCCCCGACCTTGATAAGCGGATAGCCGAACTTTCGGGAGGCCAGCAGAAGAGGATCTCACTGGCCAAGGTGCTCATCACCGAGCCGGACTTTATGATCCTCGACGAACCTACCAACCACCTCGATGTGGAGATGATCGAATGGCTGGAAGAGTATCTGTCACAGCGAAGGGTTACTTTTCTGATGGTCACGCACGACCGCTATTTCCTCGACCGGATATGCGATGAGATTCTGGAACTGGATCATACCGGTATCCATCGGTATAAAGGGAGTTATTCGTATTTCATTGAAAAGCAGAATGAACGGTTGGATAACCTGACCAAGGAGACCGAAAAATCCCAGAACCTGTTAAGAAAGGAGCAGGAATGGATGCGCAGGATGCCAAAGGCGCGCACCACCAAGTCGAAAGCACGGATTGATAGTTTCCATGAACTGAAAGAGACGGCTGACAGGAAAGTCCCCGACGAACGGATGAAGATCCACATTGAAGGCAAACGGATGGGGAAGAAAATCCTCGAAGTGAGCGATCTTTCATTTTCATGGGGGGAGGTTCCGATCCTGAATAAATTCACGTTCATCTTCAAACGTTTTGAAAAGATCGGTATCATCGGTGATAACGGCAGCGGAAAGTCGACATTTCTCGATCTGATCACCGGAAAGCTGAAACCTGGTTGGGGATCGGTGAAGAAAGGGGAGACAATTCAGTTCGGTTATTATACGCAGGATGGCATCGCTTTCAATCCCGACACCAAAGTGATCGATGTGGTTCGTGAGATCGCGGATGTAGTGAAGCTGGGTAACGGCAACACCATCTCGGCAGCGGCTTTCCTCAGTTACTTTATGTTTCCCTACCCTAGCCATCATCAACCGGTGTATAAACTCAGCGGAGGGGAGAAGCGCCGACTGTATCTTGTTACTGTGCTGATGAGAAGCCCTAATTTCCTGATCCTGGATGAGCCAACCAACGACCTCGATATACTGACCCTGAACGTTCTCGAGGAGTATCTTGAATCCTTCAACGGATGCGTGCTGATCGTCACCCACGACAGGTATTTCCTGGATAAGATCGTGGATCACCTGTTTGTGTTTGAAGGACACGGTGTAGTGAAAGATTTTCCCGGCAATTATACCCAGTACCGCGACCATACTGAGCGCCTCAAAAGGCAGACAAAAGCTGCTTCGAAGCCAGCGCTTGAGGTGAAGCCAGCCAATAAACCAGCAGATTCCCAAAAACTCACATTTAAGGAGAGAAAAGAGCTTGAGATGCTGGAAGCCGGGTTAGAAGACCTCGAACAAGAGAAAGCAGAGATCGAAACTGCTATGAATTCCGGAGAACTCACTGCCGATGAACTTCTTTTAAAATCAAATCGGTTTGCAAGCATCCTTCAGGAGTTGGAAGAGAAAGGGGATAGGTGGTTGGAGTTGAGTGAAAAGCGAGAGAGGTAATAGATCAACCCTACCTAACCTGATTTCCGTTTCTTCTTGAAATACATCGCATCAATATAGTACAATACTCTGATAGAGAAGCTGTTGGTAGCTGGAGAACTGAGCGTGTTCTCGAAATTCCGGAAATAGCTGTAATCGATCTGACCATCTTGGGTATAAATAGCATTTTTCCATACAAATGAGACCTGGCTTCCGGGAGCAAAATCCCAGATAAAGCTGAAATCAACATTGACACTGTTGTAGTCCACATCGGGGTTTCCAGTATAATCCGTCGGATCAAGGAAGCCATCCGGCCGAAGTTTGAAGTAGGAGAGGTAATGGGCCCAAACCCAGTAATGCCGAAGGCGAAGGTTCAGGCTGATATTGCTGCGAATCATGTAATTGCCTTCCAGTACATTGGTGATGGTCTGAACATCTCTTCTCCCGAATATGATTACTTCATTGCCTGCAATATCAAGAGAATCCATTACATACCCGGCATCATTGTTCAGATGATCGATATAAAAGGAGTAGATGAAGAATAATTTATCGGTAGGCCTGAACCTGGGTTCTAACTGCAGTTCGTAATAGCTGGTAAGATAACGGGACGAGTAAGCAATAGCCATTCGGGTATCCAGGGCCAGCTTTTTCCGGTAGTCGGATGAGGTAAACCCTCCAAAATAAACATACCCTCCCGAGTTGTATTTCCATCCCTCCACGCGGGGTTCATAATAATCGTAAGCATCGGGATGAACCTCAAAATTGGCACCTAGAGTCAGATACTTCCGGGTGTTCGTCCTGCTGGAGCCAGTGATCACCAAAGATGTGTAGTTTAAACCGGTATACTGGGTATTATACTGGATTGACAGTTGATTGTTCCAGTCAAGAAGTTTCCAGAAAGGCTCGTAAATATTGTATTCCAGGGTAATCTCATTCTCAAACCTGTTATTTTGAAGATTGAAACCCATATCGTTGGGATCATAGGTTTCATCTTGAACTTCCATGCGATAGGCATACAAAAAGTTTCCGCTGATTTTTGCTGCTGTCCATTCAAAGGCGTAGCCAAATTCCGGACCGTCATGGGCATAATACTTCTGGCTGACAAACGCATTCCCAAACACAGCATGGGAGTATGGGTTGTTTGCGAACTTGAAATCGATGCCAGAGACATTTGCACAGTAACCGTTATCGGCTCTGTAAAGGTTTGTATTCAGTACCGAGAAATAGGAGTTGTTTTTGAGCGCCTGATCAATCACAAGCATGTTGTAATTGGTGAACCCCTGGGTAAGGTACTGCTTTTCTTCCCCTGTAACCGTATCCCTGATAGTAGCCCAGGTGTTCGCGGAGATTCCGTTGAATACTCCAATCCCCAATCCCTTGCTGGTTCGGCCAGACACCTTTGTAGCATTGATCAGTCGTGTTTGCGTCGGATTCTCCTGAACCACTTCGTTGCTGTCGAGATGCTCGTAAACTTGGTAATAATCTTCCGGAGTATTGCCAACACGACGTGTATAGAAGATCCCACCTTTATCGAATAATTCCACACCCTCCGTAAAAAATTGTCTCTTTTCCGAATAACGGATCTCGAACGGGGAGAAATTATAGATCTTGTCATCCGACTGAACCTGTCCGAAATCGGGAATGAGGGTCATGTCGAGGGTGAAACTCTGGTTGATTCCATATTTCAGGTCGGCGCCGTAATTATAGGAGAATTGCCACTCCGCGTAATCAGGATTTTTCTCTACATAACCCGAAACATATGGGGTTAGTGAGAGCCTCAGTGGAGGCTTTATGCCCTGGATTCCCTGTAGGAGACCCGATTGGTTTATGGTTCCCTGGACTTTTGCATCGATAAAATTCCAGGAGGAAAGTTCACGGGTTCTCCTTACATCCCGTTGGCAATTCATACCCCACGTCTGGATCTCTTGTTTCGAGAATCTCAGCGCAGAGTAAGGGATCTTCATTTCAACGATCCATCCTTTTTCGTTAACATGTGCTTTGCTTTGCCATACAGCATCCCAACTCACGTCGGTACGAAAATCGGACTCAGAGGAGACCTTATAATCGGTTTGGACATCTGAAGCATATACCCGAAAGGCGAAAGCATTCAAGCCATCATCAAAAGGGCTTACTATCAGGGTGAAGAAATCAGCATTCAAATTGTCAGAGTCGCGCAGGCCAAGTTGTTTCAGAATACTGTCGGGAGATGGATCGTGCATAACAGCTCCAATATAAAGCCCGCTGTTGTCATAGAGAAACCTCACCTTGGTTGGCAGTGATGCCGGTGCCCCATTGTAAGGACGCTGCTGTATAAATTCCTCTGCAGCAGGTGCTCCTACCCATGCTGGCTCATCCAGGATGCCGTCAATCTTGATCTGCCCACTTATCTCAACCGCTGAAACACTCTTTTTAACAGCCTGTGAAAACCCATGAAATGCACCGATAATTAGCGAAACCGCAAGAAGAATTTTACCAAGCTGAATCTTATGGGAAGTGAGCGGCATCAGTAGATTCTGAAATTATTGTTATGCAAAAGATACTTTGAAATGGTTCAGGAACGATTGATGAACAAGCCCGTTCGTTGCAATGATCTCCTTCCCGAAGAGGAAATGCTCTCCTCCCGTGAAGTCACAAACCGATCCACCGGCATTTCTGACGAGAAGACTGCCAGCTGCCACATCCCAGGGATTCAGGCCATATTCATAGAATCCATCGATTCTTCCACAGGCTACATACGCGAGATCAGCAGCAGCAGAGCCGAGTCTGCGAATCCCTCTGGTATGCTGCATTAAAAACCTGAAAAAGCTAAGGTATTCATCCAGCCTGCTGTAGTCGTAATAGGGGAACCCTGTGGCAAAAAGACTGTCGTTGAGGTTGGTTGTTCCCGAAACGTTTATCAACGTTCCATTCAGCCGTGAAGGCGACCCTTGCCAGGTGGAGTACATCTCCCGCTGACCAACTTCATAAATTACCCCAAGGAGGATCTCGTTATCTTTTTGCAGTGCAACGCTGATACAATAAACCGGAATGCCATGGATGTAGTTGGTTGTTCCGTCGAGCGGGTCAATGATCCAGGTAAAATATCCTGCCATTAATTCCGGACTCTCCTCAGCAATAAACCCGCTCCCTGGCAGAAGCAGCGACAAGCCTTCAACGAGCTGCCGTTCTGCCTGCTCGTCAACATAGGTCACAAAATTGGCATGACTCTTCTCCCGGATGTCGGCCTGAGTAAATCTGGTGGCTTCCCGGCGGAGAAAATCTCCAGTCTCTTCACAAAGCCGGCAAACGGAAAGTGTTAGTTTTTCAAGATCCATCATTTCAAATTTCAAATTACGATTTACCTCATGACCTCATGACCTCATGACCTCATGACCCTTTATTTAACCAACGAAAATACCAGAAACCCACTCCGCCTAGGATCATCAATCCAATGGCAATAATTTGAGCTTGTGTGACTTGTATGCCAATAATTTCATACGGTTTGTTGATTCTCACCTCTTCGATTAAAAATCTCTCCACTCCATTTAAAATCAGGTAGATAGAGAACAAGTAGCCCGGAGTTTTCAGAAGTTTCCGAATCGACATCAGGATGCCGAAGATCAGGATCCCCATCAGGGTTTCATAGAGCGGGGTAGGATAGACCGGGTAGGGCAGAATATAGCAGTGGTCTCCTTCACAGCCAGGGATTGGAATCCCATCATTGATTACATTGTGGGGATAGGAAAAACTCCACACCCAGTCGGGAAGGAAACGGAGCCATTCAGGCATTGGATTCGGGTTCGCAATTCCCCAGCAGCCGTCGCCTGATATCTGGCAGCCAATCCTGCCAATTGCATAGGCCAGGATCAATGCCGGGGCGATGGCATCTGCAATGTAAGGCAACCTGATTTTGTTTTGCTTAGTGTACCAAACAACGGCAATGGCAGCAACGATTAGTCCTCCGTAGAACGACAACCCGGAAAATGAGAACAATGTGCCCAGTGGATCCTGGAAAAGATCATCGAGGTGTTCAATGGTATCGAAAATTTTCGATCCGATGATGCCGAATATGGCGGCAACTAAAAGAATCGTGCCGGTAAGCTGATAAGGATGGACCGTAACCTCTTCCATTATTGGCGGATCCAAAAGCTCTTTCCGTTTTTTATAATAGTGGTAAAGGGAAAATCCAGAGGCCAGAACCACTCCTCCAACAAGGCTTCCGGTCCATGAAAGCATATATTCCTGTGGATTGGAGCTGAACGCATCATAGTCCACAATTAATCCAATTCCTTTCCACCCGAGGAGGAAACCAAAAATGGCAGAAAAAATCAATTCCTGGATTGTGGCAGGGGCTCCTTTCAATACCTGTTTCTGCTGAGCTTCAATGAGTCCCTCACGCTCTTTTCGTTTCAGCTCGAAATAGAGAACCACCGCACCAGTGATAAATGCCATGGCAATCATAAATCCATAACTCTGGATGGGGATGTTAATGTTCGTGCCAAACAGGTAATTGATTACGTCGCTGATCCTGGGAAACATATTTTTAATTACGAATTACGAATTATTTTAACTTACATCACCCCATCACCTCATCACCCCATGACCCCATGACCCCATGACCTCATCACCCCATCACCTCATAACACAAATCATCATCCAGTTTCTCAAGCCTCACACTCCTGATCTCATTCACTAGTGATGGATCAAAGGTTGTTTTCACTTTGATGTAATTTTCGGTGAAGCCATGCATCATGCCATTTTTGTTATCCGACTCGAACAATACGGCTGACTTACGTCCTTTATTTGATTGATAAAATAGTTGTTTTTTTACATCCGACAAGTGATGCAACAGGTCACTTCGTTCTTTCATCTGCGACCTGGGAACCATCTCGAAAGCTTTGCTTGCCAAAGTATTTTCCCGTTTGCTGTAGGTGAATACATGCATGTATGAGATTGAAAGCTGTTCGAGGAACGAATAGGTTGTCTGGAAATCGGCCTCACTTTCGCCCGGGAAACCCACAATCACATCGGCAGCGATACAGGCATACGGCAACGTAGCCCGAATCTTCTCAACCCTGCTGGAAAAAAGTGTTGTGGTATATTTCCGTTTCATTGCCCTCAGTGTCCCGTTGCAACCACTCTGGAGCGGGATGTGAAAGTGAGGAAGGAACTTCTCAGAACAGGAAACCAGTTCAATGATTTCATCATGAAGCAAATCCGGCTCGATAGAGGATATCCGAATTCGTGGAATCCTGATCTCTTTCTCTAATTCCGTAAGCAATTGAATAAGTGTCTCTCCGTTATGTTTGCCAAAGTCGCCAATATTGACACCGGTCAGGATGATCTCTTTGACCCCTGAATCAACGATTTCGCGTGCTTCGTCGAGGATATGAGCAATGGTATCGCTGCGGCTCTTTCCGCGGGCTAGCGGAATGGCACAATAGGAACAATGATAGTCACATCCGTCCTGGATCTTCAGAAACGACCGGGTGCGGTCGCCAACTGAGTAGGAGGGGACGAAGGGGATTTTCGATGTTCGATGTTCGATGTTCGATTTATACGTGATTGGCGATTCATGATCTGGGATCCAAGATAAAGAATCCTTTATTTGCTCTTCTTCTCCCTGTGCCCTGTGCCCTGTGCTCTGTGCTCCAACACCTCGATCCTGATTTCCCGACCTTCGACCCTGACCCTCTATCTCCTGCAACAAATTAAACTTTCCCTGATGTCCTAACACGATATCCACCCCCTCCATCTTTGTTACCTCATTGGCTTTGAGTTCCGGAAAGCAGCCAATAACTGCAATTTTGGCATTCGGATTTAAGGCATGGGCCTGCCTTATTGCTGCCCTGCATTTTTTCTCTGCAGTTGCTGTCACCACACAGCTGCTGATTACATAGATATCTGCTCTATCATGGAAATTGGTAAGATGGTAACCCTTATCCGCGAATTGCCTGGAAAGGCTTGAGGCTTCTGCGAAATTCACCTTACATCCAAAGTGGTGGAAAGCTATAGAGAGGGGTTTCATAATGCAAAAGTACGGAAGATATTACTTCCTGAGATACTGCTGAAGGATAATCCCGCTTACAATAAAACATAGACCAACCACGGTAGAGAGCAGGATGGTCTCGCCTACGGTAAAGCGAATGATAATGAGGGAGATAAAAGGAGAGAGGTAGATCAGGTTTGAGACTTTGGCCGTATTGCTCGAATAGTTGAGTGCTTTCAGCCAGAGTATAAATGTAAGCCCCATTTCGAAAATCCCGAGATAGACGGAACCGGTAATACCTTCCCAGCCTGGCATGAGAAAATTACCCCTGATGAGATAGAATGCCAGGATATAGAGGAGTCCAAAACAAAAGTTCAGGAAGAGTTTGCTGACATCTTCACGTGGATCTTTCATATTCAGGATCCAGTAAAGAGCCCAGAAAATGGCACTACCCACAGCAAGCAACACACCCAGCGGACTGGAAAATGTAAGTCCCACGACATCACCCTGGGTTGAGATAATCAGCAATCCTGAAAAGCTGATCAGGATGGCAACAAAGCTCCAGCCACTGATTTTCTGTTTTAGCATCGGGATCGACAGGAGAACCAACACGAGAGGCCATATATAGTTAAGGGTCCCTGCCTCCTGCGCTTTCAACAGATCATATGCCATCAATAATACAACATAGTACAGGAACGGATTGAGTAGTCCGAGAATTGCCGAACGGGCCCAATCGCGAAGGCGAAGTTCTTGCAACAACCGCAGTTTTTGCCGGAAGAGGAGGATAAGAAACAAGACAATGACAGCAACCAGATTGGAAAGCAGCAACAGCAGTAAAAAATCAATGTGCCTGAGCGAGATTTTCATGGCTGAACCAATCGTACTCCAGAAGAGAACGGCACAAAGGGCTAACAGGTACGCTTTTCGCTGGTTTTTCATAGAGGAGGCGAATGTAGTAATTTCTATTCATAAAAAATTTATACTTTTGCCATATATCTAGAAAACTCTTATGAAACTTGCTGTTGTTGCGCTAGGAGGTAATGCACTGCTTCAAAGTGGCCAGAAAGGAACAATCGACGACCAGGAAGCCAATGCAAAAGCTACCTCCGAATGTCTTGTAAAACTTTTAAAACGAGGGTATAACATTGTGATCACTCATGGCAATGGCCCTCAGGTCGGGAATATAATGCTGGCCAATACAGCCGGTGAGAAAATGTTTGGTGTTCCTGAGATGCCACTCGATATTTGTGTTGCATATAGCCAGGGATTTATTGGCTATATGATCGAGCAGCAGTTGAAGAATGTGCTTGAAGCGCATGATATGGAGCGTGATATTATCACAATCACCACCCAGGTACTTGTAAATAAAGATGATCCGGCGTTTGAGAGACCAACCAAACCCATTGGACCCTATTATTCCAAGGAGGATGCTGAACGGATCACCAAAGAGACGGGCGCTCCGTTTGCTGAGGATTCCCGCGGACGAGGCTGGAGAAAAGTAGTGGCTTCTCCAACTCCATTGGTGATCATGAATAAGAAGACCATCGAACGGATTGCCAGGCAGGGGCAGATTGTCATCGCTGTTGGTGGCGGAGGAATTCCTGTTTTTTATGTTGCTCCCAACAAGCTTCAAGGGATTGATGCGGTGATAGACAAAGATCTGGCATCTGCCCTGCTTGCGTCACAAATCAACGCTGATAAGTTTTTTATCCTTACCGATATTCCAAAAGTTTGTTTGAATTACAATACTCCGGAACAAAAAAGCCTCGATCAGCTTACCATAGCCGAAGCCAAGAGGTATCTTGAAGAGGGTCAATTCCCGGAAGGCAGCATGGGTCCAAAGATCAAGGCGGCGATTCATTTCGTTGAACGCTCCGGGAAAGATACCATCATCACCAAAACAACGATGTTGGGCATTGACAATGGGGGAACCAGGGTTACCTTGGTTTAATGACTAAAGACCATCTTCTTTACCTCAATTCCTTTAATCTTTTGAAGTTCTTCCACCAGTTTGATAAACTCTGAAGGATCGCCTGATAGTTCAAGCAGGATCAGCCCGTGTCCTGAAATCCCGGATTCTTTGTCTTCATTGATTCCAAACCTGGTTCGGATGGAACAGCCAAATTTTGTCAGGGTATGCTGAACCCGAAGGGAATCATGTTCCCTGTTGGTTATGTGTATGCCTATTACCCATTTTTCATGCATGGAAAAGAGAGTTACTTGGTAAATGGTTTACGGATCGCAGTGAAAGGGAAATTGATCGTAAATGATGTTCCTTGTGAAATATCAACATGGATTTCTCCATTAATCTGCTCAACCAGCAATCTGACAATAAACATGCCCATTGTTTTCTGCTCCTCCATCTGAAATCCTTCTGGCAGCCCAATTCCATTATCTGATAGTTCAAGTATAATCTGATTATCTGCCTTCATTAACCGGATGTTAATCATCCCTTTGGGTACTGAGGGAAAAGCATATTTAATCGAATTTGTTAAAAGTTCGTTGGTTATAAGGCCAATGGGCAGAGCTGTTTCGATCGAAACATCCATAGGTTCAAAATCAGTCTTCAGGGTAAGAACAGGTGAAGAAAAGGAGCTAAGAATAATTGAAGTTAACGATTTAAGGTAATCATGGAGCCGGATTCTGTCAAGGTCTTCTGATCTGTACAGGTGTTCGTGAATCAGCGCCATTGAACGGATACGCATCTCGATATCTGAAATTATTTTTTTAATTTGAGGGTCGGAGATTTGCCTCATCTGCAGACTTAACATGCTGATGACGATCGCCAGGTTATTTTTCACCCGATGGTGGATCTCCTTCATCATAATCATTTTCTGATCGGATACTCGCCGTAACTCCTCTTCAATCAACGATTTCTCATTAAATTCGGCCAAAAGCTTCGTGTATTGTGCATCAAGTGCTTTCTGATGAAGGAAGTTCTTTTTGTTAAGAAGTTGGAATGTATAAGCAATGAAGAAGCCAAGTACAGCCGTTCCAATGATAAAAAAGAGGTTGTTGATAGCAAGGGTAAGATGATCCTGGAATGTGTGATTAATAACATTCGCAAGAACATACGCTGCGAGTTGAAGTACTCCCAGCGAAACGAGAACCTGAAATCGGAGTCGGAAGAATGTATATAAGCCTATTGTCATAAGCATGACCCAGGCATAATAATACTGATAACCCCACTCACTGGTATCAGAGGATATCCCAACTGCAAAAATGGAGATGCAGATTAACCCATTGACAATGATAAAGATAGTTGATAGATAAGGGCGGAGTTTCCGGAACGACAAAACAAGGATAGAGATCAGAAAAAACGGAATAATGATGCCGAACCTCATAAAATAATGAAGCTCTTCCTTATCAGAAAGAAAGAACTCATTCACCGCTGCAAATACAAGAAAGAGGGATAGATTAACGATCAGTCCCCAACGCATGCTGGGAATCGACGAGTAAAGATTGTAGTCGATGAACTCCTTGTTGAGATTTTTTCGATACTCCCGGTTCATTTTCGACTAGTTTATATACTAAAAACCATACGTTGTACTTCAATACCTCCGATATCATTAAGCTCCGATTCCATTCGTTCGCATTCATCCGGAGTCCCGGAGAGCTGGAGAATAATAACGCCAACGCGGCTGCAAATATCTTCCGACACCTCATGGAATCCCAGGCGCGACCTGATCAGGTGTGCATTTTTTGTCAGGACCTCCTGGGTGCGCCCCGACTCTTTGATCCGGTCTCTGATCAAGAGCCCTAAAACCCGTATTTCATCAACCATAACTAAAAGTATATATCTCTTTTGCCTTTTTTGATTTGCTGAAGCCTCTCTTCGAGGTTAACCTTAAACTGATCTTCCGGCATTTCAGCTAACTTTTCGCGAACCAGGCGATATCCTTTTTCTTTTGTTGCTGCCGGAGCATAGTCCTCCAAATATTCTGCCAATGTCATCAGTGCGTTGGGCTGGCAATAGCGTTTGATGAAGCCAGGCACCGAGAACTCCATAAAATGCTCTCCTGTGCGGCCCAGCCTGTAGCAAGCCGTACAAAACGATGGGATATAACCGTGGTCGATAAGCTCCACCATGATTTCATCAAGAGACCTGTTGTCATTGATCTGGAACTGCTCGAAGTCTATATCCTGAACCTCTCCCGGTTTCCTTTTCGCATAACCTCCCATCTCGATGTTTGTACCTCCATCAATTTGGGAGACACCAAATTGCAGGATCTCATTCCTGACAGAAGCAGGCTCCCTGGCGGTCAGGATCAGCCCGGTATAAGGCACGGCCAAACGCAATATAGCTACAAGCCGTGTAAATTCCCCATCACTTACAAGGTGGGATTTATTAATATTTAGCTCCGAGGCATACTGAATCCTTGGAAATGAAATTGTATGAGGTCCTACCTGGTAAACCGCTTCAAAATGATTTGTATGCCTTACCAAACCCAGAACATCAAACCTCCAGTCATAAAGTCCGAAAAGTGCTCCGATGCCTACATCATCAATTCCAGCTTCCTGTGCCCTGTCGAGAGCCGTAAGTCGCCAGTTAAAATCCTTTTTAATACCCCCCAGGTGAACCTTTCTATAGGTCTCTTCATGGTATGTCTCCTGAAAAATCTGATACGTGCCGATGTTTGCATCCTTGATTATCCGGAAGCCATCCACATCGAAAGGTGCCGCATTGATGTTCACCCTTCTGATTTCACCAGGTCCCGATTTTACCGAGTAAACGATTCGAGTAGTATCCGCAATAAACTGAGCGTCATATTTTGGATGCTCGCCATACACAAGAATCAATCGTTTTTGTCCGACATCTTCCAACGCCTTCACCTGGTCTATCAACTCTTCAGTACTGAGTGTTGTTCGCTTAACTATCAGATTATCAGACTTAAATCCGCAGTAAGCGCAATTGTTTATACAGAGATTCCCGATGTAAAGGGGTGCGAAAAGTACGATCCGCTGACCATAGACCCGCTCCTTTAGCTGTTTTGCTCCCTCTTTAATTTCATCTACCAGGACCGGATCATTCGCATTGATCAAAACAGCTGTCTCTTCCATGGTAAGTCGCTGTTTGTCCATGCTTTTCGCAATGACATCCCTGACACGTTGAGGTGGAGATGTAGTATTGTTGATCAGGCCCCATATCTCGTTGGGATCAATAAAAGGCTTCATTCGCTGGTCCTTGATGGCAAGGATTTCGGGGCGGAATATCATAGCAGTATATCTCCAGTATTATCAGCAAAAGTATGAAATATAATGGTGCTAAGGTCGGATTCTCTTACGGTTTAGCTCTGAAATATAGACTCCGCCAATCACGATGATCATCCCAAGGATCTTTTGCAGCGAAAACCGTTCGTCGAGAATAAAAAAGGAAAAAACAGCAGTGAAAACAGGAATCAGGTTGGAGAAGATATTGGCCTTGCTCACACCAAGGATCTTAACAGAATGGGCAAAGAAAATAAACGATAACGAGGAGGCAAGGATGGCAAGAAACAGGAAAGATGAGATAATTTCCGTGGTTGGAACTACAGTGAATGCTTGCTGAGCCTCAAGAAAGAGAAATAGAGGAAGAAACATGAAGACCCCTATCAGGTTTTGAATGGCTACGATATATAGCGGTGAATAGGTTTCCGCCAACTTCTTAAGCAAAATGGAGTACATCAGGGCAGAAAAGACGGCTCCAGCCAGACACAGGATGCCGATCCCCGAAACTTCCAATTCAAAGTTCTTAGTTAGGAGCATGACGGATATGCCACAAAAAGAAAGAGCAATTCCTATAAAATTAAACCACCGAAGTTTTTCGCGGAAAGCCAGGTATCCTGCCAAAGGTGAAAATACCGGGATGGTGGCAATGATTACAGCGGTTACAGTACTGGTAGAGAATTTAAGTCCATAATTTTCTCCAAGAAAATATAGAAACGGGTTAAACAACGCACTTAGCAGAAACCATTTCATATCCTTTCGAAGGATTCGTTCCCTTTTGCGAAACAGAAAAATGATCGAAAATAAAAAGATGGAAGAGAGGACCAGCCTGATAAAGATTATTGTGACAGGCTGATAAAATTGCAGAAGAATAGTTGACCATACAAAAGACATGCCCCAGAATAGCATGGCAACCAGGGCATAATAGTAGACAGATACAAGTGGCTTTTTCAAGGTGCGAATTTACATTTTTTAAATACTTTTATGAAAAAGTTGTAACATCAAAAATAATGTCAAGTCATTTGACCAAAAATTAGCCAATTGGAGCATAACCTGAAATACATTCACCAGGATCTTGTTGAAGGATGCAAAAAGGGGGACCGCAACGCCCAGTTTAAGATTTACAAGCTTTATTATAAAGCAATGTTTAATACCAGCCTCAGAATATTGAATGACAGAGCGGAAGCAGAAGACAACATGCAAGAGTCGTTCCTGGATGCTTTTCGCAAAATTGAGTACTATTCCGGTGATGGGTCTTTTGGTTCCTGGCTGAAGCGTATCGTTGTCAATAATGCACTGGATACTCTTCGAAAAAGACGGGATCAGATTTCACTAGATGATGCCGGAATTGATATCCCAGAGGAGGAGGAGCAAACTTCAGAAGAAGAGATTCAGCTTCAGATTCAGGAGATAAAGAGCGCTATCGCCCAGTTGCCGGAGGAATACAGGATTATCCTCTCTCTCTATCTTCTGGAAGGATATGACCACGAAGAGATCAGTGAAATCCTGAAGATATCATACAACAACAGCCGGACCCGGTTTTCCAGAGCACGTCAGAGGTTGTTGCAGATTATCAGTAAAAACAGATTAACCAAAGAGATTAACTATAACTAGCCATGAATAACTTCGATAAATTCATTCGAGATCATGCCGGGATGTTTGACGACGAAGAACCGTCGGCAAACCACTTCGACCGTTTCGATCAGCGATTAGCTGCCTTTCATGAATCCAGCGTGAAACAATCTCCAATTCGGCTTTGGATGAAAATAGCTGCAGGAATTGTCATTCTGATGACTTTAGGTCTCGCCATCTTTGATCTGGCAACATATGACTTTTCAACACGCACGAATCTTCAGGAAGCTACCCTGGGCCTTCCCGGGGAACTGATCGAAGTTCTCGATATCTATAAAAGCCGGTCGGACCAGCAAATGACGGAGCTGAACCAATTGGCACTAAATTGTCCAAACGGATCCCAACTGGTTCAAACAACACAGAAGGAACTGGATCAGCTCGACCTTAAAAAGGCGGATCTGGTTGATGCCTTAATGGAGAATCCATCCAATGATCGGGTTCAAACCGCCTTGATCCAAAATTGTAAAGCCAAAGAGTCACTCCTCAGTGATGTGATCCTCAGAGAGAAAATGAAAAAATGCAACTAAAATTTAAACCGATGAAACATCTGAGATATATATTCCTGTTGCTGATTGTTTTCCAGTTTGCACCTTTTGTAACGAATGCTTCACAAAAGAAGGGAATCAAGAAAGTAATCAAAAAGGAGTTTCCTGTTCAACAGGATGCAAAACTGAAACTGAATAACCTGTTCGGAGATATCACCTGTACGATCTGGGACAAGAATGAGATCGCCGTGGAGGTGACCATCTCTGTTGAGACCAGTTCAGAACAGACCGCTGAAAAGATTTTTTCCAAGGTCGACATTTATTCTAACAGCTCAGAATCTTACGTTGATGTAGCGACAAAATTGGCGAAGAATATGAACTCCAGTGGCAATTTCAGCATTGATTATCAGGTGATGATGCCGGCTTCCGTCTCCCTTGACTTAACCAATAAGTTTGGCGATGTCATGATTCAGGAGTTATTTGCTAAGAGCTCAATCAAGGTTGAGTATGGGAAAGCATCACTTGGAAGGCTGAACCACGGGGATAACCTCCTTGATATTGCTTTCGGAGGTGCTTCCGTCGAATCCATGAAAGGTGCTGTAGTGATGATCCAATTCTCCAAAATACGGTTGGAATATGCAGGCAGCCTGCGAATCAACTCAAAGTATTCAGATATGAAAGCAGGAGAGGTGATTGTGATGGAGGGTAAATTTGAGGGTGGGACAATTGACCTTCAAAAGGCATCCGTTCTCACGCTTGAAACTAGATTCTCGAGTTTTGCTATTGGGTCTGTAAAACAAAAAATTAATCTTGATGCCGAATTCGGAAGTTTCACTGTTAAATCGCTGGAGAGAGACTTTACATCGCTGGTGGTTGAAAACCAGCATGGAAGTGTTGAGATCGGGATCCCTCAGGAGATGAGTTATACATTGGATGCCGAATCACAGTTCGGATCGATCAAGTTTCCCGAAGATAATGCATCATTCTCTGTGTTGAATATTTCAGGACAGGATGAATTCTACAAAGGAACTGTTGGAAGCAACCCAACTGCAAACGTGAAAATCAGAAATGAATTTGGCAGTATTAATTTGAAACCCTAATTTAATAGACCATGAAATATCCATACAAACGCCGTTCATGCAAACCGTGAATGATAATAATGGATATTCCATTTGACCACTTAAATCAAAATTATTAACAAATGAAAACAATGAATCAAATCAGAACAATCCTAATTATTTTTCTGCTCTCAGGAATGTCGGCTGTAATTGCGTCGACAGCATTAAATTTCCATAAGAATGAAAGTAGTGAAAAAGAGACACGCAATGTAGGGGATTTTACAGGTATAAAGGTTGGAGGCGCTTTCGAAGTCTTCATTACACAAACCGGTACCTGTAGTGTTGTGGTTGAGGCCGACGCCGACATGCTACCCTATATTGTGACAGAAGTGACTGGCGGTATCCTTAAGATCGGAATGAAAAGTCCCCCACCGAAATTCATGCATGATGTTCACACACTGAATGTATATATTACTGTTGGCGATCTGAAGGCACTTTCACTTAGCGGAGCCGTTGAAATTACCACTCAAAGTGCCGTTAAAGGCGACAATCTGGAGATTGAAATCAGTGGAGCTGTTGAAGCTGACTTGAATCTAAACTATCAGAAGCTCAGCATGGATATCAGCGGAGCGAGTGAAATCAAACTGGCCGGACAGGTGCAGGAAGTAAACATTGAGGCTTCAGGTGCTTCCGAACTGGACGCATTTGAATTGGCTGCAAAAGATCTTTCTCTTTATGCAAGCGGTGCTTGTGATGCTGATGTTAATGCATCCGGTATGTTGAAAATATCTGCTTCCGGGGCTTGTGATGTACGTTACAAAGGGGGTGCAAGTGTGAATGCCCACACATCTGGTGCCTGTAATGTTAAAGCGGCGAACTAAGCCTCCTTCCCACCAAGCATCTGTAAAAAATCTTCTTCTGAAATAAGCGGGATACCAAGTGATTCCGCTTTTTTCTTTTTTTCGGGCCCCATGTTTTCTCCGGCAAGAACAAACGAAGTCCTTGAAGAGATTGACCCGGTGTTCTTCCCTCCATATGCCTCCACCATACGCTTCAACTCTTCTCTCGAATAAGCGTTGAAAATTCCGCTGATCACTATGGATTTCCCTTCCAGTGCTGACCCTTTTAATTGATGCGTACCAGGATCTATTGAGAGATTTAACCCGGCTTTGTTCAGCCTGTCGATAAGTTCCAGGTTTTCCTGCTGTCTGAAAAATTCTGTCACACTTTCGGCAATTTTTTCACCTACCTCCTCCACATCCGTCAACTCCTCAAAACTTGCATTCATCAGTGATTCAATGGAATGGAAGTGGGTTGCCAGTTTACGTGCCACTGTTTCACCAACAAAACGGATCCCCAAAGCAAATAATACATGATCGAAACTGATGGAACGCGAAAGATTGATCCCATTGAGGATGTTGGCAACACTTTTCTCCTTGAAGCTCACTTTTCTCTCTTTCCCTGATTCCGGATCGATGTACACCTTTTCCAACCCAAGAAGATCCTCCTGCTTCAGGTCATACAGATCTGCGATATCTCTTACCAACCCATTATCATATAAAATTTCGATCTTACCTTCCCCAAGTGTATCGATATTCATCGCCTTCCGGTTGATAAAGTGCTCAAGCCGACCCTTGATCTGAGGCGGACATCCCGATCTGTTCGGACAATACCATGCTGATTCACCTTCACTCCTGACCAGCACTGTGTAACATTCGGGACATTCCGGAGGAAAGTTTACCGGGGTAGCTTCCGGGGGTCTGAGATCCAGCCTTACTCCAGTAATCTTTGGGATGATCTCTCCCCCTTTTTCCACGAAAACTGTATCCCCGATTCTCACATCCAGCGTGGATATGATATCGGCATTGTGGAGTGATGCTCTTTTGACCACCGTACCTGCCAACTGAACCGGGAAGAGGTTGGCAACAGGTGTAACTGCGCCTGTTCTTCCTACCTGGAAGTCGACAGATGTAAGCGTTGTTTCAGCTTGTTCTGCCTTAAACTTATAGGCGATGGCCCACCGGGGAGATTTCGTCGTATTTCCAAGAACCTCCTGCTGCCTGATGTCATTCACCTTTATAACTACGCCGTCGATATCAAATGGAAGTCCATTTCGAAGATGGTCAATTTCGTCAATAAACTCGAAAATTTCATGGATTGTCGAACACCTCGCAACATACTCTGAAATGTGGAACCCCCAACTGCGGGCAGCCAGGAGACTCTCATAATGCGTTTTAAACAAAAGATCTGAGCCGGGCATGTAATAGAGGTAACAGTCGAGCCGACGTTTTGCTACCTCTTTTGAATCTTGCATTTTCAGGCTGCCTGATGCCGCATTCCGAGGATTGGCAAACGGTTCATCATCTTCCTCTGATCGCAACCTGTTTAATCGGTTGAAACTTGAATGGGGCATAAATACCTCACCGCGGATCTCAAAGAGTTCAGGGTATCCTGTTCCCCGAAGGTGCAGAGGGATGTTGTGGATGGTTTTTACATTGTGTGTCACATCATCACCTTGAATGCCGTCACCACGTGTAACTGCCTGAATCAAAACTCCTTCCTTATATGTGAGTCCGATGGCAACACCATCGAATTTCATCTCGCATACATATTCTACCTTTTCACCGATAAGTTTATGGATACGTGCTTCCCACTCCTCAACCTCCTCAATAGAATAAGTGTTGCTCAATGAAAGCATTGGATACCGGTGCACAACTTGTTGGAAATCTTTTGTGATTTCGCCTCCTACACGTTGTGTAGGTGAGTTGGGTGACACAAATTCTGGAAATGCGTGTTCAAGCGATTCCAGTTTTTTCAGGAGGAGATCAAAATCCAGATCACTGATCTCTGGCTTCGACAATGTATAATAGACATAATTATGGCGATTGATCTCTTCTGTCAACTGCCGGATATACTCTTTTGCTTCCTCCTTGTTCATCGTTAGAATGGTGCTACCCACTCCCAGTAATAGGCTCCGATCTCAACCGGATTAACGCACATAACCGGGATCTGGGCATCATTGAACATCAGTCGTTCATCCCATCCAACAAGGCTGAAGCCCGGAATATCGACATTAGGCCGAGTCATGATCATGATCATCTTCGCATCATTTGTGACTGCGTAGGAGAGGACTTGATCGGCAAAATCTGTTGTTTTCTCCGCCACTGTCACAGAATAGTTCAATTCAGACTCATCAAAGATATCTGTGATTTGCTTGGTTATAATATCCAGGCGGTTGTTCATTACCGGATCCTTTTCCAAACTCTGGAAAATATTCACCTTGGCGTTGAATAATTTGGCCATCAGCTTTGCCCACTGCACCTTTTGTCTTGGTTCAACGTCGTTGCTAACCGGGAAGATAATCTCTTTGTAGCCCTCCCCGAAACTCTTTTTCTGAACTACAACCACAGGAACGGGGGATTCCAGAACCACTTTCAGTGCAAAACTCCCAAAGAGGTGCTGCAAGCCTTTCTTCCCATGTGTACCTAAAACCATCAAATTTGCCTTGATATCGACAGCAACCTCATTGATGACAGAAAAGATGCTACCCTCAGCATGCATCGTATCAATTTTCACACCCGAACCAGATTCATGAAGCAGTTTATAATCTGCCAGCTTTTTCTCAATGTATGAGATGTCAAGGTCTTCCTTCTTGAGTTTCGATTTCGTCTCCCTATTGATGACATGGAGAATGGTAACCTTATATTTCAGAGAGCGGGCGAGTTCAACGCCGTGGTTTACAGCGTTGTCACATACCTCAGAAAAATCGGTTGGGATCAACACAATGTTGTTGAGTTTTGTTGGGGTTTTTGCTTCCATATACTGAGTCTAATTTATTTGGTTATACTATTACTAATGAGCAACATAATGGAGTTAAAGTTCTTTCGTTTTCCTTCATCTCTTGTTTCTCTGGCAGTCTCCGACAAGTAAATATGTTGCTGCAGGAAGTCCTTTTGCAGCAAGAACCAATCGGATAGGGAGTAGGTTTTAATTCCATACAATTGCCATTCCAGTTTAAGTCGGAAAGAATTTACAAAAAAATCATCTCTGCCCAGGTAGTCAAGGTCAGCGTCGCAAAGTATATTTCCACGTGTTGCGGAGGCTAACTGAGGTAATTTAGTACAGCGGATCAAATCGCAGACAACCCCGATCTGGTTGGATGTATAGTTGAATTTTCTAAGGATATCTGCGGCCATCTTTATAGAGTTCTCCTCGTGATTTTCATAGGCTATGAGCATCCCGGCATCATGATAAAGGGCGGCGGTCTCAACCAAACGTTGATCCTCTTCGCCAATGTTTTCACGAATAGAGAGCTCACAAGTAGCCTGGAAAACATCAACGGTATGGCTGTATGAATGGTAAACGAGTCGCGTATCTAATTCATGTTCAAGGCGGTGCAATATATAAGCCTTGGCAGCCTCAAAATCCATCCTTGTAATTTTCTCGTAAAAGTACAAAAATTGTTAACTGTTTCTCAGCAGTGCTTAAGTTGATGGATTGTTTCAATGGGATTGGGTGAGCTGAAGACGGTATTTCCTGCGACCAGGGCATCCACACCTGCATCTGCCAAACCGCGTGCATTCTGAAGTGTGACTCCGCCATCCACTTCAATCAGTGCATCGGACCCATGTTCAAGAATCATTGTTTTCAGTTCGCGGCTTTTGCGATAGGTTTGTTCAATGAATTGCTGTCCGCCAAAACCCGGGTTTACAGACATCAACAGGACCAAATCGACTTCATTAATAATATCCTGAAGTAACAGCACTGGTGTATGGGGGTTGAGGGAAACACCGGCTTTTGCGCCGGTTTGTTTGATTGCCTGAATCGTACGGTGGAGGTGAGTGCAAGCTTCGTAATGGACGGTAATAATGGAAGCGCCCACTTCTCTGAATTGTTCAAGATATCTGTCGGGATCAACGATCATCAGATGGACATCCATCGGTTTTTCGGTCACCATTTTGACCCATTTCAGGATCGGAAACCCAAATGAGATATTGGGGACGAAAACACCATCCATGATATCCAGATGCAACCAGTCTGCTTCACTTCGGTTAACCATCTCAATCTCTTCCTCGAGTTTGAGAAAGTTTGCTGATAACAGGGATGGAGCTATGAGGGGGAGCACTGCCGTATTTCTTATTTCGTATTTCCCAATTTCCTATTTTCCAAATTTCTCTCGTTTGATTTCTCTTTATCCGAGATAGGTCTTCAGGATTTTACTCCTGCTGGTATGTTTCAGCCGGCGGATCGCTTTCTCCTTGATCTGGCGGACACGTTCGCGGGTGAGGTCGAACTTTTCACCGATCTCTTCGAGAGTCATAGGATGGCTGCCATTCAAGCCAAAGTAAAGCCTGATCACATCGGCCTCGCGTTGCGTGAGAGTGGATACAGCCCTTTCAATCTCCCGTTTCAGTGATTCATACAAAAGTCCGTTCTCCGGCGTGGTATTTTCTTCACCTCTCAAAACATCATACATTGTGTTGTCTTCATCCTGAACCAACGGAGCGTCCATGGAGACATGTCGTCCCGCATTTTTCATGGACTCTTTTACTTCATTCTCTGAAATTTCAAGGAGTTTGGCTATCTCTTCAATATTTGGTTCCCGTTCGTAGAGTTGCTCAAGTTGGGCATATGCCTTGTTAATCTTGTTAATGGAACCGATTTTATTCAATGGCAGGCGAACGATCCGTGACTGCTCGGCCAATGCCTGAAGGATGGATTGACGAATCCACCATACAGCGTAGGAGATGAATTTAAATCCCCTGGTTTCATCAAACCGCTGCGCTGCTTTAATAAGACCCAGGTTCCCTTCATTGATGAGGTCGGGAAGGCTTAGTCCCTGATTTTGATATTGTTTAGAAACAGAAACCACGAAACGAAGGTTTGCTTTGGTGAGTTTCTCCAGTGCAGTATGATCCCCCTGTTTGATGCGTTGCGCCAGGGTAACCTCCTCGTCGGCAGTGATCAGCTCAACCTTGCCAATCTCCTGCAGATATTTATCCAGAGAGGCGGTCTCACGGTTAGTAACCTGTTTAATGATCTTTAGTTGTCTCATCCAGATCTCTTTTATTTCAGTACATTGATGAAGTTAACAGTGTCCATGTTTACGTGAAACTGGAGCGTCGGGTTTCAAAGACCTACGATTTATTTCGGTCGTTTGTCCTGATAATCCTGCGGTTTCTCAAGAAGTACCTTTCTTGAGAGTTTGAGTTTACCTGTTTTGGGATCAACTTCAATCAATTTGACTTCCACCTCTTCCCCAACCTTTAAGGCATCTTCCACCTTTTCAAGGCGCTTCCATTCAATTTCAGAGATATGTAATAACCCATCCTGTCCGGGAAGAATCTCGATAAATGCCCCAAACGTAGTGATGTTTTTCACTTTTCCCTTATAAATCTCACCAACTTCAGGAACGGCACAGATACGTTTGATCCTTTCAACAACGGCATCTTTTGCCTCAACATTGTTGGCAACGATATCGATGACGCCAAACTCTCCAACCTCTTCGATCACGATGGTGGTTCCTGTTTCACGTTGCATCTCCTGGATCACTTTACCACCAGGTCCAATCACGGCACCGATAAATTCTTTCGGAATCTTGATCTGGGTAATTCTTGGAACAAACGGTTTGAAGTCGGCTCTGGGTTCAGAGATGGTCTTCATCATTTCACCCATGATATGCAATCGGCCTGCTTTCGCCTGTTCCAATGCCTGTTCCAGAATTTCGTAAGGCATCCCCTCTACTTTGATGTCCATCTGACAAGCCGTGATGCCATCGCGCGTTCCACAAACCTTGAAGTCCATGTCTCCCAGGTGATCTTCGTCTCCCAGTATGTCTGAAAGTACGGCATAACGGTTTGTTTTGGAATCAGAGATCAGTCCCATTGCGATTCCGGATACAGGTTTTTTAATTTTAACACCTGCATCCATCAGCGCCATAGTACCTGCACAAACAGTTGCCATGGATGAAGAACCGTTGGACTCAAGAATGTCTGATACGATACGGGTGGTATAATGATTGTCTTCAGCGTTGGGAAGGATAAATTTAAGGGCCCTTAGCGCCAGGTTTCCATGGCCAACTTCGCGGCGGCTTGTCCCCAGAAGTCTCTTCACTTCTCCAGTCGAAAAAGGAGGGAAGTTGTAATGGAGCATGAATTTTGATCTGCCTTCGATGATGGCACCGTCGATGATCTGTTCATCCAGTTTGGTCCCCAGCGTAACAGTGGTTAGCGACTGAGTTTCGCCACGGGTAAAGATAGCGGAGCCATGAGCTGCCGGGAGGTAATCGACTTCTGTCCAGATAGGACGAATCTCATCCAGCTTTCTGCCGTCAATCCTGATTCTGGAATCGAGGGTTGCATTCCTGATAGCTTCACGTTCAATGTCGTGATAGTACCGGGGGATCATCATCTTCTTTGCTTCCTTATCTTCATCACTCAGCGAGTCAACGAACCCGGTCTTGATAGAATCGAGAATGGTTTTTCTCTCCTTTTTGTTGGCAATTCCGTTGACTGCCATATCGTAGATTTTCTGATAGGTTGCATCGTGCATTGCCTGTTTGAAATCCAGGTCGTTCGTCTCGTGGCTGTACTCACGCTTGATTTTGGATTTCTCTACCATCCCGGCGAATTCAATCTGGGCCTGGCACTGAATCTTGATGACTTCGTGCGCGAACTTAATGGCTTCCACCATATCCTTCTCACTGATCTCTTTCATCTCGCCTTCAACCATCATGATGTTATCAATGGAGGCAGCTACCATCATATCGAGGTCTGAATCGGGGAGCATATCGGCGTTGGGATTGGCGATCAATTCACCGTTTACCCTCCCGACTTTCACCTCAGAGATGGGGCCGTTAAACGGGATGTCGCTGATTGCAATGGCTGCGGAAGCGGCCAGACAAGCAAGAGCGTCGGGTAGAATATTTTTATCAGCTGAAATCAGTGTGACCATAACCTGGACTTCGGCATGGTAATCGTCAGGAAAAAGTGGACGTAAAGCTCTGTCAACCAGCCTTGAAGTGAGGACTTCACTATCGGAGGGACGGGCCTCACGTTTGAAGAATCCACCAGGGAATCTTCCGGCGGAGGCATATTTTTCACGGTAATCAACACTCAATGGCATGTAGTCAACATTCTCACCAGCTTCGGTTCTGGCAACAACAGTGGCAAGCAACATGGTGTCTCCCATTTTAACTACAACGGCTCCGTCGGCCTGACGGGCTAAACGGCCAGTTTCCAGGGTGATTTCGCGACCATCCGGGAGTTGAATTTTCTTCGTAATTGCATTCATAATTTTGTATCTCTATTTTTTCGATTTGTAACCGACAGAAGCTAAAAAAGGCAATCCGGGAATTGC
>Ga0351970_1025_pt1 | contig 33701 bp, 25 predicted proteins | sample BONcelFGM3001C10_FD_206752 | JGI IMG/M metagenome (GOLD analysis project Ga0351970, IMG submission 206752) | Enriched cells from coal bed in the Powder River Basin, Montana, United States - BONCAT cells FGM rep2 HSBNCT.FGM.300.1.C10 ...
GAGCATGCCCCAGAGGATGCCGCGCTGAAGCTGCTCGGGCGACATGTTCTGGGGCGTGTACACCACGTGGTGCCCGTCGTACAGGCGCCAGTCGTGGGTGAAAATGCGGCCTGCCAGTTCCAGTTCGTGCGCCGTGTCTGTGCCGGGCAGGGGGGTGAGGGCCAGGAACTGCACGGTGTCGATGCGCATGCGGTTGGCGAAACGCAGGGTTTCGCGGATGGTCTCGGGCGTATCATCGTCCGCGCCCAGCATGAACATGCCGTGCACGCTGATCTGGTGGCGGTGCAGGGACTGGATGGCGTTGCTCACATCCTCCACATTCTGGTGCTTGTTGAGGCGCTCCAGGGTTTTGGGATTTACGCTTTCAAAGCCGATGTACACGCGGCTGCACCGGGTTTCGTGCATGAGTTTCATGAGTTCAGGGTGCTTGGCGATATCCACGCGCGTCTGGGCGCTCCAGTTTTTGAGCTTGATGCCGCGCTCTTTCATGCGGGTCAAAAGCTCCATGGTGCGCTTGGGCGCGGCCGTGAAATTGTCATCCACAAAGAACACGCTGCGCCCTTTGTATCGTTCCAGTTCGTCGAGCACATTTTCGGTGCTGCGCACGCGGTAGCGATGCCCGAACATCTGGGTGACCGAGCAGAATGTACAGTGGAAGGGGCAGCCGCGCGAGGTCTGCACCGGGATGATGCGCATCTTCTTGCCGAAGTGGATGGCGCCGAGGTCGGGCGCGGGCAGGGTGTCCAGATCGCACACCAGGGCGCGGTCTTCGGTGGCCACGTATTCGGATCCGTTATAAAAGGAAATGCCCTGGACCGTGTTGAGGTCGCCGCCGGTTTTGAGGGTTTCAACAAGTTCGGGGAAGGTTTCATCGCCTTCGCTGCGCACCACGATGTCGCAGTAGGCCAGGGCCTCTTCGGGCACGAACGTCACATGCGGGCCGCCCATGACCACGGTCTTGCCCATGCCGCGTGCAAAGGATGCGATTTTGTAAGCTTCGCCGGCTGTGCTGGTGGTGGCGGACACGCCCACCAGGTCGGCGTCGCGCAGCGCGCTCATGGGCACGGCTTCGCGCTCCTGCACATAAACATCCACCACATAGCCGCGGCCGCGCAGAATGCGCGCCATGAGCGGCAGGCCCAGCCGGGGCACGGTGAATGCGCTGTAAATATGGTATCCGGGAGCGCGCGGCTCCACGAGGACAATGCGATGAATATCCTGTTTGGTCTCTTTCATGACATTATGGGCTCGCTTTCCTTCATGTCTCTATTTTAGTTATTTGTATGATTCCATTATACGCTACTGTTCGGGGCTTTGTCTGCATTCGGGGGAATCGGGAGTGCGGCCCCGGGCGAGCGCCCGGAGCGCGGGGGATCAAGCGGTGCGCACAAGGCAGCGCATGAACCGCTCGAAAATGGATGGTTCGAAACGCCCGGACAGGGTTTCCCTTTTGAGGCGTTTGAGGGCTTCGATAGGTTTGAGGGCCGGGCGCCAGGGGCGATCGAAATAAACCAGGGCCTCGAAATCGTGGATCAAGCCGATAACCTGTGCGAAATCCGGCACGTCAGCAATTCCGTCCGGGTAGCCGCTGCCGTCGCAGCGCTCATGGTGGTGCAGGGCCGCGTCACGGATGTCCACGGGAACGCCGCAGGATTCCAGGAGCCGGTATCCCTTGCGCGTGTGTTCGCGGTAACGCAGGAACATGTCATCTTCCAATGGTGCGGGCGCCTGCATTACCTCCTGCTCCAGGTCGGCCACGCCGATGTCGTGCAACAGGGCGGCCAGGGCCAGGCGGCGGCATTCATCCGCGGGCAGTTTATTGTGAAACGCATAGCGCAGGGCCAGGGCCAGCACATTCACCGAGTGCAGGGCGGTTGTGTGATTCTTTATCGCAACCTGCACGAGCTTGTCCAGAATTTGCTTGTTGTTTCCGTACTCGTAAACCAGGAATTCCGCGGCTCCGGCAGCGGCCTCGGCGCCCGATTTGTTGGGATTGCTCATAGCCAGGTTCAGGACACGGGCCAGGGACTGCTTGATGAGGCCGGGATCATTGGACGCAATATCCTGCTGCAGCTTGAGGCCCACCTTGCTGCGCAACTCGAACATGCCTGGTTCCTGATCGTCGCCTATGATGCACAAAAGCGGCGGATAGCGATTTTCGGTCACGCCGAGATCTTCCATGCGTGTATTGGCGGGTTTATAAAGCACGGGCCGCGCATCGGCGTCTGTTTGGCTGTAGATCGGAGTTCTATAAAAATAATCGGCAATGCTTTTGTCGATAGCAATCATAGGTGTTCACCTCCCGCAGGAGCGCCGCACGTGCAAGTATACCATTCTGTTGGCAAAACATGAATTGGTAGGAATAAGTTCCTGTTATTCGGGGACAGCATGAGCGGCCCAATTCCGCAGAACCAGCGGCCGGGGTGGGATCAGGCTGAGTGAAGGCATTGATCCAGGAGCACCTGAAGCATGGGGCTGGGGCGCAGAATGAACAGTTTTTTTCCGCGGCGGCGGAACTCAAACACCAGATTGATGAGAGCGCCAAGCCCCGTGGAATCAATGAAATCTACGTTCTGCACATCCAGAACCATGGGTTGGCTGCTGGTGTCCAGGAAGTATTCGGTGCGGAGGCGCAGGTCGCGCTCATTTTCCATATTCAGCTCGCCCTGGAGCACGATGGCATTGTATTTTTCGGTGCGTACTTCACGCATTTGCAGGGCCGCGCCGGAGTCTGTCCTGGCATCGCCGTCCATGTAAAGTGAGACCGAATTGAGAAGGCGGACCGTTTCCTCTTCCAGTTCCGGGTCCATGGCAAAGAGAGATTCAGCGATTGACATGGTATTATCCCAGTCACGCCGGGTGTTGCACAGATTCGGGTCCGTTGGGGTTCCGGCGCGTCCCGATCCCTTTATACCCCTGAGTGCAGCCGCTTTAAACGTAAAAATGCAGTTTGTTATTTCGCGGGGCTTGTCGCGTGAAATTGATTCGCGGCGTGGCAGACACTACCGCGCCGCAAGCGCGGTTTTGCCCGAAAAGTTTTTGGGAATGCGGGGAAATCTTTAAGGGTAAGGTGGATTTGTAACAATCACACGTGGATGCGCAGCAGGCGCATGGGCGGGGCGGCCAGGTATTTGAAGGCGTGCTGTTTCCAGCCCAGGGCTTTTGAGAAATCGCGCAGGTAGTCGTCGAACGTGCGGTTCTGGAACTGGAGAATGCGCTGGGATTCGGTGGTGTCGTACCAGTCCAGGTAAAAGGGCTTGTCCGTGAATTTTTCCCAGGCGGGTTCGGGGAAGCCCCAGAGGGCGAAGGTGCGCAGAATCTGTTCGCGGTAGGTCATCTGGCAGCGCGGGCCCCCGGCCAGGATGAATGTTTTTCCGAGCGCTTCCGGGTTGTCCAAAGCATGGAGCAGGGCGTCGCACACATCGAACAGGTGGCACATTTCGATGCGGTTTTGGGGCGGGATCATGCGCATCTGCCCGAAATCGCCGGGCCGGATTTGCAGATAGAGGATGGCGCTGAACCGGAAGATGGAAAAGGGCAGGCCGCTGTTGCGGATCAGCTCTTCAGCCTGAATTTTTGTGCCATTGTAATTATCCACGGGATTGAGCGGGTGGTCGATGGCGATGGGCGGGGTTTCGTGCGCGGTGACGCCGAACACGGTGACGGATGAAGAAAAGCGCAGGGGGATGGATTTGCTGGAGGCTGCGCTTTCGGCGTCTATGGCGTTGAGCACATTCTGCGTTCCGCCCACATTGACCTTGCGGGCCAGGTCCGGGTTGTCCTCGGTGCGCGGCACGAGCATGGCGGCCATGTGGATGACTTCGTCCACGCCGCGCACGGCCTCGCGCACGGCTGCGGCGTCCGTGACATCGCCCCACACGGGTTCAATGCCGGGCGCGCCTGCGCCCATGGTTTTTTTGTTAACGGGCGTGGGCAGATCGAATATGCGGATGCAGTGGTTTTGCGCCGCGAACCGGCGCGCGAACACCGCGCCCAAACCTCCGGCGCCGCCGGTGATCAGGATTTTTTTTGGGGTGGTCTGCACCAGGTTTCTCCAGTGATTGCGCTTGACTGCGTGGGGGCCGGACCTCCGGCAGCGGCATATCCGAAAAAGGGAATTGCCGGGTGTGCGCGGGCGATTACTCTTCGGGCTCCCACATGGAAATGATTTTCCAGTCTCCGTCGAGCACCAGGCCCATGGCCAGTTCGTCGCCCAGGTCGTCTCGTATAATGATGGCGCCGCATGTTTTGACTCCGAGTTCCTGGTCGCCCACTTGCTTGAAAACTTCGTAGGTGGAGATCTTTTCTCCCATCATGCCGTAGTAATCGGACAGGGAGTAAATGTCGTCGCACGCGAATTCCTGGGCTTCCACGGTTTTGCAGGTTCCGTTGGTCAGTTCATCCCACTGCATATCCTTTTCCACTTCTTCGCGGGCCAGGGCGGCGGCCATGTCCACGGCCTGATCCATGGTCATTCCCGATTCCTCCATGTCCTTGATATCCTGGTCGGACATTTCTTCGAGCATGGCCAGCCAGGCCATGAACCGCCAGCCCACGAAGTCGAGCATGCTGGACATGTCCTGGGCAATGGCGCCGCAGAACCGGTCGCCGAATCCGAAGATGGATGTGGAGGTGCGGTCATAACCGTTTTGCGATTTGTGTTCGGTCGCGGTTGCGCCTCCGGATTTCGCATAAAACTCGGCCATGGTCATGGTGGGGGTTTCCGAGATGTACGGGATAGCGTAATTGATGGGCAGGGAGAAGTTGAGGTTTTCGCCGGCCGCGTCGCCCATGATCGCGGACGTGATGCCGATGACCTCGCCTTTTTTGTTGATGAGCGCGCCGCCGCTGCTGCCGTGCGTGACCGTGGCGTCGCTTTGAATAACCTTGTAGCCGTCGCCCGAGTCGCGCACCTGGCTGATGATGCCGCGGGAGATGGTGTGCTCCAGGCCGAGCGGGTTGCCGATGGCCACGACTTCCTCGCCCACGCGCACGGCGCTGGAGTCGCCCAGCAGGGCTGGCTTGAGTTTGATGGCTTTGATTTTTATGACAGCCAGGTCTTTGCGCTCGTTGTAGTCCACGATATCCACGTCATCGTAGATGTCGCCGTTTTTGAGTTTCACGGAAATGGCGGCCGCGCCTTGAATCACATGGAAATTTGTGAGAATCACACCGGTTTCGGACACGATGATGCCGCTGCCCTGGCCCTGGTACTGGGAGCCGTCGACCGTGTAAATGGCCACAATGGATTCCTGATATTTCTCCATGATTCCGGCCGCATCAATGTCCGCGGCGGCGCCGCGCGCCAGGAGCAGAATCAATATCAGCGTGATGCCCGGCAATAAGGGTTTTTTCATATGCCGCCTCGTTGACAGATATTTTCGCGGTATGCGCCGCGAACCCGGTTCCCTCAAAGCAAAACAGAAAAGGGCATTCTTGTTTCCTTTATTTAAACAAGTCGCCCAGGACCTTCTGGAACGCCTCGCAGCGATCCTTTTTGAATGCCGCGCCCGCTTTCATGTCCAGGCTCAGTTCCATGTACGCCTGTTTGTCCGGGTCGTAGGGCGGCCATGCCGGGGCGTCTTCGTAGGACGGAACGCCCGTGTGCGCGAATCCGGCCCACAGGCCCATGACTTTGCGCGACACTTTTTTATTGTTGGCGTAGGGGAATTTCATGCCCAGGAACGTCATGTTGCCAAATACAAACGGCAGCTCGGAGCCGTGAAACGCGCCCCAGTCGCCCAGCATTTCCACGCCTTCGGGCTCATGCGTGAAATGGTACAGGAAAACCGGCGCGCCCTGGGAAGCCATCTGGCTGGCGTTAATGCGCGTGGGACACGCGAACGCCATGTCGCCCATGAGTTCGGCGTAGGCTTTGCGCGGGGTCTCGTATTTGTCGGGATCGTAGAAGTCGAGAATAGTCTGGTCCATCACGGATGTGCCCATGATGGCCTCCATTTTGGACGTGTCTTTGGCCAGCTTTGCGTCGAAGTCCGCGCGCGTATCCAGCTTGTCGTTGAACACGAAGAAAGAGGCCTCGTCCTTGTTGGTGCCGATGATTACAGGGATGTCTTTTTGGAAATTGCCTGAGCGGAACGCGGCGGCCGCGGTCATGGGGTAGAGCTTGCCTCCGGCCAGGGGCTCGGAAGGGAATTTTTCAGTCGATCCGGGCGTGTCCAGGAACATGATGCCGCTTTTGACCTTGAGGAGGATGTCCTCGGCGGGCAGGGTGCGCAGGCACTCCGCGGCCGCGGCCGGGTCCGTGCAGCCCAGGTTTTCGGCGATGGCCTGGCCCACGGGCATGAGTTCGCCAATGGTTTTGCTGAGCAGGAACACCGGGCCGCTCTCGATGATGGCTTTCTGGAACAGGCCTTTTGCGAGCGGCGACGTGAGGTGCATGGCGATGCTCATGCCCCCGGCGGATTCGCCGAAAAGAGTCACATTGCCCGGGTCTCCGCCGAAACTGGCGATGTTGGCCTGGACCCATTTCATGGCCTGGACCTGGTCGTACATGCCGTAATTGCCTTCATTGGATCCGTCGGGGTCGGCCAGGGCCGGGTGCAGGAAGAACCCGAACGGGCCCAGGCGGTAGTTGATGGTGACTACAACCACATCTCCGGTGGCAGCCAGGCGCGCGCCATAGTAGGTGTCCATGATGCCGGACCCGTGCTGGAACCCGCCGCCGTGGATGAACAGCATCACGGGTTTCTTTGCGTCAATGTCTTTTGTGGGCGCCCAGATGTTGAGGTACAGGCAGTCCTCGTCGCCCGTGGGCTTTTTGTTGGCGCCCAGGTCCACCATGGGTGTCTGGTAGCACTCGGCGCGGAATGTATCGGCCATGAGCGGCTCGGCCCACGGGGCCGCGGGCCGGGGCAGGCGGAAGCGCAAATCGCCCACGGGCGGGGCCGCGAACGGAATGCCCTTGTATTCGCACACCCCTTTGTTGTCCACGCCCGTGACCGGGCCCTTGTCCGTGGATATGCCGGTGCAGTCGGCCGCTCCGGCCAGGGCCGGCGCCGCGCACAGGCAGGCCAGCAACAGCGCGCCAAAAAGTGTTTGCGCCAGGTGTTTCGGGAAACGGTTCATGTGGAATCCTCCAGAGATAGTGCCGATAAGATGCGCTTCATTTTATGACGCGGGCGCGGGAGGGTCAAGCGCAAGGCACATTGCGGGCCCGCGAGTTGCTTAAAGGGTTTTATTCAATCTTGCCGCGGATCCTGCTTTTACACCCTTTGATCGTTGTGCGCCAATCTTTCCTGATTCAGAACACTTTGTCGAAAAACGAGCCGACTTTTTCAAAGGCGTTTTTCTTGTTGCCGGGTGTTTCCGCCGGAGGGGCGGGTTCCGGGCTTACGGGCACGGGCAGGTAGTGCGCCTGTTTCCAGGACTCATTGAGGCGCCAGCGCACGCGCGGCATGGATGTGGCGCCGCCCACCTTGAGTTCCGCCACCACATCCGAGGTATCGGCGGCGGGCACTGGCGCAAGCAGGTTTCCGAGGCCGGCGATGCCCGCGGCCTGCGCCCGCGCGAATGTGGCCCTGCCGCGGATGTCCATGCTCCCGTCCGCGCCAATGCCTCCCCTGGCCTCGAAGTCTATGGCGTCCCCGGTGATAGTCAGTTCCGCGGCTTGGAGTTGTTTTTTAAAATACGTGATATGCGCGCGCGCCCGGTCAAATGGGATGGCGCCCCCGCCGCCGCCCAGGGATTGAAATATTTTGCCCTTGGACAGCAGTAATTCCGCATCCGCCATGATGCCGCTGAGATTATCCGTGTTGCCGCTGAACGTGATATTGCCGCTGGCCCCGCCGGCCAGGGGCGGGTTGAATCCGGGCACGCGCTCCGCCAGTTCCTTGATGTCATCAAACAGCACCGACACCGTGAAGTCAAAGCCCACAACGGGTTCGGCGGCCCGGTCCAGCAGATCCTCAATCGTGAATTCCCCGCGGGTCACGCGCAGGGACCCCCAGTCCGTGTCCAGCCACGCTTTGCTGAATACCAGCTCGCCGCCGTCCCTGGCGCCTTGGATGTCAAGTTTTGCTTTGCTGATCGTCAGGAAATCCTTGCTTTCTTTGGCTCCGGGCATGAGGGGGATTTTCAGCGCGATATCGTCGGACTTGAGAGAGAATCCGATATGTGTGCCGAGCAGGTTGCGGGTGTAGCCACTGGCGGAAATCGAACCGTCAACGCGTCCGCTGATCAGGCCGGGGATGCCCGTGGCGCGGCCGGCGAGCGCATCGATCCGCATGTCCGAGATGCCGAACCGCAAATCATAATCCGGGGTGTCCGGGTCAAAATTGAAGGCGCCGGACACATCCAGGCGGCCATTTTCAAGTTCGGCTTTGAGCCCCTTGATGGCCAGGGCGTTTCCGGATGCCGAGAATTCGCCGAGGATATTGCTGACAAGCAACATGTCGCCGCGCAGGGCTTTGATCTCCACACGGCCGCGCCGCGTATCGCCCTGTTGCGGGCCCAGGCGCACGCGCACATTATTGAGGGTGATGGTGCGGCGTGCGGCCGGGTAAGTGAAGTCCAGGCGCAGGGCGCCGCGGCTGATGGCCAGCTCGGGGATGCGCTCCAGGCTCTGCGCCAGGACGCCGGGCGCGGCTTTTTCGTCCGTGCGCATTCCCATATCCGCAGCAATGGCGGACAGGGTGCATTCCTGGGCGCCGCAGTTGCGCCGCACGGACAGCTCGGGCGCGGTGAGGCTCAGCTTGACCGGCACGTAGTCGCCCCCGAGCAAGCGGCCCAGGGAGAATCGCGCATTCAGGACGCCGATGTCCGCTGTGATGCCGCGGTCCGGCCCCCAATCCGCGCGCACGCCGTACAGGCGCACAGAACGCAGCCCGGACACGCGCACTTTTTCCAGCCGGATAGCGGCGCCGCTGTATTTGCCCATCAGGGATTCCATGCGCCGCAGGGACGACGGCGTGTTGAGGATGGCGTTCGTGCTCAAAACCACGGACAGAACCAGGCCGAGCAGGGCCGCGGCTGTGGCGATCAGAATCTTTCTGCGGCGGGCCGGAAGCTTTATTTTTAAGGATTCATTTATCATGTCGTTATGCATTGCGCACTCCCCATATAGGCAATAATGGCGGCCCGTGATATAATCTAACATCTGAAATAATGGAAACACAGCCGGGCGGCAATACGTTACACTACTATTAATATCACGTAGATGCGCTGCGGCTGGCAAGGCTCAGGATTACGGGCCGCGCATTCGGCTTCTGGGAGGCACACACGCATGCGAATCATGATCACCGGCGCGTCCGGATATTTCGGCCAGCTTCTGGCGCAGAAACTGCGCGACGACCTGGGCGCAGACACGGAAATTATCGGCGTGGATGTGCGCGAAGCCGAAGATCAGACCCGGGAGATGCGCTTTATCGCCGGGGACACGCGTAAAAAACGCATCGAGGATCTGTTCAAGGTTCAGGACCAGATTGACACGGTCATCCACCTGGCGCGCGACTCCACCCCCGGCCTGCCCAGCGACAAGTCCATGATGACCAACGTGTACGGCACATCGCACATGCTTGAACTGGCCCTCAAGTACAAAGTCAAACAATTCATCTTCCCCAGCGCCAGCATCGTGTACGGAGCGCACACGGACAATCCCGCGCTCATCCACGAGTGCCATCCGCTTCTTGGCAATCGCGACGTATCCAATATCCGCGACCGCATCGAAGCCGACATGATCTGCCAGTCTTTCTCCCAGAATTCCAAAATGAAAGTGGTTATTCTGCGCATCGTGCCCATCTGGCGCGCCCAGGGCAACGGCATGCTGCAACGCTACATGAAACACGACCTGGTGCCCACGCTCATGGGCTATGATCCCATGTTTCAGATCATCTATGAAGAAGAAGTTCTCGAAGCCTTCAGCCTCACGGTGCGCCACCCCAAAGCGTTCGGCGCGTACAACATCCGCGGCCGCGTGTTCAAGCCCCTCACAAAAGTCATCAAGGAACTGGGCAAATTCCCGGTGCCTCTGCCCGAACCCCTGGTGCACAAGAAAGGCCAGTTCCGCTGGTCCGAAAACGTGCGCTTCGATTTCAATTACCTGAAATATCCGTTCTGCGTGGACGGGGATCGCGCACGCCGCGAACTCAAGTACAAGCCCGAGGAAATCACCGTCACCCGCGTCTGAGCACAGCACATATTCCGCAGGGAGCGCATTCATGAGCGATTACAAGGATCTTAAGCAGAAGCACTTTTTCGACGGCACGGCCGAAGCATTCATGAAGGACCTGCTCATGCGGTCCGACGCGGGCATGCAGGACGGGCAGTACGACATGATCGGCGGGGACATTGACTGGACCGCCAAAACCATGACATTTTTTATGTGGTTCTACATATTTTATTTCCGCGTGGAAGTGCACGGCATAGAGAACATGCCCAAAGAAGGGCCCGGGCTCATCGTGTCCAACCATGCGCCCATTTTCCCGTTCGACGCCACACAGATCGCCATCGCCTGCCTGCTTGAACCCGAAAAACCCCGCTACGTGCGCACTATTGTGAACCGCGCCATCGCGGACATCCCGTTCTTTTCAACCCTCATGTCCCGCACAGGCCAGGTCATCGGCTGCGACGACAATGTGCGCCGTGTGTTTGAGAACGAGAACCTCGTGGTGGTGTTTCCCACAGGCGCCGAAGGCGACATGAACACCATATTCAACAAGTACCAGGTGCATGAATTCGCGGTCGGGTTCATGGAATACGCCCTGCGCTACCGCACACCCATCACGCCCACGTGCGTAATCGGGTCCGAGGAAGCCGCGCTCACCCTGGGCAAAATCAACACCAACCTGGCCGGATTCAAGCACATCCCCGTGACCCCCATATTCCCCTGGCTCGGCCCCCTGGGGCTGATTCCGTTCCCCAGCAAATTCCACATATATTTCGACCCGCAGATCGATTACCACACCGAGCACCGCGAGGATCGCGACAACCCCGAAAAAGTGCGCGAACTGGTCCACGGCCTGCGCGACCACATTCAGCATATGCTGGACACGGCGCTCGGGCGCAAATAACGATTTAATCTCTTGCCGCCATGCCTTTGGTTTTACCCCATACCGCAGCAGACGGGTATTCCTGCGCCTGCGATTTCCTGGAGCCGGCCCGGGACCGCGCTTTCAGCCAAAGGTGACCTGCTGTACGATTTCTTTTTGGTGGATGAGTTGTTCGATGGCGTCTTGCGCCGCGGGGTCGGTGATGGGCTCCACGCGCGACACGCCCGCGGCATTGCGCGGCGCGGCCACGTATCCGGGCACATACGCATAGCGGCACCCGCCCGCGCCGCAGCACGCACGGTCGATAATGGTGTGGCCCAACACAACAAGCACCGCGCGCGCCCCGTGCTCCACGGTGAATTCCTTTTCCATGGTGTAATGCCCGGACACGCTCTCGATCTGCTCGCCCGGCTCCATGTGCCTGTAATCTTCCTGCATAGCCCGCCTCCCGGCAAACGCGATGTCCTTTAATTGTAAGCTTTTTGCCTTGTGAATAATACGGCGTTCGTGAACGGATTGTGTCCCGAAGCGTGCCGGGCGTGGCCGGAGTGGGCCGATACAGGAGCTGACCCGGATAGAATTCCAGATGGAATTCCGATTCATGGCCAAGTCTCTATAGTCTCTGATTGTCGTATTTATTCTATCACAATCTGGTCGGGTGCGGGGTCGTGGATGAGTAAAATATTCAACCGCGAATCCCGCGGGTTTTGCGAATGGGAATGGCCAGGGGATAAAGTGCGCTGTGCAGCCGGGAACGTGTGGACTTTTTGCAGTTATACCATAAGGCAAGAGCCCGGCCATGGGTTTGCGAGGTTTCGCAGGTCCCCACTTTTCCTTGTCCTGTTCAGAGCTGCGGAAGACATTTTATTACAATGAACAGCTTCATATTATTTGCCGTTTTTATGCAGCCGAAACAGTAAAAAACACTGATTTTCCTTGATAAAAACATGTGCAGGAATGATTTTCTGGTGCTTGGTGATACTTAAAAAACCTTTGCGAACCAGTTGCTAAGCTATGATTCGTTAATATAGAATGAAATGTGGCAAGATGTGGTTTTTGAATACAGGCGCAATGCATGGTGTGCCTGAATTCAATGCAGGCAGGGTTGCGTGTTAAAATTACACACGGGTTTTATTCGCTTTATCAAGCTTCATTCAGGCGATCTGTCCAATTGGACACAGGGTGAAAAAACTGATGCGGCAAGGGCGGATTATGCACCGGACCGGGCCGGAAACAGCACAGCGCTGCAGAGTCGGCGAGAACCTACCCAGGGTTGCCCAGGGCCGGTCAAGTTGCTGATCACGGGGCCTGCGGGACAAGGCGTGTAAAATGTGCGCCGATCAGCAACCAAGGGATGTCCACTTGGGGCAGGCGAACTGGAAACGATAAAAAAGCTATATTCAAAAGGGTTTTATTGAAATGCAGCAAGTGCTTAATAGCAAATGGATGCCATGGGTAACAAGTACACCTGGTGATTTTATATGGGACATGGCCAGTTACCTGGATCATGGACAGGCCTCATTTTGAGGGATCGGGGCGCTTCACCGGGCCACAGCAGGGAAATTCGTCTTCCGGGGCGGCAAAAGCCATGAATATTGAACCAAACGAAGTGTATACCACAAAAGAAGTGGCGGAGTTGCTCAAGGTGAGTCTGCCCACAATCAAGAGGATGCTCAAGGACAAGCGTTTGAAGAGTACGCGCATCGGCAAGCAGCACCGATTTCTTGGCCGGGACCTTTTGGATATGCTGACCATCGACAGTGCCGCGCCCGCAGGCGCCGGGTCCGGTGCGCCGTCGCCCGCACCTGTTCCTGCAGCGCCTTCCGCACCCCCGCGCGCCGCGGCCCAGGCCAGGCCGCAAGCGCCATCGCCGCCCCTGCGCATGCCGCACCGCGAGCCAGAGATGGAAAATATGTCCACGGCAGAGATGCGCCAGCGCGCCTACATGCTCGGCAAAACTTTGTTGCGAGATATGTTCGACGAGGACGGCAATCTGCTGTTCGAACAGGGCTGCGTGGTCACTGAGGACATGATTGCCACGGCCAAGCGCCGGCGCAAGCTCATGGAACTGTTTTCCAATATCGAGCACGAGGATTAAGAGATCCAATAGGGCGCGGCCCGGGAGTTGTATGCGATGCCGGTTGAAATCGGACACCACGGAATCCACATAGGCGGCAGGGAATATCCTCTGTACAGCGGCAGCGTGCATTATTGGCGCCATGACAGCCGCGCGTGGCCCAGGCTCCTTGACCGGGTTGTGGATATGGGCTTCAAATTTATTTGCGCGTGCGTGCCGTGGAGTGTGCATGAGACCGCGCATGGAGTTTTTGATTTCGGAAAAACAAATAAAGACAAAGATCTCGGCAAATTTCTTGATTTGTGCCAGGATAAAGGATTATTTGTGCTGGTAAGGCCAGGTCCTCATGTGGGTGGCGGGCTGAATTGTTCCGGATATCCAGAACGGATTTTGCAGAGGGAAGATATTCTGGCCAGGACCTCGGATGGAACGCCCGCCATGGTTCCTGCGGTTCCCCGGTTTTTCCCGGCGCCCAGTTACGCCAGCGCTGCTTTCTATGAGGAAACAGGCGTGTGGTACGACGCGGTGTGTGAAGTGTTCGCAAACCGGCTGCATCCGGACGGCGCGGTTGTGGGCGTGCAGGTTGACAGTGAAATGAGCCTGCTGCGCCGCACCCAGTGCTTTGACCTGGATTATTGCGATGCGGCTGTGACCCTGTATCATGATTTTTTGCGCGGCCGGCACGAAAATATTGAAGCGCTCAACGAATTGTATGCGCGGCGGCACACGCGGTTCAGGGATATTCTGCCTCCGCGCGAGTTCGCTCCGGAAACCGCCGAACACATGCCCTATTATGTGGACTGGGTGGAATTTAAAGAATTCCTTGTTTATTACGGCATCAACCGTTTGGCCGGCATGCTAAAGGAGCGCGGCCTGGACCGCATTTTCACGTTCCACAATTATCCGGGGCTGCCCGAGACGCCGTTTCATTTATCCGGCACCGAGGGCGCGGCTGTGGATCTGGTGGGCGTGGATATATATGCGGGGCGGGCGGATTATGCGCGGGTGCGCGATACGGCCCGCGCCCTGGCCGGGGACAGCCGCCTGGCGTTCGCGCCCGAAATGGGCTCGGGGTGCAGTGTTCCGGGCAGGCCGGTTTCGTTCGAGGACCGGAGTTTCGCTGTGATGGCCGCGCTCATGAACGGGGTCAAGGCCGTGAATCATTATATGATCGCGGATCGTGACCGGTGGCAGGGCGCGCCCCTTGCGCGGGACGGGCGCAGGCGTCCCCGGAGGTTCGATTTTTATTCGGCGCTCAATAAATTCCTGAATGAAACCGGGTTCCACAAGAGCCGCATGCAGGCCCAGGGCGCGCTTCTGCGCATGCGGGATTATGAGCGGTTCGAGAGTCTTTGCTCCCTGGCCGCGCCTGTTCCGGGCCACGCCCTGGGCGGGCTGCCCCGCGACTGGTTCTGCGCGCATCCGCCCATTGAGGGACTGCCCGAGTCCCCGGTGCGCCATTACCGCCGCCAGTGGCGCACGCTCCAGAAGGGGTTTTCCCAGGCCGGAGTCGCCATGGAGTATGCGGATTCGGATATCCCGGCCGAGGCCCTGCAGCGCTACCGCCTGGTGGTGGCGCCGTCCTTTGCGTTCATGAACACGGTGCTTCAGAAAAAGCTGCTGGTGTACGCGCTCAAGGGCGGGGTGCTGGTGCTGGGCCCGCGCGTGCCGTCCATGGATGAGTACATGAGGCCCTCGGGCCGGTTCGCTTCACACCTGCTGGACCCCGTGGAATTTGTGGATGAACTTGATTATAACGGCATGATGCTGCGGCGCGCCCAGGTTTTTGACGCCACGCACCCATTCGTTGAGAGCCGCGGCAAGTGCGTGGGCTACGAGCGGCCCATGGAGCGCGGCGCCATTATTTTCCTGGGGTTTGTGTTCCCGGACTACACAGACATTGAGCGGGTGCCGCATGTGACCGAGCTGGCGCGCCGCCTGGCCGCGCGCGCGGACATCGAGCCCCTGTATCAGCCGGACGACCCGCTCGTGGAAACCATGTATCACAAGGGCGGCGCGGCCAATGTGCTGTTTGCGGCCAACCCCGGTCCCGAGCGCGCTGCGCCCTGCATCCGGCTCAACCCGGGTGAGTTTCTTGTGGATGGGTTTACCGGGGAGCAATTCACAGGTTCCAACCCAAAAGTGCGGCTTGGCCCACAATCGGTGCGCGCCTTCATAGTGCGCCGCGGCAGTGGGTCCGCACCTGATTGATTTCGATTTCGGAAACAAAGAATGGCTGCCTTTATGCTGTCAAAAAACGTGGAAATAGTAGATATTGACCCGAACCAGTATGCGCGTGTGGCGCGGCTTCTATCGCCTGAACAGGGTGTGCGCGGTCCGGGCCTGATCTTGTTTTACAGTGGCAGCCGCCTGTTTCACGCGGTGCATACGCGCAAGGGCACGGATGTGTCCGTGGCGTTTCACGGTCCGCTTCATCTGCACAGCCTCGCGGCGCAGGAGGGTGTGGAGTGGGTGGTGTGCCTTGAGCGCAACGCGGTCAAGCGCCTTGCCGCGGCTGCGCAGTCGGGTGTGAAATTCGCGGATCCTTTTTCAGAACAGGGACGGGCAGTGCTGCGCGCCCTGGGCGGCGAGTTGGGCGCGGGCATTCATGTATGGCCGGATCCCGGGCCCATGCTGGCTCGCATGCAGGCCGGGATGCCGCCTGTGCTGCGCCGGCTGATACCCATGGATATCCGGATTGTAGTGGGCGTTTTTGACGATGAAGGCGGGTTGTGGGCAAGTTTGATTCTTGAATTGAAAAACGGAGAAGCGGTATTTATATCAACAAGCGACATGCTTGAACCCCTGGGCCTGGCAGGCAAGAGCGAAGCGGAACGCGCAGCGATCATGCTGACCCGGCTGGCCGAGCAGCGGGGGCCGGCGCAAATGGGATTGTTTTGCGACCGGCGCACCTTTATGCATCTGGCGCGCCACCCGCGCCCGGCCGCGGCTCTGGCGCGGTTCGTGCGCCTGGGGTGGGTGGCGCTGGGGCCATGCCCGTGGCGCATCCGCCTGGCCCTGCGGTTTCTGCCCCTGCTTTTGCGCAAGTAAAGAAAACGGAAATTACGCATGGTGCGCATAGAAACAACGTCTTTCAAACATCAGGTATCATTGGAGCTTGCGGGCAATCCATTGTTTTTGATCCCGTACCAGCTCCTGGCGGACGGGCGCACCGTGTTCGCAACCGATATTGCCGCGGACGGCGACAGTGTACACGCCCGGTTCAGCGGAGATACGCATATCCGGGACAAATTCGTTTTCGAGCCCGGGTGTATTACGGTGCGGCGCTCATGGACCCTGTCCGGTTCGTTCGGAGCGGGCCTTGTGTTTTCGGTGATGCGCCGCGCATCGCCCACGTTATGGGTCATGCCCGGCGCGGCCTATCGCGCCCTGCCGCAGGGCACCGAGTATTCGGCGTCCATGTATGAAAGCGCATGCACTGTGCCCTCCATGCTGTTCCTGCAGGATGAGAACCTGTTCATGGCCGTGTTCACGGAACCGGCCGCAGGGGCTGCGGATATCTCCAGTGTGAGCGGGCACATCAGCAGCATGTATGCGGAAGCCCGCATAACCGTTCCCGGGGGCGAAGCGCCCCACGCGCCGCAGGGGCGCACCGCGAAGGCATTGAGCGTGCAGGGCCTTCTGAGCTACGAGCGCACGTTTTATATCCTGTATGGAGAGCCCGGTCACGGCGCCCTGGCCCATGCCCTGCAGCGCGCGTGGGACCGCCTGGCGTTCGATCCTGACCCGCCGCAGGACTGGTCTGCCCCGGTTGCGGCGCGCATATCCGGCCTATGCCAGCACTTTTTCATGGAGCGCGGGGACGCCGCAGGGTTTGTGGCGCGCCTTTCGCCGGGCATGTTCCCTTTGAAGCCGGTTTTTCAGGGTGGCGGCCCCGGGGGCGCCATCGCCTCAGTGCGCGCCCTGTACCATGCATCCAAAGCCGTGGACGATTTGTCCCTCAAAAAGTGCATGCTGGATGCCGCGGACTTCTTTTTAGAGGGGTTCGATGCGCATGAGCACCGTTGCACGGATTACCATCTGGGCGCGCGCCATTGGCTGCTGCCGCAGCCCGGGCGGCGGCATAACGCCGCCCTGGGCGCCATGTTGCATGAATACCTGCTGCTGCACCACGCCGCGCGTCCGGCGCGGGACCACAATCCGCGGTGGATCCGTGCATGCCGCCAGTGGGCCGACGCCTTCATACACCAGCTCAAGCCGCATATCGAAGACCCGCTGGATGCGGTGCAGAAGCAGGAACAGGGCGGGGACCCCGGGCCACGAGGCCTGGACGCCTCGGCCGCATGGTATGCGCTTGTGCTGGCCGCGCTGGCGCTGCGCCACCCGGGTTCCGGGTATGGCAAGCTGGCCGCGCGCCTGGCCGAAGCGCTCATGCCCATGTGCGCCGAGGCCTCCTGGTGCGGCCCGGGCGGGCCGCCGCACAGAGACACAGCCCTGGCGGCCATGCGCGCGTTCCGGCGCGTGCATGCAGCCACGGGCGAGGACCATTTCCTGGAAGCGGCCGAGAGCATGGCCGGATTGCTGCTGAGCTACACCTGGGCCGCGGCCGCGCGCCTGCCCGCGGATTCCCCGGCGGGCCGTGCGAACCTGCACCTGGCCGGCGCTGTGAACCCGGCCCCGGCCAGCCCGCGCATGGACACCGGCGCCGCGGACACAGCCCTGGAACTGCTGCGCCTGGACGCGCTGCTGGGCGGCGGCTCCGCATGGCGCCGCGTGGCTTTGAGCCAGATCGAATTCACGTCGGCCCTTGTGTCCGAGCCTGTGGTGCGCGCCCTGTCGCCGTGGCCCGGCTGCGACCCCGAGGGCGTTTCCCTCAGCGGCCGGCCGGGGCCGCTTACACCCGTGGCCATGACGCGCATGCTCACCGCCGCCATCGATATCTCCATGGAATTTCCAGACGTGATACACATCGCGTTCCAGCCGCGAACCACGGAAAAAACCATCAAGTCCTCCATCGGCCGCACCGTGCTCGCCGCGGGCTGCGCGCTCAACCGCTGGGCGCGCTGATCGTTCGTAATCCTTATCAACATATATGCCAAGCGAATGGGGTTGCGCTGCATCCGCGCACAGGCAGGTTATGGGCATGATTTTGAAAACGTGAGGGACCGAATTCAATCAACAAAAAAACCGCCGGGAACTCCGGCGGCCGCATGTTGCGCGTTGTTTGTTATGGCCAGGGCGAGAGTCGAACTCGCGACGCCACGGGTATGAACCGTGTGCTCTAGCCAACTGAGCTACCTGGCCGTGCTGGTAAATTATAGGGATGCGTCCCGTAAGCGTCAACAATGCTTTTAAAGGTTTTTTTTACGGCAGATTATGACTGTTGATTGACTCCGAAACACGTTAGGGTTATCATTCCCAAAGACAAGTTGCGGGCGCTGGTCCCGCTGATTTTTCTGCAGGGAGAGATTACCTACCCACATGGCCGAAGAACAGGCGCAGAACGCCCACGCACAGCAGCCCGGGGAACCGGTCATCGAGGAGTATACGCTCTCGGATTTTCAGGCCAAGCTCATCAGTGAAAGCGACGGCAAGCCCTTTTACTGTGTGGACCAGATCCGCGACCCGCGCACCAAGCGCAAGCTCATCGACCCGCGCAGCGTGCTCACGGCCAAGGCCGTGGCTTTCATGTACGAGTCGTGGAATCTCAGCCGCGACACCATCATCCGCGTGACCCGCGATCTCAACGCCCTGGAAAATCTCGAAGAATCCGGCAAGACAATTCATTACTTTGCAGACCAGCTTCACCGCTACCTCATGGCCATCTTCACAACGGAAAAACCTTCCTACAAGGCCCAGGTGCAGGGCCTGGCCATAACCGGCAACGAGATGCTCAACACCGTGTTCAACTACGACGCCATCCAGGAAGCGCAGATCGGGCCCGACGACCTGCGGCCTTTCACCACGTACTACGACCACCTGGTGAACACCGCGGTCCTGTGGATGGGCACATTCGCCGCGCTCAACCGCAAGAACGAATCCACGGCCGGCAGCATCGAGGTGTGGCGCACACGCAACAAGAGTGAATTGCGCAACCTCATCGGCCCCTACGGAACCCTGCCCAAAGACATCGTCACTTATTACGACATCTACGGCATTGAACGCGTGGAGGAATCCGGGGCCGGCAATAAAAAAAGCGACCTGAGCCTGGTCATGAGCGGATTTTTCGCGGCCCTGTTTCACGACCTGGGCCTGCTGGACGAGCCTGAAATCCTTATCTCCCGCGAAGGGCACATCGACGACAAGCTCATGGAACACATGGATGCCTCCAACAACGCGCTCAAAGACCGCCTGGCCATCCTGTATGACGAACGCATTCTGGTGCGTTCCATCATTAAAACCCACCATGAACGCGTAGACGGCAAGGGCTACCCCAAGGGCAAGAAAGACCCCCACCTGTTTGCGCAGATCCTGTCCGTGTGCGATTTGTACGAGGAATATTGCTCGAAATTCGTGCGCGGCAAAGTCATCCGGTTCCTGGCGCGCGCGGCCGGGCGCCAGTTCCCTGGCGACATCGTGCGCGCATTCCTCAGCATCCTGCGCCCCTTCGAGCAGGGCGAAGTCGTGGACGTGTTCGAGGGCAAGGGCGGCAAGCCCGCCATGCAGGCGTCCATCACAAGCATAGCCAACCGCTTCCGGCCCGCGCTCACTGTTACGGAAGTTTATGACGCCCAATTCAACTCCTTCAACGGCCAGCCCCTGGACCTGGGCCTGGACGAAAACATCACTTTCTTTATTTGACAACCCTGGCCGCAACCAGTAAAACATACAAATTTCCTGCATCACACCAGTTTGCCTTGAAATCACCGCAGTGGGTTTTTACACTTTGTTAACACGAATAATGTGTTCGGGTTTATGGAAATACTATTGTTTTGCTGGATACCGATGGGCTGGAGACGAATGGAATGAAAATCAATACCCGGGCGCGCTACGCACTCCGCATGATGGCCGATATCTGCAAGAACGAAGACGGGGCGCCGGTCCCGCTCAAGGATGTTGCAGAACGGCAAGGATTATCCAAAAGATATCTTGACCAGCTCGCCATTGCGCTTCGCAATGCATCGCTACTCAAATCCGTGCAGGGCATGCGGGGCGGATTTCTTCTGGGCCGCCCGGGCAATGAGATCCGGATTATTGATATCATCGAAGCCGTGGACGGCCCCGTGGATATTCTCGGCTGCATCAGCGATGAGCATTTCTGCCAGCGCACCGAATATTGCCCAAGCCGCACCATTTGGGAAACCATCAACGATAATATTGTGGATACGCTTTCCCGCCACACCCTCGAAGACCTGGTGAAAAACGCCCGCAAACAGAAAAAAGTCGGCGTGAAATAACCCGTCCGCAACAGTTTTTGTATTTTTTTTTAAATCCAAAATAAAGTTAAATAGCTTATTATTACAGGGGTTTTTCGGCTGTGGCAGTGGTGAGCCGGCGTACGGTTTCCAGAAGCACAAAACTGTCCACGGGTTTCTCGATAAACGCATCCGGGGCCTGAACCGGGGAATTGTTGCCATTGGAATTATGCGGGATGTAGTCGCCCTGGTTGGCGCCGGAAATCACCACCACGGGCAGTCCTGCGAAATACTCGTGCGTGCGCAATTCGCGGTACACGCGCACCCCGGTTTTGTTGGGCATGAGCAGATCCAGGGTCACCAGATCCGGGCTTTCCTCGCGGATTAAGTCCAGCACGCGGTTGGGGTTGGTGGTGGACACCACGGCGTACCCGTTATCCTCGAACAGCATGGTAAGAAAAGCCACGGTGTCGGGCTCGTCGTCCACGATGAGGATTTTCATTTTGTCCGGATCGTGATGCAAGGAATTCTCCCCGAAGTGCGGCCCGATTACAGGATGCCGGCGATTTCGTCTGCATCGTGTTCAACACTATGAAGCCTGGGGACTTCTGTTTTTTTGCGGGGCACGCGCACGGTGAACCGCGCGCCGCTGCCCGGTGATGATTCCACGGAAATGGCGCCCCCATGCTTGAGAATAATCTTGTTGGACAGGAACAGGCCCAGGCCTGTGCCACCGGTGCCCTTGGATGAGAAGAAAAGAGTAAACAGCTTTTCCCTGGTTTCGCGGTCCATACCGATGCCGTTGTCCTGGATTTCAAACACCAGAAAATCGTTGTCACCTGTCACGCGCATGGAAATGGCGTGTCCGGTTTTCTGTTTGTCCACGCGGCAGGCGTCGAACGCGTTTTCCAGAATGTTGACGAGAACGGAGCGGATGGCCTTGGCGTCGGCCTCGAACGCGCCTGCGTCCGTGGCGCAGTCGATAGTGAACGCCACACCGTTTTTCGCGGCGCGGTTTTCCATGATCTCGCGCAGCTCGCGTACAAGCTCGCAGGAACTCACCACGGCCCAGTCCGGCTCGCGGTCCTTGGCGTAGTACAGGATGTCCAGCACCAGGCCGCGGATTTTGTTCACATTGCGCTTGACCATTTCCCAGCCGTTGCGCACGCGGTCCTGGGAATCCTGCTCGAACCCCGAGTCCACGGCGTAGATGCCGCCGTCCAGGCCCATGAGCAGGCCCTTGACCCCGTGGGACAGGGAGCTGACAAGCAGGCCGATGGATGTGAGCTGCGACTGGAGCTGGCGGATTTGCGAGATGTCCGTGGACATTTCCATGACCGCGGTGATGTTGCCCGCGCGGTCGCGCACCGGGGCCGTGTAGCAGACCACGTTTATTTTGGCGCCGTGCTTTGTGGTGACGACCTCCTCGCTGCGGCGCACGGCGCCGTCCTCGAAGGTCTGGGCCACGGGGCAGGGGTAGCATTGCTCGGTGCGGTGCTTGTACACCTCGAAGCAGCACTTGCCGCCTGGTTCGCCGAAGTGATCGCGGAACAGGCGGTTGGTTTCGAGCAGCTTGAAATCCCTGTCCTGGATGGTGATGAAACAGGGCACCTCCTCGAACAGGAGGCGGTAGCGCTCGGTTTCCTCCTGGAGGCGGTCCTGGAGAAAAGCCACTTCGGATATGTCGGTGGACATTTCGATGATATAGCGGATGGCCCCGTCTTTTTCCACGAGCGGGGCCAGGTGCAGCATGTAGCTGATGGGATCGCCGTCGCGGTCCGTGCCGGTTTCCCGGGCCACGCGCACCTGGCCGTCCTCGAAGGTTCGGGACGCCTGGCAGGTGTCGCACGGCGAGGTGCGGTTTTTGTACACCTCGTAGCAGTGCCTCGCCTGCCAGGGGCCGAACGTTTCTTCGAGGTTTTCGTTGGCCTCGACAATGCGGTAGTCCCGGTCAATCACCGAGATGCACACGGGCACCTGGTGAAAGATTTCGGATCGGATCCACCGTTTGAGATCGGAATCCATCCTGGTCCGCTCCCAGCTATATTATTGCACCCGGTTGCGTGGCGCGGGTTATACGATTTCGTTCCAGTCGATGTAGTTGGGTTTCACATCGACCATGGCGTTGACAATGAGTTCCACGAGTCCGCCGTAGGTGATGCCCGCATTGTTCCACAGGTCGTAGTGGGCGATCAGGTCGCGGATCTGGCCTTTGCAGTTGGAGCAGGGCGCACACACGTACTTCTTGGTTTCGGGCTCGATGCTGTCCTGGAAAGCGCCCAGGATCTGCGAGACTTTTTTGCGCCCGGAGATTTTGAAGCGCCAGTCTTCGAAGTTGTGGCCCGAGTGGATGGCGAAGCCGCTGCCGCCGCCGCAGCAGTAATTGTTCACGCCGTGCGGGGTCATCTCGCGGAACTGCGGGCATATCTCGCGCACCACTTCGCGCTGGGGCATGACGATGCCCATGAGCCGCACCAGGTTGCAGGGGTCGTGGAGCGTGACCGGGAAATTGTTGCGGCTGGGGTCGAGTTTGAGGGTCTTGGTTTTGACCAGGTCGCGCAGCAGGGGGAAGCAGCTTTCGCGCGGAATGTTCAGGTCCCCGGTGAGCACGCGGTCCGCGATGACCATGAGGGCCTTGGTGGCGTGGCCGCACTCGCCGAGCACGATGCGTTTCACGCCCAGGTTCTTGGCCACGGCCGCGTGTTTGAGCACCACGCGGGCGTACTGGAAGTCATCATAGAACAGGCCGTAATTGATGTTGTCGTAGGCCAGGGCTTCGGAGGACATGGTCCAGTCCAGGCCCGCGGCTGTGAAGATGGCGTTGAACGCGCCGATGTTTTCGGGCCACGCCATGATTTCGCCGGCGTTGTGTATGAGCAGGATGTCGGCGCCTTTTTTGTCCCACACGGTTTTGAGGTTCATGCCGGTTTTTTCGCTGATATCCTCGTCAATGAATTCAATGTTGTCCTTGACGATTTCCGGGTTCATGCCCGTGGAGGAGCCGACTTTGAGTTGGAGCATGGAGCCGCGTTCGTGCAGCTCGCTGGTGTAGATGTTCAGTTCCTGGCTCATGATTTTGCGGATTTCGCGGGCCACGAGCGCATTGTCCGCGCCAATGGGGCAGGTCTGGGCGCAGCGGCGGCAGATGTTGCACCGGTACGCGAGTTCGGCCAGGCGGGTTACGGCTTTCCAGTTGAGGGGGATGTCGCCGCCGCTCTTCCATGTGCTGTGGTACTTGCCATTGGTTTTGATGTAGTCATAGTAAATGCGCCGCAGGGTTTCGGAGCGGTACGTGGGGCGGTAGATATCGTTCCGGCCGCTGGCCTCATAGATGTGGCAGGCGTCGCTGCATGTCTGGCAGCGCGCGCAGTGCTCCATGGTGGCCATGAGCGGCTGGTAGAAACCCCAGTTGTTGGTCTTGGTGAACAGTTTTTCCACGCCCACGAGGAAGCGGCGCACCAGTTCTTTTTCTTCCTGCACGGATCCGGGTTTGGGGATGTTGAGCAGGAGCGTGTCGTCCAGAGTGGCCTCATACTTTTCCCGGGCTTCGGCCTTGAGGGGTTTCCACTCGGATGCGGGCCCGTTGAGGGGTTTGGGCAGCGGCATGAGATCCGCGGGATCCACGTGGGAGAGCTGTTCACTGGAATTGTAGATATCGTTCAACTTGACTGATTTCTTGGTCTTGCCCATGTCATGCGTCCTCCTTGTCTGCGGTCACATCGGCGGTGGCGACTTCGGCCCATGTCATGGCCACGCCCTTGGGGTTGATGTGGTCGGCGGCCCAGGTTACAGGGTAATTGAGCACCTCGCCGATGCGCGGTTCAAAATCACTGCCCGGCATGTTGGGGGCGTCGTCCCAGCGGATATTGTGGTATGTGAAGTATTTGACAACAAAGTGAGCCATGTGCGTGAGCGGGATGTAGGCGATGGCCAGGGACGAGAGTGCGATAGCGGCCGAGGTAAGCATATCGGCGGGCGCGAACGCCAGATTCAGGGTCAGCACGCTGACCACCCACTCGCGGAACACGGCGAACGTGGGGTTGGTAATTCCCGCGGCCAGCAGCAGCACGAAAGCGCCGCCCAGGAAAACCAGGTTGAACAGGTCCGACGGCTTGGTGAAATCCTTGAGGTTCTCGTCGGTAAGCCGCCTTTGCAGCAGGCCCATGGCGCCGATCACGCCCAGGCCCATGCCGAAAAAGCCCGTGATAATCGTGAGGTAATGCACGGCCGCGCCCAGGGCGCCGGCTGTTGCGCCCACGTCCATGCCGGCAATCTGCATGACCGCGCCCACGTTCAGCAGCACGAGGAAACCGATCATGTTATACATGCCGAAGTGGAACGGGAAACTGCGAAACCAGAGAGCCTTATTATGGTGCCACAGGGCGGACAGGAAGATCATTTCCGGCAGCATGTGTTTTGCTTCCGAAACTCTGTCCACGGTGCGTTTTTTGTTGTACCATTCGGTTTCTTCAAAGAACGAACCGCCGTAATGCGCTTTGTGCCCCTCGTGCGCAACCGGGTACAGTTCCCACCGCAGGTGCAGCGGCATGGTCTGGTACTTGTAGAACTTCACGCCCACGGCGATGAAGAACACGGCGAGACACGCGTAGGTGATGATGTGCAGCAGAATGCCCATTGTTTCCTCCTTGCTGGTTATGGTGTGTTTATTTTAATCTCGAGCTGCAGAGATCCGGCAGATCCATATGCTCTACCAATTGCATGGATTTTGATACCTGGCGGTCCTTGTACAGGGCCACAACCTGGGCCAGGGTTTGCTGGTGCAAAGCCTTCTTGATGAGCGCATTGATTTCCGCGTAAAGGGGCCGGCACTCGCATGTTTCAGAGTGAGCGCACGCTTCGGGGTCCATAACGCAGTCCACCACATTGATGGGCCCGATGGCGGCTTCGATGATTTCGCCCACGGAGATTTCCTCTGGCTCCCTGGCCAGCACGTAACCGCCTTTTTTACCGGAAATCCCACGGATGAGTCGGTTGTTCTTAAGCGAGATGACGATTTGTTCGAGGTATCGTTTGGAAATGCCCTGGCGCTTGGCGATATCCTTTAAGTGCAGGGGCTGGTCCTGCTCCTCAAGGTGGCGCTGGGCGATGTCTATCATTAGTCGCAGGGCGTAGCGCCCTCTTGTGGAAATTCTCATGGTTGTCCCTGGTTCAGCCTAAACACTACTAATGCGATAAACTTTATTGGTTTAATAGTGGTATAATTATGATCGCCGGAAATGTCAACAGCTCTGAGAAAAAAATCATAAAATTATTTTCGGGCGTCAGGCAGGCCCAATATATTTATATGGTTTTATGGTGTTGGCGGGAGTTTAGACGTTTTGAGCGGCCCGGATTTTCTGAATGGCGTCGCGCGCCGCACTGCGCACATAGGGGTCCGGGGCGGACATGGCTTTTTCAAGGGCTGGCACGGCTTCCTGTGCTTTTTTGTATGCAAGGGCCTTGGCTGCGTTTCGGATAACCGTAAGATTGTGGTCCTGGAGCAGGTCGATAAGCGCCTGTGTGGCTGCGGGGTCGTCGAATTTTCTCAGCGAATATGTGGCGAAGGAGCGAACCGTTGGGTTATTGTCCTTAAGATCATTGAGCCAGCGTTCGAGAGTGTTGTGTACGTCGGTCATTGTGTGCCCTGTTCGGTGAAAACACCTGCTCCCGTAGATTGTTTGCATATTTTTAACATATTGCCCTTATTAATATATAGTTTAAAAGCTAGTAAAACAATAAAAATTAGAGTTCAACCCCTGGATGCACGGAATCCTCGAATTATACTGATATTGCATAAAATTCAGGCCGCAATGAATTGCAGTTTTTGCATTTCTCAAATCACCCCCCTAAGATTACCCGCCGCCCCCGGCGGGTTTTTTTTGTGGCGCGCCGGCAGGCCGCGCCGCCTGCTATAATCATAACGTTGTTATCTTATGCACCGGAGGCAAGCCATGCTTTTTCACGCGGTTCTTTTTAACTTTAACGATGATGTCACGGAACAAAAAAAGAAATCCATTCTGCAATTGGGCTACGATCTGCTCGTGCCCATTCCCGGAGTCAAGGATTTTCACGCGGGCCGCAGCATCAAAGATGATTCTGAATACGAATACGCTATCACCATGTATTTCGAGGGCGGGCAGCCGGCGCTGCAGGAATATCGGGATCACCCGGATCATGTGCGGTTTCGCGATGTGGAGTTTTTTCCTTTCCTGAAACAGAAAGCAGGCCTGGATTACGAAAATTAGTATCCGTTCATGACTCTAATTCGGAAACCCCCTGGATGCTCTCATTGTGGTTTTCGATTTTGAACGCGTTTAAACCTGCGTCATCTGGCGGCATACTCCGGAATCAAGGGCCGGACTCCGGTCATGTGCCCGGAATTCACCGATATTGCAACCGAAGACATTATCACAAAGCCAGATTTTTCGCATATTTTATGTTTAAGCACACGGGCTTTGTGGTAAAATAAAAATTGTCATATTCATTAAAACTGCCTATTTCAGGGGGCGTGAAATGTCGGGATGGCGCGGTAACCGGGTGTCCGGCTGGGCTGCATTGGCGCCGGTTCTGGCATTTGTTCTGCTGTTGGCCGGGTGCGGCGGCGGGGGTGGGGGAGCGCCTGCGGGTTCTTCGCCTGTTGTGATCGCAGATCCTGCGGCCGGCGGCGGCGCTCTGGATGAAGCCAAGCTCATGGCTGGAACGCCCGAAGCGCCCGTGTTGCAGCAGGGGCCGCCCATGGCCGCCATGGCGGCGCCCATGTGCCCGCCGGCCCAGGGCGCTTCCGGAAATAACACCATTAACGCTTATTACAAGCCGGACAATGCATTTGACGGCGATATGAATACCTGGTGGGTGGGCGCCGTGGGCGCGGGCGCCTGGGACCTCTACTACGGATTCCCCGACGTACGCGTCATGGATTCGTTGAACATTACTTTCTACGGCGCGACTTACGTTCCTTCATCAGTGGTTCTCAAGGTCAGCACCGACGGCTGCAACTGGACCGATCTCGGGGCCATGTCCGCAGGTGTTAAGCCCGCTATCAATGTAAAACGCAGCGTGCGCTACCTGTGGGTGGAGATGGCCGGCAACCCGGCCACCAACTATCCGCTGATCCGCGATATCGACTGGGTGGAGCCGCAGGACAATCTGTACGCAAGCGGCGGGCCCGGGGCCAACGAAGCGTATTATTTTCCATCAAACGCATTCGATGGCGACATGAACACGTGGTGGGCCGGCCAGGTGGGTGCGGGGTCCTGGGATATTTATTACATGTTCGATTCCCCGCGCATGATCTCAATGGTTTCCGCGGTTCTTTTCAACATAAATTACCGGCCCACAAGCATGAAGCTGTACGTGAGCGATGACGGGCAGTATTGGATGGAAGTCGGAGAAATGGAGCCGGGCGCCACGCCGCACCAGTTTGTCAATTGGACGACTCAGTACATAAGGATTCAAATGACCGGCAATCCGCCGAGCAATTTCCCTTTGATAAAAGACATATCATTCGACATGCTCCCCGGCGCAAGCAGCGGGGATTCCATAAACAGCTATTACAAGCCCGACAATGCTTTTGACGGGAATATGAACACGTGGTGGACCGGCGCACAGAACCAGTACGCCTGGGATTTGTTCTACGAATACGCTACATCCACGGCCACGGCCTGGCTGGACACGATTACCATTAATTATTACAGCGCCTCGCATGCGCCCTCGGCCACTGCGCTCTATACAAGCCTTGACGGCGTGAACTGGACCAAACAGGGCGACTTTCCCGCAGGCGCCACACCGTCCCTGACCCGCGGATTTTCGGTCAAGTATATCTGGCTGCGCATGTCCGGGGTTCCTTCCATTGGATATCCCTTGATAAAGGATGTGACCCTGACGCGCGGAAACACGGGGCTTGGCGCATGGGTGGAAATGGGGGCGGGGTCTGCAACGGACCCGGGCCTTGCCGGGTTCAATACATCTGTTTTCTCGTTCAGCACGGCCCTTGACAGCGCGGGCAGGCCCGTGGTCGCCTGGCACGACACCATCGAAAATGGCATCTATGTGATGCGGTGGGACGGGGCCGCCTGGGTTGCGGTGGGCGCAGGGGCCACAACCGGCAAGGGCATCGCCACGGGAGATTTGCAGAGCCTGCCCGATATCGCTATCGACGCTAATGACAATATTTATTGCGTCTGGATCACCCGGGACTATTCATGGTCCGTTTATGTGCTTCATTTCAAGTATTTCGATGGGAGCCAGTGGAAAGAACTGGGAATCGGATCCGCCGCGGGTGACGGGCTGATCGGCGGAAATTATGCGAATTATGCAGGTGCAAATGTCCCCGGCGTGGCTGTTGATGCTGCCGGACGGCCCGTGGTCGCATGGTCCGGGTTTATCAATGGCCAGTCTGAGATATTTGCGAAAAAGTGGGACGGGGCCGCCTGGGTCGAGGTGAACCCGGGGTCCGCGCAGGGCGGAGGCATATCCAATACAGCGGATTATTCATGGCTGCGCGAGATAGAAACAGACGCGGCCGGCAACATATATGTGTACTGGTATGACGGGCCGGACAACAGCCGCGCGGCCTACGCCAGACAGTGGGACGGCGCCGCGTGGTCGGAAATCGGGCCTGGCTCGGCCACGGGCCTGGGTATCGCCGGGGTCCGGGGTGTGATGCCCATAGACTTGGCCATGGGCGCGGCTGGCCCACTGGTGACCTGGGACGCCAATCTGAATGGAACATATCAGGCATACATGGCGCAGTGGGACGGCGCGGCCTGGGCCGAGGTGGGCGCCGGGTCCATGACAGGAAGCGGCGTGACCGGTTCGGCCACAGATGCATCGGGCGGTTATTTTGGCATCGACAGCCAGGGAGGTCTTTATCTGGCCTATTCCAGGCTGCAGAATGTATACGTGCAAAAGTGGAACGGCGCGGCATGGAATTCCGTAGGCGGCGCCCTGGCATACAGTTACTCTTCGAATTCCGGGGGCGCGCAGGTTCTGATAGGCCCGGATGACAACCCCATAGTCATATGGCTGGACAACAGCAGGCTGTTCGCCAAGCGCTGGGATCCCAATGCCGTGCTGCCGTGACGCCCAATGCCTGGCTGAAAAGCGTTCCGGGCAACTGCCTCTTTGAATGAATTCCAGGCCCCAAGATGGATGCGGATGGGAACTGTGCAACCTGCTTGTATTCAGCGACCGTGGACACCGGTATTCTGCACCGCCGCATGAACAGGGCGCGCGTATTGAATTCCCGGCGGGTTCTCCTTTCTAAACATCCCTGGAATTGTTGTAGCATCCCCCTTGCATATCTATAATTTGTTAACCGTCTTTGCCCGTACAGGGTGAGGCGCCCTATGGTTTTTCTGAAAGCAGGGCCGGATGTCCGAACAAGCCGCACAGGAACCGCAGCCCGGGGAAGCGCCGGACAGCAAAGAACCCATTAAAACGCGCGTGCTGCGCACGGCGTTTGAAACTGTAATGCGCCTGCAGGGCAAGGAGCCGGGGCAGGTGCGGTTTCTGGCCGCCGGGCATTCGCACCTGGACGCGGCCTGGCGCTGGCGCGCGTTCCAGACCCGGTCCAAGGCCAAGCTCACGTTCCGCAACGCCCTGCGCCACATCGAGGAATATCCCGAATTTTCTTTTGCGCAATCCACGCCCCAGTTCTATGAATGGATGAAGGACCGCCAGCCGCGCATCTTCCGCGCCATTCAAAATGCGGCCAAGCGCGGCCGGTGGGACATCGTGGGCGGGTGCTGGATTGAGCCGGACGGCAACATGCCCGACGGCGAATCCTTTGTGCGCCAGCGCCTCTACGGGCAGCGCTTCTATCTGGATCATTTCGGCAAGGTTGCGGAAATCGAGTGGCTGCCCGACACCTTCGGGTTCGCCTGGACCCTGCCGCAGATTTTTGCAAAAAGCGGCGCCAAGTATTTCTGGACCACCAAGCTGCTGTGGAACGACACCAATAATTTCCCCCTGCGCACATTCCTGTGGCGCGGCCCGGACGGCACGGAAATCCTCACGCACGTGAGTCCGCTGTTCGGGGTCAACGCCAACGATTTTTTCCGCACCGTGAGCGCGAACCGCGTGCTGCCCCCGGGCGAGGAGCTTGAGGCCGATTACTCCATGAGCGAGCGGAGCATTCGCCGCCGCCTGGAGCGCACGCCCCTGCCCGAGGCGCTTATCGCCTATGGCCTGGGAGACGGCGGCGGCGGGCCCACGCCCGTGGAAATTGACATCATGCGCACCCTGCGCGACGCCGAAGTCCTGGACATGGGCACGCCCACCGAGTTCTTCGAGCGCCTGGAACTGTACCGCGACCGCCTGCCCGTGTGGAACGACGAGTTGTACCTGGAATTCCACCGCGGCTGCCTCACCACCCAGGGCCTGGCCAAGCGCTACAACCGGCGGCTTGAAATCAAGGCGCGCAACGCGGAAATCGTGCACACGATGAATTCCCTTTTCGGGGACATTTATCCCGAAGATGAACTGCGCGACGTGTGGAAAACCCTGCTGTTCCACCAGTTCCACGACATTCTTCCGGGCAGTTCCATCCCCGAGGTTTACGACGACGCCTACGAAGCTTACGAACGCGCCGAAACCCAGGTGCGCGATCTGATCCGCGGCGGCCTGTACAGCATCGCGCGCCGCATCCGCACCCAGAATGACGCCCTGATCGATTCCGCGCCTCTGGTGGTGTACAACACTCTGTCCTGGAACCGCACCGGATACGTGCGCCTGGAAGTGGTGCCCACGCGCACCCTGCGCGTGTTCCGCGCGGACGGCTCTGAAATCCCCTGCCAGAAAGTCGCGCTGGGCAACCGGCACTTCGCGATGTTCACGGCCACGGATGTGCCCGACATGGGGTACCGCACCTATTATGTAAAAGAGGAAAAACCCGCGCCCGGCGCGCCGCCGCCCCGGGCCGCGGAATGGCGCGAATCCTATGAACCCGTGTCCGTAAAAGAAGCCGCGGACGGGTCCCCCATATTAGAAAATGAATTCCTGAAAGTCACGGTTGATGCGCAAACCGGCTGGATCTCCAGCATTATCGACAAGGTGAATGCGCGGGAAATGCTGGACGGCCCGGCCAATGAACTGCGCCTGTACCGCGACGCCAGCATGGTGTATCCGGCCTGGAACATCGACCCGCACTACCGCGAAAAGAAAATTGACGTACAGCAACAGCCCGATGACATTGAAATCAGGGATCGCGGCCCCGTGGTTGCCTCTGTGGCCGTGCGCCGCATGGTCCACACATCGCCGGTAACACAGGAAATCCGGCTCGTGGCCGGCAGGCCCTTTGTGTATTGCGCCACGGTGGTGGACTGGCAGGAGAAGAAGGCCCTGCTCAAGGCCTGTTTCCACACGGCCATCCGCACGGACTCGGTTACCGCCGAGATTCCCTACGGCGCCATCGACCGGCCCACGCGCCCGCGCAACCGCTACGACAAGGCGCGATGGGAAATGCCCTGTCAGAAATGGTTCGATCTCAGCGACGGGCGCTACGGCATCGCCGTGCTCAACGACGGCAAATACGGGTTCAGTTGCGAAGGAGCATCACTGGGCCTCACCCTGGTGCGCGGCCCGCGCTATCCTGCGGCCGTGGTCAACGCCTGGGGGCTCAGCGAGCCGGCCAGCGATCGCCCGCGCTACACCGATCAGGGCATACACGTGATGCGCTACGCCATCTTCCCGCACTCCGGCGCCTGGCAGGACGCCAAGCTATGGCAGCGCGGCCTGGAATTCAACGCGCCCTTCATTACCATACGCACCAGCCACCATAACGGGGTCATGGAGCTTGACGGGTCGTCCCTTAAATGCGACTCGGAAACCACGTACATCGCAGCGGTCAAGCGCCCCGAGGACAATCCCGGCCGCCAGGACGCGCGGTTCCACCAGCTCGTGGTGCGCCTGGTTGAAGCCGCGGGCGCACATGATGTGGTGCGCCTCACATTCCACGGCCCCCTGCTCGAACTTACGGACGTCAACGATATGGATCTGCTCGAATTCAGTTCCGGCGCCGCCGGCCTGGTCGAGGCCGAGCAGGGCGCGGTCACTTTGAATATGAAACCATTTGAAATAAGAACAATCAAGGTTACACTGGTAGGACGCGGACCAGGAGCGGGCGCCGCCCCCGAGACGCGGATTTAAACGGACTTTTTCCTTAACACCGGCAACATCCACAGTGCGGGAATCCCCGGATGAAGGTTGTGGCATGAAAAAAAGAACGTCCGCAAAACACATGGCCGCGGCTGCCGCGTTTGTTCTGCTGGCCGCTTTTGTGGTGCTGCGCGTGCACAGCCCGGTGTGGGCGCGGCTTCATGTGCTGGGCTTCAACACGGGCCCGCGCATCATGGCCCTGACTTATGACGACGGCCCCGACCCCGTGAACACTCCCGCTATTCTCGAACTTCTGGACCGTTACGACGCCAAAGCCACGTTTTTTATGGTGGGGCGCAACGCACAGCAATATCCCGAACTCGCGCGCGAAGTCGTGGACCGCGGGCACGCGGTGGGCAACCATACCTGGAGCCATCCGCACGATGTGCGCACGCTTTCCGACACGGCGTTTCTTCTGGAATTGCAGCGCGGGGCCCAGGCCGTGCGCGCAGCCACGGGCCGGTCCACGACCCTGTTCCGTCCGCCCCGGGGGCGCGTGGACACGCGCATCACCGCCCTGGCCGCGGGCCAGGATTTTCGCACCATTATGTGGCATATCGCGGCAGATAAGCGTGCGCTGGGCACGCCCCAGAAAATGGCCGCGCATGTGCGGCGCTACGCGGCCCCGGGCGCTGTCATTCTGCTGCACGACGGCGCAGGCCCCCAGCGGGGCCGGGACATCGCCGCCACGCGGCTCATCCTCGATGACCTCACAAGCCGCGGCTATCGCTTTGTGACTCTGCCCGAACTCATAGCGCATTTTCCGCGCACCGCACGCTGATTTCGAACCGCCCCCGAATCTCTTGAATTCATAGAAATCACCACTGGAAAAAATTAGAATATCTAAAATGTGCGGAATCCATCCCCGCCGCCCAACAGCTTCGCGGCGCATGCACCGCGCCCCTGAAAGGGTCATCATGGATTACTCCAAAATCACAATCAATAACTATAAGGAACTCGTAAAACTGCCGTGGTTTGAATTGCGCGACGACGGGCGGCTCAAGCTCAAGGCCGATTCCGGGGCGCCGCCCATCCTGGACATTCACACGCATTTTGGCTGGAGCTATTTCGGCGGGCGCGTGGTGCCCTACGACACCCTGCACGCGGATGAGGCCAAGCAGTATTACGATTACACCAGTAATCCCG
>Ga0351970_1027_pt1 | contig 33430 bp, 37 predicted proteins | sample BONcelFGM3001C10_FD_206752 | JGI IMG/M metagenome (GOLD analysis project Ga0351970, IMG submission 206752) | Enriched cells from coal bed in the Powder River Basin, Montana, United States - BONCAT cells FGM rep2 HSBNCT.FGM.300.1.C10 ...
AGCTGGGGGATGAGAACCCGCGCGATAGACATGCCTCGCTGATTGTCCACCATCTGCCCCACCGAAGAAAACGCGTGAAACACCACCGCAACCGACGTGCCTATGGCTAGTCCGTAAAAAACTTCCTTTATATACAAGACAACCAGAGCCAGATGATCATCGATTATGGGCGGAGGATTTTTGGGAACCAGATAGGGAAAAGCATAGACCGCAAGCATCATCGACGCACCGGTGAGAACGTATTTTGGAACCGGCTTTCCAAAAAGGAAAGGCAGCACCGATATCGTCATCAGGATGCGAACCCATATTAGGGTGAAAAATATGAGATAGAATGAGACGTTGAAATCTACGCCAAGTTTTTGAAAAAGTTCATCCATAAGGAAGCGAGATCGGGGTTAAGGTTATTAACAAAATCAAGGAGCAAGGCGGAGGTTCCGCCGAAATCACACATAAGTCGGAATAGAATTATAGATGGAAGATGCAAATGCCACCAACTGGGCAAGCATCCACGGACCGGCTATCGCTAAAACTGCGACTACCGTGAAGAGCTTGGGCACGAAAGTGAGCGTCTGTTCCTGAATCTGGGTGGTCGCCTGAAGTATGCTTATGGTAAGGCCCACGAGCATCGCCGTCACTACCGGCGGACCGGTGAGTATGAGCGAAAGAAAGAGAGCCTGCTTGGCTATGCCTATGAAATACTCGGGCATAAATCCTCCTCTACACGTAGCCTAGTATTAGCCCCTTGGCTATGACATGCCAACCGTCCACAAGCACAAAGAGAAGCAGCTTAAACGGCAGCGAAATGGTTATGGGAGATATCTGAAACATACCAAGTGCGAGCAGTATGTTGGCTATCACAAGGTCGATGACGACAAAAGGCAGGAATATGATAAAACCTATTTGAAAGGCCTCGGAAAGCTCGCTTACCACAAACGCCGGTATGAGATTTATGAAATCATCATCTTTGATCTCAGTCCGGTCCTCTTCGGTCTTTCTGAGCTTGAGAGCGAGATTGTAAAACAGAGTCCTCTCCTTGGCATGGACGTGTTTGATGAGAAATTGTCGAACCGGTTCTTTACCCTTATCCACGCCATCGGCAAGAATTTTGACCGTGGCTTGTGAGACGAGAGGCCGAAATAGAGCGCGGCGCAAAAAAAATTCAAAATTATCTAAACGGCAAGATAGGGTGGGCCGAGCTTTTTAATTTTACACCTGAAATGCTCTTCCAGATGGCGGAATTTGGATTTACGCAGTTTCAGGCCGGAAGGTACTCTGATGCCGAACGCGTTTTCAAGGTTCTCACCGTTCTTGACTGGAACAACGCATACTATCATTCGGTGATGGGTTCGATACTGCAGCGTCAAAAACGCTACGGAGAGGCGATCGCGGAATATTCGCAGGCGATAGATTTAGATCCAAACGATATAGCGAGTCTTACCAACAGGGGAGAGATATTTCTTCATCACGGACTTATGGAAGATGCGGAAAGCGATTTGATGAAAGCCGCAAAGCTCGATCCTGAAGAAAACGACCGTTTTGCCGGCCGGGCGAGAATACTTATCGAACAGCTAAGTCATCAAAAAGGGACTTCGGGAAAGAAGGATTCCTAAAGGTATATTATGGCTGAGATAGGCAAGACAAGTCAGGCTAGGATGGCGGAGCGGGACGTGCGCGGCAAGCTCGACCAGCTCGAAACCGACATGTTGGATAAAATCCGGCATGGCAATATCTATGAGGAGTTCGTAAAGTCTCTCAAGTTCAAGCTCTCCGATTTCCAAGACTACTTTGCCACCCAGTGGACCAAATACAAGGGTACGATCGTTCAAGACGAGGAAATGAAGGCGCAGTTCGCTTCCTTTCGGCCTGTAAGCGCAGATGATATACCCGTGCAAAACAGAGCCGCGATACTCACCGAGGAAGATCAGCTTATGATACGCGAAGGGCTTTCAAGTGCGATGAACAATCTTGCGTCGAGCGGCGGCAAATTCAAATCCGTCACCACTGGCAAGATAAAAGAGGACGCAGTCGTAGAACCCATGTCTTTCGATGAACTCGAGGAAATGGCGCGAGGCACGATAGGCGACTGGGAAAATTTCATGTCCGATTCCATGAACCAAATTCTAGACGCGCAGATGATGGCGGACTATACCGCCAAAATGGAGCAGGTGCAAAAAGAGGTCGATAGGTTGATAATGCTTTGCAAGCAGGGCAAGATAGGCCCTGAATACATCCTGATCGCTCTTGCCAAGGTAAACCAGACCAAAAACGGCGTTTTGATAACTCATCTTGGCAGGAAGGCTTTTAACTTAAACGAGTCCATGAATAGAGTTTCCGATGAACTAAGCGCCATAAGTCCCAGCGATCCGCGATATTTTGCCGAGCTTCAAAACGCCCAGTCAAAAACCCGCGACCAGAATTTCAATCTAAATCTTGTTACGCAAGATATGCAAAAGGCCATGCAGGATGTGGCTAGTTGTTTGGAGCAAGTCCAAAGCATGATATCCGAGATGAACCGCACGCGCCGGGAAATCATACAACAGATACGCGCGAGCGGTTAGAGTTTGGTGGAGCAAGGACATGACTGAAGAAAAGGGCAGGGAAGAGGGCGGGAGAGCCAGCCAAATCATCGATCCAAATCCGCAAAGGCGAAAGCACGTTACGGAATTGCTCTATGCGTTTTTCGAGGACAAGGTGAGCCTAGCCGAGCTAAAAGGCATATCGCGCGAGCAGCTCTTTCAGTTAGCGGACGTGGGACATACGAAATTTAAACATGGAAGACTCGACGAAGCGGAAAAGATATTTCAGGGGCTTATCGTCTTGGACCATAGAAATGCCTATTTTCACGGGATGATGGGAGCTGTGCATCAAAAAAAAGATCGTCCCATCGAAGCTATCATGGAGTATTCTCAGGCCCTCAAAATCAACAAACGCGACATATCCACGTATGTAAACCGCGGTGAATTATACCTTCGTCATAAAAACTACAAGAAAGCCGCTGAGGATTTTAGAAACGCCATCCTTCTCGATAAGACCGGTATAAATCTATGGGCCAATCGTGCGCGTTCGCTGGTCATCGCCCTTAAGCGTTCTATGGAATTCGATATGAAGGGCGCCGCTAAAATAAAATACAGCAGATAGCAGCAACCGACGGAGGGCTAAGGTGAGAATAGGCTATCCATGCATCAATCTTTCAATTGCGTGCAGCTCCGCCCGCACCTTCAGGCTTCGTTCTTACAGCGACGATAGATTAATAGAAATCGTGGACTCTAATCTTTCCTGCCTCGAAAAAATTATGTCGTTCAACGAGAAGCACGGGATACGCTTCTTCAGGATCTCCTCGGATCTTGTCCCTTTCGCCTCTCATCGTGTGTGCACTTATCCATGGCAAAAACACTTCAGGGCCCGGTTTGCGAAAATAGGCAAGGTAGTGAAAACTGCCGGCGCGCGCATCTCCATGCACCCCGACCAGTTTGTTCTCATAAACGCCAAAGACGCGAATATTTTTAACTCCAGTGTACGGGAGCTTCTCTATCATGCAGAGGTGATGGACCTTATGGCCCTTTCGACCGATGCGAAGATTCAAATTCATGTCGGAGGGATTTACGACGACAAGGAGGCGAGCATTAAGAGATTCGTCAGGCGATTCGAGCGTCTTCCTGAAACCGTGAAACGGAGGCTCGCCATCGAGAACGACGATCGGCTCTACAGTGTGGCCGACTGCATGAAGATTCACGAGATGATCGGGTTACCGGTGATTATCGATTCATTTCATCACGAGCTCAAAAACGAAGGAGAGCAGCTTTCGGAGGCACTAGAGATGGCCGCGTCCACCTGGAGCCGCAGAGACGGCCCGCTTATGGTCGATTACAGTTCCCAGCAACAAGGCTCACGCATCGGTGCCCACGCCGAAACGATAGATGTCGCCGATTTCAAGCGTTTTCTTGCGATTTCGCGTCCGCATGACTTCGATTTGATGCTCGAGATAAAGGATAAGGAAGTCTCGGCGCAGAGGGCGATGGAGCTTGCCGCAGGGGATCCGAGGTTCTTTAAAAGGGACGGAGTAAATTAGATAACACCATGAAAAGGCTAAGGTTAAGGTCGAGGTCGAGGTTAAGGTTTTTATAAAAGACCTCGGCCTTAGCCTTAACCTTAACCTCGATCTTTATCTCGATTTCGGTAGAAGATTAAGGTCAATGCTGAGAAAAACATCAGACGCAAAAGCCGGGACTCGGAAACCGTAAAATCCGGGATTCGGGACCCGGAACTCGGAATCCGGAAAACCGTAAACCGTAAAGGACGATGAAGCGATGAAACTGCGACGATAAGGCGGTTTACGGGTCACGAGTTACGGATTTTTTGACCGGTTATTTAGCAACTTTTCTGACAATCCGACGATACGGGAAAGTGGAGGAACTCTCAATGACCGTCTGCCAGTCCATAGATTCAACCCATTTCCCCAATCAGGATGTTTGTGAATGGCTTGCGGAAGCGACTGGCGAAGATCCGCAGGCTTGGGATTCTAAAACTTCGTATTTTCAACTTGTCGATCCTCTGCGTCCGCAGCAAGTCGTCATCGAACGCGATGGACGATTGAGCCCCTCCGAACTTGCGGCCCGATATTCACGCGCGCTTGATGATGAGCTTCGCGGGTCATTGCAACCGGGGAGTGATGGCACGCGGCCGCTTGCAGAATCGTTTGTAAGACGATTTGGTTCGCACTCGATGCTTTTTCCGTCATTTATCCCAAAACCGTCCAATACGAATGAGAGCCGACGCCGTCTAGCAGAGGTTACTTCCGCTGTGCAAACAGGAAATCCGCTCTTTATGCGCCAACTCGCGAAGATTCAATACGATGCGCTTGGATTTTTCATCGAGGACGATCTGATGGCCATTTTAGAAGCGGGTGTTGCAACCTGCGCTGGTCTTGGAAATGTATTTCATTTCATGTATGTGGCCGTTCGCGGCGAATGCGGGCATTTTGTCGATATATATCGGACGGCGAATGGAATTCCTCAACCGCATTACGGATTTAGGAATTGCGCGGATAGTCAAAATGCCTACGATTATTCACTGCAAATAAAGGTTACAAGAGATACGTACGATTGGTTCGACCTTAGCGCGCTTGATCTGTGGGCCTTGAGCCTTATCAATACAGGGCTGACACGACTCAAACGCGGGGAGATAGAATCCAAACAATATGTCGATTTGTATGTGCGACGTGCGTTGGAACTCGCTCCAAACAACTATCGTGTCGTGTACAATGGCGGCGTGGCGATTTCGGGCCTTGACGCCGCCGCGAATGATCCAGCGCTAAGAGATGAGGGCGCTCGCCTCATGAAACGGGCAGTAGAACTCTATCCGCCTTACTCTTCTCGCCCTCGCGGGAATGCGGAGGGCGATCGTTTGTGATTATCTGTTTAGCCTGAGATAAGCCTTAAGTCCTTTTATGTCCCCTTTACTAGAAGGATCGGCGAAGACGCGTCTGCCATCTTCTGCTAGGCCACAATTCTCTGTGTGTCCGCTCGATTCGGCCAGTTCCCTTCCCGCTTCTGTATCTGGGACGAGAGCTACTTCTACGCCTCTTAGTGGTATTATCTCAATTGCAGCCGCTCCGGCTCTGTCAGATCTTCCAATGATAGGATTATCCGAAAATCGTCTTGCATCCGGAGACGGAGGAGGCGATCCATCTTCGCCCAAAATTCTTTTAAGCGCGGCATGTCCTCGTTTCATTTCTTGTGGGGTTGGCGGCGCGGTGAATGTGAGCGCTGAGACATACTTCTCAATTGCTCTGATACCGGCAGAAGATGTCCCCGGGGCAGCGTAGCACGAATATCCATTCTCCGATCCCACTTTTATCGTATATCCAGCTTTCTTGGCCTCTTGCAAGCCGCGTGCATCGCCATCCTTGATTTGGGCAAAGGTCACTAATTCATGGGGTTTTTTCGGGAATATCACATCGAGAGATTTTTTTTCAAATGAAGATCTTTCTGTCGGTTTATCCCCTTCTTGCCCTTGAACCACCGGACCTTTTCCGGTTCCTGACGGTCCTCCAACTTGTCCCGCTGAAAACATAACCCCTCCTTTGTTAGATGTTTAATTGCATACCAACCGAACGAAGATGGTTCTTATGCAATCAATATGCCAAAAGTTGAAGGAAAGTGACCTTCGGAAAAAGGTGTTATTTTGAATATGAGTTTTTTGTGTTGACCTAATGGGTAACTTTAATCCAATAAAGTGCTGTTTTAAATTGAATTTAATGGGGCCCGGATGCGGGCGAAAAAAAAGGGGGAGAAATGGGCATCAAGGGAACGCAGACGGAGAAGAATTTACTGACGGCTTTTTCGGGGGAATCTCAGGCACGCAATCGCTACACCTATTATGCCGGTCAGGCTAAAAAGGAAGGTTTTGTCCAAATATCGAAAATATTCGAGGAAACAGCCGATCAGGAAAAGGAACATGCCAAACGGATCTTTAAATTTTTAGAAGGTGGGGATGTGGAAATATCAGGCGCATTTCCGGCGGGTGTAATCGGCAATACCGGCTGTAATCTCACAGCTGCGGCGCGCGGCGAAAACCATGAATGGACGGACATGTATCCGGGTTTTGCGAAGATAGCGCGTGAAGAGGGTTTCAAAGAGATTGCGGATGCCTTCGAGGCGATAGCTGTGGCCGAAAAACAGCACGAGAAGCGCTATCTTGGTCTTAAAAAGAACATCGAGGATGATCGGGTATTTGTTAAAGACGAGGTGGTGACGTGGCGCTGTCAAAACTGCGGCTATATACATACGGCAAAGGATGCCCCGGATAAATGTCCGGCTTGTTTGCATCCACAGGCCCATTTCGAGCTTCTTTGCGAAAATTGGTAAAAACAGGAATCAGCAATGGTGGGGGGGGCTATGAAGGAACACAAAGGGGCGGTCACTTTTCAGGGAAATCCGCTTACGCTTACGGGAAATATGCCGCGTGTGGGGGAAAATGCGCCGGATGTGACGCTCATCGACAATGATTTCAAGCCGTTTCGCTTCTCCGGGCTTCGGGGCAAGGTTTGTGTTCTTTTGTCGCTTCCGTCGCTTGACACATCCGTGTGCGATATGGAGGCAAGGCGTTTCAATCGCGAAGCGGAAGGGCTTGGCGCGGATGTTCATATACTCGTTATCAGCAAAGATCTTCCGTTTGCCCAGAAACGCTGGTGCGGTGCTGCGGGCGCGCATCAAGTGCAGACCTTTTCCGACTACAAAGAAGGCGAGTTTGGTAGAGGTTATGGTCTCTATATCAAGGAACTGGGGCTTTTGGCCAGATCTGTCATAATATTGGACCGCGAAGGCGTCGTGCGGTATCTTCAACTCGTAGGAGATATTGGAAGCGAACCGGATTACGATACGGCGATTTCGGAAATCAAGAAACTCATTTAGAATTTGGGAGGGCGTATGACGAAGATGCTTCAGATATATAAATGCGAAGTTTGCGGCAATATGGTCGAGATGATTCACGAAGGTGTCGGCGAGCTGGTATGCTGCGGTCAACCCATGAAAAATTTTATTGAAAACAGCGTCGATGCCGCCAAAGAAAAACATGTTCCGGCAATAAAGTTAGTTGCCGACAAGATAGAAGTCCAGATCGGCAGCGTCGAGCATCCGATGGAGGAAAAACATTATATAGAATGGATAGAGCTTGTAACCGAAAACAAGGCGTATAGAAAATTTCTAAGTCCCGGCGAAAAGCCGGTTGCGAGTTTTTGCAAGCCAACCGGCGATTTTACAGTGCGTGAGTATTGCAATGTTCATGGGCTATGGAAGGGAGAAAAATGATCATTATGAAACGTTTTGTGGAGCTGAGGTTTTATGCAAAATAACCTGACAGCAATAGAAATTTTGGGCCTTGCCATAAGGAGCGAAGAGGATGCCGCGAACTTCTATGGCCATGTGGCAAAGCAGATAAAAAACGATATCGTCAAGATGAAGTTTCTTGACCTAGCCCGCGAGGAGAGTGCCCACAGAAAAATCCTCGTCGATATGTTCAAAAAACTGACTGGTTCGGGCATTCTCCCAAAGCGCATCCCGGGCAGTCCCGATACGGCCGAGAAGGGTGAGGGTCCCGTTGAAATTACGGAAATTGAAAAACTTCTCGAGATGGCCATAGCTAGAGAACAAAAGGCGTGCGCTTTCTACAAGGATGCCGCAGGGCGGGTTTGCGACGTAGGGGGAAAGAAGATACTCGAATATCTATCCTCCATAGAGTACGGCCACGAGCAGCTACTAAGGGCGGAACTCGAAACCTTTCGGAAAGACAAAAGCTGGTATGCGGACAATCCCGACGTTTTGTTGGTCGGACCATAAGGCCGGAATATGAATTTTAAAATTGTAACCGATGTTGCCGGCATCAATCGCGGTCTTTTTTGTGCCACCCATGGTTTGTATATACTAACCAGCGCCCTAGATGACAAACTAAACGGACAATGTCTTGATTCGCTTATGCAGGTTACTAACATGCCACCGCGTATGGCCATAGGAGTAGGTAAAAAAACTTTTACCCATGAGCTGATAATGAAATCGGGTGTTTTTGCGGCGAATGTAATAGATCTCGAGGACGAACGCCGTTATGACACCGTGAAACATTTCGGTTTTCAAAGCGGAAGGAAAGTGGATAAATTCGCTTCCTACGAATATGAGCTTGGCGAATTGGGCGTTCCGATACTCCCCGCAGCGAAGGCGTTTTTCGAAGGTCAGGTTATTCATGACAGAATTTTAGATCTGGAAACGCACACCCTTTTTGTAGCCGATGTCGTGAGGGTTGGCGAGCGGGAATCCGGCGAACCTTTAACCTACAATCAGTACAGAAAAGATAGAAAGAAAAACTGAGTCGTATTTTTTTAAAAAAGGAGGAGAAATGGACAAGTGGATTTGCGATGTGTGTGGTTATGTATATGACCCCGAGATAGGCGATACCGAAAATGCCATACCGGCCGGTACTTCGTTTGAAAATCTGCCCGAAGATTGGGTGTGCCCGGAGTGTGGCGTAGGAAAAGATCAATTTTCAAAGGTATAGTTGATGAAATATATAAGGATTGGAGAGAAAAAAATAACCCCTCGAAAAATAATTTGCGTGGGGAAAAATTATAGAGCTCATATAGCGGAGATGGGCGGGTCGGATGTTTTGTCCGAACCCGTCCTTTTTTTTAAACCTTCCTCGGCGATAGCTTCAGGGATGGGCATATTGGACCTACCCGAACGTTTGGGGCTTTTGCATCACGAGGTGGAGCTTTGTTTTGTGATGGGCGCTACGGTCAAGGATGTAGATGTTGCCCGGGCTGCCGGTTGCATATCCGGATATGGAGTCGGTCTGGATTTTACGCTTCGCGACAGGCAGTTAAAGGCGAAAAAAGCCGGTCTGCCGTGGTGCCTAGCCAAGGGTTTTGACGGTGCCGCCGTGTTCGGTGATTTTATTCCTTCGGATATGGTTGGTGATCCTCTAAATCTTTCGATAGAGCTTTCGGTCAACGGTGAAAAGAGGCAAGTTTCCAATTCGAAGAAGATGCTATACTCTCCGGCGGATATAATTTCTTTTGCATCGGGCTTTATGACTCTCGAAAAAGGGGACGTGTTCATGACCGGTACGCCGGAAGGAGTTGGCAAAGTAGTTGATGGAGATATTTTAGAAGCGAGAATAGAAAATTTGCCGCCTCTCGATCTGATTGTCAGGAGAAAATAGGGAGGAGATGCTATGTTTGATGTGATTTATGGTGTGTTCTCCGAATGTGCAGGACTTTTCAATCAGATGAGTCCTTATCTGCTCTTTGGTTTTTTTGTGGCAGGTGTGTTGCACGTGGCCTTTCCTATCGATGCCTTCGCCAGGCATCTTGGCAAAAGCGGGATCCTTTCGGTGATGAAAGCAGTCATCATGGGTGTTCCGCTTCCGCTTTGTTCGTGCGGCGTTATTCCATCCGCTGTTCTTTTGAGGAAACGGGGCGCCAGCCGCGGTGCTGTCATGAGTTTTCTGGTTGCCACTCCGATCACCGGGGTGGATTCAATCTTGGCGACATATTCGTTGATGGGTTTTTTGTTTACGATATTTCGGGTCGTGGCGTCGGCTGCAACCGCGATCGTCACTGGTCTCTTGGGAAACTGGCTCTTGCCAACTGAAGATGCCGTAGAGCACATCCACATCCACCATCCGACGCCCGGCGATCCTAAGTGCTGCCACGAGGAGGAGAGCAAGAGGAAGATGACGCACGTAAACAGGATCCTCGAGATACTCCGCTACGCGTTCGTCGAGCTTTTAGGCGACGTATGGAAATGGCTGGTGGTGGGTATCTTGATAGGCGGCCTCATCTCTTATTTTATGCCGGATGCCTTTGTCGAGAGGCATTTAGGCAGCGGCTGGTTATCTATGCTCATAATGCTTGGAGTTGGCATTCCAATGTATGTGTGTGCCACAGGTTCCATCCCAATTGCTGCGGCACTGATGCTAAAGGGTATGAGTCCCGGAGCTGCGTTTGTTTTCTTGATGGCGGGTCCTGCAACCAACGCAGTTACTTTTACCGTGGTGTCCAAAGAGCTGGGCCAAAAAGCCTCTATCATTTACGTGTTGTCGATAGCCGTCATGAGCGTGCTCATGGGCGTGATACTCGACAATATATGGCCGCACATGAAAGTGATGATGCCAAGTGCAGTTCACCATTCGCAGATGCTTCCATATTCTTTAGAGGTTGCGTCTTCTGTGGTCCTGTTTGTTCTCATAGCTTTTTCGAGTCTGCGCGGTCTGGCAAAGAGGTGCAAAAAAGACGAATGTTGTCATTAAAGACTTCAACTATGCCGATGGAGAATTCATGGCTAAAAGAACCATAGATGAACTTTGTGTGGATGCCATACGAATTCTGGCTGTGGATATGGTCGAAGAGGCCAAATCCGGTCATCCGGGCATGCCGCTTGGCGCAGCTCCCATGGCCTATGTGCTCTGGAAAAAATTTTTGAAGCACAATCCAAAAAATCCGACTTGGCCAGACAGGGACCGCTTCGTGCTTTCCGCAGGCCATGGTTCCGCGCTTCTTTATTCGCTTCTTCATGTCTTCGGCTACGATCTTTCCATAGATGAGCTTAAAAAGTTTCGCCAGTTGGGCAGCAAGACGCCGGGACATCCGGAGTTCGGTCACCCGGCTGGAGTGGAGGCGACCACGGGTCCGCTAGGTCAGGGTTTTGCCATGGGTGTGGGTATGGCGCTTGCCGAAAGATTTCTTGCAGCGCGTTTTAATAGGCCTGATTTTGAAATCATAAACCATTACACCTACGCAATAGTGTCCGATGGAGACCTCATGGAAGGAATATCCTCCGAGGCCGCCTCATTTGCAGGGCATCAAAGGCTTGGCAAGCTCGTTTATCTTTACGACGATAACCATATGTCAATAGAGGGAGAAACAAGCCTGGCCTTCACCGAGGACGTGTTGAAAAGATTTGAGGCATATCGGTGGCATGTTCAGAAAGTCGTCGATGGAAACGATCTGAAGGCTATAGAAAAAGCCATAGAGAAAGCGAGAGCACAAGAGGACAGACCATCGCTTATAGCTGTGAGGACTCATCTAGGTTATGGTTCTCCAAGAATGGACGATGCGGCAGTGCATGGCTCCCCCCTCGGCGCGGAGGCATTGAAGGAGACAAAGAAGTTTTTTGGTTTTGAAGGCGATAAGAGTTTTGTGATCCGTGAAGAGGTGATGAGTCATCTGGAAAAAGCGATAGAGGATGGTAGAAAGTTTTCAGCTAAGTGGCAGAGACTTTTTACTTCCTACGGCGAGAAATTTTCGGAGCAGAAAAAACTATTCGAGAGAGAGATTGCCGGGGCGTTTTATGCCGATTGGGATGTGGACGTGCCTGTATTTGGAAAAGAAGGGAAAATTGCTACGAGATCGGCATCGGGAAAGGTGTTGAACGCAATTTCAGGCAGGGTGAAAAATCTAATGGGAGGTTCGGCCGATCTTGCGCCGTCGAACAACACCACGATTGAAGGGGAGGGGTGGCAAAGCGGCGAAAGTCCTTCTGGCAGAAACATACATTTCGGCGTCAGAGAACATTCTATGGCTGCGATAATAAACGGCTTGGCTCTTCACGGCGGGGTGATTCCCTACTGCGCGACCTTCCTCATTTTTTCCGACTATATGAGGCCTGCCATACGAATTGCGGCTTTGATGAACGTGCATTCAATTTTTATCTTCACCCATGATTCCATAGGCCTTGGCGAGGATGGGCCTACGCATCAACCAATAGAACAACTCATGTCGCTTCGCCTTATTCCAAACCTTACGGTCATAAGACCGGCCGATGCGAATGAAACCGCCGAGGCTTGGAGAATAGCGATAAAAAAGAACGGGCCGGTAGCTATGGCGCTTTCAAGACAAAATCTGCCTGTCCTTGATGTAGATGAATATCCTGTCAGAGGCGGCGTGGTGCGCGGAGCTTATGTCCTGAAATGCGATGGCGATCCCGAATTCATAATAATGGCCAGTGGCTCGGAGGTTTCTTTGGCGCTCGAAGTGGCACGGCTTATTGGTGAAAAGGGAAAGAGGGTCCGCGTGGTGTCGATGCCGTCCTTCGAAATTTTCAGAGAAGAAGACGAATCTTATAGGCACAGTGTGTTTCCTCCATCCGTCAAAAAAAGAGTGGCAATAGAGGCGGGCGTGCCTTATGGCTGGAAAGAATGGGTGGGGAATGAAGGTTTGGTGTTTGGCATGACGAATTTTGGTGCCTCGGCGCCGGCGACGGATGTTTTCTTTAAATACGGTTTGGATGCGTTATCGATATCTGAATCAATAATTCAAAAGTTTGACAAGGGTACTACTGAAAACTTTGAGCAGGGAAAATCTTAGTGTCACCCGGAGTCCCTTGTTGACTAGATGGAGTTTTCTATGAAGCTGATATCGTGGAACGTAAATGGAATAAGGGCGATAGCCAAAAAGGGGTTCGTAAAATGGCTTCTCGATTATTCTCCGGAGGTTCTTTGTCTGCAGGAGACTAAGGCGCATAGAAACCAGCTTTCAGATGAACTTCTCAAGGTTGCAGGTTATGAGGTGTATTTTGAATCCGCCGAAAAGAGCGGCTACAGCGGCGTAGCCATTTATACGAAACGCAGGCCCTTGAATGTTGTTTCGGGGATGGGAGTTGCGAAATTTGACTCTGAAGGACGGGTGCTCGCTGCCGATTTCGGCAAGTTCATCCTGTTTAACGTTTATTTTCCAAACGGCAAAGCTTCGAAGGAGAGGCTGAAATACAAAATGGATTTCTATGCCGCGTTTTTGAAACATGTCAATGCGCTCTACGAAAAAGGCAGAAAGATTATCGTCTGCGGAGATGTGAATACGGCGCACACCGAGTTAGATCTTGCGAGGCCAAAAGAAAATGAAGCTGTCTCGGGTTTTTTGCCCAGCGAGCGTTTGTGGATGGATGAATTTATTGCAAGCGGCTTTGTCGATGCCTTTCGCATTTTTGTCAAAGAAGGCGGCCATTATAGTTGGTGGGATTACAAGACGAGGGCGCGAGAACGAAATGTCGGTTGGAGGATAGACTACTTCTTTGTCAGTAAAAATTTTAAATCGAGCGTCAAAAACGCCTTTATCCTCTCCGACGTCGATGGCTCCGATCACTGTCCAATAGGAATAGAAATTGAATAGCGGGCATCCTGACAGCGTGTGCCAAAATCGACGACAGCTTGCAATTGGTGATCCGTAAACTGGCTAGTTGCTTCATAAATGTTACCGAAGGAGTCGTTGGTATGGGGTTTTTGTTGCTGAATTGAACCGATAATTATGTTAGTAATGCCGGGCTATGAAACGTAAAAGAAAAAAGGTAATAATGTGCCGCCTTACAACTCTTGCCGAATCTAATGATGATTTTGATCTTAAGTTTTGGCAGAAAGTCGGTCCTCAAGGTATATTTGAGGCAATGTCTCAGATGATTGAAGATCAGTGTAAATGGGGGAAAAAACATGGCTCTCCACCAAGACTTCAGCGACATATTGCGGTGCTTAAACGACGCTGGGGCTAAGTATCTTATAGTCGGTGCGCATGCTGTATCTTTTTATACAGAGCCGCGGTTTACCAAGGACATTGATATTCTTGTTGAGCCAACGCTTGAAAATGCCGCTAAAGTTTACAGGGCACTTTTGGAATTCGGCGCTCCTTTGCGAGGTGTTGGAGTGGAAGATCTGGCGAACCCGACCATGATGTATCAGATAGGTGTGGAACCGGTCAGAATAGACATAATAATGGGAATAGACGGTGTTGATTTTCAAAATGCATGGTCCAAAAAGGTGGCCACGAATTTTGGCGAGGAAAAAATTTATATTCTCGGGATTGATGATTTGATAAAGGCAAAAAAGATTGCTTCAAGGGATCAAGATCATTTAGATTTAAAAAAACTGGCCAAAGTAAAAAAGAAGAAATAAAGATTTTGGTCCCGGAGTAAAAAGGGACGGAGTAAGTTAGAAAAGGTTAAGGTCAATAAGGTCAAGGTTAAGGTCAAGGTTAAGGTCAAGGCTAAGGTCAAGGCTAAGGTTAAGGTTCTATTATAATAAATCTCAACCTCGACCTTAGCCTCAACCTTGACCTTAGCCTCAACCTCGACCTTAGCCTCAACCTTGACCTTAACCTCCGTCATGATGGTTTTGTACGCCTATTGATAAAATCCAAAAAATATGGTGTAGCTCCTATTATGCCACAACGTAAGGGTGCCAATAAGTGTCGTATAGATATTGCTCTATTGGAGGCAAGTCTTAAAAGATCACCGACAGAGCGAGTGCGGGTGCTCCAGTCTGCCACGGCTCTAGCCCGGCAGTTGCAGCTAGCTGGCCAAAAATATTATGCAAAACTTCGAAAAAATAATAGAGCTGCTAATAGACAACGAGGTTGAGTTCGTGCTCATTGGTGGTTTTGCCGCTGCTGTTCATGGTGTGACTCTACTAACACATGACATCGCTGTTTGCGTTCCTTTTAATATTGAGAATGCCAGTCGAATTATCAATGCCTTCAAAGATTATAGTCCAAAATACAGGGATAATAAATTACCGCTCACATCCGATGTAAAATACATAGCTGACTTGAAGAATCTATATTTGGTCACGAGCCTTGGAAGTATAGATATGCTTGGGTTTGTCGGAGGCATTGGATCATACACGGAGGTTATCCATCATGTTATCGAGATAGAGATATTCGAAAGAAGGTGTAAGGTTTTGAATATCGAGTCCTTGATCAAGGCAAAAAATGCTATGGGAGGGCCAAAAGACAGAGAGACTGTAGCGCAGTTAAATTTGATAAAAAAAATGTGCTAGTTCTTTGACGATTTCAGGCCTTGTTTTTTTTCAGATATTCGAGGAATATATTTTTTGTGAGCTTGGTGACAAACTGGCTTACGTCTTTCCAATCAAGCTCTGCATCTTCTAGGGATTTGGCTCCTTCACGTTTTATGTCCTGTCCCATGCGTTTCATTACTTCACCCATACATGACGTCTCAATTGAAATATTTTCCTCGCAAAGCTGTGCCAGGACATGCAAAAGACGCATGTCTGTCACAAACTCCTTTGCAAACGCCTCTGCGCCAGGGACAATGACTTTTTTCTTCGGCTGGGTCGTGTGGTGTTTTTGCGCGGAGGCGCGTTCTGCCCACTTGCCGACTTTGTATTTTGCCATGACAGGCGAGCGATCCGCGTTCCACAAAAATTCATTCGTTCGAATGACCAGCCCTTCTATCGTATTTTCCGGATCTACAATGCCGTTTTCTTCACCCAGCCTTGACATCGTGTCTATCAGTGAATCAAAAACTTTTTGATCCGGCTTCCCGCGATAGAGCACCGGCATTGTCTTAAGGCCAACACGCAAGGCAAAGGCGGCTATTTCATCCTGCGAAACATATTTACCGTTAACCTTTACATCAAATACGCGAAAATCGTTGCCGTTTTTGTAGCGTATCCCTTTTTGCACCTGAGGCCATCCCTTTTTGGTGTCGCCGCTGCCATGCCATTCGCCATACAAAATTACGTCGCCGTCTTTAAAGACATCCAACATTTTTTTGTCGAGGCCGCTATCCAACACCCACTGAATGAAGCAGAGTCCCTCCCTAATGTCAGGCCTGATATCGGTAAACTCGAGACGGCGCCCGCCGATGCGCAGTTTGCCATCGATAACACCAATTCTCATATTGCTGCCGTGGATTTTCTCGGTGACTATAACTTCCGGCTGCTCAAATATGCCAGACGCATCCTCGATATTTTCTATGTGCGGATATTGTGTGAATTTGTCTTTGCCAACTATGGGATCTGACATACCAACTCCTCAGCTAAAGGGTTAAAATCCTCCGGTTCCGGAGTAAAAAGGGACGGAGTAAGTTAGAAAAGGCTAAGGTCAAGGTTAAGGTCAAGGCTAAGGTTAAGGTTCTGTTATAATAAATCTCAACCTCGACCTTAGCCTCAACCTTGACCTTAACCTCGACCTTAACCTTAGCCTCGACCTCGACCTCCGATCAGGTTTAGTTTTTCCCGTTTTGTCATCGCCTTTATCTGGGCCTCGCGCACTGATGCTGTGGATCTGGAGCGTTTATTTTCAAGATAGACGAGTTCTACGGGTCGGCGACTTCTGGTGTATTTGGAAGCTGTGCCGTCATTGTGCGCCTTGATGCGCCTGTCTAGAAAATTTGTAATTCCGGTGTAGAGGGTTTCATCTGAACATTTAAGTATGTAAACCTGCCATTTGGATGTCATCTTAGCGTAAAAATATAAGGGTATTTCCCCAAACAAAGCCTGATTCTTTACAGCTTTTTTTTGATGTGTTCTGGTATCATAAAGATCTTTTGAAATCATCAGGAATATTTACCGGGCATCTCATGCTTCCTTTGCCGGGTCGCTATTCGCATCCCAGAGTCTAACCCAAGTCAAAAGCAGTTCTTGAGTCCGCACGAGCAATCATTTATATTTAGGGGCGCTTGTCGGGGAATGCAAAAAACAGCAAAAATGTCATTCCAGCGAAAGCGGGAATCCGTTATTTCAATAAGTTCTGGATCCCCGCCTTCGCGAGGATGACAAGAAAAGCGAATTCCCCGACAGACTCTATTTAGCGGCAATCGATCTGTAGTTTCTTTAAAAAAGGAGAAAAAATGGAAACGGTTTTTTTGGCGCTTGCCTTGGTGCTTGTGGCTGGTTTTATCAATGGTTCTTTCGCAGCTCCGATGAAGTACATGACAAGATGGGAAGAGGAGAACGTCTGGTTTGCCTTTTCATTTTTTGGTTTTTTGATTTTGCCGTGGCTTAGCCTGATCATGATATGCCCACAGGCCGTGGCTGTGATATCGGCCATGCCGCTTGGCACGCTTTTGGTTATCGCTGCCGGCGGTATCGCATTTGGACTCGGGCAGATAGCCTTTGCCCGGGCCTTCCAGTACGTTGGCATAGGATTGGCTTTCGTCATCAACATCTCCATGGGGACATCCGGTTCCGCGCTCATTCCGCTTTTATGGCACGAGGGCCTCATGAATACGGCCTACGGCTATATGCACCTTGTGGGCATAGCGGTCTTTGTAGTTGCAGTCATTTTCGGCGCCGCCGCAGGCGCAGCACGCGACAGAAACAAAAAAGGCATTGCGGAAACGGCAGAAAACAACACGAAGAAAATAAAATCCGGCATGCTTTTGCTTGGTGTTTTTCTGGCATTTGCGGCGGGAGTGGGTTCAGTGGCTCAGGGACTTACCTATATCTGGTCCAATCCTTCCGTTTCCGAAATGGCGAGGAGTAGTTTCGGTTCGGCCGAGCTTGGCGCCAGCGTGATAGTTTGGGTTTTGATGTTTTCGGTGGCCTGGATTCCGTATGTAACCTATTTCTTCATCATCAACCTGCGTCGGGGAACGTCTGCAAGGCTTGTCGCAAAAGGCTCTGCCGGATACTGGGGCACGACGGTTCTTATGGGAGTCGGCTTCTGGGGTTCGCTGATATTTTTCAGTATGGCCTCCAATGTCATAGGCGGGGATTTGGCGCCCACGATAGCTTGGCCGTTATTTATGGTGTTTATAATACTTACCTCCAATTTTTGGAGCTTTAAATCCGGCGAGTGGCAGGGCGCAGGTTTCAAGGCCAAAAGATATATCACGACAAGTCTCGTCCTCTTTGTCGTGGCGATAGCGGTATTTGCCTACAGCTCGACGCTCGAGCCCGACGGCGAAGGAGCGGAGGTGAAGCAAAAGGCCCATCACACCTTCATCGAACATAAAAATATTCAAAAGTGATTTTCGTCCTCAAGTGATTTTATAAACTAGCGAAGCGGTTTGGCAACTGCCGCGACGACGGCAACCCCTGTTCCGGAGCCGTCCTTGGCGCGCGTGAGGGTTATTCGTTTTCCCTTTGGGCCGTGCAGTTCGCCAAACACCGATTTGATGGTCGTGCGAAATCCCGGATAGCGTTCGTACAAAGTGCCGTCTATGGCCGCGCTGTGGCGACTGGAAATTTCAGGATCCATCCAGGTGATGACGGAAGAAAGCGCCATCGCGCTGATTTTCGCCGCACGGGTCGATACCACTTTGCATATTTTCTTTATGGCAAGCAGCTCTTCGCAGCCGACATCGACGATTCCCATGTCTGCAAGATGCCCGCGGATGTGTTGCATGTCCTTCGAGGTATCCGACTGAAGGTGGGACATGTGCGCGGTGTTGAAAACGCCTTTCCCGAATTTGATATTTCCTTTTGGGAAAAGTGCCTTTTTTCGTATGAGGTCGGATATGACGAGCCTTGCTAGCTCGCCTAGATACATCCCCGAGATCATTTTTTCCATGATCTGCCGCCCGGTGTTGTTGGTTGCGCGGTCGAGTTTTTCGTCGTATTCGTTGCGGAGCAATTTGTCGTAATTGCCCCACTCGATGTTGACGATCATGTTTTTCATTCCGCGCCCGGCGCTTCCGGAAAGTTTTTTTATGTTCTTTGTAAGTTCCCGATAGCAGGCGTTGGTTCCAGTGCCGAAGATGACGCCAACGTCGCAGCCGGACTCTTCGTAGGATTTTGCTGCAAGCGTCCCGACCGTGTCGTTGGCGAGTGCCGCTATTTCGATGTTGCCCAGTCCGTAGCCTGAAAGCGCTTTTTCAAGGAGCTTAACCACATCCTTGCCAACTACTCCTTTTGCGCTAAAGCCTTTCGTCCAGTTGATGAGGGTTCCGCTTAAAATTGTTTTCTGCTCGATAGGGAAGGAAAAAGTGAAACCCAGGCGAATTTTCTTGCCGCACGCTATCGCATGTTTCTTCATGAATTTTTGAATCGACCACGCTATGAAGTTGAAAAGCTGCACTCCTGTTTTGCACATAACCGCTCTTGGTATTGCAAATTTTTCGGTGTTTTTTATTGTGATGTGACGATCGCCGCTTAGCGCTACCTCGAGAACGCGGAAGTTGGTTCCACCCAGATCGAGCGCTAGATAGCTGCCCTTTTCGCGACCCGAGGCTATATCGACAAAAGCCGGAAGCATTTTGAGCGAGCTTGGTTCGCCGCGAAGCCCGCGGTCCATCTCCGCATGAAAAGCCGCCGACATAGCCTTCAGATCATAGACGCTCAGTTGAAATTTTTTTTCTATGCGTTCAAGATGGGCCGCCAAGTTAGTGTTTTTCATGAGTCCCCCCCGTCCGTTTTAAGGTTTGTGCGTTATTAGAAGTTCTAGATGCTCCGAAGCGGCCTCGACCGCGTATTTGGAAATGGCGGCAGGAACGAGGATGGTCTCGTTTTCGGAGATGCTCATTCTTTCTCCGTCATGAAAAATAACGCCGTTTCCACCAAGTGCGGTTATTACCTCGAAACTGTCGGACATATTTCTTTCGATCCTTTTTTTCAAAATAAAGCGATCTAGTGCGAAGTAGCTGCAGTTTACGAGATTGCATTCCAGGTGCCCGGATTTTTTTAAAAGGGCAGGGGTTGTCACGTGGTTCGCGTGGTCGCCCCATCCGATGACCTCAAGCCCTTTGTCTATATGAAGCTCTCTAGACTTTCCGTATTCGTCCGTTCGTCCCCAGTCGTAGAGTCGATACGTCACGTCGGATGCTTCCTGAACCTCATAAACCGTGAGGTTTTCTTCAAGCGCGTGTATCGTTCCCGGGTTTATGAAAACTATATCTCCGGCGTTGACAGTATGAGATTTCAAAAGCGGTTCGAGGCTGTGGTTTTTTATCGCATCGCGTACCATCGCCTTGGTCGCAGTTTTTTCAAGTCCGCATATTATCTTGGCATCGGGGCCGGCCTTTATCACGTACCAAACCTCGGTTTTTCCCAGCTCGTGTTCATGCAATCTGGCATAACGGTCATCTGGATGAACCTGTACCGAGAGTTTCTTCCTAGCCTCGAGGATTTTAATGAGCAGCGGAAAACGAGCACGTTCTTTTGAAAGTTTGTATCCAAGAATTTCGTTGGGATGGAGCTTTACGATTTCGTTTAGGTTTTGGCCGGCCAACGCGCCGTTTGCCACAACGCTAGGGTCGCTTTCATGTCCTGAGACGGCCCAATTCTCGGACCCCCAGATTTTCTCGTGAAATATTTTTTCGAATTTGAAAGGGTAGAAGCGCATGGCGACATATAGTAAATGAAGGCTTCAAAATCGCAACGTAAAACTAATAACGCGTAAAAACTAATAACGATACATGAGCTTCGAAGGTCTGCAGCCCTCAAACCAGTGTCCGGTATGTGATGGATCAACAGGCGGTCTGGCAGGGTCGAAAACGTCTATCGCGAATTTGTGGGCTGGCGGATAGAGTTCATGTCCTGTCATGGCGAGGACTATGGATGGGACGAGTTTGTTTTCGATAAAATCGGGATCGAGGACGTTTGACCTCGCCGCAGGTGTCAGTCCCTCTACGAAAATATTTTCCCCGGTTGGGTCAAAAATCGATCCACCCTCTTCAAATACCATGGCGTAACGTTCGCCAGACATCCAAAAAACGGTCACCACCCGGTGTGCGCCCGTGCTAAGCATGTTTGGAGGCGGGCATATCATAAGCGATTCCAGATTGCTTTTCGGGTGTTTTGGGTAGCTTGTTTCTTCGGCAGCATCGATAAAAAAATCGTGGAGAGGTTTGAATATCGTTTTTTGCAAATTCGCGAAAGAATCAAACCAACTGCCGAAATAATGTTTTGCCCGGCATTCCAATTCAAACGATTTATTCCCGGATGTGCATTCGGGAATGTCTTCTATTTTCTTGTCCTGATTTATTGGTTTGCTGGAGTCGTTTCTCATGGAATTAAAGGGCAATCCGCTGTGGGCGAAATCCACCATGTGGGCTACATCGGTCTGCTGGGAGTTGGGCAACAGGCCACCCATAAAGGTTCTTCCGGGATCAAATTCGCCCATAGTTATTTCCTCTAAATTTCTCTAAAGTCCACCACTCTCTGATATTATCGGCAGGAAACGCGAAAAGTTGTGGACGAAATTTATTGGGTTCTCGTCGGCTCAACACTTTGAAATAAGGGCACTTCTAAAAACTACTGTTTTTTGGTAAAAGCAAAATGAGGCCTATTTGGTGGTATAGGACCTGTCGGATTCGCCCTGATAGAGATTTTCGTAGGTCTTTTTATTGGGTTTATTTTGGGAATCGTCATGGCGATGCTTTTTGAGAATTTTCCGCCGGAAAAGTCCGAGAGCGAAAGCCAGAATTTTCATCGTTATGAAAGTTCCGACAAGCGTGGCTAGGGCCGTTTGCGGATCTTTTTCTATGGTGACTCCGGCCTTGGAGATGGCTTCTCTGGCGGCGTCTGCAAAAGAGTTCATCAGTTGGATGAAGTCGGTTTTGTTAAGTATGGCCGCAAAGAAGCCTTCGATGATTTTCCAAACGAGTTCCAACGCGCCCCAAAACCTGGCATCATGGGAGCCTTGCTCCGAGAGCGTAAGGAGTGAAACGAGAAGGGCGGTTTCGGATGCTACTTTTTCACCTGCAAAAAAAACCAATTTGAACAGTGCGCGAAACATGTTTGCCTCCGCTGTTTTTATCCTGCGTTATTGCGCCTGCGGCCGTTTTTAAAAAACCGGACCGCCGAACCTGTGAATTCATGAGCGGCGGCGGTCTTGGTTTTAAGCCACGCCGCTAACACCGTGCAATCTGACCTCTGGAAGCCCCGTTCTTTAAGGGTCATCATTATGACGTAGATGACCGGCACTACGATGAGGCTTAAAAACGTCGATGCTATCATTCCGCCAAAAACCGCAGTGCCTAGGGAATGGCGGCTTGCGGCGCCTGCTCCCGTTGCAACCACGAGCGGGACTACACCCAAAATGAAGGAAAGCGCGGTCATGAGTATCGGGCGCAGTCTTATCTTGGCCGCGAGTATCGCGGACTCGATTATGGACAATCCCTCCTCGTGCTTGTCCTTGGCGAATTCCACCAGAAGGATGGAGTTCTTGCTTGCAAGGCCTATGAGCATCACCAAGCCTATCTGGCAATAGACGTCGTTGTAGAGCCCCCGCAGCCACTGGGCCACGAGTGCGCCGAGTATGGCCAGAGGCACCGCCATCATGATCACTATGGGAAGCGACCAGCTTTCATATTGGGCTGCGAGAAACAAAAAGACGAAGGCAAGGGCCAGCGCGAATATAAACGGCGCCATGCCGGCGGATTTTATTTCCTGATATGCCGTGCCCGTCCATTCGAAGCCATAGCCGTCCGGAAGAGTTGTTGAGGCCAATTTTTCCATCGCCTTGATGGCATCTCCGGAGCTGTATCCTGCTGCCGGGCCGCCATTTAGCTCGATGTTTCGGTAGATATTATAATGGGTGACGGTTTGCGGACCTGTGATCTTCTCTATTTTCACGAGCGCTGAAATTGGAACGAGCTCGCCGTTTCCAGCTCTTACATAGAGCTTGGAGATGTCGGTCATATCGCTTCTGCTGTCGGCCTTGGCCTGAATGAAAACCCGGTAGATCCTTCCAAATTTGTTGAAGTCGTTGACGTAGAGCGAGCCGAGATACGCCTGAAGCGTCGTGAATATATCCGAGATGGCTATGTCCATCGTCTTGGCCTTGGTGCGGTCGAGATCTATGTAGTACTGGGGGTAGTTTAGCTTAAACATCGTGGAGAGGGGGGCAAGTGCCTTGTGCGTTTTTCCCGCTTCGATGAAATTTTGCGCTACCTGATTTAATTCATCCAGGGGGTGGCTCATGCGGTCTTGAATCTCAAACTGAAACCCGCCGGTCTGCGACAACCCCTGTATAGGGGGCGGGTTGAACGCGAAGGCAGATACCTGATTGATTCCTGAAAAAAGCCTCATGTTGATTTCATTCATTATGGCATCGATGCCGAGTTCGGGATTTTTCCTTTCCTTCCATTCTGTGAGTATCACGATCATGGTTATGCTGGAAGAATCGATGGCTCCGGTTATCATGTTGTAACCGCCTATGGTCACCACATCTTCGACGCCTTTGGTGGCCATGGTGATATTTTCGATCATCTTGGCAGACTCATGGGTCCTTTCAAGCGACATGCCTTCCGGACCTTCCGCTATGACATAAAAATATCCCTGATCTTCGTCCGGGACGAAGGCGGTAGGCACCATTTTGAAGGCGACATAGGTAAGCACGAGCATGCCTGTGAAGAGCAGAAGAACGAGCCGCCACCTTTTGATGAATTTATCGACGAACCCTTGATAGACGTGGCTCGACCAAGAAAAGCCGTCGTTGAACTTTTTGAAGAACCACGGTTCTTTGCCGGATTTTGGTTTAAGAAAAATGGCGCACATGGCCGGCGCTATCGTGAGAGCGCAGACGGTGGAGATGCCCACCGAGAAAGCTATGGTGAGCGCGAACTGTTTGTACAGTTGGCCGCTGATGCCCGGCATGAATGCCACCGGAACGAAGACGGCAAAGAGCACTAAGGAGGTCGCTATGACCGGGCTCGTCACCTCCGCCATTCCTTTCATGGCGGCCTCCATAGGCGGCAGGTTTTTCTCTTCGATGAGTCTTGCGGTGTTTTCGACGACGACTATTGCGTCATCGACCACGGTTCCTATTGCCAGCACGAGGCCGAAGAGCGTGAGCGTGTTGATGGAAAACCCGAAGGCCATCATTGTGCCGAAGGTTCCGATGAGCGAAACGGGTATGGTGATGCAGGGGATGATGGTGGAACGCCAGTCCTGAAGGAATATATAGATGACCAATACGACGAGTATGATGGCTATCACGAGCGTCTCTAAAACTTCCTTTATCGATTCCCTGACGAACATGGTGGTGTCGTAGGGTATCTTGTATTCCATTCCCTCGGGAAATTCCTTCGACAGCTCCTTCATTATCTCGCGCACCTGAGTTGCTATCTCCACGGCGTTGGCGCCGGCTAGCTGAAATATGCCTATGCCCGCGCAGGCCCGGCTGTTGAGATTGAAAAACCAGCTGTAATTTTCGGCGCCGAGTTCCACGTCTAGCACATCGCGCATCCTGACTACGGCTCCGGCGGCGTCGGTGCGTATGACTATATCCTTAAACTCCTCCACGCTTTCGAGCCTGCCCTTGGTGGTGATGGTGTACTGAAAGGATTGGCCTTTGGGACTTGGCGGCTGTCCTATACCTCCGGCGGCGACCTGTATGTTTTGATCCCGGATCGCCTGAATCACATCCTGCACCGCGAGATCCATTCCGGTTAACCTGTCTGGATCCAGCCAAAATCTCATGGAATATTTGCGTTCGCCAAATATCTGCACGTCTCCTACGCCCGGTATTCTCTTTAAGACATCGACTATGTTGATGGCGGCGTAGTTGCTTAAAAAAAGTTCGTCATAGGTGTTGTCCGGCGAATAAAGATTCGCGATCAGGATGAAGTTCGTGGACTGTTTTTGGGTCGTCACGCCGTAGCGTCTGACATCTTCAGGTACCTGCGGCAGTGCTATGTTGACGCGATTTTGTACGTCCACGGCGGCTATGTCGAGGTCATAACCAGTTTCGAAGGTGACGGTGATCTTCGAGGTGCCGTCGTTTGAGCTTATGGAGGTCATGTAGGTCATGCCCTCCACGCCGTTTATCTGCTGCTCGAGCGGCTGGGTGACGGTTTTTTCAACCACCTCCGCGCTGGCTCCGGTGTAGGTGGCCTGCACCATGACCGTTGGCGGGGCTATGTCTGGAAATTGTGCGACCGGCAGAAGCGGGATGCAGACCACTCCCGCAAGCACTATGGCTAGGGATATCACGGAGGAAAATATCGGTCTCTTGATGAAAAAATTTACAAACATTTATGCCTAATCTCCAAATACCGCCCTGACGAGGACATCGCGGAAGGTGCGGCCCTTGCTCTTTTGGGCCATTTTTATCCTCACGTTCATTCCGGGTCTTATAGTCTGCATGCCTTCGGTGACGACGAACTCGCCCCCATTAAGGCCACTTGTCACCGTTATGTTTCCGTTGTACCTATGCGCGGTCTTGACGTATTTTTTTTGCGCCTTTTCGTTTTTTCCAATGATGATGACGTACTCGCCCGCCTGATCCTCGGATATGGCCTTCTCGGGCACAACGAGCGTGTTGGCCGCTTCCCCTAATTCAAGGGTGAGGTTTACGTAAACGCCCGGCAAGAGGATTTTATCGGGATTTGGTATCACCGCCCTCATTGCCACGGTGCTTGTCGCCTGATCTACTTCGTTGTTTACGAAATCAATTTTTCCCTTATACCTGTATTCCGAACCGTCGGTGAGTTTTGCGCGCACGGATATGTCCGAGAGTTTTTTCGAACTAAGTATCTTGTAGGTCTGTTCATCGCTCGGGCTGAAATATGCGTAGATCGGATCTAGCTTGACCATCGTCGCGAGCTTCGTGTCCTGACCGCCCGCGCCCACGAGATTGCCTACGTGTACAAAAGTTTTGCCGACGCGTCCGTCAAATGTTGCGTACATCCTGCAATAGCCCAGATTCAACTCCGCCGTTTTTACCTCGGCTCTTGCGGCATCTACGGCGGCCTTTGCCTGTTCCATCTGGGTGACTAGATTGTCGAAATCTTCCCTGGTCACGTAATCTTTTTCCACAAGCCCCCGGTAGCGGCCGACCTGTTCGACAGCGTAGGCCAAAGTAGCCTCGTTATTTGCAAGCTGGGCCTTCGCCTTATCTAGCGCCGCCTCGAATGGCTTGGGGTCTATTACGTACATCAAGGCGCCGGCCGTCACATCGTCACCCTCTACGAAGGCCCGCTCTATGAGAAAACCTTCGACTCTGGCTCTTATGTCCACAGTCTGAATCGCCGCCGTGTTGCCTACGAAGTTCATCGTAACGGGAACGGTTTCCCGGATTGTCGGAACGACTGTGACAAGCGGCCTTGCGAACATCGCCAGTTTTTCTTGATAATAAAAATAACCGGCTATGGTTATAAGCAGCAAGGTGGCGAGGATGAGCTTTCCCTTGGTAAACCACCGCATCTTATTGTTCATCCGGAGTTCCTTTCAGAGAAGGATTTGCATCCATCACCACAGTGTTTTTGCTAAGATCGGTTCCCACCGCATGAATTAAATCGGCGTAGGATCTAAGCACGTCCATTCTCGAGTTTATCTCCTGGGCTCTTGCATCGGCTAGCGTACTTTGCGCGTTTAAAAGCTCCACGATATCTGCGGCGCCGGCTTTATATCTTGCGAACGAAACTTTAAACGACTCGCTGGCGCTCGCCATGAGGGAGATGCTGGTGTTTAGGGATTCTGCGGCGGTCTTGAAGCTGTTGTAGGAATTCCACACGTCCTCCACCACGGCGTTTAGCTCTGAATCGTATTTAGCCTTCGCCATTTCAAGATCTGCGGCCGCGGCTTTGGCGGCATTCCTGAAATCGAAGCCGTGGAATATGGGTATCTCCAGTTGAAAACCGCCATAATAGGCAGAGGTGCCAAGTCCTTTCATCTTCTCGTAATTGGCGTTTCCCGTGCCTGTGAGCTTGGGAAATGAAAGGGCCTTTGCCTCATAGAGTTCGGCCTGCTTTTGTAAAACCAGGGCTCTCGCCGAGGCTATGTCCGGGCGCCTGAACTTTGCGTTGGCGATTAGAGTTTCGATGCCGGAGGACATCTGGCCAAGAGGTATCGATGCCGTATTTTTGCTTATTTCGAAATCTGTGTTTGCCTGCCAGCCGACCGCTGTGGCAAGTGCGCCCTTGTATATTTTTGCGTTTCCTTCGCTTTGAACGAAAGAGAGCTTTGCCTGTGCCGCCTTGGATCTTGCTTGCAGCACGTCGGCTATGGTGCTTACCCCGGCGCTTTTTCTCGATTCTGTCGCTGCTACGGTGGTGTTGGCCTCTTTAAGGCTTTTCCGGGAAGCTTCTATGAGTGCTGTCCCACCCATATAATCATAATAGGCCTTTGGTATGTCGCGCAAAAGGTCTTGGATGGCTTGGTTATGCTGCCAGTTAGCGGCCGCAAGGGCCTCGCGGGCGGCGCTTACCCGGTGGGTGCGGCCGAAATCGAGAAGTAGATAGGAGAGGGTGCCTCCCAGGTTCGTGTAGGAACGGCCGCCCTGAAGTTGAGGTATATTGCCGTATGCACCCGAAACCTCTCCATCGACATAAGGATAGTAATCCGAAAGCGAACGCCCATACCTGGCCGCTTGCGCCCTAGCTGCAGCCCAGGTGGAACGGGTTGCGGGGCTATTCTCAAGCCCAACGTTCATAAGCTCGATTAGCGTGAGATTTGAGTAGTTAAGCGGTTCGTCGCGAGGCGCGTCCGGTGTTGCCGACGATTGTACTCTTTCGGCCGGTGGCCGCTCTTTTTGCGGTTGCTGCTCGAAGTATTTCTCGGCGTCTTTGGGGATGACTGTGGAATCTTGCGTCTGGGCTGCCTGCTTGTATGGCGAGGTGCTGGCACATGACGAGATAGCCATACAAAAGGCCAGAAAAAGCGGAGTTAGCGCGTTAAAGGCAAGACGCCGTATTCTTGTGCGGGTGTCTGTTCGCATAAGGCCGTTAGTTTCTAACAGTATCTGAAGAATAATTCCAGAAACAATTGATCGCAATATCTCCGTTGAAAAGTGTTCCGTAAAAAAATCCACGAAAAATCTTGATATTTTAGATGGCATTGGCTACGTACGCGCCCTGTCTTTCTTGTTTTGCAGGGTCATTAGCTCAGTTGGTAGAGCAGCTGACTCTTAATCAGCGGGTCGCAGGTTCGAATCCTGCATGACCCACCCAAGCAAAAAGGCTACTCCGCAAGGAGTGGCCTTTTTTGCTTCCTCCATTTTCTATTTTTCATGCATCCATTTTCTGACTGGCTTTGGCTCGCATTCGAAAACCTCGAGGTTTACCAAATAGTCCTCGACTGGGTCGAACAGGTCGAAGACCTCTGCAAATCCATCCATGGCAAAATCTCCAAGACTTTCATTGACCAACTCTCTCGTGCCTCATTGTCAATTTCGCTAAACATATCCGAAGGCAATGGTCGTTGGCACAAGGGTGATAAACGCCAATTCTTCTGGATTGCCCGCGGTCCTGTTTTCGAGTGTGTCCCTATAATCCAAGTTCTTCATCGCAAAAAGCTTATAGCCGACGCTCAATATTAGGAATTTTACAGTCCGCTCCAATTAATGGCCAAGATGTTGAGTGGGTTGATTAAATCGGTTGAAAATTTGAAACAATGATCTCCTGTATGCGGTGTAGCGCCTGTGACGTTTTTTGGAAGATATGTCTTGTGGGGGGCTCTTGTCCGCCGTAGCGAAAGCGCAGGAGGAGGCGAAGGCGGGATGGGGCCGACGGGACCAATGAGTTCGTTGCGGCTACAGGGTTTCTAGAGATGCCGTCAAGAAATCACTTGAAGAGTGAACGCATGCTAGTCTAGGGTCATGATAAAGCGTGAAAGGAAGAGTGTGAAATAGCATGAATAAATCCAAACAAGCAGATTCAGCAAACAATAGCATCGTTATCTATGATGCTGGAGGCGGACATCCAAGGATCGAGGTGCGGATTGAAGATGAGACTGTCTGGCTGAACCAGAAAAAGATGTCAGAGTTGTTTGAGTGTTCTGTAGATAATATATCCCTTCACCTGAAAAACATATTTAAAGACGGTGAGTTAGAAGAACAATCAGTCGTCGAGGAATCCTCGGCAACTGCAGCGGACGGCAAGGCATATATAACCAAATTCTATAATCTTGATGCCATTATTGCAGTTGGCTATCGGGTCAATTCCAAAAAGGCTACTCAATTTCGCATATGGGCGACACGGATATTGAGGGAATTCATCGTCAAGGGTTTTGCCATGGATGACGAGCGCCTCAAGAATCTGGGCGGCGGCAATTACTGGAAGGAACTCCTCGACCGAATTCGCGATATTCGCAGCAGTGAAAAAGTGCTGTACCGTCAGGTGCTCGATCTTTACGCGACCAGCCAGAATTATGATCCAAAGGCTGAAGAATCGATTCGGTTTTTCAAGATCGTGCAAAACAAACTACACTATGCCGCGCATGGTCACACCGCTGCAGAGATAATCATCAAGCGCGCTGATGCGGGGCAACCTTTCATGGGTCTTCTTACTTTTTCCGGCGGCGAAGTAACCCGAAGGGATATCGGCATCGCTAAAAATTATCTTACGGGCACTTCTAAAAACTACTGTTTCGGGGATCTCAAAGAATCGTCCAGATGCAAGGCGCCCCGACAGAGGCCGGCCGAGTCGTACTTGAAGTACGTCGCAGGCCGCGCCGATGGAGGGCAACGCAGCAGATGGGCGGTTATTAGAGATCCCCTTACGGAAAAAGAACTGAAAAAGCTCAACAACATCGTCTCTGCTTACTTCGACCTTGCGGAAGTAAAGGCCATGAGTCATGAGCCGATGCATATGACGGACTGGATTGCTCAGCTGGATAGGTTGATACAGACATTTGACGGGAAGCTCTTGGACAGTGCAGGTTCCGTCAGCCACGATCAGGCTATACAAAAGGCCCAAGCTGAATACAAAAAGTACCAGTCAACGACAATGAGCGCGGTGGAGCAGGATTACCTGAAAACGCTGAAGATCGCGGAGAAAAAATTGAAGAATGGCAGAAAAATTAAAAAGTCTGAAAGATCGTCATGACTAAGCCGATAGACCAAGGAATTACTATCGTATCGATATTCGCAAATTATCACCTAAAGCACCCAAGCAAAAAGGCTACTCCGCAAGGAGTGGCCTTTTTTGCTTCCTCCATTTTCTATTTTTCATGCATCCATTTTCTGACTGGCTTTGGCTCGCATTCGAAAACCTCGAGGTTTACCAAATAGTCCTCGACTGGGTCGAACAGGTCGAAGACCTCTGCAAATCCATCCATGGCAAAATCTCCAAGACTTTCATTGACCAACTCTCTCGTGCCATAGCTTCGATTCATATTTTGTCCTCGATACGGATGCTCCATTTACTGAATTCTCGGATCAATTTCTTGATGCGGCGGGAATCCTTTCTAAGCAATCACCGCCTGATGTGTTTGTGATCGGGTTGGTCCTGACTCTTTACTTTTCTTGATAGATGATGAGGAATTCTTGCCTTCGTCGGGCATTCGTTGTAGCTGTCGCCGGTTCAAAATTTTAATTAGAGTCTGTCGGGGAATGCAAAAAAACAGCAAAAATGTCATTCCCGCGAAAGCGGGAATCCAGTTATTTCAATAAGCTATGGATCCCCGCCTTCGCGAGGATGACAAGAAAAGCGAATTCCCCGACAGACTCTAATTAAAGGGGGGTAAATATGGCAGAGGAGCGTTTTTCAAAAGAATCGATAAAGGCCGCGGCGCTTAGATATCACAGCGAAGGCAGGCCGGGGAAAATAGAGCTTGGAATAACCAAGCCATGCGAAGATCAATGGGATCTTTCTTTGGCATATACGCCGGGGGTCGCTGAACCTTGCCGTGAGATCGTTAAAGATCCAGCGCTTGTCTCTCGCTATACCGCGCGCGGAAATCTTGTGGCGGTGATAACCAACGGCACCGCGGTTTTGGGCCTTGGCGATATCGGTCCGCTTGCCGGAAAGCCGGTAATGGAAGGTAAGGGCGTGCTCTTTAAAAAATATGCGGATGTGGATGTTTTCGATATAGAAATAGATGAAAAAAATCCTGAAAAATTGATTCAGATAATAAAATCTATGGAGCCCACCTTTGGAGGCATAAATCTGGAAGATATCAAGGCGCCGGAGTGTTTTGAAATAGAGCGGCGGCTCATAGATGAGATGTCCATTCCGGTTTTTCACGATGACCAGCACGGCACCGCCATAATTGCTACGGCGGGTTTTTTAAACGCGATCGAACTCGTCGATAAAAAGCCCGGGGCGGTCAAGGTGGTGTTTTCCGGCGCAGGTGCAAGCGCTTTAGCGTGTGCGAAAATGCTGGAGGCGTTTGGTGTGTCCGCGGAAAATATCTGGATTTGCGATTCGAAGGGTCTGGTAGTCTCGTCGCGCAACAAGATAGAAAAATATCGGGCGCGATATGCAAAGGACGCCAAGCCTCAAGAACTTTGCGAGGTCATAAAGGATGCGGACGTGTTCATAGGCCTCTCGGTCGCAGGCATTATGAAACCCGAGATGGTGAAAGCGATGGCCAACAATCCGATTATATTCGCCATGGCCAATCCCGATCCTGAGATTATGCCCGAAGATGTGATGGCCGCAAGAAAGGACGCTGTCATCGCGACCGGCAGAAGCGATTATTCAAATCAGGTAAATAACGTCTTGGGTTTCCCCTTTATCTTCAGGGGTGCGCTTGACGTCGGAGCCAGAAAAATAAACGAAGAGATGAAAAAAGCCGCGGCGCTTGCGCTCGCCGGTCTTGCGAAAGAGCCCGTTCCAGCTGAAATATGCCGGGCCTATCGCGTGGATCATCTGGATTTCGGGCGAGATTATATAATACCCAAGCCGCTCGATCCGCGCGTGCTTACCTGGGAGGCGCCCGCCGTGGCAATGGCCGCGATGAAAACGGGAGTTGCCGAAATTCCGATCGAGGATTTCGACCTCTATAAAAAATCACTTGAAATTCGCATGCGCAGATCCTGATTTTTAAGTGCAAAAAACGACAAAAATAGGCATCTCTACGTGCGATGCTATGTCGGTGTAGCTATTCAGGTGCCTGTCATTCCTGCGAAAGCAGGAATCCAGTGTTTACAAGGCGTTATTTGGATTCTCGCCTCCGCGGGAATATATGACAAACGGCCTAGACAAACTCTAGTAATTTCAATGCATTATTCATGTACCGGAATAGTTACTAAAACAGGTTTTTAGAGATGGCTTGTAATTTATCCTCGTGATTTGGAACGGCCATGAGCACACATAAAGAGGGCCATTACTCCCATGGCGCTTAAGAATTCGACCAGCTTTTGAACTGTGGGAGCACATCTGCCCTGTTCGTATTGGGCGTAAGTATTTCGTGATTTGGCATGAAGCCTCTCCTGCATATCGGCAAGGCTCAAGCCGTTCTTGACACGCTGCCGTTTGAGCATCAGGGCCACAAGAGGCGCAACATTGTTTGCATAGATAATAAATTCGCTTTTTTTCTCGGCCGGAACAACCTTGACATGAAAGCTCTTTTCATCAACCAACTCCTCAATGGCATCTTTGATCATAAAAAGGGCATCTTTTTTCGAATGGCCTTGTGTCATCACATCAAGGGCCGGGATTTCGACCAACCATAATTTGCCATCTTTCCAGACTTTACCGTTAAACATGCCTAGCTCCTTTCCTTCGGCGGATTTTCGCGCACAAATCTGATAATACCCCCCGCAAGCTGTTCATGAATTTCCTTGTGCCTTGGAATTGGCTCTGCCAGTTCACCGTTGGTCCATATTTCATGATTCGAGCCTTGCCGTAAAAACCACCAACCTGCATCGCGAAGTCGTTTTTCAAGATCACGTTTCTTCATCCGAAAACAGTGTACATCTATACATGTACACAGGTCAAGGAATATATTAAGGTCCCCTTGGGCGAGGTTTCCAGAACATGGCATCGTGCCATGAAGAGTTTCCTCCCTGCGCCTTGGCAAAAATTCTCTGCGAATTGTCCTCTAAGCAGCAGGGGAGGATTGACATGGCCTTCCGGGATGAGAGTCACATCAATTCGCCTTGAGATGCAATTTTGTGCGGAAGTAAAAACAGGTCTTCATAGGGCCATACCACCGCTTCCATTTGCCAAAGCGAGGAAGGCGATGAAAAAGCTCGATGTAAAATTCAGGAGGAGGCCGGGCGATCTGCTCCTCGTCGGAACGCTGGCAGAGGATCGCGGGCGTGTATTTTTTGAATATTCGCCTATCTTAGAAATCTCCAAATAAAAAAGAAAGGGCCCGGGATTGTAACCTGGGGCCCTTTTAAAACTTGTGCGTCCGGCCGGGCTGCATTTGCGCCTTTTTAGGAAACCGGCTTCTTATGATATTTTCTTAGAGACTGCAAAACGATGGCGGCAGTAAAACGAAAATATATGAACACCAAATGATATTTTTTTGATCAGATGAGAACTCTCTTTTTATAAACATTTTTTCATGAAACGTGATCAAAAATATATTGATGCAG
>Ga0351970_1028_pt1 | contig 33306 bp, 21 predicted proteins | sample BONcelFGM3001C10_FD_206752 | JGI IMG/M metagenome (GOLD analysis project Ga0351970, IMG submission 206752) | Enriched cells from coal bed in the Powder River Basin, Montana, United States - BONCAT cells FGM rep2 HSBNCT.FGM.300.1.C10 ...
TATTTTTGCCGCTATAAAGGTAAATAATGGAACAGACTCAGGATTTAGCCCAGATTATCCGATTGCACAGGAGGGCTGCCAAATTAAGTCGTGTACAGTTGGCAGAACTTGCTGGTGTTGGAAAGACCGTGATCTACGACATTGAGAAGGGGAAGGAATCAGTAAAATTGGACACCCTGCGAAAGATTTTGAAAGTGCTGAACATAAAGATAATGTTGAATAGTCCTTTGATGGACAATTTGCAAACCTCTGAAGATGAGAAGAGCTAAGGTATATGTAAAAGGCATCGAGGCTGGAACCCTTACCGAAGTTGAGAAAAGCAAAGTGTACCTGTTCGAATATCTGGATGAGTACAACGGTCTTGTGGTTTCACGGACCATGCCGATTAAGGAAAAATCTTTCAAGTTCAACAGATTTCCACCATTCTTTGACGGACTGCTACCCGAAGGAATTCAGTTGGAAGGCCTGCTAAAGATTAGAAAAATTGATAATAATGATTACTTCTCCCAATTGATGGCTGTTGGAGAGGACATGGTTGGGGCTGTTACTGTCAAGGAAATTGCGGAATGAATATTTGTCCGATCACATATACTCCCTGCGGAGATGATCAGTTCAGCGAAGCTGGACTCAGGCTTTTATCAACAGAATTAAAGGTACTAAAGGAACTTGAGTACACCGCAGAAGAACAAAGAATAGAGGCATATAACCGTGCTTCAAAGATGTCTATTCAGGGAGTGCAGCCCAAGTTGAGTGCTAAATTGAGCATCAAAGATGGGAAATTCGAAATTGTTGATACAGGGGGGAGATACATTCTCAAACCCCAGCATCATTTCTATCCTGAAATGCCACAGAATGAAGACCTGACAATGCGGCTTGCCAATGAAATAGGCTTGGATGTCCCATTGCACGGTTTAATCTGGTCAAAGGATCATTCACTTACATATTTTATCAAACGGTTTGACAGAAGAGGGCAGAACGATAGAGTCCCAGTTGAAGATTTTGCACAGTTGGCTGGCATGAGTAGGGAAACCAAGTATGACTACAGCATGGAGAACATCGTGACTGTTATTGATGATTTCTGCACATTCCCTTCGATTGAGAAATTATCACTATTTAAACTTACCGTCTTCAATTACCTGGTCGGCAATGAAGATATGCACCTAAAGAATTTCTCTATCATCACAGAAGAAGGGAAGGTAACGCTCTCGCCATGTTACGATCTGGTCAATTCGACCATAGAATATAAAAAGCAGGACGAGGAAATCGCATTACCTCTTAAAGGAAAAAAGAAGCACCTGACTCGCAAAATACTGGTTGACTATTTTGGTAAAGAAAGGTGCGAGCTAACTTCGAAAAGTATCGACAAAGTCCTGGAGACGATCTCCTCTGCTGTGCCAAAATGGGAGGAATTGATAGATATCAGCTTCTTGTCAAATGAAATGAAAGAGAAGTACCATAAGCTGCTGGGAACCCGCTTAGCTATATTAGGACTCCTTTAAAAAATTGATTGTTAATAGGTTGGATAAAACGGATCATGTGACCACCCTTCGCCGATTTTGGTTGACCACTTTAACATGTTAATAATCAATTCTCAGGGGTGGTCAATAGGTACTGGCCTGAGATGGTCAAAGCCATCGGCGTGTCCAATTGCAAAATGGCGAACCAGCTTTCGCCATTTCGCCATTTCACTATTTCGCTATTTCTTCAGGGTGGCATCGACTGGAATCGAACCAGTGACACAAGGATTTTCAGTCCTCTGCTCTACCAGCTGAGCTACGACGCCGGATTGGGACTGCAAAATTAATCGAAATTTTGAAAATTCCAACTATCTTTATCGCCAATATTGCGCAATGATGGCAATGATGGCAATGATGAGAATAGTCCTCGATTTCGGTAATACGCTTCACAAAGCAGGAATTTTTGACGGGGAGAAACTTATTCGCCTCGAGAAATATACCCGGCTTAACCGCCCGAAGCTGAATGAACTTCTCACCGAATTCCCCGACGTAAAAGCGGGCATTGCCAGCGCTGTTGTGCGTTATCCTCCCGGGATAAAGAAATTTTTACAAACCAACCTTAACGTTTTTGTTGAACTTACCGGCGCAACACCTTTACCGCTGATCAACCGTTACAAGTCTCCTGCTACCCTGGGTAGCGACCGGATTGCCTGCGCCGTTGCTGCCTCCCGGCTTTTCCCCGAAGATCCATCCCTGGTGATCAATACGGGCACTTGTATTACCTACGACCTGGTTACCGCTCAGAATGAATACCTCGGAGGAGCAATCTCTCCGGGATTACAGATGCGATTGAAAGCCATGCATACTTTTACGCGGAAACTCCCGTTAGTTAATCTTCAGGATCCAGATGGCCTGATTGGAACTACAACCCGGGAGTCGATGATCTCGGGAGCAGTTTACGGAGCGGCAAAAGAGGTGTTGGGAACGATAGGGGCATATAGAAAGGCCTATCCCAACCTTCAGGTGATCCTAAGTGGCGGAGATATGGAATATTTGGATAAACTCCTCAAAATTCGCATCTTTGCACTCCCAAATGTCGTGATGGTCGGATTAAACTACATTCTCGAATACAATCTGCAGTATGCTAAATAGATCCAGATTCCTTTTTTTGCTGATCGGTTGTTTTGTAACCGTCTCTTCCATTGCTCAGATCCGTATTGCATCTCCTTACTCCCGCTTTGGCATTGGCGATTTGGCCGATAACAACAATGCCTGGAATCTCTCGATGGGACAAACATCTTTCGCTATCCGCAGTCCTTACCACATCAATTACGGAAACCCGGCTTCATACACTGCATTTGATTCACTCTCCTTTGTTTTCGAAGGTGGATTTAACGCCGATATTGTTCAGTTAACTTCCAACGCGCAAACTGCAACACGAAACTATGCCTCCCTCGGATATATCCTTATTGGAATGCCGGTGACCAGATGGTGGAAGACAAGCTTTGGACTGGTTCCTTTCAGCGATGTTGGATACAGCGTGATCAATCTGGAAACCTACGAAGGGGTTGGTCAGGTAGCAAGACTCTATGGTGGCTCCGGGGGGATTAGCAAATTCTTTTGGGGCAACGGGTTCAAGCCTTTTAAAAACCTCTCAATCGGCTTCAACTTTTCCTACCTCTTTGGAAATATGGAACGGGAATCCATTGTTTACTTCCCCGATTCGGCCTACTATGCAAATGTTCGGGTGAAGAATAATATCACCATGAATGACATCTATTTTAACTATGGCATACAGTATCATGCACGATTGAAAAAGGATCTTCGTTTAACAGCGGGAGCTGTATTTGCGTTTGAGTCGAAAATGAGCGCCAAGGCTGATCATATCGTGCAAACCTTTTTCAACGGACCATCGGGAACAGAATATCTGAAAGACACCCTTGAATTTGATGAAGGGATCAAGGGGAGCGTTATCATTCCATTGACTTTTGGTTTAGGATTCGGATTGGAAAAGAACGATCAATGGTTATTTAGCGTAGATTACCGCTGGGCTAACTGGGCAAATTTTACAGCGTTCGATCTCTCCGATTCATTGGTGAATAGCCAGCAAATCAGCGCAGGAGCAGAGTTTCTTCCCGATATCAACAGTTACAACAACTATTTGAAGAGAATCCGTTACCGCATAGGGTTCATGTATAACAACACCTACTTAAAACTCCGTGGCAAACAATTAAATGAGTTCGCCCTAACCCTCGGATTCGGACTGCCGCTCAGAGGAGTAAAAACCGCATTGAATCTCTCCGCTCAGGTTGGAATGCGAGGAACCACAGAAGCTAACCTGATCAAAGAGACATATGTACGCTTCGTTATCGGGTTCTCCATCTATGAACGGTGGTTTATCAAACGCAAGTATTATTAACCTTGAAAAGAGTTTCTGCCAGGATCATTGCATCAGCCACTTTATTCCTGCTGGTTTGGATCTCATTCATGGGGTGTGGAAGGGATAAGGAGGTCGCGCAAACTCCTGCCGACACCACACAACTCCCACTGATGATGGCTATCGATATCGAGGTGATCTTCAGTGATTCGGGACGCCTGCAGGCTCGTGTCACAGGACCTATCGCCAACAGGTATGAGGGTGAAAAGGTATGGCTTGAGTTTTCGAAGGGATTCAGGGCTGAGATGTTTGATTCGGCCCAGAGACTCGAAACAACGATAACAGCAGATTATGGAAAGCGAATGGAAGATACAAAGACGATGGAGGCCAGGGGTAATGTGATCGTGCGAAACGAATTTAAAAATGAACAGCTGAATACAGAAGTACTGATCTGGAATGAGATGAAACATACCATCAGCACGGATTCTCCTGTTATAATAACTACTCCCGACAAAGTCCTGCACGGTACAGGCCTCGAGGCGAATGAGACGTTCACCAATTACAGAATACTCCGGCCCAGGGGTGAGATGCAGGTGAAGGAGGACTCTTTATAACTAGTGAAATAGCGAGAAGCGAAATAGCGAAAATACCCGTTATCTGGCATCCGGCATCCGGTATCATTTTACTTGTTGGTTTCAATGGAAATACCTACCTTTGCCGACTATTTTTGAACAATTTTTTAACATAATTGAAGAATGGCTATAATCGGAACAATCAGGAAACATTCAGCACTTGCGGTCATTATTGTGGGTGTGGCTATTGCAGCATTTGTGATCGGAGACTTTGGGAAAGGTTCATCGCGTCCAACTACAGACATTGGCGCCGTGAACGGAGAGGATATTTCCTACATGGATTTCAATAACAAGGTTGAAGAGAATCTGGAATTCCAACGGGAAAATTCCGGTGAAGATAAAATCTCTGATGATATGTCCTACCAGGTGAGACAAACGGTTTGGAATACAATGATCAGAAACCTGGTAATTGGAGATGAACTGGCTGAACTTGGCATGACCGTATCGCCGGAAGAGTTGTTCGAGCAGGTTCAGGGACGTAATCCGCACCGCTATATTTTACAGTATTTCAAAGATCCCCAAACGGGTCAGTATGATCCGGCCATCGTTTTGAATTACCTGCGTAACCTCAACCAGATGGAGCCCAAAGCCAAAACACAGTGGCTGCAGTTTGAAAAAGCAATCAAAGAGGATCGCCTGGAGAACAAGTTCAACAACCTGATCAGCAAATCCTATTATGTTCCAACTCAGATCCTGAGAAAACAGTATGAAAATCAGAGTAAGTCGTTAAATATCAGATATATATCTCCAAATTATTACATGATTCCCGATAGCGCGGTCATCCTTACAGATGCCGATTATGCTAAGTTCTATGATAAGAACAAGATCTATTTTCAGAACGAAGAGCCTGTAGTCGAACTCGAATACGTGATGTTTGAAGTGAAACCTTCGGCGAAAGACCGTCAGGATATCGCAGAAGACGTTTCGAAATTGTATGCCGATTTTGAAACGATCAATGATCCAATGACTTTTGTGAATGCAAATTCAGACCAGAAGCATGACACCGGATTTATCGCCAAAGGCACGTTACCGAAAGGACTTGACTCCCTGTTATTCAGCGGAGCCGTTGAAACGGTGCTTCCTCCTTTCCAGGAAGAAAATGCCTGGTATATGGCCAAAATAATGGCTAAAGAATCACGGCCCGACTCCATGCAGGGGGCACAGCTTCTTATCACATGGTCGGGACTGGAGATTGCCGACAGCGTGAACCGGACACAGGCACAGGCAAAACGGACAGCCGACAGCCTTCTGGCAATTTTAAAAGCCAATCCCTCGCGGTTTGAGGAGATCACCAAAGTAATTTCCGATTACCCTACTGCTAAAGATGACGGTGGTAAACTTCCATGGTTTCCGGATAGCAACCCCAATGTAAGTCCATTCTTTGATGCAGGAGTTACAATGAAGCCCAATGATGTGAAGATTGTTGAGACCCGCCTGGGATACTCCATCTTCCAGCTGAATGAAAAATCACCGGCAAAAGAGAAGGTTAAGGCAGCTATTTTGCAGCGGAACATTGAACCAAGCAACCAAACTTTTCAGGATACTTATACCCAGGCAAGCATGTTTGCCGGTACGTATAAAACACCTGAAGCCTTTGATACAGGCGCTGTTTCTGCAGGCGTATTCAAACGCCAGGCTGCAAATGTTAAACCAATGGACAATACAATTCAGGGTCTCACAAGTGCCAGAAATGTTGTTCGCTGGGCTTTTGCTGAACAAACGAAGGTTGGAGAAGTCTCTCCGGTATTTGACCTTCAGGGCATCTATGCTGTCGTTCTCTTAAAGGATCGTAATCCTATTGGCGTTCAGCCCCTCGAAAAGCTGAAGGAGAGAATCGAACCAAGCGTAAAGAATATGAAAAAAATTGAGATTATGGCAGGCCAGGTTACTGATGCGATGCAACGGATAACTGATCTGAATGAACTCGCCTCCACCTTTAATTCTCGTATCGATACTGCTGTTGTGACATTCTCAGGCATGAACCGCTCTACAATTGCCAGGGAAAACGAAGTACTTGGACAACTCTTCACCCTTCCGGCTGGAAAGCTTCAGGGCCCATTCCAGGGCAACTTTGGTGTCTATGTTGTGGTTGTCGACAATGTTGTTGAAGCTCCTGCCAAAAATGACTTTGCCTACGAGCGGCGTACGGATTATCAGGGATGGAATAACCGTGTGTCGAATTCACTTTTCGATGCCCTGAAAAAACAGGCAAGCATCGAAGATCACAGGGAGCTGTTTTACTAGATCTCAACCCATTTACAGGGGCGGGTTTGGAACCCGCCCTTACAACAGCTTATAGGGGCGGGTTTGGAACCCGCCCTTACAATCTTCCCTCTTCCCTGTTACTGTGCTGTGTCCTTGATTGTGATCTCTTTCCTTTTACTTGCCCATTCGGTCCGGCTTTCGGTGTAAGCATGTAGTTCGACCAGGTATTTCCCCGGGATTACATAGGTATGAGAAGGATTGGTATCGGTAGAGGTGGAGTCGTTGCCGAAGTACCAGTTGTAGGAGAAAGCGTTGGTCGACCGGTTTGAGAATTTGACGGTACACGGAATCTCGAAATCGTTGTTCCCGCTGAAAGAAAAATCAGCTGTGGGGATTGGCTCATTTTCATAACAACCGCCCAGAGCTACGGCAGTAAACAGAAGAAAAATTTTATTCCGGAAGGAATTCATTCCGCTAAGATAAGCACTTTGTTTTTCAACACCTCAATGACACCCCCGTTGATCTCAAAAAATTTTGGCTGATCCCCTTTGATTTCCACCTTCACGGAGCCCTTCTTCAGCACAGATATCAGTGGAGCGTGATGATTCATCACTTCAAATGAACCATCGATGCCAGGCAGCTGCACCAGGTGCACACTGTCGCTTTCGAACAGGGTAGTATCAGGTGTTACAATTTCTAGGTTCATTGCTTTTCAGGTTTAATTTTCTTTACTCTCCGCCAGCAGTTTCTTCCCTTTCTCAATCGCTTCTTCGATGGTTCCAACAAGGTTGAAGGCCGATTCGGGGTACTCATCCACTTCACCTTCAAGAATCATTTTGAACCCTTTGATTGTATCTTCGATGGTTACGAAAACACCAGGGGTGCCTGTAAACTGTTCGGCTACGAAGAAAGGTTGGGAGAGAAAACGCTGCACGCGACGAGCCCGGTGAACCACCTCTTTGTCCTCATCTGAGAGTTCATCCATGCCAAGAATGGCAATGATGTCCTGAAGTTCCTTGTACCGCTGCAGGATCTCTTTCACCCGTTGAGCGGTGTCGTAATGATCATCACCAACAACATCAGGAGAGAGTATCCGGGAAGTAGAGTCAAGGGGGTCAACCGCCGGGTAAATGCCAAGCTCGGCAATTTTACGGCTCAATACGGTAGTAGCGTCAAGGTGGGCAAAGGTTGTTGCCGGTGCCGGGTCGGTAAGGTCGTCGGCAGGTACATATACCGCCTGGACAGAAGTAATGGATCCCCGTTTGGTAGAAGTGATCCGCTCCTGCATGATACCCATCTCGGTTGCAAGGGTTGGTTGATATCCTACCGCTGATGGCATACGGCCCAACAGTGCAGAAACCTCGGAGCCAGCCTGGGTGAAACGGAAGATGTTATCAATAAAAAACAGGATGTCGCGTCCGCCACTCTCTTCATCTCCATCGCGAAAATATTCGGCAAGGGTAAGACCCGAAAGGGCTACGCGTGCACGGGCTCCGGGAGGTTCGTTCATCTGCCCGAACACCAGGGTCGCCTGTGATTTCATCAGCTCTTCGTGGTCAACTTTGGAAAGATCCCATCCCCCTTTTTCCATATCTTCCACAAATTCTTTTCCATATCTGATAACCCCCGACTCGATCATCTCACGCAGCAGGTCGTTGCCCTCACGGGTACGTTCCCCCACACCACCAAATACCGACATCCCGGCATATTTCTTGGCAATGTTGTTGATCAGCTCCATGATAATTACTGTCTTTCCCACGCCGGCACCACCAAATAAGCCAATCTTCCCGCCTTTTGAATAAGGTTCAATCAGGTCAATCACCTTGATCCCGGTATAAAGAATCTCTTTGGTAGTACTCAACTCATCATACTTTGGGGGTTCCCGGTGAATCGGGTATTTCTGCTTTCCCGAAACGGGTCCCAATCCATCTATCGGCTGGCCAATTACGTTGAACAGCCTTCCCCTGATATCTTCTCCCACAGGCATCGAAATCGGAGCTCCGGTAGCAACAACTTCCATGCCTCTGCGGAGTCCATCAGTAGAATCCATGGCAATGGTACGGATCGTATTCTCACCTACATCATTCTGACATTCCAGAACAAGGGTTCCGCCGTGGTCATCTTTTACCTCAAGTGCATCATAAATGTTTGGAATTGTGACGTGTTCTTCAAAAACGACGTCCACAACGGGTCCAATAATCTGTGAGATTTTACCGATAATTTTCTCTTGCATGATATCAATTCAAATTTTGTGCAAATATAAATAAAAATGCATATATACGTTTACTTGACACGTAAAACTCGGCCGATTCTCAGTGTTGTTGCAGGCTTGATTTTGTTCATGGCACAGATCTCTTTTACCGAAGTATGGTATTTCGCCGAAAGGTGTCCCAGGGTATCACCGTTCTTAATTTTATGATATACCGCTGTTGAGTCCCAGTCGTTTGGAAAAAAGACCTCTTTTCGAATCAGAAGCACATTGGCAATCAAACAGGCACTGTCGAGGTCGATCACGCGTCGCGGATCAACTGGTATGTCGCGGTACCTTATCTCAAAATGAAGATGTGGACCCCGGCTCCGCCCGGTCGACCCTCCCAGTCCGATCATATCTCCTGCTCTAACCACCTGATTCACATCAACTTTAGTCTTGGAAAGATGGGCATAATACGTCTCAAGCCCGTTGTAATGCCTCAGGATGATAAGGTTTCCAAAACCTCCGCTGTTATATTTGGCATACCGAACCACCCCGTTAAAAGCAGCTCTCACGGTGTCGCCGGTCTTCAACTTCATATCCAGCCCTTTATGCGTATACATGAATCCACGGAACAGGCATGTATTTGGAACCGGCAAACAGAAGGACATCTCTCCCGAAATGAGGACAAGCGCTGTGTCCCGGATGTCATCGGGCTTCAACTGACCGAATCCCCTTATCTGGTCATTGATCCATCCTTCAGAAAAAAGACCGGTGGAATCCTCGTCAATATTCAACATAACAGGCTCGGCTCCAAGAAACTGCCAGGAAAAATTCCGATAGAGGATCACGGGGCCATCTACTGTCTCAACGGTATCAAGGATATTATCAGGATTAACCTGGGCAAACGGGATCAGAGGAAATAATAAGGTAATAATGACAAAGAATGTCAGCTGTTTCATGCTTCTTCCTTTTTTTCCTGAAGGGCAAAGAACCGTTTCTGGAAAATGATCAACAGGGCAACTCCAACGGTAATAGAGGAATCGGCCAGATTAAAGACCGGACGGAAAAAGATAAAATCTTCACCACCTACCCAGGGTACCCAGGTGGGATAATGACTCTCAATAAGTGGAAAATATAGCATATCTACCACTTTCCCGTGAAGGAAGCCGGTATATCCTCCTCCTGGAGGAAAGAGTGTGGCAACCTGGTGGTAATGACTTTCACTGAAAATCAGGCCATAACAGGCGCTGTCGAGAATATTCCCCAATGCTCCCGCGATGATCAGGGCGAGGCAGATGGCAAGCCATTTGTCGAAATTGGGCTTTCTGGAAAGTCTGACAAGCCATACAACCATAATGATCACTGCGATAATGCGGAAGATGCTCAGGATCAGCTTCCCGGTGTCCCCTCCGAGGGTCATGCCAAAAGCCATTCCCTCATTCTCAGTAAAATGAAGGTAGAACCAGTCGGCAAACACAGGAATACTCTCTCCAAGATACATATGGGATTTCACCCAGAACTTAAAGATCTGATCCAGGAATAATACCAGTATGACAATTATAAATGGAAGACGAAGTCTATTCATCATGCGGCTCAAAGGGACGAGGTGCCTGCTGGGGAGTGGGTACGGGAACCCCCTGCATCATTTTTGCTTCAATGCTGAGCGTAGCATGAGGAACACTCCGAAGACGGTCTTTCGGAATCAGCTTGCCGGTAACACGGCAAATACCATAGGTTTTATTTTCAATTCTTACAAGAGCGTTTTCCAGAGATTTAATGAATTTCTCTTGACGGGCGGCAAACTTGCTGTTCTCCTCTTTGGAAAAAACCTGATACCCCTCTTCCAAAACCTTGAATGTAGGAGACGTGTCGTTGGTGTCATTATCGTTACCAGTGGTATAGGATTCGGTAAGAAGTTCCAAATCTTTTTGTGCTTTCTCCAGTTTTTTCAGAATTATCTGACGGAATTCATCCAGTTCTTCATCTGAATACCTTGACTTTTCTAGAATGTTTGCGGTTTTTTTCATGGCTCTCTGAGTTTATTCCACTTTTCTGATCGAGATCCAGGTGGAGATCGTGTCGGTCAAATCAATGGATTCCTTGTTATCCGCGTTAAGCAGGTCCACAACAGTGAACTCGCGGGCTAAAATTTCGGTGCAAATATAGGAAATATATTTATCGATTGCCTCCGCAATCGCTTTATGGCTCTGTAGATTAACAATAATATGATCAGTTACTTCGAATCCTTTCTCTTTCCTCAGATTCTGAATCCTGTTGATCAGCTCCCGTGCGATGCCCTCTTGCCAGAGTTCCGGTGTGATGGTCACATCCAGGGCAACAGTCAGGCTTCCAAGATTGGCGACCTGCCAACCCGGGATGTCTTCAGAAATGATTTCGACATCATCCTTGTATATGATCACCTCTTCATCCTGCAACCTGAAATGAAGTTCTCCTTCAGTTTCCAGCAACAGGATATCCTCTTGTTCGAAGGATGTGATCTTTTCAGCCAGCGTTTTCATCAGCTTCCCGTAACGTGGCCCCAGCTTTTTGAAGTCGGGCTTGATTCGCTTCACCAGGATGCCTGCGGTGTTGGTAATGTATTCCAGATCCTTCACATTCACCTCCGAAAGTACCAGGTTTTTCACCATGTTCACCTGCTCCTGCAGGGCCGGTGACTGGATAGGAAGGAGAATTTTGTTGAGGGGCTGACGTACCCGGATATTGATCTTTTTCCGGATGGACAGCACCATCGAGGAGATCTTCTGGGCAAGTTCCATACGCTCTTCAAGGGGTTTGTCTATCAGCGTCTCATCGGCTTCCGGGAAGGTTGTCAGGTGGACAGAGTCGACCGGATAACGGCCGGTAAGTGTATTGAGGTCGACAAAAAGCCTGTCGCAGAAAAAGGGTGCGATGGGAGAAGCAAGTTGGGAGATCACTTCCAAACAACGATAGAGCGTTTGGTAAGCCGAAATCTTGTCGGTGGTATACTCTCCTTTCCAGAAGCGGCGCCGCGACAACCGCACATACCAGTTGCTGAGGTGCTCGTCCACAAAGTCGGAGATCGCCCGCCCGGCTTTGGTCGGTTCATACTCGTTGTAGCAGGCCTCCACAAAGCGGATCAGTGTGTTCAGCTCCGAAAGGATCCAACGGTCGATTTCGGGCCGTTGCTCCGTTGGAATACCCTCTTCGCGGTAAGCAAATTTATCGATATTGGCATAGAGGGCGAAAAAGGCATAGGTATTGTAAAGTGTACCGAAAAATTTTCGCTGAACCTCCTGGATGCCGTCGAGATCAAATTTAAGGTTATCCCAGGGCTGTGAGTTCGTGATCATATACCACCGCGTGGCATCGGCGCCATACGTAGCGATGGTCTTAAAGGGATCAACGGCATTCCCAAGCCGTTTCGACATCTTGTTACCACTCTTATCGAGAACCAGGCCGTTGGATACACAGGTTTTGAATGAAACCGAATCGAAAAGCAGGGAGGCAATGGCATGCAGCGTATAAAACCAGCCACGTGTCTGATCCACTCCTTCGGCGATGAAATCGGCCGGGAAATAACTATCCAGCGGCTTCGAAGGCTCAAATGGATAGTGGTACTGGGCATAGGGCATCGCGCCCGAATCAAACCACACATCGATGAGATCGGTCTCGCGGTACATCGGTTCACCCGAATCGCTAACCAGAATAATCGTGTCGACGAAGGGCCGGTGCAGGTCGAAAGTGTGGTAATTTTCATCCGACATCTCTCCGGGAACAAAATTTCCCAGAGGATTCTCCTTCATTACCCCTGCCTTCACCGCTTTTTCAATCTCATGCTTAAGTTCTTCCACCGACCCGATGCAGACCTCATGGGAACCTGTTTCAGTTCGCCAGATTGGCAACGGTGTCCCCCAGAAACGGGAGCGGGAGAGGTTCCAGTCGACCACATTTTCGAGCCAGTTACCAAACCTTCCGGTTCCGGTGGATTCAGGCTTCCAGTTGATGGTTTCGTTGAGAGAGATCATCCGGTCGCGAAAAGCTGTGGTACGGATAAACCAGGAGTCGAGGGGATAGTAGAGGACCGGCTTATCGGTACGCCAGCAATGCGGGTAGGAGTGTTCGTATTTTTCTGCTTTAAAGGCTTTATTCTCCTTTTTAAGCTTGATGATGATCTCCACATCGACCGGAAGATCGGTTTCGGGGTTGAAGTTGGGATCGTATTCGGTTTTCACAAACTTTCCGGCAAATTCGCCCATCTCTTCCACAAATCGACCCTGCCTGTCAACCATGGTGAGGGAACCCAAACCGTATTGTTTCCCAACCCTGAAGTCGTCGGATCCAAAGCTTGGAGCTATATGAACGATACCTGTGCCGTCGTCTGTTGTCACGAAATCGCCCATCACCACCCTGAAGGGATCGCCATCTACTGGTTGTGCAAATGGAAGGAGTTGTTCAAACCGCACCCCTTCAAAATCTTTGCCGTTGAACTCCCCAACGATTTGCCATGGGATGTGTTTCTGTCCCTCTTTGTAATCGAGGAGGTCCATTCCGGCATCCTTCTCACTGAAATAGTTGTGCAGCAGATCTTTTGCCAGGATCACTGTTTGCTCCAGAAAGGTGTATGGATTGTAAGTGCGAACCATCACGTAGGAGATGTTCTTACCCATTGCCAGCCCTGTGTTGGAAGGGAGTGTCCATGGGGTTGTGGTCCATGCCAGGATATAGAGATCGCCAAAGGGATCCTTGTATAGAAACGCCGAACGGGCATCATGCACTACCCTGAACTGGGCAACTACCGTGTTGTCTTTGACCATTTTGTAGGCTCCGGGCTGATTGAGTTCATGGGTGCTCAGGCCGGTTCCTGCCGCCGGGGAGTAAGGTTGGATGGTATAGCCCTTATAAAGCAGGTCTTTCTTGTAGAGCTGACTAAGAAGGTGCCAAACCGTTTCGATGTATTTGTTTTCGAATGTGATGTAGGGGTGATCGAGGTCGAGCCAGTAACCCATCTTCACCGTGAGGTCATCCCACAGGTCTTTGTATTTCATCACCTCGGTACGGCATTGCTTGTTGTACTCTTCGATAGAGATACTTTTTCCGATATCCTCTTTGGTAATCCCGAGTTTTTTTTCCACACCAATTTCCACGGGAAGTCCGTGCGTATCCCAACCCGCCTTCCGGTCTACATAAAAACCCTTCATGGTTTTGAAGCGGCAGAAGATATCCTTGATCGCCCGGGCCATTACGTGATGGATCCCTGGAGTCCCATTGGCTGATGGGGGTCCCTCATAGAAAATATACGGAGTTTTCCCCTTTGAGAGTTCCAGGCTTTGGTCAAAAACATGATGCTCCGCCCAGTAAGAGAGCATCTCATCACCGATCCGCTTCAGATCAAGGGTTTTATATTCGGGGTACTTCGTTTGTTTCATCATCTCACTAAGCGCAACAACAAGGTTTTCAAATTGAAAAAGGGCTGCAAAGATAGGAAATAATGTCTGAAGTCAGAACTGGAAGTAAGAGGGTTGAAGTTCGAAATAAGGAAAGAATGATTTTTTTTGGATAAAATATTTAATTGATATAATTTTGCCTGCTCAAAGAAGAGAATAGTCCTATGGTAATCAATCTGTGTATTCCGCGATTTACCATGCTGGTGACGGTGATCCCCACCCGCTAGGCTATTCCTTTCAGATCCCCTTACATTTAGTTATCAATTAAAGTTTCTGGAGGAAAAACCATGAAAACCATGCTGTTATTGGCTTTTACCACAGCCTTAGAGCCGATTATGAAAAGAGACATGTTAAATCATCGAAAACGAACGCCAGATGAAATCGAAATATAGCCTTGGACTTCAATATACACGAAACCAATCCCAGCTGAAAAAATTCCTCCGCGATCTGAAAGAGGCGATCGCGGGAAGCGAACAGGACTTCACCACGGGGAAACTCAGCCGGGCCATCTTTTTACTTTCCGTACCGATGGTCCTGGAGATGATGCTGGAGTCTGTTTTTGCCGTTGTCGACATATTTTTTGTTTCCAAACTGGGCCCCGACGCCATTGCGACCGTGGGGCTGACTGAGTCGGTCATCACACTGGTTTACGCCATCGCCATTGGCTTAAGTATGGCTACCTCATCGATGGTCTCCCGCCGGATCGGGGAGAAGAATCCTGAAGCGGCCGGAGTGGTAGCTGTTCAGGCGATCCTGGCCGGCATCCTGATCTCCCTTCTTATAGCCATCCCAGGGGGATTGCTTGCCGGGCACATCCTGGAGCTGATGGGTGCTTCACGCGTGATTGTGAATGAGATGCAGGGCTACACAGCATGGATGCTGGGAGGCAACGTGGTGATCATGCTGTTGTTTATCATCAATGCCATTTTCCGCAGTGCCGGAGATGCCGCCGTTTCGATGCGCGTGCTCTGGTTCGCCAATCTGATCAATATCGTACTCGACCCGTTACTGATTTTCGGGTTCGGATCGTTCGATGGGTTTGGCATCAAGGGAGCTGCTATTGCCACAACTACGGGAAGAGGACTCGCCGTTCTCTTTCAGTTCTACCTGCTCTTTTTCGGGAAGAAGCGCATCCGGATCCAACTAAAACACCTCCGGCTTGACGTAAGGGTGATGTGGCAACTCCTCCGGATCTCCTTTGGCGGTATCGGGCAGTACCTGATCGCCACCTCCAGCTGGATCGGGATGGTCAGGATCATCTCGGTGTTCGGCAGCGTAGCTCTGGCGGGCTATACCATCGCTATCCGAATCATCATCTTTGCCCTCCTCCCTTCCTGGGGATTGAGCAATGCCGCTTCTACCCTGGTAGGCCAGAACCTTGGAGCGAAGAAGCCCGAACGTGCCGAACGGTCGGTGTGGGTAACCGCCTGGGCAAACATGATTCTGCTGGCATTCGTTGGGGTGATCGTCATGCTTTTCAGCGATTTCTTCATCCGGCTGTTCATCAGCGATGCAGAAGTCATCCGGGCAGGATCACTGGGATTGCGCATCATCAGTGCGGGTTTCATCGCATACGGACTTGGGATGGTGATGGTCAACGCGTTCAATGGCGCTGGTGATACCATAACCCCCACCTGGATTAATCTCTTCTGTTTCTGGCTGTTTGAGATCCCTTTGGCATGGCTTCTGGCCATCCCGGTTGGAATGAATGAAACGGGTGTATTTCTGGCTATCGTTGTCGCCGAAACCGCCATGACTGTTACGGCCTGGATCCTCTTTAAGAGGGGCAGGTGGAAATTGAAGGAGGTGTGAAGGAGGTGATGATGTCATGGGATCATGGGGTCATGAGGTGATGGGGTGATGATGTCATGAGGTCATGAGGGGATGATGTCATGAGGTGATGAGGGAAATAAGAAAATAGGAAATTAGGAAGCGAACAGCAAGAATTAGGAAAATTGAATCACTGAACTGTTGTAATTTCGTGGTCGAAATATTTTACCTTCAACCCCCCAAACTCTTATACATTCATACTGCCATACTCTCATACTTTCATACCATGTTTTATATCCAGGTACTACTCTCGTTTCTTATTGCCGGCAGCTGGATTGCGGTGCTGACGTTGATGGCTGAGCGGTTTGGCAGCAAGGCGGGCGGACTGATCGCTAACCTGCCTTCCAACATCATGATCACCCTGATCTTCATCACCCTGACACATGGGAATGGTTTCGTTGGTGGGATGCTCCCGGCGATCCCGGTTGGGTTGCTGATCGACTCGGTTTTCCTGGTTGTATTCATCCTGTTACTCAACTATAATCTGCTAATCAGCATCCTGGGGTCCCTGGGTTGCTGGGTCTTGCTGGCCGTGCTGGCCGACAGGATTCAATTGGACTCGCTGTGGATCAACATTGCCAATTATTTGATTGTCACCATTGTCGCTTTTCTCTTTGTGGAGTATGGCTGGAAGATCCCAGCCATGGGACGTTCAGGAAAAAAATATACCCTTGGACAAATGGTCATCCGCGCCGGCTTTGCAGGTGGCATTGTAGGTGGCGTGGTACTGATCTCACACTTCATTCCGGCTTACCTCACCGGGATCATCAGTACATTTCCCGCCGTGCTATTTTCCTCGATGGTGATCCTGGCCGTCAACCAGGGCAAGGCATTTGCCCAGGCAACCGGGAAGGTGATGATCCTCTCCACTTCCAACATCCTCGTCTATACCCTGGGCGTTTACTACACCTATCCGTTGCTCGGCATCGTAGCAGGAACGGTGGTCTCATTTTTATTGGCCTTTGGGTGGATTGCGTTGCTGAGACCGGTGATGAAGCGGTTTTCGTGATAACCCCTAAATCCCCTGAAGGGGACTTACTTCGCTTCGCGAGTACCCCTAAATCCCCTGAAGGGGACTTACTTCGCTTCGCGAGTACCCCTAAATCCCCTGAAGGGGGCTTACTCTCCTTAGGAGAAGGAATAACTATTAACTTTGAGGAAATTTTACATTTGTGTTTAGGAAAAGGTCAATTGACAGGTCGATGTTTTATAATGCTTCGCCAGAGATTTTCAGGAGAGCGAAGGAATTACGTGAAAATTTGACAGCAACTTGAACGCGACCAGGAATTTAGGGGTAAAAACTTAAAAACAAATCCTATGAAAAATTTCCTCTCCCTCTCCTTACTTTTAGCCTTTCTCCTGACCGGCTGCTTTGATTTTCAGAAAAACCTTCCCCAGGGCCCGTGGCTCGGGGTGATCCGGATCGACAGTGCCGTTTCCGATATGGACTTGCCATTCAACATGGTCTATGAAAAAAACATCGAAATTGAGGCGATGTACGTGCTCAATGCCGGAGAGACGATCGCGATCACCGAGATCGATCGGGTTGGCGATTCGGTCTACATGAAGTTTCCGGTGTTTGTGAGTGAGATCGCATGCCAATTCCGCCACGACTCCCTTGTTGGCCGGTACTACCCGAAAGGGATTGCAGCAGGTACATCTTATGCCTTTTATGCGGTCCCCGGAGTGGAAGAACGATTTCCCTGGTTTGACGAGGAGCCGATGGCAGATGTAACCGGTCGATGGCAGTTCATTGAAAATCCGGGAACTCCGGATTCAGGTATGATGGTTGGCGAGTTTCAGCAGGAAGGAAGCCGTGTGACAGGTACCATCCTCAACCCTACCGGTGATTACCGTTTCCTCGAGGGGAAAGTATCCGGCAATCAATTCATGCTTTCGGCCATCGACGGGGCTCATACGCTGATTCTTACGGCAGAGATCTCTCCCGATGGCAACCTCGGGCAAGGCAAGTTCATGGGCAGTTTGGGCTGGAAATCCAAGTGGCGTGCGATACGGGATGAAGAGGCTTCAATCCCTCGTGGCGACCAGCTGATCAGGTTGAAACCGGATGCAGAACCCTTTAACTTCTCATTCCCGGATATAAACGGGGATACCATTTCGTTGACAGATGCCGGATTTAAGAATAAGGTAGTGATCGTGCAGGCAGTGGGGACCTGGTGTCCGAATTGCCTGGACGAAGCGGTCTTTTACCGTGATATCTATACGGAATACAAGGATCAGGGTTTGGAGATCATTGCTCTCAGTTTTGAGGACAAAACCTTTGAGGCATCGGTGCCAAAGATGAAACGCTTCCAGGAGCAAACAGGCGCCAGTTATCCATTCCTTTATGCCGGACCCCGTGGTCGTGAATCGATCCGCACTGTACTTTATCCCTTTGAAGGCACCATGGCATTTCCCACCACCCTGTTCATAGATAAGAAAGGCAAAATCAGGAAGGTGGAAACAGGCTTCTCGGGCCCTGGAACAGGCGAACATTTTGACCGGTATGTGGATGAGACGAGGGGGTTGATCGAGGAGATGTTGAGGGAGGAGTAAGAGGGGAGAGGGAAGAGGGAAGAGGCTGAATCACCTTTTCACGAAGAAAATGGGCACTACTAGTTCACTTGTTTTTGCATTCGAGAGGATCAGTCTTTTTGGAAATTGAATAACGAAACCCTTTTATTGATCGTCACGTATAAGGATATCAGGGGTTTTTGATTAACTTTAATCCCCCCTTAACTCTTTATAACTAATCTTTGCGGGTATGAAAAAGCAACTATTTACACTCGCCATCCTTTTAGTTTCACTTCTGGCGGCCGGACAATGTCCACCAACTGTGACTATCACCTCCCTTTCCGGAACAACGACCATCAATGGCAACAATGTATCTTTTTGTGCCGGCGACAGCACAATGTTAACCTGTACCCCTTCTGGAGGAGTAACATTTCAATGGTATGAAGGGGTTACTGCAATCCCGGGAGCAACTGCATTCATCTATTATCCAATTGCAGCAGGCAGTTACACCGTAATGATCTCGGGATGCCCCACTCCGTCCACTCCTGTGGTTGTTTCGCTGAAACCCCTTCCAACCATCACACTGACTCCAAGTATATGGCCTCCCCAGATTTGCAGCGGGGAATCGATCACCATGACGGTAACGGTCACACCCAGCAATGTTTCCTGGGTCTGGCTTCAGCCGGGAAGCCCTCCCGGGCAATATGGAAACCAGAATCCACTGACCCTGACACTCTATAACTCAACCAGTTACCAGGTGGTAGGAGTTGATAACACCGGAGGAAACGGATGTTCCAACACGGCATCGTTGTTTGTCCAGGTTGATGACCTGATCATCGGCGGTACCATCGCGGCTGCTCAGGAGATTTGCTCGGGGGAGACTCCGGCACCGCTTACCTCTACATCATTGCCCACCGGTGGCAATGGGACGTATACTTACCAGTGGTTTTCAAGTGTTGTCAGTGGATCAGGTCCCTGGTCTTTAATACCCGGTGCCACCGGAACCGGGTATACCCCCGGTCCATTATTCACAACCACCTGGTTCTTTCGTGAGGCTTCTTCACCTCCTTGTAGTTCGGGACCCTCGAATACCATTGAAATCACGGTAGATTCCATTCCTAATGTCACCAGTCCAACCGATACAATTATCTGCACCGGCCAAAGTCTCAATTACATCCCAACTGCAGATGTTGTTGGGACCACATTCACCTGGACAGCCTCGGTCACTTCACCAGGCGTTAACGTGAGCGGCTTCACGGCCACCGGATCAGGGAACATCACCGACCAGCTTTTCCTTGATCCCGGAGCATCCGTATCAGGAGAGGTAACTTATGTAATCACTCCCACTGGTCCGGCTCCAACACTCTGTGTGGGGCCTCCATTCAATGTTGTCGTCACTGTTGACCCACTTCCTGCAGTAACCAACGTTGTAATGTCACAGACAATCTGTTCGGCAGGAACAACCACCCCTGTCACCTTCACTTCGGGAGTTACAGGCACCACGTATTCATGGTACGCTACAGCTCCTGCCGGCATCAGCGGATTTCAGGCCTCCGGAACCGGAGGATTGCCGGCCCAGACAATCTTCAGCACACTGCTGACTCCTGACTATGTTACTTACTATATCACACCCATCGGCCCCTTACCCACCAATTGCAACGGGATCGAAGTTCCCTATTCGGTACTGGTAAACCCTTCACCAACGGTGACAAACACGCCGATGTACCAGAATATCTGTTCAGGAAGCACGTCGGCTGAAGTTGTGCTGATTTCAAATGTTACGGGAACAAATTTTACCTGGACTGCGGTTCCCACACCCGCCTCGATCACAGGATATTCGGCATCGGGAGGGGATACCATCCCAGCACAAACACTGACAAACCCGACAACTTCTCCGGGGTATGTTACCTATTCCATACTTCCCAGCGGATCCATCGGCTCCTGTCCGGCTATCCCTCAGGATTATACCATTTACGTTCATCCGATCCCGAATATCACCAGCCTGCTAACGGGAGCGGTTTGTTCCGGATCACAATTCAGCTATACCATCACCAGCGATGTGACAGGGACTGGGTTTCAATGGTCGCGACCAGCCGTGACCGGGATCTTCAATCCCCCTGCTTCTGGCACAGGTTCCACCATCAACGAAACACTGACCAACATCACGGTCAATCCGATTCAGGTTCCATACATCCTTACCCCAACCGGACCTGCACCAGCCAGTTGTTTGGGCAACGTGGATACCCTATGGGTTACTGTCAGGCCGCTGCCGGCTGTTAGTGCAGGAACCGATACCACAATCCCCTGCGGTACGAGTCACACCTTCAGTGGAACGGCATCCGGCGGAACAGGAACACTGACCTATTCGTGGACGCCACTGGCGCTCATCGCCAACGGGGCTACTACCCTCACTCCTACAACCGTCAACCTCACTTCCAGCAACAGCTTCACACTGACCGTATCCGACAGCGAAGGCTGCTCCAAGTCTGATGTAGCTCAGATCAACGTATCGGGACTTTGCCTCAGCGCCAACCCTTCCGCCACTCCAGCCACCATCTGTTTCGGACAAACCTCCAACCTCAACGCCAATGCAACAGGGGGTTCACTTAGCTACACTTACTCCTGGACCTCGAACCCGGCGGGCTTTACCTCCACATCGGCCACTCCGGCTGTCATCCCTGCAGTGACGACCACATACACTGTGGTAGTGGATGACGGATTTTCATCGGTTTCGGGAACCGTTACGGTAACGGTGAATCCACTACCTACCCGGTATGCAGTAACCGGTGGCGGCGCTTACTGCTCCGGTGGCATCGGAGTAACAGTCGGTCTTGCCAGTTCGCAGACCAGCAGCATCAATTATCAGCTGTATCTTGGTACAACAGCTATCGGCTCTCCCGTTCCGGGAGCCGGGGGTGCCATTTCATTCGGAAATGTAACCACAGTCGGGACCTATATTGTGGTAGCTACAAATACGTTAACAAGTTGCAGCGACACCATGACAGGCAATGCGGTTGTGAGCATCAACCCACTGCCAACCGCCGATGCCGGTACCGACCAGGTGATCCCATACGGAACCAGCACATCTCTCTTAGGAACGGCATCCGGAGGAACAGGATCACTCAGCTATTCATGGATCCCTCTAGCCTACATCGCCTCCGGAGCGACATCCCTTGCACCCACAACCACCAATCTCTTTTTCAACACACAATACACCTTAACTGTTACGGATGCCCAGAGTTGTTCGAACAACGATATCGTATGGGTCTACTTGAACGGAGATCCATTGAGCGTGACCGTCACTGCCAGCGACACGGTGATCTGTAATGACGGCACAACAGTATACCTTCAGGCAACGGCTGCCGGAGGCTCGGGAAGCTATCTCTATTCCTGGACATCAAACCCTTCGGGTTTCACTTCCACTTCTGCTACTCCAAGCGTAAATCCAACAGTTACAACAGTTTATCTGGTTACTGTCGATGACGGTTTCAATACGGTGAACGGATCGGTTATAGTTCATGTAAACCCACTACCAACAGCTTACAACGTGACTGGTACTAGCTCCTACTGCCAGGGTGGTTCAGGCGTACCTATCGGCCTCGACGGTTCTGATATTGGAGTACTCTATCAGCTCTACCGTGGTGGAGCCCCTTATGGGTCGGCCCTTTCGGGAACCGGCAGTGCGATCACCTTCGGCAACCAAACGGTCTCACTCCCCTATACCGTGGAAGCAACAGACCTGACAACGACTTGTACCAACTGGATGAACGGCACCGCCACCATAACCATCCTTCCGCTTCCAACGCCTTACACGGTGACGGGAGGCGGTTCTTACCCCGCCGGTGGCGTGGGAGTTCCGGTTGGCCTGGCAGGATCTCAGCTAAGTGTCAGCTACAGGCTCATTCACGGGACTGATACGCTTACTCCTGCACCCGGCGTTCCGGGCACCGGAGGACCGATTACATTCGGGAATCAGACATTACCAGGGGTATACTTTGTTTTTGGCACCAATGATACAACCGGTTGTACGAATGATATGACAGGAAGCGTTAACGTGACAGTCAACCCGATTCCTACATTATTTACCGTTACCGGAGGAGGAGAAATCTGTATCGGATCCCCGGGAGTTCCCGTGGGGCTTATCGGCTCAGAAATAGGAGTGAATTATCAGTTGAAACGCGACGGTATCAATACAGGTACCCCGGTTCCCGGTACCGGAAATCCCCTTGACTTTGGGATTTTCACAACGGCCGGGACCTATACCGTTCTGGCCACAAATGCCTCTACCCTGACAACCCTGACCATGAACGGATCGGCTGTTGTGGTGGTCAACCCTTTGCCAACAATCTTCACACTTGGACCGGCCGGCATGAACTGTGCCGGGACTAACCTAAGGCTTAACGGCAGTGAATCGGGAATATATTACGTCCTCTATCGCGGAGTGGACTCCGTGACCATGGAATGGGGAACCGGTGTGGCAGGATTTCTCTATTTCGGTGCTCAGACGGAACCGGGAACCTATACATCAATCGCTTTTGACACGGCCACCGGGTGCTCTGTCGCTATGAACGGAACTCCTTCCATCCATGCCCTTCCGTTGCAGTATAATGTTACTCCTGCCGGTATCCTGTGCGCCGGCGAGACCATCGGGGTGGACGGCTCCCAAACAGGGGTGATGTACCAGCTGATCCGTGATGGAATCGTGAATGTCGGGTCTCCCATTGCCGGAACCGGTTCAGCCATCTCCTTCGGCTCTATCACGGTCCCGGGGATCTATACGGTTCAGGCAACAAACACAGCCGCGCCATTCTGTTCACAGATGATGAACGGAACCCGCGTCCTCTTTGCACTTCCGGTCTCCTATACGATAACCCCTGTGGTAGATACCTGTTCTCCTGTTGTTGTCGGACTCAACGGATCGGAAGTTGGAGTCACCTATTACTTCTACCTCAACGGGGCGATGCCGGCGATAGATTCACTTGCCGGGACAGGATTAACCATCAGTTTCGGACTCCAATCCCTTGCCGGAAACTATACCATTGTGGCACGAAATGATTATTCCCTGTGTGATACCCTGATGAATGGAGTGGTAACCATTTATCCGAATCCCGATCTTTTCAACGTGGTACCTGCCGGACCTGTTTGCTCAGGCACTGTGGTTGGCCTGGATGATTCGGAAATTGGAGCAATTTACGAACTAAGGCGGAACGATACGATCGTGGTGGGGACGCCCTTGCCGGGAACCGGATTGCCGATCAACTTTGGCGCACAAACGATCCCGGGAACTTATACGATTTACGCTTACTGGAATTCATCCCCTTCCTGCTCACGAAAAATGACAGGAAGCGCGATCCTTTACCCAATTCCTGCTCTCTTCTCCCTGAACCCAACCGGGAGTCACTGTGTGGGAACCGAACTTACCCTGAGCGGATCGGAAACGGGGATTAAGTACTACCTGATCCTGAATAACCTGATTGGAAATCCTGTAGACTCATTGACAGGGACAGGATCGGTCATCTCGTTCGGGTTTCTTTCCACTCCGGGCAACTATACCGTTCTTGCCTACAATCCAATCATCCCTAACTGCCAGAGGATGATGAACGGAAGTTTTGTGATTACTCCTTCTCCCGAAGTATTCAACATGACGCCCGCCGGAATCCATTGTGAACCTTACTCCATAGGACTCGATGGTTCAGAGGCGGGGGTCAGCTACGAACTTCTTGAAGGCGGGTTCCCGATGGTTCCTCCTGTAACTGTAATTGGAACCGGCAGCACCATCTCTTTCGGTTTCCAGATGGCTGGAATCTATTCAGTCAGAGCCACCGCGTTATCCACGGGATGCACCATCCTCATGTTTGATACCATCACAATTACGCCGCTACCAACCGTTGCTGCCGGACCGGATACAACCATCTGTGAAGGAACATCTGCCACTCTTCATGCCCTGGCAACAAATTATTCAACCGTACTCTGGACAACCAGCGGTTCGGGAAGTTTCGGGACGCCAACACAGCTGACTACATCATATACCCCCGGACTTACTGATATCCTGTCAGGCAGCGTCACCCTCACCGTTTCGGTGCATGGCACTTCGACCTGTGCCTCACAGGTGTTTTCAGACCAGTTGATCCTCACGATCATCGGATTGCCTGAAGCCTATGCAGGCCCTGATGCCACTATCTGTATCACTGATGTGTATTCCCTGAACGGGGCAGCTGCAAACTATGCTGATGTCACCTGGTCGACATCGGGCAACGGGATATTCTCCAATATCCATGTGCTTGACCCGGTCTATACGCCGGGTACCCTTGACCAGGCTGCCGGGTTTTCAGTCCTGACCCTGTCTGCCACCGGTTTTTCTGCCTGTACAAGTGAGATTGCCGTCGATCAGATGATACTGACATACTATCCGCTTCCTATTGCCAATGCGGGCCCGGATGCCCATGTATGCAACGGATCTTCGTACCAGCTTGCCGGACAGACAACCAATTCGGGGACGATCCTCTGGACAACTCTGGGCGACGGGGTGTTCAACAACCCAGGGGTACTGAATGCCACCTACACTCCGGGGATCCTTGACCGGGTTGCAGGAGTTGTTTCACTGGCATTGACAGCCGACGGAAATCTTCAGTGTACCGGTGAAAGCTCGGCCGATACCATGCAACTTTTCATCGACCCCCTGCCACAGGCGGATGCGGGTCCGGATACCACCATCTGTGCCAGTGGTTCCTACCTGATCCAGTCAACAGCATTCAACTATACCACCGTTTTTTGGAGCACCGCCGGCGACGGAACCTTCAACAATCCAACCCTGCTTCAACCTGTTTACACCCCTGGAGCCAACGATACCATCAACGGATCGGTAACACTCACCATGTCGGTCATGGGAGCACTTACCTGTACCGCCGCTTCCAACCAGGACCAGATGGTTCTTTCGTTCACACACATGCCGGTGGTTGATGCCGGTCAGGATGTGACAGTCTGTTCCGGAACTCCCGTACCGTTGAACGGCACCGCTTCACACTACTCTTCCGTGATCTGGCTTTCCGGCGGTGACGGCAGCTTCTCGGATCAGAACATCCTGAATCCCACCTATTTGCCTGGGCCACTTGACATCCAGAACGGATCAGTCGTGTTGACCCTTGTTGCTTACGGGAGTCAGCTTTGTGCCTTTCAGATCAATTCCGACAGCCTGGTTCTTTCCGTTTTTGAACAGCCGACTGCCGGCATCTCCGGAAGTACAACCATTTGCAGTGGACAAACGGTTCCAGTCACCATTCAGCTGACCGGAACCGCCCCCTGGAGCGTCACCTACACCGACGGAACAACACCGGTTACCGTGAATTCCATCCCGGCATCACCCTATATCTTTTTCGTCAGTCCGACAGTTACCACTACCTACACCATGACTTCCCTCACCGATGCCAACTGCACTGGAGTATACAGCGGATCGGCTGTCATCACCGTGAATCCTTCCCCAACACCTTTTGGCATGTCGGTCACAAACGGGGGGAACTATTGCGTTGGTGGCGCGGGAGTAACCATCGGACTGGATGATTCAGACATCGGAGTCAATTACCAGCTCTTTTTTGGAGGCTTACCAGGAGGGAGTATTGTCCCTGGTACAGGTTCGGCCATTCCTCTTGGAGTTAGCACAAATCCGGGATGGTACAAAGTGAGGGGAACTAACACTACAACCTTGTGTAACAGCTGGATGACCGACAGTGTGCTTGTTTCGGTCTACCCACTGCCTATCGTAGATTTTTATGCCGATACCACCTGTGTAAATGAACCCGTACAATTCATGATCACCGGACCCGATATTCTGAAGATCACCACCTGGAACTGGAACTTCGGCGACGGAACCACAGCCACATATAACTTCCCGTATCAGCCTTCTCACACCTACTGGGCAACGGGTTACTTCCAGGTGGTTCTTGCCGTGGTGGATTCAAACGGATGTTCGCGAAGCATCACCCATCCGGTGAACATTCACCCATCTCCGGTTTCCTTTTTCACTTATTCAACACCCACCTGTCATACCGAACCGGTGCATTTCAACGATCTCTCTTACACCACTGTCCCCGACTACATTGCACGGTGGATCTGGGATTTCGGGGATGGTACCGATACGACTGTTTACTGGCCTGACTATCCAGATATGGATCACCTTTTCCCCGGTCCCGGGTTGTACGATGTAACGATGACAGTAACGACTCATGTCGGCTGCACCAACTCTCTGACCCGCCAGATCGAGATCGGCGCGGCGCCGTTTGCCAACTTTACCTGGTCGGCACCTTGCGACAGTGAGATCACGCAGTTTACTGACCTCACGCAAAGCAATGGCGGCGGAAGCATCGTGGAGTGGTATTATAACTTCGGCGATCCTACCTCGGGATCAAACAACACCTCCACCGAACAGAATCCGGTACATGCATTTACCGGTCCGGGCGTTTTCAGCGTACGGCTGATCACTATCAACTCCCATGGATGTGCCGATACCATGATCCATCAAGTGCCTGTCAATGAAGGCCCTCAGGCGATCTTCTCCTATGAAAACATTTGTTTTGGCTCTATCACATCCTTCACGGATCTCTCTCTCCCGAATGCCGGCACCATCATGGAGTGGGACTGGGATTTCGGGGATGGCTCAGCGCACTCCATGCAGCAGAATCCGATCCACCTCTACCTGCTTCCGGGCACATACCCGGTGACCCTGACGGTGACCAATTCGAATCTGTGCCACCACGATACCACCGTTCAGGTTACCATTCAACCTTTGCCAACCGCTCAGTTTCAGACCAACGCCCCGGTATGTGTCGCCTCACCGGTATCCTTCACCAACCTCTCCACCACCTTGGTTGGTCAGATTGTGAAATGGAAATGGGAATTCGGCGACGGTACAGACACCACCATCTATTATCCCGGAAATGCGAGTATCCAGCATACCTTTGCAGGGATCGGTCTTCAGCATACCGTGCGGCTGACTATATGGCGGGCCGACAGTTGCTCCTCCTACATCGAGCATACCATTCCCAGCACCCCTGGACCGGTGGCCAACTTCTTCTACTCCTCCGCCACCTGCAGCAACCAGCCGGTTTTCTTTACCGACATCTCCCAGCTCAACGGAGGAAGTGTAATCCTGACGTGGCTCTGGAACTTCGACGATCCCACATCAGGGACAGCCAACAGTTCCACCCTGCAGAACCCGGTTCATACATTCACTACGGCAGGAACCTATGATGTTCTGCTTACGGTGACCAACATCGAAAACTGCGTGGATACTATCTATAAGCAGGTAGTGATCAGCGAACAGCCAACGGCAGCCTTCGCAGCCGATACCGCCTGCCTGGGGAGTCCAACGAGTTTCACTGACCAATCGGTGGCAAACTCCGGTTCGATCATTACCTGGGACTGGGACTTTGGCGATGGTTCACCCCACCAGTTTGTTGCCAACCCACAGCACACCTATGCATTCTCCGGAACCTACCAGGTGACACTTACGGTAACAAACTCCACCTCCTGCTCCAAGAGCATCATGCATTACGTGAAGGTCAATGATGTTCCGTTTGCTGCTTTCACCTACAGCACCCAGAGTTGTGCAAACGATCCTGTTTTCTTTTTTGATCAGTCGACCACTCCCCAGGGATACATCGTGAAATGGATCTGGAACTTCGGCGATGGCAACTCCACTACCGTCAACCACCCGAATCCCCCAAACGTCACACACATCTATGCCGCAGGAGGAACCTATAACGTAATCCTTACCGTGCAAACCAACGACAGCTGTTCGGCAAGTGTCATGCACCCTGTCACGGTGAATGCCGCTCCGGTGGCAAACTTCGATTATCCACCTGCCAACTGCGAAACGGAAGCGGTTCAGTTTACCGACCTGTCTCAAACCAACGGTGGCGGACCCATCGTCAACTGGTACTGGAATTTCGGCGATCCTGGATCGGGGACCAACAACCTTTCAACCCTCCAGCATCCTTTGCATGTTTACTACACCAACGGATCCTTTGATGTGACCCTGATCGTCAAGAATACCGGTCAATGTTACGATACGATCCTCAAATCAATTCTGGTAACAGATAATCCGGTGGCAGATTTCATGGCCGATACTGCCTGTGTGGGCGGCGCGACACAGTTTACCGATATTTCAACAGTGGCATCCGGGACCATTATGGCATGGAACTGGAATTTCGGCGACGGAACCACCCCATCCACCCTGCAGAACCCGGTACACACCTATTCTGATGCCGGCATCTATACCGTGACCCTTGCTGTCACCTCTTCCGATGGATGTACCCACGACACCGCTCACGCGGTAGAGGTACTGGACGTTCCGGTTGCAATGTTCACCTATTCGGGCGAGTGCATGGGCGGGACCACCCAGTTCACCGACCAGTCGACCGCACAGGCCGGACTGATCACCAGCTGGTACTGGGAGTTTGGCGACGGCGACACCTCCACCTTGCAGAATCCCACACACACCTATGCAGCTGTGGGGGTTTACAACGTTATGTTGCTGGTTTCAAACACGGGAGGATGTTCCGACAGCATCTTGCTTCCGGTGACGGTACTCACTCCACCGGTTGCCGCCTATTCATACTACAGCACCTACTGTCCGGACGGACAAGTTTCTTTCTCCGACCAGTCGACCTCCACCGGGGTACCGATCACCGAATGGTACTGGACCTTTGAACCCGGATACAACTCTTCAACACCCAATCCTGTTTATACATTCAGCCAAACCGATACCAATTACGTGGTGACTCTTGTGGTAACCGACCTCAACGGATGCCAGGATACGATGGTAGATTCGGTGTTTGTGGTGCCCGGATTTGCGTTTACCTTCCAGTCGACCACCGCCTGTTTGGGGAACCCCACACAATTCGAACCCATTAATATGGCATCCGGTGATACCCTGCATAACGTTACCTGGAATTTCGGGGAGCCCTCTTCAGGCACCAACAATACATCCACACTCTATTCCCCGGAGCATACTTATGCCACGGCGGGCAGTTACATCGTGAAATTCAAGGCCTGGAACAGCAACAACTGCGTAGACAGCATATACAAGCAAGTTGACGTTGACCCGCTGCCTATCGCTAACTTCTCGTTTGATCCGGTAGCTTACTGCGATACCATCGTCACTTTCCATAACCTGTGTCAGGCAGTGGGAAGTCCGATCGACACCCTGAAGTGGGAATTCGGTGACGGAACTGATACACTCTTTTATGGGACGATCCCGTTGGATATTACGCACCAGTATCCCACCTTCGGGATCTATGACGTGAAAGTAACTGCCATCAGCATGACCGGATGCCGCGATTCGATCACCCGGCAGGTGCAGGTCTCCTGCATCAACGCCGTGGTCTATCCGGCCGACACCCTTTACTGCCAGAGGACCCCGATGGTTCTTTACGACAGTTCCAGTCCTGTGACCATGATCAACGAATGGTCGTGGGATTTTGGTGACGGAACAGACACGACTTACACACAATACCTTCCGGAGCTTGAACATACATGGACCAACGCCGGAACCTTTTCCCTTACGCTTGTAATCCAGTCAACCTCTGGCGGGTTCATGGTTTTCGACACCACTACCCAACTGGTACACGTGAAGGCATCACCGATCGCCAACTTCCAGGTAACACCGGTATGTTTTGGTGACACGTCGCGTTTCATCAACCTCTCCGACAGCAACGGCGTGCATATTCAGAATCTGTTGTGGAGTTTCGGGAATCCGGCATCCGGAGTTAAGGATACCACGTCGGTTGAAAACCCTATGCATGTGTATACGGATCACGGGGAGTTTACTACCACCCTTTCGCTGGAAAACGCCCTGGGCTGTGTGGATACCCTGCGGATGCCGGTGAGGGTATACCAACTGCCCGATGCTGCTTTCACACACACCAAAGCGTGTACCCGCTATGATATCGAATTCACTGACGCGACCCTGATTGGAGACACCACCATTTGGAATTGGAGGTGGAACTTTGGCGATCCTGCTTACCCGAATGATACTGTCACGGATGCTGATCCAACACATAGGTACAACCAGGCAGGCTCGTATGAAGTGTTCCTGAAAGTGTTTGATTATGAGGATTGTTACGATACAACCAGTCAGATCGTTGAAGTTTTGCAGTCTCCCGTTGCCTTGTTCACTATCACCGAGAACGTTGACGGGATGACCGGCAAGATCGAGCTCAACAACGAGACCACCGATGCCCTTGCCTATTCGTGGGATTTCGGTAACGGACGTACCTCTTCCGAAGAGAATCCGAGGGTTACTTTTGAGGATGACGGTTCTTACCAGATCCAACTGGTTGCCTGGAATGCCGATGGTTGTTACGATACCACAACGCTCTTCTACGAATTCCTATTCGAGAACCTCTTTGTTCCGAACGCCTTTGCACCCTTCAGTTTCAACATCAGCATCAGGCTCTTCAAACCCATCGGCGTGAACCTGCAGCAATACCATGTGGCGGTGTTTAACAACCGCGGGCATCTGTTGTGGGAGTCAACAGCCCTTGATAAGGATGGCCGTCCGATTGAGGGATGGGACGGCTCGTTTGAAGGAGCTGTGATGCCGGAGGGCAACTACATGTGGCAGATCCAGGCCATATTTAAGAACGGCAAGGTGTGGGAGGGATCCAACATTGGTAAGGGCGAACCAGCAACCATGGGGACGGTTGTGTTGATTAGGTGATTAGGTGATTAGGTGATTAGGTGATGAGGTCATGAGGTGATGGGGTGATGGGGTGATGGGGTGATGAGGTGATGGTAGCCAGGGAGAAACCGGTTGTTATTTTTTACCGCATAACCATATATTTCAGCATAATCTGGTAATCTTTCTCTTTGGTGCTGAATTTCATGCCGATATAAAGATCGCCGGACTCAGGGGTGAATGTTACCGTAAAGAGATTCCCCTGCTGCTGGAACATGGTGCGCTTATTACTGTTCAGCGCTACAACTTCAATGCCATTTTCCGACCTGAGGGTACAGGTAAAAGGAGCTCCTTTCCGGAGTTTTCCGTTCAGGGGAGCCGTTATGACCTCCACGGGATTGTCAATGCCAAATACCTCCACAAAACTCGCTTTATTCTTATCCATGACCTGGGTGTAAATCGCCTCGGTATTGAATCCATAATAGAAGAGCAGTGGATCGATGTAGGGCATCTGTTCAAACTGTTCCATTGAAATGGGATCTTCCAGAAGTTGCCAGGCAGGATCTTCCGGCAGATGGGTAAAAATGAACTCCCTGGAAGGAGGAGCAAACCAGTAATCGTCAAACCGTACGCGTACCACAAGTCTCCCGTTTCTGCTATCCCCGTATCCCTGCCCCCATGTGGCATCCATCAGGTACCAGTGTCCGTCGGCCTTCACGGCATTCCAGGCATGACCGGGCTTGTTAAACTTCTGTTTGGGGCGGTAGCCATAGCCTTTGGAGTAGCCTGAAATAAATGCACATTCCAGTCCGCCAGCCTCGCAAAGTGCCTTGAAGAGGTTGGCGAATCCCTCACACACCCCCAGCCGGCTTTTTAGCACCCCCCGGGCCGACATATCCCCGTAATTTCCTGAATTGAAGCTTTTCGCATCGTATTTTATATGAAATGCGATCCAGCTGAAGATCAGCCGGGCTTTCTCAGATTCATTGGTTGCAGGCTCAATCAGGTAAGCAGCCAGGGTTTGACAATCCGACTCCACATTTTTTGGAGTCGATTTGGCATAGGCGTCCAGTTCGGCCAGGCGGTTGGGCGGGATAGAGATCTGGTGGTTCCTTTCAGGAGCCATCTGGCTGAAGGAAGTCAGGAAGATCAGCGCGAAATAAAGAGTGGCAGGAAAACATTTCATAAAGAGGGGGGAATTTATTTTTATTTTCAACTCTGTTATGTTATTCTATTGCCAAAATGCATGTCAATATTACATAGAAATTCATTAATTCCTATGAATGCCAGATTTTTATTAGTTATATTAGCGAAGAAAAAAATGATAATCAGATGAAAACAAAGCCTTTTTTTTTCCTGCTGATAGTTGGTTCCCTTTTTTGTAGCTGGCATGCTTCATCTCAACCAGACCCTGACATTACCGGTAAGTTTTCAGCAATAAAAGAAGCGGGTCAGATCAACCTGGTTTTCCAGTATGACCAGATGCAGGTGGGGAGTGTGGGTAAAGAGGAGACTTACATCAATAAGCGGATGAGCGAATACGAAGCAAAGAATCCGGGGAAGGGGGACGACTGGCTGGTGGAATGGAAGGAGATCAAACGGAATGCCGAAGAGGTTTTCGCAAAAGCGTTAAATAAAAAACTCTCCAAGAAATATGGAACGATGGTTGGACAAGATTATCCGGATGCAGAGTACACGTTTGTCGTGAATTTTATCACCCTTGAGATCGGTTGGTCGGGGGGATTTGTTTCAGGAAGTGGAATGGCCTTCTTTTACTTCAAACTCTGTAAGACTGCCGATCTTGATAACGCTATCGGAAAAATGGTCACTTATGGCATGGCGGATATGGAATCAGTGAAAATGCGGATGGCTGGAATATACCAGAATGCCGCCAATCGGATTACCAAGATTTTGGAGAAGAATGTGCAGAAGTAATAGAGGGGGACCCCTTTGAGCTTCTCAATGGTTGCGATGCATTGTTGTTGCTGGATGAAGGCT
>Ga0351970_1029_pt1 | contig 31766 bp, 26 predicted proteins | sample BONcelFGM3001C10_FD_206752 | JGI IMG/M metagenome (GOLD analysis project Ga0351970, IMG submission 206752) | Enriched cells from coal bed in the Powder River Basin, Montana, United States - BONCAT cells FGM rep2 HSBNCT.FGM.300.1.C10 ...
CTGTTAATGGACTAAACAGCAAAAAGTTGTCCATTGACGGTTCAGGATTAATTGCAGAAAAAGAATTAGACGATTTAACGTCCGATATGATTGCACTTTTATTGTTTGCTTCAACTTCTGATTATGCTGAACACGCTGGTTTAACTGCTTGTGAAATTGGCACTATGCTTGGCGATGAGGATGTGTTAACAAAATTCGTAAAACAGAGATACATCATCGTTAGTAAACAAACAAGCGGTGCAACCGCAAATAGTTTAGGTCAATTAGCACAAACAGAAATAGTAAGTTTCCTTACTAATGAGCTTGGAAATAAATACAAAATCATTCGCAACGGTTATATTGCCATTGAAGGTTATGATAAAAAAGGTGGAATGCCTTTCGACTTGGTTGTAGAAAAAGGAAAGAAAAAAGTTGGCATTGAAGTTAGCTTCCAAGTTACAACAAATAGCACCATTGAAAGAAAAGCAGGACAAGCAGCAGACCGCCAAGCATTAGTTCACAAGAACGGTTATCACATCGCTTATGTTCTTGATGGTGCAGGAAATTTTCAGCGTTCATCTGCAATTTCTACAATTTGTAATCATAGTGATTGCACAGTAGCCTACACACTTGCAGAATTTAAAGTATTGTCTAACTGGATAAAAAGTGTGCTATGATAAAATTCATTGATTTATTCGCAGGAACTGGTGGTATTCGTTTAGGGTTTGAACAGGCTTGTACAAAGTTTAATCTGAAAACTGAATGTGTTTTTTCATCAGAAATTGATAAGAATGCTTGTGCATCATATGAATTGAATTTTGGACACAATCCGTTTTCTGACATTACACAAGTAGAGGAATTACCCCCTTTTGATTTTATGTTAGCAGGATTTCCTTGTCAATCGTTTTCCTATGCAGGAAAGCGCAGAGGGTTTGGCGAAACAAGAGGAACACTCTTTTTTGAAGTAGAAAGATTGCTTGCTAAATACAAGCCTAACGGCTTTTTATTAGAAAATGTTAGAGGTCTTACTACACACGATGAAGGGCGTACTTTTGGAACAATTATCCATAGTCTAAAAAATCTTGGTTACAGTGTCAATTATCTTTTGCTGAACAGTAGCAACTTTGGTGTTCCTCAAAATAGAGTAAGAATATACATACTTGGAACACTAGAGGAACAGATAAAAATGAAACTTCAATCTGACGTAGGTGCTTCCGACTCTCATAAATTTAAAGAACAAAACGGACAGACCTCACTTTTTTCAGAACCGAAAAGAATACAAGTAGTAAAAGATATTCTTGAAAAAGAATTTCCAGAAAATTACGAGTGTACAAAAGACTTTGTAAATAAATTAAAAAATGTAGTTGGTGAAGATTTATCAAAACTTCACGGGTATAGACTTATTGATTACAGAGGCGGCCAAGCAATTCACTCGTGGGAATTAGGAATAAAAGGAAAATGTACAAAAGCAGAAATTGAATTTTTAAATCTTCTAATCGGAAATAGAAGAAAGAAAACTTTCGGCACTCATCAGGATGGAAAGTCATTGACAATTGAACAAATAAAAACATTTTACAAAAAGAATGACCTTGAAACAATCTTGGCATTATTAGTAAGCAAAGGATATTTAAGTGCCAACGAAGGAAAATATAATCCAGTTGCAGGTAATATGTCATTTGAAGTTTTCAAATTTCTAGACCCTGAAAGCATTTCCATTACTCTAACTGCTTCCGACACAAACAGACTTGGAATTGTTCAGAATGGCAGAGCAAGAAAAATGACGCCGAGAGAATGTGCAAGACTTCAAGGTTTTCCTGACACTTACAAACTTTTAGAAAACGACAACGCTGTATATAAACAAATGGGTAATGCTGTTTCTGTTCCAGTAATTGAGGCAGTAATTACAGACCTAATTGAAAACAACGGCATATTTAACAAGACAAAAGCTAACGCTTCAAAGTCGCACACATTGGCAAATCGCACAATCCCAATGCTTGACCAGAACTTGCCAAAGAGTGTGCCTTTCCTAACGCATTGACAGACAAGTGAAAAAACAACGAAGGGATAACAGCCGTTTTACAAAAGCGGGGGTTTCGTGCTTCCAATGAAGTTTAGTGCTGAAAATTCCCGCCCTCGCAAAGTGGCAAAACGTTATAAATCAAAAAGCCCCGCTTTTGCGGGGCTTTTTAAAGAATTATGTCCTGTAGGGATATTAAATCACTTTAACATTTACTGCGTTTAATCCTTTTTTTCCTTCCTGAAGGTCGAAAGTTACCTGGTCATTTTCCCTGACCTCGTCGATCAAGCCTGATACATGTACAAAATATTCCTTGTCAGATGCATCGTCTTTAATAAATCCAAATCCTTTCAAATCATTGAAGAATTTAACTGTTCCTTTACTCATGATGTTTTTTTGTTTTTTATTGATTGATGCCACAAAGGTAAACATTATTTATATACCTGATCGTTTTTATTTGTAAATCAGCAATAAAAGAAATTGTTTATTGAAAACATGGTAACAACTTTATTTTAGAATGTATGATTTGATGCCCGACAGATTGATTTTATTTCTAATTTTAATACGGTATTGCGGATACCGGCTTTTTCGTCATTAGCTATAAGTTGAATCTATAATTAGCTTAATACTAATTTATTACAATTAATTTCTAAAGTTTGAAAATGCAGAAATATTTAGTGATCTTTTCCCTTGGGATCATTTTCTCGACCACCTCTTTTGCGCAACTAAAAGTGGCTGATCCTGAAAAAAAAGATTTCATGGCGACCCTTGGTTTTCTCTCTTCCGACTGGATGGAAGGCCGCGAAGCTGGTTCGAAGGGAAGTTTTTTGGCTACAGAATTTGTTGAACTTTAACTCCGAAAGAAGTAATAGATTTGCATGGTATTCCCTGGCATCAAAATATTGAGTAAATGCCTGTGGAGTATTAAATTAATCTGCTGAAACGACTTTGCATTTTACTATACCCTTCTGAAGCTAAATATTATGACAAAGAAAAATCTGCTCATTTCAATTGTTTTCCTTTTGGCTTTTACTGCAAACGCACAGGTTAGAATTCAGTATCCACTGTCAGAAATGATCAACAGCACACTGATGCACCAGATAATGAATAATTTCGACCGCAGCATACCACTGGACTTTTTTGCACCTGGTTTCTACTTTATCGGAGGTATTGAAAGCCGGAGCTATCCAATGTTCAACGAAAGCGATTTTTACGAGAACGAAGTGTTGGTAAAATCTTCAACGTACTATCAGAAAGAGGTTATTGATGTATTGAATTCCGGCTTGATTTCATATATCCCGGTCGATTCAACAATGCAGGTGAGGGTGATTGATGGGAAAAAGATCCTCTTTGAGTTGAAATTTGTAAGAAATTCAGAAACAGTATCTTTTACTCATACGGACGCTGACAGGCGAAAAAGTAAATCGGTAAGCTGTTCCGGAGCAAAAGTGCTTGCAGTTTCTTACAATGATACCGGAAAGGGGATTAACTTCATCAGCAGGCTGATCGGTGATACACTCAGGGTTTCTGAAATGACTGATAAAAATGCAGCAAAGAACTTCAAGACTGAAATGAGATATAAAAATGGCATTCTTTCTGAAAATTCCTGGTATAACAAAGTTTCGGGAGTCTATGAACTCAAATCAACTGATCATTATTATCTGAATGAGATCAACAAACCCGGCTTAATGCAGACCCTTAACAGGAAAGGAGTGATCACAGATTCAACAAACTACTATTATGATGGTGATAAACTGGTTCATTATCAGAGTTACAGCGGGGCTAAAGAAAAGCTGACTGTTACATACACATACAACAGAGGTGGCAGGTTGGCCAGGAAAACAGTCAAGTCTCCGGGCAGAAATTATTCTGTGGAACATTCCTACTCAGGTGGAAACATTGCCGACATTGAAATAGATGATAAAATAAAGGCATTTTCAAGGAATTATGTTTTTAAGATGGATATAAATAAACGGTTGGCCATTATCGAATATAACACCATAGCAAGGGAATCACTGATTGAAACGCTAAAAACGAGGTGGGTTTTCAGTTATAATACTACAGGAAATATCAGCTCGGTTAAAGTGATTGATAGTAAAGGGACAATAAGCAAGGAGATTCTGTTTGAATATGATTTCTTCGGCGTTTCAGAATAATTGAAGCGCTTTTACCTGAAAATGCCTGCTGCAAAAGCAGGGGGACAAAAGCAATTATTCCTGACTCTGAATTTCTGATTGCAAAACGGACGCCCACCTAACTCCAGCGAAAAACATCAGATCCGGAAAATCAGATCGCATAATTTTTCGGGAACATCATTAAAATATATTGGGTCTGAGCACCTCATATAAACAAATCGACATAAATATTTGTTAAAATATCAATAGGGCTTTCCCTTTTTGGGGGACCCATACTGTTATGTTTACCAGAATGCTTCAGGAGAATGCTTCTCTGTTGAAAAAATCAGGCGAAAACCATGCAATCCCATGATTGTTTAACTCAAAGACTAATGTTTATGAAGGCCTCTGCTTCAATGATTAAAAGATCAATTAAGATTATATCAGTATTATTTTTCATCACAGTTTTTACTGGTTTGTTTTCAGCCTGTAAGAAGGATAAAAAAGATGAGATTACAGGTAGCCTCAGCGCCATTTCCTGGCCACAGAGTTGGTTGTTGACCATTGACCATGATGAAACTACCTACAAATATGTTTATGCTCCGCACTATATCGGAATTGCAATTATGAGGGGCAATGTCCCTAAGCCATATAGTCTGAATGTTCTTGCAACAGAAGACGATTGTGTATGGGAAGTTTTTAAAAACGGGAAGGTCGGATTGACAGACGCTTACACTTTCCGCTCAAAGCAAAACCCTTTCATCTGGTGGCAAATAGGTCAGACATCAAATGTTTTTGGCGGGTTGGAGTGGTATCTGGGGATTGAAGAGGATGATACATTCCCCGTTGACGATAGTTACAGATTCATATTCCACGAAATGCCTGAACAGAGCGGTAAAAAGACCTTTGCCATCGAGAGTGTGTCAAAACGTGGCTTTTATCTGGACAACTCTGGTCATACACTTACCGGAAACGGGCTTAAGTTTGTTGAGTTTGATAAACCTGAAAAAGCTACCCGGTTTATGGCCAATGGTTTGGGTGGATCTTCTTATAATGGTATTTAAACAGGCAACCAAAGCTTTCCTCTCCACCAATACATTTTAACAGATTCAGGCTGAAGCCCGGTGCTTTTGTTCATTTTAATGCCAAAGTTTACAATTGGTTGAACAGATTTTAAGTGAACATTCAATAAATTACCATTGTTTACGTTAGGGTTTCAGGCATTCTCTGCCGCTATAGTTATTTCTGTACATGAATCAAAAAACGATCATTTTTGACTTTGGTGGTGTTTTGATCGACTGGAACCCGCGCCACGTCTATCATAAAATCTTTAAAACAGAAGCAGAAACGGAGTGGTTTCTGAACAACATCTGCACGACTGAATGGAACCTTAGCATTGATAAAGGTAAACCCTTCGCTGTTGCTGTAAAAGAACTATGTGTTGTCTATCCTGAATGGTCGAAAGAGATTGAAGCATTCCATCTTCGCTGGGAAGAAATGCTGGGAGGCGAAATTTCCGGATCTGTAGAAATATTGAGGGAGATTCAGGATGCCGGATACCCGGTTTATGGCCTGACCAACTGGTCGGCTGAAACCTTCCCCATTGCCTATGAACGCTACAAATTTCTCCAGACATTGGATGGAATCGTAGTTTCAGGACGCGAAAAACTTCTTAAACCCGACTCCGGGATTTATAATGTATTGCTTGAAAGGTATGGGCTTAAACCTGAAGATTGCATTTTTATTGATGATAACCTTCATAACATCGAGGCTGCCGCCAGGATTGGATTCGAAGCAATTCATTTCACCAGCCCGTCCGGATTACGGGATGAGCTTCAAAAATTCATGATTCTGAATTAGTTGTACAGGATTGGTTTGAACTACGGGTTCAAAAGATAAACTAAAGTGCTATTTGTTTATAAGCCGTGAAAAGGCTCTCAAATCTATTCCTTCAGTTTCTGCTGAACAGCAACCTGATCATTTCACTTGCTGCAGTTTCACTCAGTCTGGCCACTCAGGTTCTGATTGGCGCCGGGCCCCGGCTTCAACCCTGTCTTTTACTGATTTTCGGAGCATGTATGACTGAGTACAACCTGCACAGGTTAATGAAATACTATGTACTTCCCGGTCATGACCGAAAACTGCCTTTTAACCGGCTATCAGAAAACCTGAAATTCACCCGGTCGATAACTTTTCTTTCATTGCTGATTCTTGCAGTTTCTTTTGTCTTTTTAGCACCTCATTCAAAATGGGTTTTCTCAATTTCTGCAATGATTACGCTGCTTTATTCAATTCCATCAGAAGGCCTGGCCGGCAAGTTATCACTCAGGAAAGTGCCGTTTTTAAAAACATTCCTTGTGGCTGTCGTATGGGCTATAATAACTGTTTTGATACCATTCACTGAAAGTTATACCAGTGTAGCCAAAGAAACAATCGCATGGATTTTTGCAGGCAGGTTTTTGCTGATCTTTTCGCTGGCCCTGCTTTTTGATATGCGCGACATTGAAACCGACGAGGAAAACGGCATTCAAACTATCCCGGTAGCCCTGGGTCAAAAACGGACTTTACAAGTGGTTACAGCATTGGTGGTTTTGTTTGTTTTCACCACCCTGATTTATTCCGGACTTATTGGTTTTAATTTCCATTTGATTTCAGCTTTGTTGTTTGCCTATTATATGCTTCTGGTAGTCAAAAGTCCCCGGGCACGTTCCAGCTCATATTACTATCCTCTTTACCTTGATGGTTCGCTGATAGTATATAGTTTGCCGGTAATTATTGGTTGGCTTATTTTTGTTTGAGAGGGATATTTTTATTGAAAACAGTTAATTAACGGTTTGTAACACAAAAAATAATATGAGTGTCGGGTGTTGTACCTAAAGAAAAGCGCTTACCTTTGTTTTTCTATATTGGACGACAATGAATTTGCTAAATTTTATAGAGCAATTCCCTGATGAGGAAAGTTGCAAGTTGAAGTACAAGGATGTCAGAGATAAGGTAGGCGTTATTTGTTCTGTATGTGGCAGCAGGGAGCATTACTGGAAAAAGGACAAGTGGCAGTATGAATGCAAGAAATGCGGAAAGCGCACCACATTAAAAAGCGGAACAGTGATGCATAAGTCACAACTCCCATTTCGATACTGGTTCATTGCCATACATCTTTTAACCTCAACGAAAAAGAGTTTCTCTGCGCTGGAACTTCAACGACAGCTTGGACATGGCTATTATGAACCAATTTGGGAGATGCTTCATAAATTGAGAGAAGTAATGGGCAAAAGAGATGGTGAATATGAGTTGTCCGGAGTAATAGAGTTGGACGATGGATTCTTCAGCACGACAAAACCTGATGAAGAAAAGGATAATCCTCTAAAGCGTGGTAGGGGAAGTCAAAAAATGAGTAAAGTACTGGTAATGGTTGAAAGTGCACCAATGGAAGGTAAAACTACCAAAAAAGGGAAGCCCCGAAAAGTAGGACATCTGAAGATGTTGGTTATTGAGGATTTAAAGGCAAAAACGATTACCGATTTGGTGAGTGTCAACGTATCCCCAACTACGATTATTGACAGTGATCATTCCACTTCTTATGTACACTTAAAGGACGTGGTCAAGGAGCACAAGCCATTAGTTATACCAAAGGACAAGGTTGGCGAAATGCTACCATGGGTACATTTAGCCATAAGCAATGCTAAAAGACTCTTGCTTGATATTCATCATGATGTGAAACCGCAATACTTACAAGGCTATCTCAATGAATTTTGTTACAAGTACAATAGAAGGTTCTTTGGCGAAAAACTATTTGATAGGCTATTAATTGCCTGCGTCAGTTACAAAAATGAATTTTAGGTACAACACCCGACACTCATAAAAATAATTATGGAAACCTGGATAGCCCTGCTCCGTGGAATTAATGTAAGCGGAAAAAATATCATTAAAATGGCTGAACTTATTGAAGCACTGTCCGAAACCAGCCTCAGCAATATCAGGACCTATATTCAGAGCGGGAATATCCTTTTTGAATCGGGTAAGGTTGAGCCTGTGATACTTGAGAAGATAATCGGTGATAAAATCCGTGAACGCTTTGATCTTGAAGTACCGGTAAGGGTACTAACACGCGACGCGTTAAAGCACATTAGTGCCAGCAACCCGTTTATTACCGAACACAATCTTTTACCTGAAAAGCTTCACCTTACCTTACTCAGTGCGCTTCCAGATCCTGTTCTACTCAGCAAATTAGATGCATCTGTTTTTAGCCCTGATGCGTTTATTGTCTCCGGGAAAGCCATTTATCTTAACTGCCCGGAAGATTATGGAAGAACCAAACTAACCAATACCTTTTTTGAGAAGAAACTTAAAGTCAGCGCCACTACCCGCAATTGGGCAACGGTGGTAAAGCTATGCTCATTTTAAATAAGCTGATTTGCAAAAGAGATTTATATGGTACCTAAGTTGGTCGATTTGAACGAAGTGAGAAAGCGCTTTACTTAGGTAAATTTGAGTGGTACTTTAACATTGCTTTGAACTCTTTTTACTTCAGAACTTCCGACCTGCTTTCTTTTGCTTTTTCAGGAAAAAATACAGAAACTAAAACGGATATAAGCAGGATCCCGAAAATAACTGCCAGTGAAATATCAATAGGTATTTTATTCTTTGAAATCCCATTAAATATCATTTTAATTCCCACAAAAGCCAGAATTGCGGCCAACCCATATTTCAGGTAATAGAAATACCGGGTAATGCCGGCCAATGCAAAATACAGCGCTCGTAAACCGAGAATGGCAAACACATTGGATGTAAAAATGATAAATGTGTCATTGGAAATGGCCAGAATAGCCGGAATAGAGTCAACCGCAAAAATAAGATCGGTGAACTCAACGATGATTAAAACCACAAAAAGTGGAGTGGCAAACAGTCTGGCATTTTGTCTGATAAAGAATTTCCCTCCATGCATTTCGGAAGTCACCGGGAAAAATCTCTTAAAAATCCTTACCAATGGATTTTTATCCGGGTCAACGTTGGCCTCTCCCTGTGAAAGCATCTTAAATCCGGTGAAAACCAGGAAAGCCCCGAAAATATAAATCAGCCAATGGAAATTATTAAGCAGGGCAACACCGGCAAAAATAAAAATTGCGCGCATCACCAAAGCACCCAGAATCCCCCAGAAAAGCACCTTATGCTGATACCTGGGTTCAACATTGAAATAGCTGAACAGCATGATAAAAACGAACAGATTGTCAACGCTCAGCGATTTTTCTATGAGGTATCCGGCCAGGAATTCAAGGGCTTTTACTTTGCCCATGTAGAGGTAAACCAAATAGTTGAAAACAAGGGCCATGGTTATCCAGACCGCGCTCCAGATAAGGGCTTCCTTGATTTTTACTTCGTGTGACTTGCGGTGAAAAACACCCAGATCAAGGGCAAGCAGTAGAAAAACAAAGGCAAGAAAAGCGATCCAGTGTATAAGTTGTATTTCCATAAATTGTTTTCAGGTAATGTTATTTAACCAGGAGTTTTTCCGCTATGGTTGTTTTTACCAGGTAAATGTTGAATAAAATGAGGTGAACTATTACAAAGAATCGCCGTAGGTAACACCTGCGGCGATTCTTTGATAATTAGGGTCTTTACTTTTTACTTTGAGCTTTTAACTTGGCGCTTTCTAGTCCCTTCTTCCCATGTATATCATGATGTAATAAAGCAAAGTAGCCAGTGAAGCGAGTGCTGCCACAACGTAAGTGTAAGCCGCCCAGCGCAGGGCTTCCTGTGCCTTAGGAAGGGTCGCGGTGGTTGTAATCCCGCTGCCATCGAGCCATGCAATCGCGCGGCGGCTGGCGTCAATTTCAACCGGAAGTGTAATAAAGCTAAAAAGAGTAGTCATTGCAAAAAGGACAATACCTGCCAAAAGTAGTTGCGGGAAAGTATTAACCAGCAATATACCGGCAAGCAGTACCCACTGAACCCAGTTGGAGGCAAAACTCACCACGGGTACCAGCGATGACCGCATCTGTAGCCAGGCATAAGCTGTGTTATGCTGAACCGCATGCCCGCACTCGTGCGCTGCCACAGCAGCGGCCGAAATGCTACGGCCATGATACACATCTGGGCTCAGGTTAACTGTTTTGTGCTGGGGGTTATAGTGGTCGGTGAGTTCGCCCTGCACCGATACTACCTGAACATCGAAAACGCCATGGTCGCGGAGCATCCTTTCGGCAATTTCTGCACCGCTTAATCCGTTGTTGACAGGAATCTTACTGAATTGTCTGAACTTTGACTTCAGGCGTGCGCCTACCAGCCAGCTCAACAACATAAAGACTCCGAAAATTGCTAAGTATCCCATTTAAATTTTAGTTTTTAAGTTTGCATTTATTTAACAAAAAGTTTGCCACAAGGTTTGGTTGACAGAATGGCAGGTTTGGGGAAGCTCAAAGCTTAAAGTTCAAAGCTCAAAGCTCAAAGTCGGAGTTAGAAGTAAGAGGTAAGATGTCAGAAGTCAGAAGTCAGAAGTCAGAAGTCGGAAGTCGGAAGTCGGAAGTAAGATGTAAGAAGTAAGAAGTAAGATGTAAGATGAAAGATGTCGGAAGTCGGAAGTCGGAAGTTAGAAGTATGAAGTAAGAAGTAAGAAGTAAGAAGTAAGAAGTAAGAAGTAAGATGTAAGATGTAAGATGAAAGATGTCGGAAGTCGGAAGTTGGAAGTTAGAAGTATGAAGTAAGAAGTAAGATGTAAGATGTAAGATGAAAGATGTCGGAAGTCGGAAGTCGGAAGTTAAAGGTAAGGTGCAAGCAGTAGGTATTAAGAAATTTGAAATCTAAAATCCGAAATCCGAAATTTGCTAATCTGCTAATTTGCTAATCAGCTAATCAGCTAATTTGCTAATATGCTAATTCGCTAATCAGAAATCCGCAATCCGAAATCCGAAATCCGAAATCCGAAATTTTCTAGACTATAGGCTCAATCGACGGGTCATGCCAACTGGCATACATGGTATAACTTTTTGAAATACGGTTTACCTGTCCTTCCAGAAGTTTCGTATCGATAGTTTTGATCTTTTTTGCGGGAACACCTGCATACACACTCCCTGATTCGACCAATGTGCCCTGCGAAACCACGGCACCGGCTGCTATAATGGAGTTGCTTTCAACCACCACTCCATCCATTACAATGGCGCCCATGCCTATCAGCACATTGTCGTGAATGGTACAACCATGAACAATGGCATTGTGGGCAATGGAAACATTGTTGCCGATGTTCACCGGGGCTTTCTGATAAGTGCAGTGTATGATCGCCCCATCCTGAATATTGACATTGTTACCGATTTTAATGTAATGCACATCGCCGCGCACCACCGCGTTAAACCACACGCTGCAGTTGTCGCCCATTTCTACTTCGCCAACTACAGTTGCGTTTTCTGCGAAAAAACAGTTTTTCCCGATTTTGGGGTGTATCCCCTTCACTGCTCTGATCAATGCCATTTGATGATCTCCTATGATAGTTTGTTGTTAATCAGTTGTTTATTAATACTCAAGAACAATGGAAATTGAAGGAAGAATGATTAGCTGATTAGCAAATTCGGTAATTAGCTGATTATTAAATTCCAATTTCTCAGTGCATTGCATTTTAGAACCCGGACAAGAACCAGATTTACCGAAGCTCCATCTTATCGTTCCTTCGCCCCTATTTCACTCAGTCTCTCAGTTGCATTTTTCACCTCATCCCTGCCTGCTCTGTGTTTCGGCAGGCAGGCGCCTTCGGCACATTCTCCTGAGAGGGACTTTTCTGGTTAGGATTTGGTCACTGTGTCATTACATCTCTTTTTCTCTCAGTCGCTCAGTCTCTCCCTCTCTTAGTCTCTTAGTCCCTCAGTCCCTCAATCTCTCAGTCTCATCTTTCACCTCATCCCTGCCTGCTCTGTGTTTCGGCAGGCAGGCACCTTCGGCACCCCCTCAAGGAGAAGGACTTTTCTGGTTAGGATTTGGCCCCTATGTCATTACATCTCTTTTTCTCTCAGTTGCTCAGTCTCTCCCTCTCTTAGTCTCTTAGTCCCTCATTCTCCCATTCTCCCATTCTCCCTTTCTCTCAGTCCCTTCGTCTCTCAGTCCCTCAGTCCCTTAGTCTCTTTTCACTCTTCTTTGTAATGTTTAGGGTAATCAATGCTGTGATGCAGCCCCCTGCTCTCTTTCCGTTCCATCGCCATGTGGATGATAAGTCCGGCCACGGTAATCATGTTGCGCAATTCACAGATTTTTTCAGTCAGCACCGACTTTTCGTAGAGGTCTTCAATTTCCACTTCCAGAATCTGCAGACGGTCAAGAGCACGTTTCAGCCTCAGGTTTGAACGGACGATGCCGACATAATTTGTCATAATGCCCTGAAGTTCTTTCAGCGACTGGGTAATCAGGATCATTTCCTCATTAAACACCGTTCCTGAAGCGTTCCAGTCAGGAATTGCATTGTTATACTGAATCTGACGGATTTTTTGAATGGCATCGAGTGAAGCCCGGTGTGAGAATACCAACGATTCTAGCAATGAGTTGGATGCCAGCCGGTTTGCTCCATGAAGCCCGGTTGAAGCACATTCGCCCGAAGCATACACATTTTGAATGGTAGTCCGGGCGTATTCATCCACTTTTATGCCTCCACAGGTATAGTGTGCTGCGGGAACTACCGGGATCATCACCTTCGTCATATCGATGCCGATGCTAAGGCACTTGGCATAAATGGCCGGAAAATGGCTCAGGATGACCTGCATATCCAAATGTCGCGCATCGAGGCAAACAAAATCATCACCACTGATTTTCAGTTCGTTGTCGATGGCTCTGGCAACAATATCCCGGGGTGCCAGTGAAAGCCGCGCATCGTATTTCTGCATAAATTCCTTGCCTTTCCGGGTTTTTAATACCGCCCCGGACCCCCTGAGCGCTTCGGTAATCAGAAAAGAAGGTTTCTCTGCCGGATTGTAAAGGGATGTCGGATGAAACTGGATAAATTCCATCTTTTCGATATCCCCTTTTGCCCTCCTCACCATGGCAATGCCATCGCCTGTAGCAACCGGCGGATTGGTTGTGGTTGCATAAACGTTGCCAGCCCCGCCTGTTGAAACCATGGTGGTTTTTGCCAGAATGGTTATGATCTGGTGATTGGCTTTGTTTAACACATAAGCACCAAAACAACTGATATCAGGCGAACTGCGGTCAGTTTCAACCCCAAGGTGGTGCTGGGTAATCAGATCAATGGCAAAGTGGTTCTCAAGGATTTCTATATTTTTATTCTCTTTAACCTTTTTCAGCAGGCTGTTTTCGATCTCTGCACCGGTCTGGTCCTTATGATGAAGCACGCGGAATTCGGAATGACCGCCTTCCTTGGCAAGGTCATAATGGCCGGTTGGATTTTTGTCGAAAGCCACCCCCCATTCAATCAGTTCCTTTACCCGGTCGGTTGATTCGGTAATGGTGATGCGAACGATCTCCGGATCGCTCAGCTCATCGCCGGCGATCATGGTGTCGCGGATGTGTTTTTCGTAGGTATCGGGCGTGTACATCACAGCGGCGATCCCGCCCTGGGCATAACGGGTAGCACTTTCCTGGGCCTCACTTTTGGTCACAATACAGACTTTCCCCCAGACTGCCACCTTCAGTGCATAACTCAGGCCGGCTATACCAGTCCCAATCACCAGGAAATCCACTTTCTTTCGCATAGTCTGTGTAGTTTTTTCAGACTTCAAAATTAATACATAATGCGGTCTTCTTGCAGGATTTTCAGGTTAAGTTGAATTTGTTTAAAGTCCCCATCATAATCATTGAAATCATGTTTAGTATTATAATTTGGATACTGTTTTTCCAGAAGTTCACAAAGGTTCAGCCATAGACCAGTCAAGTTGCACCATAGCGCTTAAATTTGTATTTTTGGATCATGAACGTTTTAGAAACCAATAAGGAAAAAAGCCTGTGAAACTTAAGATATTTATAGCATTGTTTGCGCTGCTGCAGTTTATTTCCTGTAAAAAAGACAATGAATCCAAACCTGAATTTAAAGGGATTACGCTCACTGATGAGCAAGGCTCGTTTATGGGATTTATTGACCCAACTGATTGGAGAACAGACGACAAGTTTACTAAACTGGAGATGCAATTATTTGACACCTTAAATTTTAACAAAGTAAATCAAGCCAAATCGGCTTCTGGAATTATAAATAAATCAATTGGGACAATCATCTTCTACCCGAATCCAACGACTGATTTTGGAACACTCGATATAGATCACGATAATTTTATACTGAACATGGTGATGGTTGATGGTGAATTTAATAAGGTGATAAGCTATAGAGCGACTGATAGAAGAAGTATAGCAATTAGTTTTCATTCATTCAATACTGGGATTTATAGAGTCTATTATGTTTTACAGGATTTACAGTTTAATATCATAGGATTAGGACATGGTGATGTAAAATATGAATAAACCACTCACCCCCACCAATCAATCCGGGAAGGAACCGCGTAGCGATTGAGCTCTTGAACGCCAGCAGGTCATTGAACCTTTGAACCGCGAAGCGATTGAACCCTTGAACCCGTCTGACCGACAAAATCAGTTAAATCTGGAAAATATAACTGGTCAGTCGGGCAGGCGCCCGCAGGGCATCGAACTTTTTAAACAGCGTAGCAATTGAACGCCCACCCGAAGGGCATTGAACGAACGTACTAATCTTATAGTATCTCTACTTTTTACTTTTTACTTTTTACTTTTTACTTGAGCCCAACTCTATACCTCCAACAACGCCTCCACCGGATCCAACCCGTCAAACAACATCTTTTCCGGATTTTCCAGTAACTCTTTCACTTTTACCAGGAAACTAACCGACTCACGCCCGTCAATCACCCGGTGGTCGTATGAGAGTGCGACATACATCATCGGGGCAATAACCACCTGCCCATTTACGGCTATGGGTCTTTCAATAATGTTGTGCATGCCCAGGATTGCGCTTTGCGGCGGATTGAGGATGGGTGTTGACATCATAGAACCGAAAACCCCACCGTTGGTGATGGTAAAGGTTCCGCCGGTCATATCATCGAGGGTGATTTTATTGTCGCGGGCTTTTACAGCCAGTTCTTTGATGGCCAGCTCAATCTGAGCGAGGCTGAGGCCTTCTGCATTTCTGATCACAGGCACGACCAGTCCTTTGGGTGCGCTGACCGCGATTCCGATATCGGCATAATCGTGGAAAACCATCTCATCGCCGTCAATCATGGCATTGACAGCCGGGAAATGCTTCAGCGCGATGGTAACGGCTTTGGTAAAAAATGACATAAAGCCAACCGAAATGCCGTATTTCTCCTTGAATTTGTCATTGTATTTCTTGCGCACCTCCATGATTCGGCTCATATTCACCTCGTTGAAGGTGGTGAGCATTGCCGTTTCATTTTTAACAGAAACCAGCCGCTGTGCAAGTTTCATCCGAAGGGTTGACATTTTCTTCCGTTCCGTTTCGCGGGATATGCCTGATGAAAGTTTCACAGGTGCAAAAGCCTGAGAGGCCGCAGATGCTTTTCCTTTGCTGGCTGCCACTTCTTCGACATCGGCCCGTCCAATACGGATTCTGCTGATATAATCCACAATGTCGTTGTCCGATACTTGTTTCTGTTCCATTACCTTTCGGGCAAGCGGCGAAATATGCAGATCAGCAGATTTCATTGGTGCAGGTTTTTCCACTTCTGCCTTTTGGGCTGGTTCAACAGATTTATCTGCAGTGGCAACTTCCGGTTTGGCTGATTCCGGTTCCTTTTCCTCCGGTTTTTCCGATTTAACAGGCTTTGCGGCTGATGAATCTATCTGAGCAACCACTGAACCTACCTTAATGGTTTCGCCCGGTTCCACCAGTAGTTTGATAATCCCTTCTTCGGCTGCATTGATGGTCAGTGTGGCTTTATCGGAATCAATCTCAGCAATCTCGGCATCCTTTTCGACAAAGTCACCATTATTTACCAGCCAACTGGCCAATTGCACTTCGGAAATTGATTCGCCCGGGCTGGGTACTTTTACTTCTATAATCATGCTCAGTTGTTTTGTTCGATTTTCGAAGGTTCGGATATAAACGACCATTCGTGCGGTGCGCAAACCATTTTACAAACAAGGTTTGCATTGGGACAGGTACATTCCCCAAAGGCTTTTTCGACGATCTTACGCTGTCTGAGGATGTGAAGCCTGTGAGATCCGGTAGCCGGGCTGCCACTTTCGGGGCGGGCAACCAAAAGAATATCTGTTTCTTTGAAGTTGCGCAGAATAAATGACCAGGCTCCCATATTTGCCGGTTCTTCCTGAACCCATGCGTGGCGTATGGCATTCGGATAGCGGGCGAGTACGGCTTTTATCTGCTCTTTCGGGAACGGATAGAGCTGTTCGATACGTACAATGGCTTCGCCGGTGCCCCGTTTGGCTCTTTCTTCAATTAATTCATAGTACAATTTTCCGCTGGTAAAGATCACACGGTTTACCTTTAACGGATCAACATGTTCATCATCCATCACTTCACGGAACCCGCCACGGCTCAATTCTTCCAGCGGAGATACACAATCCGGGTGCCGCAGGAGGCTCTTGGGGGTAAACACCACCAATGGCTTACGGAAAGGCCTTTTCAACTGCCTGCGGAGGAGGTGAAAGAAATTGGCCGGTGTTGTGCAGTTGACAACCTGCATATTGTTATCAGCGCAAAGCGAAAGAAACCGTTCGATGCGCCCGCTTGAATGTTCCGGGCCCTGCCCCTCAAAACCATGCGGCAGGAATAAAACCAGATCGCTCATTACACGCCATTTGTTTTCGGCACTGCTAAGGTACTGGTCAATGATTATTTGCGCCCCATTGAAAAAATCGCCGAACTGTGCTTCCCAAATGGTAAGCGATTGGGGCGAAGCCAATGAATATCCATACTCAAAGCCCAATACCCCGTATTCTGAAAGTGGCGAATTCAGTACATCAAAATTAGCCTGATCCGGGCTGATATTCCTGAGCGGGGTGTATTTTTCTTCCGAATCTTCAATGGTCAACACTGCATGGCGGTGTGAGAATGTGCCACGCTGGGTGTCTTGTCCGCTCAGCCTTACCGGGATTCCTTCGTTGAGCAATGTTCCGTAAGCAAGCAGTTCACCCATCGCCCAATCGAGTTTGCCATCAGGAGCAATCATGGCCTTCCGGTCCTGCATCAATTTAACCAATTTCCTGTTAAAGGTTTTGTCCTTGGGTAAATCAGTAATACTGTTTGCAATCAGTTTAAGGGTTTTCAGATCAACACCTGTAACCGGTGACCGCTCAAAGTCTTCACTGACAGCAATGCGGACATTGCTCCAGGTTGGTCCCAGGAAAGGCGTAACTTTTGCTTTTTCTGCCAGGTTTGCTGCAGCAAAATGTTCTTCAAAGACACTGTTTACCTCTTGCCCGACCCTGAGTGCGTCTTCTTTGGTAATTATTTTCTCCGAAAGCAGTTTTTCAACATAAATTTGCCTTACATCCGGGTGCTGCTCAATGGCTTTGTAAAGAACCGGTTGGGTAAAGCGCGGCTCGTCACCTTCGTTATGGCCATAGCGTCGATACCCCAACAGGTCGATAAAAACATCCTTGTCAAACTTTTCGCGGTATTCCATGGCCAGTTGAATGGTATAGACAACTGCTTCAACATCGTCGGAATTGACATGGAAAATAGGCGACTGTATGGTTTTGGCAACATCGGTGCAATAGGTGCTGCTGCGGGCTTCAAGGTAGTTGGTTGTAAAGCCAACCTGATTGTTAACTACCAGATGAATGGTTCCTCCGGTACGATAACCCTGAAGTTCAGACATCTGAATCAGTTCGTAAACAAGGCCCTGACCGGCAATAGACGCATCGCCGTGGATTGCAATCGGAACAATTTTATCGGTATCTCCTTTATAAGTCTGATCAATCCGGGCGCGGGTTATACCCGATACCACAGCATTTACTGTTTCGAGGTGCGATGGATTTGGGGCCAGCGTCAGATTCACTGTCTTACCGGTGTGGGTCGGCCGCTCAAGCGTGGCGCCCAGGTGGTACTTGACATCACCCATCAGGAACTCATCGTCAAATTCTTTGTTTGCAAACTCATTAAAAATATCGCGGTATGGCTTACCCATGATGTTGGCAAGCACATTCAACCGGCCACGGTGCGGCATTCCAATTGTAAATTCCTCTGCTCCCAGTACGGCGCCTTTCTCAATAACGGCATCAAGCGCAGGAATCAAAGACTCGCCCCCTTCAAGCGAAAACCGTTTTTGTCCCGGGAAACGCTTATGCAGAAACTTCTCGAAAAAAACAGCTTCGGTCAGTTTTTTCAGGATGGTCAGTTTTACCGCTTTGGTAAATTTTGGCTCGTTTCGGTGCGATTCCATCCTGGCACGTAACCACTGGAAAATTTCTTCGTTTCGGATATAAGCAAATTCGATACCAATTGACTGACAATACGTTTGTTCGAGGTGGGCAATTATTTTTGATAAAGGTGCTGGTCCGATTCCAATTTCGTTACCAGCATGGAAAACCTTTTCCAAATCCTCTTTGGTAAAGCCAAAGTTTTCTATATCCAGTGTTGGGCTGTACTTGCGCCGGGTGCGGACAGGGTTAGTCAATGTAAACAGATGCCCCCTTTGCCGGTATGCATTTATCAGATTAATTACCTTGAACTCTGAAGGTATAGTAAGTTCCCCGGCTTGGGCATTATAATTTTTACGGGCAAATTCAAAACCTTCGAAAAACCTGTGCCAACCCGGATCAACTTGCGATGGGTCATCAAGGTACTGGTTATAAAGTTGCACAATAAAATCGCTTTCCGCATTCGACAGGTAAGAGAATTTATCCATTTTCAATTGGTTGGTTGAAGCGCAGTTGATGCAAATATAGTGCAAAAGGCAGGTTCTTCTGAACCTGCTTTAACAAACAAACATTAAATAATAATGTTTCCAACCCCGGCTGATAAAAAAAGCCCCGCTGAATGCGGGGCTTTAATCAGTTTATAAGCATTGCTGCTTATGCAGGATGAATTGCTTCAACCGGGCACACATCGGCACAGGAACCACAGTCGGTGCAAACATCCGGATCAATTTTATAGATATCTCCTTCAGAAATCGCGTCAACGGGACACTCATCAATGCAGGTGCCGCAAGCAGTGCAGTCATCTGAAATTACGTAAGCCATGGCTTTATTGTTTAGTTAATGATTTTGTATAAATCTTCTCGCTGCAAATATATAGCATATCCTGACAAAAATTAACCTCTTTACTTATTTTTTAAACTGTCTAAATAAGCATTGTTTTTTAAAGAGCGTTAGATTGCTAAATATCAGCGAAATAAATGCTTATGAATAAAATACCTCAATCGATTGCGAGCGTTGAGAAATATTTATGCAATTGCTTGTTTTTGGTAGTGGTTAAAAAAATTAACTTTGCCGCCTGAAGCAAATCAACCTCCTAATAATCATGGTAAAAACAAAAAGTAATGTCATTCAAAGGGAAGCGGTTGTCGTTAAGTTTGTTGGCGACTCCGGCGATGGAATGCAGATGACCGGAACATTATTTTCCGACACGGCAGCGCTGGCTGGCCTCGACCTGGCTACATTCCCCGATTATCCTGCTGAAATTCGTGCTCCACACAATACGGTGGCTGGTGTATCCGGTTTTCAGGTACATGTCGGGGCGAAGAAGATAGAAACCACCGGCGACCTGTGCGATGTGCTGGTGGCTATGAATCCGGCTTCATTAAAAGCAAACCTTAAATGGGCCAGGCCCGGTGCCACTATCATCGTTGACCTCGATACATTTGAAGAAAGTGCAGTTAAAAAAGCCGGTTATGCAAGCAATCCACTGGACGATGGAAGCCTTGAAAGTTTCAACCTCGTAAAAGCCCCCATTACCAGTCTAACACGTGGTGCGCTCAAACCAATGGGGCTTGATCAAAAAGTAGCGGACAAGAGCAAGAATATGTTTGCCCTGGGTATTATGTATCACCTGTTCAGTTGGAATTTTGATGCAACCTATGATTATTTCAACAAGAAATTTAAAAACAAACCACAGGTTATCGAAGCCAATAGAATTGTGCTGGAAGCCGGTTACAGCTTTGCCGACGCAGTTGAAGCCCTTCAATCTGTTTACCAGGTAAGCAAGGCAACCATGGAACCCGGCCGTTATCGCAATATTACCGGCAATGTGGCTACTGCATGGGGCTTTCTGGCTGCTTCGGAACGTTCCGGACGCCCGATCTTTCTGGGCTCATACCCTATTACCCCTGCTACTGAGATTCTGATTGAACTTGCGAAATACAAATCATTAGGCGCCAAGGTATTTCAGGCCGAAGATGAAATTGCGGGTATATGCTCCGCCATTGGCGCCAGCTATACCGGTTCATTGGCCCTTACTTCAACATCAGGGCCTGGGCTTTCACTTAAAAGTGAAGCCATTGGTCTGGCTGTAATGACCGAATTGCCTTTGGTTATTGTGAATGTTCAGCGTGGCGGCCCCAGCACAGGGTTGCCGACCAAAACCGAACAGAGTGACCTATACCAGGCATTGTTTGGCCGCAATGGTGAATGCCCGGCAGTGGTAATCGCTGCGTCTTCTTCATCCAATTGCTTTAATTATGCCTACATCGCTTCAAAAATTGCGATGGAGCACATGACCCCGGTTATCCTGCTGACCGATGGCTATCTCGGTAATGGTTCACAACTCTTCCGTATTCCGAAGGTTGCTGATATGCCGGACATCAACCCACCTATCGCAGAAGCGAATGATCCTGACTTTAAGCCTTACAAACGCAATCCGGAAACACTGGCACGTAAGTGGGCATTGCCCGGAACAGAAGGTCTGCGCCACCGAATTGGTGGACTGGAAAAAGAAGATGTTTACGGTAATGTGTCAACTGACCCGATCAACCATGAAAAGATGACGCACTTACGCAATGAAAAAGTGCAGCGGATTGCCAATTATATTCCTGAACAGGAAATTACCGGAGAAAAGGAAGGTGATGTTCTTGTAGTGAGTTGGGGCGGAACCTATGGCGCAGTGATAGAGGCCGTTGAACAGCTTCAGAAGGAAGGGAAAAAAGTAAGTCATGCTCACTTCCATTACATCATGCCTTTGCCCAAAAATACACCGGATGTTTTGAAAGGCTTCAAAAGAATACTGGTGTGTGAGCTGAATGCAGGCCAGTTTGTCAATTACCTGAAAATGACCCAGTATGGGCATGTTTACACTCAGTATAATAAAGTTCAGGGACTTCCGTTCACAGTTACAGAACTCGTTGTAGCTATCAACAAAACGCTGGAGGAGAAATAATTATGAACAATCAACCCAATTTAACCATAGAACGTTCTTCAGTAGAACTGACCAAAGAGGATTTTGTTAGCGACCAGATGGTGAAATGGTGCCCCGGATGCGGTGCTCATGCCATTCTATCTTCAGTAGCCAACGTATTTCCTAAGCTCGGATACCGCAAAGAGAACATCATGATGGTCTCCGGTATCGGCTGTTCATCGCGGTTCCCATACTACGTTAATACTTACGGTATTCATGGCATACACGGAAGGGCCGCAGCCATTTCATCGGGCGTTAAAATTGCCAATCCGCACCTGAGCGTATGGATGGCAACCGGTGACGGAGACTCCATGGCCATAGGTGGAAACCATTTTATCCACATTATCCGTCGGAACATTGACATCAATGTCGTTTTATTCAACAACCAGATTTACGGCCTCACCAAAGGTCAGTATTCACCGACAACCCCGATGGGAAGCATTACCAAAACCTCTCCCCAGGGAACTATTGAACATCCGTTTAATCCGGGTGAACTGGTGCTCGGGGCCCAGGGCACTTTCTTTGCCCGTGTGGTGGATACCAATCCCCGCCTGATGACGGAAGTGATGTTCGAAGCCGCCAAACACGATGGCACATCGATCATAGAGATTTTGCAGAACTGCATCATTTTTGCTGATAAGACGCACGACTCGGTTACCAACAAGGATGTTCGTGATGAGCGACAGATCGTGTTGCGCAATGGTGAACCTATGATTTTCGGGAAACAAAAGGACAAAGGCATCCGCCTGAACGGAACCCGCCTTGAAGTGGTCACCCTTGGAGAAAACGGAATAACCGAAGATGATCTTCTGGTACATGATATGTATCAGCAGGATCCGGGCGTTCATCTGATGCTTGCAAAAATGGCATATCCGCATTATCCGATTGCACTCGGGGTAATCCGTTCGGCTAATTATCCGACTTATGACGATATGGTTGAAGAGCAGATTACCTACGCCAAAGCCAACTCAAAAATCAGATGTGTTGACGATCTGCTCAACAGTGGTGACACCTGGGAAATAAAATAGACCCTGCTGCATCCCTGAAAAAAGCAAAACCGGCCTGCCTTCAATCATGAAAGCAGGCCGGTTTTCTTATGATGAACAATCTGTTACAATGAAGCCTTTGGCTTCTTTATGTCTGGCTATATTCGTATTAGTTGCTTTCCTTCAAAATTAATGTTGATGGAATATCAGACAGCCATAGACTTTTTGAATCCACTAATTTTTTCCAACTTTCTATGCTCACAATCATGAGATTTTGTCCGCCTAAGAACTCTTTGTCAATAATTGCTTCATTAAGCACATTGATATGGTTGGGGGCTATTTGTTCAATAGCTCTGATTTTTTCTTTTAATTCAGGATTGTTTTTGATTTGTCCCGATACGTTTAAAATAGTGATTTGTGATTCTGAATTAGTGATAAGTTTTTGGGCAAACTGAATTACAAAAATGTCATTCTTTGAAAATATGGGAATAAATACTGTTTCAACAGTCGAGAAATTCTTGTCAATAAGAACACCTACCGGCACTTTGCTTTTGTTTAAAATATTCCGGGTTCTTTCGTCAAAAGGAGAGTTTTCAAACAGTCTTTCTTTACCTGTCACTTGATTGAGTAATTTTTCAGGATTGATGAAACGGGTACTGAAGCCTAAAATTTTCCCGAGCAAGCTGCCTTCAAAAATGGATTGTCCTATGCCAATGAGTAATAAGTCATAATCCCCGGTGTTGGCAACATCTGTGATTTCTGAATCAATGTCATTAGACACTTTAAACAGGGTGGTAATTTTTTGATTTAAGTTTTCCGATTCTTCAATGAGAGGTGTAAAGCTTACTTTTTCGTATTCTGCTATATTATAGTGATGCAATTGATTTGTTGGTGAAAGGTGCATTGCTGTTACAGCTGCATTTCCATTGAGCTTTCTGATTAAGCTATGAGATAATCTTAAAAGTGATTTGCCACGTTGAGGATTTCCGAAAGATATCAACACCTTAAACTTATTGATTTGACTTATCTCCTGCGGAATTTCTACTAGTTTTGTCCTGAAAACCCAATTAATTAAATCCAAAGCAGGACCTGTCATAAATGTAGTTACCAATGCCATAATCACCATGATTGCGAAAATTTCAGGAGTTAAAACGCCAAGGTCGTATCCGATATTCAGAACTACCAACTCCATCAAACCCCGGGTATTCATCAATGCGCCGATGGTCAGACTATCTTTCCAGCTTTGCCCGACAAATTTGGCAGCTATGGCACTACCGATAAATTTACCGAACACTGCTACAAAAATTACTAATCCAGTAACTTTCCACAGGTATGGGTCATTGAGCAGCCCGATTTCTGTTCGCAAACCAGTGAAAACAAAGAATAAGGGAAGCAGTAATACCAATGCCACATCTTCCACTTTTTCGGTAAATATATTTCTGAAATTAATGTTATCAGGCATTATAACGCCTGCCATAAAAGCCCCGAATAGTGCGTGAATACCAATAACTTCTGTAGCATAAGCTGAAATAATCAGTGTCAAAAAGAAAATAGCTACAATGGGTTTGCTCAAACTTTCTTTGGTATGGTATAAGTTTCCGATTCTGGTTAAAAACGGGCGAACCACTTTAATCATCATCAATACATAAATAACAGCCAAAGCAATTATAAACAAGGCACTCACAAACGAACCTGCTTTTACAATAGCAATCACCGCAGCCAATAAACTCCATGCGGTTATGTCGTCAGCAGCAGCACAGGTGATTACAACCGTTCCTAATCTGGTTTTGTGCAACCCCCTTTCCTGAACAATTCTTGCCAAAACAGGGAAAGCGGTTATACTCATTGCAATTCCTAAAAAAAGTGCAAACGAAATGAATTGAACACCTGTTGGAGCAAATGACTGATAGATAAAATAAGCCAAGCCCATTCCCAACGCAAAAGGAATAATGATACTTGCATGGCTAATAACTACCGCATCGTGGGCTTTGTTTTTCAGGACATTTAAGTCCAATTCCATTCCGATAATGAACATAAATAATATCAGGCCTATTTGGCTCAAAAACTGCAAATTTCCCAATGAAGCCGAAGGGAACAGCGTTGTTGAAAATTCCGGGAAATACATCCCGATTAGTGAAGGACCTAAAACTATACCTGCAATTATTTCACCGATAACAGTTGGTTGACCAATCTTTTTACAAATCCACCCAAAAAATCTTGCCACTATAATTATGGTAACAATTTGTGCCAACAGGATTGCCAATGGGTGTTCTAAATTATGGACCAGCGAATCAACGAATTCTTGCCATTGTGTACTTCCTGATTCCGGAATGATGATATTTCTGCCTCGTTCTATTTTAGCACCAAGAAGCACAATCCAATACATCAATGCCGTGAAACCGCCAATCACACCAATATAAAAAAAGCCGTTTCTAAACTTTTTCATTTTCGTTTATTTTGATAATTAAAATTGTTTCAAACCGTTTTTAGATTTTTATAGCCCGTTCTGTATTGATTCATAATTGTTTTGAATAACTCACCGCTTGATGGTGGTGTCAGTACAATTGCATCTGCTCCTGCATGAATTGATGATTCGATACTCCCGATTGTTTGACCACCTGTGGCAATTATTGGATAGCAAGGGGCAGCATAATTAATGTGTTCAATTATTGATGCTGTATTTGAGCCGCCTGTTACGTGAAAAATATCCACTCCGGCATTCACTCTGTCACGGAAAAAAAATTCCTTGATGGATACACTTGAAATGATCGGAATACTTACTTTGCGTTTTATTTCTTCAATGTGTTTATTCCTGAAGGGTTGATTGACAATGATTGCGGCAGCCCCCATTCCTTCGGCTGCGATTGCCATTTCCATGGAAACCTTTCCTTGCGTCATGCCACCACCCACGCCACATATTACGGGTTTCCCGGAAAACTCAATTAAGGCTTTCATTATTTTAGGGGAAGGAGTAAATGGATAAACTGCTAAAACGGCATCGGCGTCATTGTTTTCGATCAGAGCCATATCTGTAGAAAATATCAAAGATCTGATAGTAGAACTACCAAGTGATATTCCATTACATTTTTCCAAAATCAGTGCGGGTGTAGTAATCTTTTTCGATTTTAATTTCGATTTGGAAAAGATGTTCCGGAAGAAGTTTTTTTCCTCCCTTTTTGATTCCCAAACAGACCCAATATTGCTATTTGCACCCATTATAATGTGATTTGCATCACAAATATGCAGAATTTTCAAGCGTTAAAACTCAGGTGTGAATTGAAAAGCCAATGAAATGTAGCAAGACAGGAAAAATATGTAACAAATCAGATTTTAACCCAACTTGCGTTCAACCAGCGCGAATTTCTTGCTGTTCAACAACTTGGCAGTCCTCGAGTTCAGATTTGTGTACTACAGATTTTTTCTTTATGAAGGGAGCATACCTAAAATTGAGTGCATCGTAAATCTGCCTGACCTTTATCGTCGGATCTGTACACCGACGGATTTTTATTACCTGTTCACTGTCGTTTTGTGCTAACGTGGTCACAGCCTTCTGTGTGTTCATGATTCTTGCCAATTCCTTCCATTGACTGTTGATCTTTTTTTGTTTAAGCTGGAACCTTATAGTGTTTACTACCCAATATGCAAGAACGCCCAGGTGAAGGTGAGCCATTGTACTATCATCATTCTTGTGGTAGATAGGTCGTAAATCAAGCTCGGTTTTCAAGGTACGGAACGTAGCCTCTATTTCGCGGATTATGTTGTAACATTGCCATACAGTTTGCTCATCTTCTCCATTGAGCGATGTCCTTAAGAAATAGATACCACTTCGGGCATCAATATCTTCGCCTTGCTTTATTTCCCATTTCAGGGATGTGGCTATTTTCCCGGCATCAGGCTTCTTTTTTGTGGATTTTCCATTAGCCTCATCAACCAGAATGTCATAATATTTGTGAATAGATGGGTATTTCTGTTTCAATCTTCCAATGCGCTCATGCACTTTATTTAACTGTTTTACCCCTCCTTTTTTTGTCAGGCTATCGGATATTTTTTGCAGGCCTAGTTCATAGCGAACACGGAAAAGCTCATTCATAGACCGTTCCTTCAACGCTTTTGATTGGCTTTCTACTTTCAGGTAATAATCAGTATTCCGGTCAGTTTGAACACGGCATAATGCAATCTTCCGCTTTTTGTTATCTGTCACCTCAACACTTACCTGTCCTGCTTCTACATTGTAATTTTTCATCTCTGAACGGGTTACACACAGGTAGTCATAACCTTTTTCCCGGATTTTGGCCAGATTGGCCTCTGTAGCAATGCCTGCATCTATTACAACAAGGGCCCTGGCTGCAGAATCCGAGGTCTTTATTCTCAGATCGTAGAGCATATGCTCAAGCGTTGCCGGATCTGACATATTCCCCTGATGCACATTGAAGTACTTGATAAAGCCTTCGGGATTGACTACCAATGCAAGGACAACCAACTTTGCATCTGTGCGCTTTTCTTTGCTCCGGCCATGTTTTGCCAGTTTACTTGCTCTTTTTTCCCCTTCAAAATAGGTGTTGCTCAGATCAAAGATCATAATCCGATCGTGGATATCAAACAGTTCGTTTGTCCTTCGGGATAAGTGATGACCTATTGCTTCTTTTTCGGAGTATAACCTGTGAGATATCCCGTACAGCCGGTCTTTGTTGATGGATTCTACATTATAGCCGGTAACTTCGCAAACAGCAGGGTTTTCCTTTATCCACCGGGTTGTCTCCAGCTCAGAGGCCGGATACACAGCCCGGCTTATTATATGGGTCAGGGCCAATTGAACCTCAGACTCCGACCAACCTCTATACTTCAATAAGCCAGCAAGTTGCAATTGGCCGAGTGCCTGATAAGCCATCCATTCCGAACCAATTTCACGCACATCCTTATTCCTTATGCTATTGATGTCTATACGCTGTATATCCTTTCCCGATTTATTGATGTGTTGGGGTTTTTCAAGAACATCAATCTTTTTCTCATCCACCATACGCATGTATAGTTCATCTACATAGCGCACTATAATGGGATCATCACTCTCTGGCAAATCAAACAGAGGTTTCGAGCTGTTATCTGCCTTTACTGTTAGTATTTTTTGGATTTGGTTTAACTGATCGGCGGTTACGCCATCAAGAAAGCCAACATTAAGGATAGTCCGGTGGCAAACCCTATCGTTGCTATTTCGATAGCTTTCAACCAGACGGTAATATCCAGAGATAAATCCGATTGCTGGGTTGGGGCGCATGGAGACCTTGAAATACATGCTTGCAAAGTAAGTCATTGGAGATCAACTTGTCAATACCCCCTGTGTACTACAAATCAGATCCCCCAAAACGCCACACTTGAAAATCAGCTATTTGCAATATTCGCTGACATTAAATACTACCCAAATCCCAGGTTTTGCTATGATTTTTTACGAAAAAAAATCCCCCGCCACTTTTTTTGCGCAACTTGGGTTAACTTTTTGCAAAAATTCATTTCTGTAATTGTCGCTTAACGAGAGTTTGATATTTTTGCCCTGGTCAGAAACTATATTTGATGTGATTTCATCAAATGAAAAGACCTTAACTGCCTTGATTGATAGGATTTCTTTTTTGTTTACTCTGCAAAAATCAGTTGATGGGAGTAATTCGGTAAGCTTTTCGAATGTGATATTTTTCAAAACAAATTCTTCACCGTCAAATAGTCGGGCAACCTTGTCCCGGCTATCATTTTCAGATGTTTTAATAAAGGCGATTTTATCAAAGAAAAGTACGGCTTTACCTCTGTCTGTATTTAACTGGATGAATGTTTTATGGTTTTCGACTCCTGAATTACCGATATGCTTTATAACTTTCTCAATGGCTTGTTTTAATCGTTCTATCTTAATTGGCTTTCTGATGTAATCCAACGCGTTAATGTCAAATGCTTCTGCAGCATATTCTTTATAAGCGGTTGCAAAAATGACAGGTTTCCCATTTAATAAATTGGCGATTTGTAAACCATTCATTTCAGGCATTTCAATGTCCAAAATGCAAAAGTCGAAAACCAGATTCGGGACTTCATTCATAAAATTTGTTGGATTGTCAAATGCTTTTACAACTTCCAGATCCGGGAGTTGTTCACAGAGCATTTTCAGGTAAGTAAGTCCTGGTAACTCGTCATCGAGCAGCAAGCATTTTAGCTTTGTGTTCAAGTAAATTAATTTTTAAATGTGCTATGTAAATATCTCCTTCCGTAAAACGGTCGAGTTTGAAATTGTCGGAATAAATGATTTTCAAACGCTGTACCAAAGTCTCTACACCAAAGCCCCCTTTTTCTTTTATCATTGGTTTTTTAGTTGACATTTTGTTGGCTACAGTTAATGAAAATGCACTTTCTTTAAATTCAAATGTTACTGATATAAATGCATCAGAACTTTGTAAATCAGCATGTTTAAAAGCATTTTCAATTAAGTCTATTGAGATTAGCGGCGCTAATAAACGCTGCTCAAGCAACGGTTCCGATTCGTTAATTTTTGTTTTTACTTTCAGGTCAAACAAGGGACTGACCTTTATTTTGTTTATTTCGATCAGATTCAAAGCAAAATCAATTTCTTCCTTCGGTGTTACAAATTCGTTTCGGCTTTCATACAATATGTAGTCCAATACATTCGCCAATTTGTCTAAGGCAAAATATGTCTGATAAGCGTGAGATTGTATTGAGTTTAGTATGTTTTTGAAAAGATGCGGATTAAGTCTCGATTCGAGTGTTTGCAATTCAAGTTTATTGATTTTACTTTCTAATTGCCGGAACTTGTCGTCAGATTGCTTTCTTTTTTTCTCTGATTTGTTGAGTCTGATAAGCAGGTAAATTATGATCAAAAGAAAAATAATCCCAATCCCTGTTATTGAGAATAAAACTTCATTTGATATTTCTGATATGCTCGTCATTCATTTACAAAGATAATAAATCTGGTCAGCTTTTAGTCCGTGTGAATAGAGCAACAATAGCAGTCGTAATAATCCCCATAATCGGGGCACCGATCAGACCCTGGGCGATGTAACTCCCGAGTGAAAAATACTTTTCTGCTTCTTCGCGCGATTTCAGACCCTGGCTGACTGTGTATTCAATGACGTTTTTGAAATAGTCAGGGGTTATTAAAAGAGATGTAATAACTTGTGTTAACGGACTCAGTAATGTTACGATGGCGGTGATAATCAGCCCGCTGATAAAGCCCTGTTTATAGCTCATAACCCCGGCATAGTCTCTTTTGCGCTTGTCGAGTAAAGCCAGCACATAAATGGCGATTGCCGGAATAGCAATTAAATTGGTGACGACAGGGTGTTTTTCGATGTTGACATCGTGAAACCCTGCCAGCTTTTCAAATACCATCCACGAAAGTGTCATAGCAACAAAGATCAAAGCCCATTTTATTTCGGTTGTAATATTCTTCATAGGTTAATCTTTATTATTTTGGTTATCCGGCTTTATCATACGCTGCCTTAATCCAGTTCAGAACTTCCGGAGTAATCCCTGATTCGCCGGCAATGTTGATTTTGTGCGAACACATTGAGTTGGCAGAAGTAACGACCTCAAGTACCCCTGAAGCTTCCTGACCTTTAACATTCAATCCAATTTCAAATCTTGTTTTTGTAGCGGGTTGCAGAATCGCAAACTGTTTTTTTCGTTTGAGGCTTACGTAAGCATTTTTCGGAGCTACCTCAACATCATCGCCAAACGTAGAAATGTGCTGCATCAGCTTATCATACAGCGGTTTAAAATGCTCCTTACCTTTATATTGATTTACGATCAGCAAATTAAGATCGGTTGCTGAACCTGCATCCGACTTTCTAACCTTGTGCGCAACAAGGTTGGCGAAGCCGTGAGTGAACCCATGCTCTTCTTTCAGATAATTGATGATTTCACCATGTTTGGCAAAATTCTTTGTGTTGACAACATCAACCCATTGTTCCATGGTCTTGCCTGTGTTCTTATACAGGTTGTCAATCATGGTTTTTTCTGCCGGGTCCATAAGATTGTGCAGTGTTAGAGGATGAATTTCGGCTAAATATTAAGAAACTGTTTTGATTTTATACAGGACTCCATTAGTAGGCCCGTCCTTTAGGGCGGGCATAATAAATGGATTAAGGAAAGAAGCAAAATCCTTTTTAAATATCTGATTTTAAACCTGCCATAAAGGACGGGCCTATTAAAATCAGACAAATATTAACACAGTTTCTAAACAATCACCCCTATTTTAACCGCGTTTATAATGAATTGTTCGATCTTATGCAGACTTATAAATATTGAGACTCTTGAATTCCGCTGTCGCTGTTTTTAATTACCGGCTGACTTTTTCATTTCATCGCTATCCCATGCATGGTCGTTCAGGTCGGGTCGCTGCCTGAAATCATTGTTCAACAACTCTTCCTGCATTTCTATCTGCTTTCGCGTTGCAGAAATATAGAGGTTCTGGTCGTGCGTAAGTTTATACAATTCAAGCATGGCAGCTTCATCGTAGCGGATAAACTGCTGTGCTGCCCTGTGCAGCGAATACGACCTGAAACCCATCTTCTTCAGCACATCCACACCCATTCTGACCGAAGTGTCAAGATGCTCCCGGTAAGGGTTTTTAATATTCAGGTTCATAAGTTCATAGGCATCAAAACGGTTTTTGGCCCTGACCATAAGTTCCAGGTCAGGAAAATGCTTTTGAACTGTTTCAACTAATTTTAGGTTGGTTTCGGGTGAATCGACGGCTGATACCAGGATATGGGCTTCTGCCGCGCCTGCCGATTCGAGCAGATCGTGACGGGTTGCATCCCCGTAAAAAACCTTGAAACCCAGTTTTCGCAGCAACTCAACCCGGTCGGAATCGTGGTCAAGAATGGTGGCATTAACCCCGTTGGCCCTGAGAAACCGCCCAAGTGTGCTGCCGAAATGCGAAAATCCTGCAATGATAACGCGGTTTTTTTCATCAATGGCATCGGCTGGCTTGTCATCAGCTTCCTTTACCCCGAAGCGTGGTAAAATAAATTTTTCGTTAACAAGCATGATCACAGGCGTCATGGCCATGCTGATGGCTGTTACGGCCATAAAGAGCCCGGTCTGATTGGCATCCAGAATCCTTAATTGCCCGATAAAGGCAAGTGTTACAAAAGCAAACTCACCCACCTGGGCAAGGCCCAGCGACATAATCAGGTTCTGATCAGACGACATTTTCAGATATCGACCAATAATAAACAATATCAATGCTTTGATAAAAATGATCCCTAAAGTAAGGCCGATGATGGTAAGCGGGTTTCCTGCAATCAGGCTGAAGTTGATGGACGCACCGACGGCCATAAAAAACAGGCCAA
>Ga0351970_1035_pt1 | contig 30208 bp, 36 predicted proteins | sample BONcelFGM3001C10_FD_206752 | JGI IMG/M metagenome (GOLD analysis project Ga0351970, IMG submission 206752) | Enriched cells from coal bed in the Powder River Basin, Montana, United States - BONCAT cells FGM rep2 HSBNCT.FGM.300.1.C10 ...
TATGGACTACGCTTGTGCTTGTCATCGCCGTTTTTCTTGTAGTCACTGCCCAAACCTTCGTCACAGTTCCAGCTGCTGCCTCAGCTTCTAGTTTGTTTATAGCGCTGGCCATAGTATTTGGCGTGTTCCTCTACAGATTAAAGCTTCCCTTGGGAATCCTATCGGCAATAGGCATAGTATTTTTGGCAATATGCATATACGCGGGAAATTCTTTTCCCTTAAATATGTCTCTTGACGTCTGGATAGCCGTTCTTCTTGTCTATATCTTCATAGCTTCTGTGACTCCTGTTTGGATACTGCTGCAACCGCGCGACTATCTAAATTCATTTCTCCTCTATGCACTGCTGATCTTCGCCATCGCAGGCATCTTCATCGCACGTCCTGCAATTGAGTTACCTTTATTTACAGGCTGGAGCCAGCCCGATCTTGGCCCAATCTTCCCCATACTTTTTGTAACCGTAGCCTGCGGTGCGATATCGGGATTTCATTCGTTAGTGGCAAGCGGCACCACTTCAAAACAGCTAAACAACGAAGGCGATGCAAAACATGTGGGCTATGGCGCAATGCTCGTTGAATCGCTTCTTGCGATAGTGGCACTTGTAAGCGTAATGCACCTGACAAGGGGCGATTATTTAGAATTGCTCACAAAAGAAGGACCGGTAGCTCTCTTTTCGCGGGGTGTAGGCGGATTCATAGCGGCGTTCGGGATAGACCCCAAAAACGCGACCCAATTCGCAGCACTTGCCGTATCGGCCTTCGTGCTTACAAGCCTCGACACGGCGACGAGGCTCGGGCGTTTTACCTTTCAGGAATTCTTCGCGCCCAGAGGAGGCAAAAAACCTTCGATACTCTTCACCAACCGTTTTATAGCAACGGCAATAACTGTGGTAGCCGGGGCATCTCTTGCATATTCTGGTCAGTGGAAGGCCATCTGGCCGATATTCGGGTCAGCAAATCAGCTTTTGGCTGCATTAGCCCTGCTGGCGGTAACTTTATGGCTTAGAAAAAGGGGACGGCCCTTTGGCGCTACTGCCATTCCCATGTTCATAATGTTTACAATAACCATTTCAGCGCTGATACTTCTTGTATGGCAAAACGCACGCGGGGGAAACTATGCCCTTGCGTCGATGGCCGCAGGGCTTTTCATACTGGCCATTGTATTGATCGTGGATTCAGTGCGTTCGCTTTTAAAAACCAAGGTCTGCCTACCCCAACCTATCGAAAAATGAAGCCGCCAATACGATGAACAATCTTTTTGCCGGATTATGTTTGAATATTGACGTATTCGCGCCACGAACGGCAGGCGAGATCTTCCAGGCTCTTTTTGCTTATCGCCTCAACGAACCTTTTGGCGAGCTGTATGTTAGTGATAATTGGCACACCGTAATCAGCAGCGGTACGGCGAATGATGTAGCCGTTTGTCAGTTCTTCGCGTTGATAGTTTTTGGGAACATTTATCACAAGGTCCACTTCACGTTCGCGAATGCGAAAATCCGCGGCAACCTCGCCGCCTTCCGAAGGCCAGCCTGCCTTAATCGAAGCTATGCCATGCTCCCTGAGAAAAACTGCAGTGCCTGTGGTAGCATAGATCTTCACCCCCATATCGTTTAAAGTTTTTGCTGCCGGCAGAAAGTAGGCCTTATCCCTTGCAGGACCTGCGGAGAGCAGAACGCTTTTCACCGGAAGCTTAAAACCCACAGCTATCATTGATTTCAAAAAGGCCTCTTCGAAATCGTCGCCTATGCAACCGACTTCTCCTGTGGAGGCCATCTCAACGGATAGAGTTGGATCTGCGCCGGTAAGCCGCGTGAATGAAAACTGCGGCGCCTTTACACCCACATACTCGAGATTGAAGGGTTTGAGTTTTGGCTCTGGAACCGGCCAACCCAACATGACCTTTGCCGCCAGGTCTATCAGATTCTCTCCGCAGACCTTCGATACGAATGGAAAACTTCTTGAAGCCCGGAGGTTACATTCGATGACGCTCACTTCGTTATCCTTCGCCAAAAACTGTATGTTAAAAGGTCCGTTGATGTTCAGAGCTGAGACTATTTTGGCCGCTATGTTTTTGACCTGTCTTATCGTCTCCAGATAGGTCCGCTGTGGCGGGACAACGAGCGTAGCGTCGCCTGAATGAACTCCTGCGTTTTCGACGTGTTCTGAGATTACGTAGGCGAAAAGCTTTCCGCCGCTTGCCACACCGTCGCATTCGATCTCCTTTGCGTTCATTATGAATTCACTGATAACTACAGGATGCTCTTTGGAAATATCGGTCGCTTTGCCCAGAAATTTCACAAGGTCGTCGTCGTTCATCGCAACCGCCATGGCCGCTCCGGAAAGCACATAGGACGGCCTGACAAGAACCGGATAGCCCACCGACGATGCGAAACCGAGGGCCTCATCCATAATGGAAAGCTCCCGCCAGCGCGGTTGTTTAACACCAAGCTCATCTAAAAGTTTTGAAAATTTGTGCCTGTCTTCGGCACGATCTACGTCCACAGCCTGCGTACCCAGTATGTTCACGCCAGCTTCGCAAAGCCCAACCGCCAGATTGTTGGCCACCTGCCCGCCTACGGCCAGAATAATTCCGGCCGGCTTTTCGCGTTCATATATTTCAAGGATGCTCTCGAAAGTGATCTCTTCGAAATAGAGCCTGTCGCATTCATCAAAATCGGTTGAGACCGTTTCGGGATTGCAGTTTACCATTATGGTGCGAAAACCTATTTTTCTTAGAGCGGCAACCATATTTACACAGCACCAATCGAATTCAACCGAACTTCCTATACGATAAGCTCCGGAACCTAGCACCATCACAGTGTTTCTGCCATCCGCCGAAACGTCGTCTTCGGTGCCGGCATAGGTCATGTAAAGATAGTTCGTTTTCGCGGGATATTCCGCGGCAAGGGTATCTATCCGCTTCACACAAGGATTTATACCCATCGATTTCCTAAGTCCCCTGACTTTTTCGAACGTGGATTTACAGACACGAGCGATCTGGGCGTCGGAAAATCCAAAACGCTTTGCTTTCCTTAAAAGACTTTCATCCACTTCCGAAATTTTTCGTCCTTCCAAATCCTTCTCTATTGTGACGATGTTTGCCATCTTGGCTAGAAACCATTTATCTATGCTCGTCAGATCGTAGAGGGCATCGATCGACAACCCTTTTTTAAGCCCCTGATACAAGGCAAACGCCCTGATATCGGAAGGAATGCCGATCTCATCTTGAAGATTTCCAAAATCTACATGCCGCGGATCGGTCAGCCCATCGACGCCTATCTCCAGCATCCGCACGCCCTTTTGCAGCGCCTCCTCGAAGGTCCTGCCTATGGCCATGATTTCACCGACAGACTTCATCCCGGTTCCTATGGTGCGGGAAACTCTTCGAAATTTTTTGAGATCCCATCTGGGAATTTTCACGATTACGTAATCAAGCGCCGGCTCGAAGCATGCCTTCGTCACCTTGGTCACCGAGTTATCGATTTCGAGAAGAGTTTTTCCAAGGGCTATTTTTGCGGATACGAGGGCTAGGGGATATCCCGTCGCCTTGGATGCAAGCGCTGAACTTCTGGAAAGACGCGCGTTGATTTCTATAACCCTGTATTCGCCTGTAAACGGATTTAGCGCATACTGTATATTACACTCGCCAACTATGCCAAGATGCCTCACCGTGCGAATGGCCAATTCGCGCAGACGATGATACTCCTCGTTGGTGAGCGTCTGCGATGGAGCCACAACTATGCTCTCACCTGTATGTATGCCGAGAGGATCGAAATTCTCCATATTGCATACGGTTATGCAATTGTCGGCCGAGTCGCGGACCACCTCGTATTCAATCTCTTTCCAGCCCGCCAGAAATTCCTCTACTAAAACCTGATCTGCGTGGGAGAGCGCGGCGGAAACTCTTTCTACAAGCTGGGCCTCATCTGCGCATGGACCGGAACCGAGACCGCCTAGCGCATAAGCTATGCGCACCATAATCGGATAACCGATCTCTCTCCCAGCCTTTTTGGCCTCATCTAGGGATGCCACTGCAATGCTTCTGGGAACCTTGACCTCGATCTCGGAAAGCTTTTTTGCAAAAAGCTCTCTATCTTCCGTGCATTCTATCGCCGAAACAGGCGTCCCCAGAACCCGCACGCCGTATTTTTCAAGAACACCCGATCTCTCCAACGTAACACCGCAATTAAGCGCCGTCTGACCGCCGAAAGAAAGCATTATACCATCGGGCCTTTCTTTTGCTATAACCCTCTCGACAAAATGTGGCGTCACGGGAAGAAAGTAAACCTCGTTGGCAAGACCTTCTTGGGTCTGGATGGTTGCGATATTGGGGTTTACAAGAATAGTTTCTATACCCTCTTCCTTGAGGGCCTTTATCGCCTGACTTCCGGAATAATCAAATTCACCTGCCTCGCCTATCTTCAGGGCACCGGAGCCTAGGATCAGAACTTTTTTTATCTTATTTTCCAATTAAACTCCGGGGATTCGCAAACCGTTCTATCTGAGCATCGAAATAAATTCATCGAATAAAAAACCCGTATCCACAGGGCCGGGCATCGCCTCGGGATGGAATTGAACGCTCATTATGGGTTTTTTAGAATGCCTTATACCCTCGTTAGTTCCATCGTTGGCATTTGTAAACCACACCTCCCATTCATCGGGAAGGGTGAATTCATCTACGGCGTAACCATGATTTTGCGAAGTGATAAAACACCGCATGGTGCCTTTTAATTGACACGGCTGATTCTGGCTGCGATGCCCGAATTTGAGTTTGTAGGTCTTGGCCCCCGCTGCAAGTGCCAGAATCTGATTTCCAAGGCATATACCAAATGTAGGCAACCCCTTTTTCAGAACTCTTTTTGCCGTGTTTATAGTGGCCTCGCAGGTCAGAGGATCTCCCGGACCATTTGAAAAAAGCACGCCGTCAACATCAAGCGAGGTAATATCGAAATTCCACGGCACCCTCATCACGCTTACGCCACGAGCAAGAAGGCTTCTTATGATCGTATTTTTGCAACCGCAATCGACAAGTCCCACGCGCAGCTTGCTTCCCAAGACAGGATATTCAACTGGCTTTGCAACCGAAACCTCCGATACTGGATGCACCGGACCATGCGAAAATTGTGCATCGGACTCAAGCTGGGTTAGGCAGCCTGCCATCGTGCCTTTTTCGCGCAGAATTTTCACAAGGCTTCTAGTATCGATGCCGTAGATACCGGCAACTCCCTCGCTTTCAAGAAGATCAGACAGACCGCGACTGGCACTCCAGTGATGATGATATTGCGAATATTCAGAAACCACGAGACCTTTAAGATGCACCCTAGAGGACTCGTAGTTGCTTGTAAGTTCCTTTTCAAACCCGTCAGGAACACCGTAATTTCCTATAAGGGGATAGGTTAGCGCCAGTATTTGCCCTCTATAGGATGGATCGGTGAAAGATTCGGGATAACCGACCATGCCCGTATTAAATACCACCTCGCCTGATACGGGAGCTGAAAGCGCAGCCCCAAAAGGAAAACCGCCAAACGCGCTGCCATCCTCTAGTATGAGAGAAATGGATTGACGCTTTGACGGCACAAAAACCCGGGTCATCTTGAGGAAATTTAACTAGAGAACTTAACAGGTGGAGTCAATGGTATAATCGTTTTCAAGCGAAAAAAAATCAAGGCTAAGGTCGAGGTCGAGGTCGAGGTCTTTATAATAGACCTAGACCTTAACCTTAGCCTTAACCTCGACCTTAACAACTCAAGAAACCTACAGTTTGAACGCGAGATAGACGCTGCCCCGCCCGCGTTTTATATAGAGCCTGACAAAGTCGCCCGGCTTGAGAGCGACAACCGCTTTTTCATAGTCGGCTATGGTCTGGATCTTGATATTGTTGAGTTCCAAGATCACATCGTCTGTCCTTACATCAGCCATGGCTACGGCGGTATCGGGTTCCACGCGCACCACGACCACACCTTTAAACGAAGCAGGAACATCGAGTTTTTCGGCGTCATCTGGCGATATACTCCTTACCACAAGCCCCAGATTATCGGCCTTGCCACCGCCGATGTTTGGTTGTTTGAAGGCCTGCTTGCCCTGTTCGAGTTCTCCCACCTTAATCGTGAGATCTTTTTTCTCGCCTTCGCGCAAAATCGTAACTTTGGCATCGGTGCCCGGTTTTACCTGACCTACCTGCAAAGAAAGATCTAGAGGCTCATCGATCTTTTCGCCGTTGAAAGCTATTATGATATCGCCTCTCTTCAAACCCGATTTGGCAGCAGGAGAATCGCTATAAACCTCGGTCACCAAGGCGCCCTCGGTCTTTTCCATATTGAAAGATTTGGCAAGCTCGGGAGTTATATCCTGAATTGAAACGCCAAGCCATCCTCTCGAGATGCTGCCTTTTTCCACAAGCTCTGGAATCATGGCTTTGGCCATGTCTATGGGTATTGCAAAACCTATCCCCTGACCTCCGGCATGGATCATGGTATTTATGCCGATCACCTCACCGTCTAGATTGAACAAAGGCCCGCCGCTATTGCCGGGATTGATCGAAGCATCGGTCTGAATAAATTTCGCATAAGGTGCGTTCCCACCTATCATCCTGCCTTTTGCGCTCACCACACCCACGGTCACTGTATGTTCAAGACCAAACGGATTGCCTATGGCCATAACCCAATCACCGGGTCTTATAGCCTTTGAATCGCCAAGCCTTACCACCGGCAGCTTGGAGCCGGCATCCATCTTGATAACTGCGATATCGCTTCGTTCATCGACACCAAGCACGTTCGCTTTGAACTTGCGGCCGTCGGAAAGCTCGATCTCTATCTCGTCGGCGCCGCTCACCACATGATTATTTGTAAGCACCGTTCCGTTTTCGTCTATTATAAAACCCGAACCAAGACTTCTCGCCAGCTCACCGGGCGGCCTGCCATCGAAAAATTTTTCAAAGAAATCATCGAAAGGATCCTGCGGACCGAAACGGGGGAAAGGCATCATCCTCCTGCCTCCAGCTACCTTTTTAGCCGTCCTTATGCTGACCACAGCCGGGCTTACGCGTTGCGCAAGATCAGCAAAACTTTTAGGCTGCGGCTGAAACCACGCAGCGGGCTTTAGATCGGAATCGGAAACATCCGGAGCGACGGACATACTCACTCCAAATCCCTCGCGCACGCCACCTGTCCAAACTATAACCGTCGCCACGATGGCCGCGGTTGCAAGAGAGATGAGAAAGACAGCCCCTATCGAAAAACGCCTGTTCATGATATTTCCCCCTGGTACCGGTCAGATCCGTTAGAATCCCCGAAAGCTACCTGCTTTTCTCCAGATAAATCATCCTTAGATCATAGAGAAGGTGGCTAAGCAGTTTCTTCTCGTCGTCGTTTAGGTTTCCGGTTGTCTTCTTTTCCAAAATTCCAAGTATGTCTATGGTCTGTTTTGCCAAAGGCATATCTTTTTCCTGTTTGCCGCTTGCCGGATTGGCCACGATACCCAGATGCACCTGAGCGGAGGTCGCAAGCGAGAGGATAAAGGTCGAAAAATCCATTTCGAACAAGTTCGCAAATGCCTCCTTATTCGGCATATCTTCGGATGGCTTTTTAGCCGGTTTTTCCGGGGCATCGGATTTTGACGTGCCGTCCTCCGAAAAACGCCGTCTATCATTTACCTTTACTTCCGCCCGGGAACCGTCTTCTTCGTGTCCCATAAATCCTCCCTTAAATCCCATTACGGATAATATCAAAAAATCGTAAAAGTCTTACTTATCCATTCATCTCGTGTCAAGATCTCGAAAATGCCAGCGGAGCTATCGATCGTTTTATTTTTCATTTGCGATTTCCTCTGCCTTTACCTAGTATCGCGCGCCATGAAGCTTAAAAACTCCATTATTTTGGGCATAATACTTCTTCTTACCTCCTGCGCAAAGAACCTGCCGGTTATAGGCTCCGGAGATCCCGAAAAAGAATTCGCTTCCTGCATGCGACTGGCATCCAAGGGAGATCTTGAAGATTCCGTGCAATGTCTAGAGATGTTCAAAGCCAGATACCCCCAAACAAAACTTGGCCAAGAGGCCGAGCTGAGGATAGGCGATGCCTACTACAAGAAAAAAGACTATCTCATGGCCGCGGAATCCTATTCCGCATATTTGAAGCTTCATCCAAGAAGCAGCCGGGCCGATTATGCGTATTACAGAATAGGCATGTCATATCTCAAAGAAGGCCCCAAGGCCATAGACCGCGATCAGGAATACCTCGAAACTGCCATAGATAACTTCAGAACCGTCGTCAGATTTTTTCCTCAAAGTGAATATTCGCCTCCGGCCAAGGTAAGCCTCCATAACGCAAGAAACCGCGTCGCTCGCAGAATTTTCTACATAGGCAAGTTCTATTACAACACCGGCGAGTACCTAGCCTGCATACCCAGGTTCAAAGCTTTAGCTGAGCAGTATCCCGATTCAGGGCTCGCCGATTTGTCGCTTTATAAGGTGGTGATGGCGAACCTTAAGCTAGGCCGCATAGACGATGCCAAGGCCGCCTATTCAACGCTTGCCATGTCATATTCCGACAGCAATTATACGAAAAAGGCCGAATCAAAAGTATTGAGCGCCGTCCGAAAGAAAAAATAATCTCCTTTGGAGGTCGCGCTATGAAAAGCGTAAAAGAACTCATCACGATCGGCAAGCAATGCTTCGAGAATAGGGAATATTCTAAGGCCGAAGAATATCTGCAAAGCGTCATAAAAACCGGAGTGAGATATGCCGACGTCTATAACATGCTAGGCGTTATCGCCCATTTTCAGGGTAAATTTGCAAGTGCCGTCAAATATTTCAACAAGGCGCTTGAAATCAACCCTCGCTACACCGAAGCCACATTAAATCTCGCGGTTCTTTATAACGATCTCGGCCAGTATGCGGACGCCAAGGCTCTCTACGGAACCCTCAAACATCGTTCGGACAAAACCTCATGCGAAATCGAGCCCGTACTTCGCGGCAAACTTTCCAACCTGCACGCGGACATAGGCGATATCTACAGATCCATAGGCCTTCACGGCAATGCAATCACCGAATATGAAAAGGCCCTCGAGCTCAATCCCACCTACTTGGACATCCGCACAAAACTCGCCCAGGCACTTCGCGAAAATGGAAAACCTGAAGATTCCCTTCAGGAGCTCAAAAAGGTTCTTAGACAAGATGAATCGTACACGTCCGCTCTCATAGAACAGGGCATAACCCTTTATGCGATAAACAGACCAGAAAAAGCCCAAAAATCGTGGGAAGCCGCGCTTCTCTCCGACAAACAAAATAAACACGCCCAAATGTATCTAAGGCTTTGCGAAGCCAGTAGAAATAACGACAAGGTTAAACCCCTAATCGAAAACAAGGTTAAAAATATAAAGACAAAGGTCCGGTCAAAAGACAAAAAAATATGAACGAATTTAGAATCGAAAAGGACGCGATGGGTGAAGTTGAAATACCGGGGAGCGCCCTGTGGGGGGCATCCACGCAGAGAGCCATAGACAACTTTCCTATAAGCGGTCGCACGTTACCAATTGCCTACATCCAGAAGCTGGCACTCATCAAAAAAATAGCCGCCGAGACAAACGCCCGGCTTGGAATCCTGGATAAAAAAATAGCCTGCGCCATATTTTCTTCGGCATCCGAGATAATAAAAGGAAATCACAACGACCAGTTTCCGATAGACGTCTTTCAAACGGGCTCGGGCACCTCTACCAACATGAACCTAAACGAGGTCATAGCCAACCTTGCAAATTTACAACTTGGCGGAAAAACGGGTCTATGGAAACCGGTGCATCCAAACGATCACGTCAACATGTGCCAATCGTCAAACGATGTAATGCCTTCCGCACTTCACGTCGCTGCGGCAGTCGCCATAAAAGAAATTCTGCTTCCAGCCATGAAGTCCTTGCACAAATCTCTTTTAAATAAATCGAAAAAATTTAGAGATATAAAAAAGATCGGCCGCACTCATTTGATGGACGCAGTGCCCATGACCCTTGGACAGGAATTTTCAGGATGGGCAAGACAGATAGAGCGCTGTATATCTATTATCAAAAGCGCCTCCAATGAACTTTGCGAAATTGCATTGGGCGGAACGGCATTGGGAACGGGGCTGGGAGCTCATCCGAAATTTTCAAAACGGGTTTGCAAGGATCTTTCGAAAATTACCGGCATTGAATTTATGCCCGCAAAAAACGCCTTCGAAGCGATATCGTGGAGAGGGCCATCGGTTGCCGTCTCCGGCGCATTAAAAACTTTTGCAACGGCACTTTACAGGACGGCCGACGATATAAGGCTTTTGGCATCGGGGCCCAGACTCGGGTTTTCCGAGATCGAACTTCCAGCACTGCAGCCGGGTTCTTCCATGATGCCGGGCAAGGTCAACCCGGTAATACCCGAAATGGCCTGTCAGGTTGCCAATCACGTCATTGGAAACGACGCCGCCATCACCGCCGCTGCGATGTCCGGGCATCTGGAACTTAACACCCAGTTGCCGCTTGTCGCGATAAATCTGCTCGAATCCATAGAGGTGCTCTCCGCGGCTGCCAAGACATTTGCAAAAAAGTGCATCGATGGAATAGTCGCCAGCGAGAACAAGTGCCGCAAAAACATTGAGATGAGCCTTGCCATGGCCACAGCCCTCGTCCCCCAAATAGGCTATGCCACGGCAAGCGAGATCGCAAAGAAAGCCTATGCCGAGGGAAAAAGCATAAGAGAGATAACCGCTGAAATGAACATCCTAAGCGCCCGGGAACTAGATGCCATTTTCGACATCGATTCACTTATCAATAGAGGCCAAAAATGACCCATCAGGAAAAAATGAACGCAATCACGACAAACATCAAAAAACTAGCCCTGCTAAAACAGCCCGTAAAGATCAGCAAATCAGTAGATTCACATTTCGTTCCAAATCCATACGACGATCGCAACAAACTCCCCAAGGCGGACCTCTCCAAACTGACTGAAATACTGGAAATCGATCCGGCAAATATGACCTGCACCGCAGAATCCGGTGTCACCTTTAACGCCCTCGTGCTGGAAACACTAAAACACGGATTGATCCCCTACACCGTGCCCGAGCTCAAGGGAATAACCCTGGGCGGCGCTGTGTCAGGATGTTCCATCGAATCCATGTCCTATAAGTACGGAGGTTTTCATGACAGCTGTATCGAATATGAAATAATCACGGGAACAGGTGAAACAATGACCTGCAACCCCGAACATAATTCCCAGATATTCGACATGATTCATGGTTCCTATGGAACCTTGGGGCTTCTCACAAAACTCAAATTCAGGCTTTTACCGGCAAAGCCATACGTAAAAATGGAATACAGAAAATACCCGGAGTTTTCCTCTTTTTGGAAAGAGCTCAAAGCTCGATGTCATGCCGCCGATTACGATTTCGTAGATGCAATAATTCACACCCCTGAAGAGTTTGTCGTATGCCTCGGCAAAATGGTCGATAAGGTCCCTTACCTTTCCTCATACGAATGGCTGAACATATTCTACAAGAGCACTCGTGAAAAATCAGAAGACTACATGACCATCAACCAGTATTTTTTCCGCTACGACACCGAATGTCACTGGCTCACAAAAACCGTGCCGCTCATGGAAACCAAGGCAGCCAGATTGATTCTTGGCAAAGCAATACTCGGCTCGACCAACCTGATCAAGTGGTCAAAACGCATCAAGCACCTGATGAAACTAAAAAGACGGCCCGAGGTTGTGGTAGATGTTTTTATTCCGTCCAACAAATTCGAAAATTTCTTTGGATGGTATGAGCGCGATTTTGATTTTTTCCCGCTCTGGATAGTTCCCTATAAGCCTCCCCGGGCCTATCCCTGGATAGACAAAGAATATGCAAAACGTATCGACGGCGAAATGTTCATCGATTGCGCGGTCTATGGAAAACGAAACAACGATCCCAAAATCGACTATTCGGAATTGCTCGAAAAGAAGACCGTCGAAATGGGCGGAATAAAGACGCTCATCTCCAGAAATCATTTCAACGAAGAGGATTTCTGGAAGGTGTACGACAAAAGTTCATACACCTCCGTAAAGCGAATTACCGACCCAAATTCGATGTTCATGGATCTTTACAAAAAATTCGCCCCTAGCAATTATGCATGAGGGTAATTTGCGTAAAAGACCACTTTCTGGAGGAAGGATCATGAAGAATGCGCATGGTATTTTACAATTCGGTTGGAGGACTATAAACAGCACTAAATTTTGCATCTCAACTGCTGTGATTGTTCTAATCTGTTTTTCTACATACGGATTTGCCGAAAACATAAACTACGACCTTGTCAGATCAAACATGCTTGTCAAAGCCGACCTCATTGAGTCAGGTTATTGTGATGACTTCTTTGTGATCTATGGAGATGTCAAAGAGTGGATAAGACCACCACTTGGAGTGAATAGGGATGCCATTATTGGCGAACACATGAGAAATCACATAAACGCTGTTGAACTTAAAAAACAAATCGATGAATTTGATGAATCATCTATAGAAGGTTTATTTTCATGCGAACTATACAATTCGCTAGCCGTGGCAGGCGCTGCCAAAGACATTCTATGTCCACTTTCGCATGCCAATGATCACACTAAAGAATGCGAATATTTCAAATGTTCGATCTCCAAAAATCTTCGGGATAAGAATATTGCGATTCGTACGATTCGCTATCTGATGGAAAACGAAAAAATCATCAAAGAATATTCCATGCCTTCAACAACTCTGCTTGATTGCCAGAATTTCAACAATTGTTCAAATTCACCTAGCTGTAAAACAGCAGAAATACCAAACCGGGATGATCAACGTGAATTGGACAAAACCAATAAAGATAAAACCAAAAATCCTCCTTCTTTACCTCTCCAGTTTCTCGACGGTGGTGGCGGATGCTCGTTGATATTGAGATAGACTTGTAAACTCTGCAAGGCCGGGCGTATAAACAAAAGGGAACGGCATTTGCCGTTCCCTATTATTTTGTGGAGCCGAAGGGAGTCGAACCCTCGACCCTCAGACTGCCAGTCTGATGCTCTCCCAACTGAGCTACGGCCCCGAAAAATGAAGGCGAATATGGTTTATTCACCCTTCTATGTCAACAAGGATTTTAGAAATCAGCTACTTAGAGTCTGTCGGGGAATTCGTTTTTCTTGTCATCACAGCGAAGGCGGGGACCCATGATTTATTGAAATAACTGGATTGATGAAGCAATCCTAATTGCCTCAAGGCCGATGTGCTGTAATTTTGCGCGCCCAAGGATCGGGCCCGCCAGCGCCGCATTGGCAAGGTGTTCGGCGTAGCCTTTCCAGCCCATCCAAATGTTCTTCAAGGTTCCGTACTGTTATTTTGCAAGAGTGGCTAACTTGTCAGCCAATGTGGCGACTGGCGGGTAGATCCAAGCCGGGCGATGCAAAATTACAGCACATCGGCCTCGAGGCTTGTCCGCAATCCATCAATTGTGTCCGGGAGCGTGTCGCCGATTGGATGAGGATACATTCCCATCTAGCCGGTTGATGTACCAGATCTGCTTTAGGGGTTGACGTATGTCGGGCCAGTCGAACTGCTCGGATTGGGGGCGGTGCTAAATGGCGATTTCGGGACACGCCCGAAGGAGACATAAAGGCGCGTTTGCGAGACGAGCGTATCAGAAAGTCAAAAATCAGACTGTTTTCGTGATTTGGAGACTGACAGGGGAAGACATCCAAATCAGATGAAAACAGCTGATTTTTTGGCGACTGATAGCGAGCGAAGCGCGCCCAGTCGACGAAGGGCGTGTCTCGAAATCGCCAGCCGTAAACCTCGATTACTTACAGACTTTCACGCTACGTCCGTCGATGACCACCCGTTTTACAAAATTAAGGCCGTAGCGATAGAGAGGATAATATTCATCCGGCGCATCCAGCACAACAAGGTCAGCGCGTGCGCCTTTTAAAATCGCCCCACGATCGGCCAGGCCAAGGGCCGCAGCGGCGTTTTTGGTGATCCCCAAAATGGCATCGTCGCAGGTCATCCCCATCTGGGTGACAGCTATCGAGGCATTTAGCATAAGATTCAGCGAAGGTGTGGTGCCGGGATTATAATCGCTTGCCACAGCAAGACGCATTCCACACGAAAGCATTTTTTTCACATCGGGATAGCTGCCCTTGCCTGTAAAAAAACTCGCCCCCGGCAACAAAACACCTATCACTCCGGCCTTCGCCATCTTTTGCATACCACGCTCACTTGTGTGGTCTAGATGATCTGCCGAAAGCGCGCCAAGCTCAGAGGCTAGCTCCGCACCGCGAACGTCGCCGAACTGATCCACATGCAGGTGAAGAGAAAGGCCATTGGCCCTAGCGGCCGCCGCTATTTCTCGCGCCTCGTCAGCGCGAAAAGCCAGGTCCTCTACGAAGACATCGCACCCGGTCATCCATTTTTTACCAGCGACCGCCGGAAGCATCTCTTCTTTTACGAGGTGAAGATATTTCATCCTGTCGTCTATGAATTCATAGGGAACTATGTGGGCGCCTAAAAACGTCCCGACAATTTCCAGAGGATGATTTTCATAAAATTCCCCGATGGCATCGACCATCTTGAGCTCGTTTTGAAGATCAAGACCATAGCCCGTCTTTATTTCCATCGTCGTTGTACCCTGAGACAGGGCTTCGTCGGCTCTTGCGCGTGAAAACTCAATGAGTTCCGAAAGCGAAGCGGCGCGCGTGCTCCTTACAGTGGACATAATTCCGCCGCCTAGGCGGGCGATCTCTTGATAGCTCATTCCCTCAGAACGCATTTTAAATTCATTCTGTCTAAAACCTGCGTGCACCAGATGTGTGTGGCAATCCACAAGTCCCGGCATCACGACACCGCCGTTTGCATCGACGATAAGGCCCTCCTCGCCCAGAAAATCCCCCGCTGGCAAGGTCTGACCAAAATCCAAAATTCTACCGTCTTTCGCTGCCACATACGCGTTTTCGATGACACCTAATCGGCCCTGTCTGCCATCGTGTTTCTCCATCGTCACGAGGCGCCCTATATTTTTTATTATGAGATCGGCCTGCAAGACCCCTCCTTTTTTCTAAAACTTTTTTCTAAAAAATGATCAACACGTAATACCCGGTATCTTGACTCCGTGCGTTTTGGCATTCGCTATGGCGTCATCATAACCTGCATCGGCATGACGGATTATCCCCATAGCCGGATCGGAGGTGAGGACCCGCTCTATCCTTTTTGCAGCGGCATCTGTGCCGTCTGCCACTATCACCTGACCTGCATGCAGAGAATATCCTATCCCCACCCCGCCGCCATGATGAAAACTCACCCAAGAGGCGCCGTTTACGGCGTTTATGAGGGCGTTGAGTATTGGCCAGTCGGCCACGGCATCGCTGCCGTCTTTCATGCCTTCGGTTTCACGATTGGGACTGGCCACCGAACCGCAGTCTAGATGATCGCGGCCTATAACTATGGGAGCTCCAACCTTTTTATTTTTCACAAGATCGTTGAAAGCAAGTCCCGCCTTTGCACGCTCGCCATAGCCAAGCCAGCAAATTCGCGATGGCAGACCCTGCCAAGCCACCTTTTTCGATGCCATCTCTATCCATCTGGCAAGTGCCCTATTTTCAGGAAAAAGCTTTAAAATAGTCTTGTCGGTTTCGTGTATATCGGACGGATCGCCTGAAAGAGCAACCCAGCGAAAAGGCCCCTTACCCTCACAAAAAAGCGGCCTTATGTATTCCGGAACAAAACCCGGAACATCGAACGCACTCTCTACTCCAGCATGCTCCCGGGCTTGAGCCCTTAGATTGTTGCCATAATCAAAGGTGGGGATGCCAAGCCTTTTAAATCCTACCATGGCCCTTACATGCTCTCCCATGGCCCGGTATGATTCACACTTATACCTTTCGGGGTCGCTGGAACGCAGATTTAGGGCGTCGTCATAGGACCTGCCGTTTGGGATATAGCCATTTAGGGGATCGTGTGCGGAAGTTTGATCGGTTACCATATGAGGTCTTACGTCACGCCTTAGAAGTTCGGGATAAACATCGGCTGCATTCCCTAAAAGGCCTATGGAGATAACTTCTTTATTTTTCAAGGCAATATCAAGCCTTCTTAAAGCTTCATCTAAATTATCATACTTCTCATCTAAATACTTGGTTTTAAGCCTTTTTTCTATACTTTCCGAATTTACCTCCACGCCTATAAAACAGGCTCCTGCCATAGTCGCCGCTAGGGGCTGGGCACCTCCCATACCGCCAAGACCGGCGGAAAGTATCCACTTCCCCGAAAGATCGCCTCCATAATGTCTGTCGGCGGCAGCTACAAAGGTCTCGTAGGTTCCTTGAAGTATGCCTTGGGTGCCTATATATATCCAGCTACCGGCGGTCATCTGGCCGTACATCATAAGGCCTTTCTTTTCGAGCTCCCAGAAATGATCCCAGGTGGCCCATTTTCCAACGAGGTTTGAATTTGCAATGATCACCCTAGGCGCGTCAGGATGCGACTTCAAAATGCCCACGGGTTTTCCTGATTGAACAAGCAGCGTTTCATCATCGCACAACTCTTTTAGAGATTTAACGATGAGCTCAAAAGACTTCCAGTCTCTAGCGGCCTTACCTCTACCCCCATACACTATAAGATCCTCCGGCTTTTCTGCCACTTCCGGATCCAAATTATTCATCAGCATACGCATGGCCGCTTCCTGAACCCAGCCTTTGCATGAAAGATCGGCCCCCCTAGGGGCGCGTATCTCCATCATAAGAACCTCCCTATTCAAGCAGGGAATCTATAAAATCCCTGACCTGTTTTGAATCCCAGTTGACCTGACCTTCAAACCTTCTGACGATTATTCCGTCTTTATTGACCGCCACCGTTTCCGGCATACCGTAGCTGCCGAATTTGTCAGCGACCATTCCACCGTCATCGATGATGACGGGAAATCGCAGGCCGATTTTATCGACAAGGTTCTTTACCGCCTGTTCATTTTTTCTATCATCTTCGGAAAATGCAAGAATTTCAAGACCTGCTCCGCTTTTGTCTTTCGCCAGACGATCAAGCGAAGGAAACTCGTCGATACAAAAACCGCACCACGTCGCCCAAAAATGAACGAGCATCGGCTTGCCTTTGAATTCATCGGAAGAAATCATCTCCCCGGAAATCGCCGGCAACGAAAAAACCGGCGACAGATCGCCAGCACCGGGCCGCAAGAAAAACAAAACGGCGGGCACCGCTATCAAAGCAACGCCGGCCGTTATGATGATGATAGCAAAACGCTTCATCTATTTGTCATTGGTTGATGATTTTTTCAGAGGAGGCCTTTTTGTATTTCGGGTGTTTTTGGACGCCTTTTTCTTTGATGCGGCTTCCTTCGTCATTTCAGTCTTTTTTTCGACCTTGGCTTTAACTTTATTCTTTTTTTCGACCTTGGCTTTCGCCTTGGCTTTGACCTTATCCTTGCCACCGGTCTTTGCTTCCTTAAGCTGCGTCCCGCCGTCTTTTGTAAGATATTCAATTATGGCCATAGGCGCCCTATCACCGTGGCGGCAACCCAATTTATAGATACGGGTATAACCACCGTTTCTGTCGGCAAAACGCCCGGCCAGATCGCCAAAAATTTTCACGACAGCCTGGCGATCCTTTATAAGGGCAAAAGCCTGACGCCTTGCATGCACCGTGTTTCTCTTTCCAAGCGTCACGAGCCTGTCGGCTATCCGCCTTAGCTCCTTGGCTTTAGGAAGAGTTGTTTCGATACGATCATGTATGACAAGCGATGACGCCATATTGGCGAACATCGCCTTCCTGTGCGAGGATGTCATATTCAATTTTCTTCCATCTACGTGATGTCTCATTGTTAACCTCTTTCAAGTCCCTAATATATCATTTGCGGCCAAACCGACCCGGTATTTACTCGTTATCCTTCGGGCGGAAACTCTCCGCCTCTTCAAGATCGAAATCGTCGAGTTTCATTCCAAGCGAAAGCCCCATACTTGCCAAGATGTCTTTTATCTCATTGAGCGACTTCCTGCCGAAGTTCTTGGTCTTTAGCATTTCCGGCTCGGACCTTTGACAAAGCTCGCCTATGTATTTGATATTGGCGTTTTGCAAACAATTCGCCGAACGAACGGAAAGTTCGAGCTCATCCACACGTTTGTAGAGATTCTCGTTGATTCTTGGAGAATCCTCGGAACGTATATCCTCGGCCGGCTCGAAGGATTCTTCGAAATTTATAAAAATCTGTAGCTGTTCTTTTAGTATCTTTGCCGCAAAGGCCAACGCATCATCGGGCCTGACCGAACCGTTGGTCCAAATCTCCATGGTAAGTTTGTCATAGTCGGTACGTTGGGCGACCCTGGCATTGGAGACGTTGTAATTGCAACGAACTATCGGAGAATGCACCGAATCAAGAGGTATCGTGCCGACCGGATCTTCTTCATTTTTGTTTAGCTCGGCTGGAACATAGCCCTTATTCAAACCTACAGTAAGCTCTGCCTTGAGCTTACCTTCGGCGCTTAGTGTGGCTATATGAAGGTCGGGATTTAGAACCGTCACTTTTTCAGATACGATGAGGTCTTTCGCATAAATTCTACCCTCGCCGCTTGCGTCTATCCTGATAATATCCCTTTCGCCCTCGTGAAGATTTAACTTCAATTGCTTCAGGTTGAGAATTATATCGCTGACGTCTTCTTTCACCCCCGGAATAGTTGTGAACTCGTGGAGCACGCCATCGATTTTCGCCTTTGTTACTGCAGCGCCCTGCAATGCCGAAAGTAGTACACGCCTGAGTGGATTGCCTATGGTAAGACCAAACCCCCTCTCAAGCGGACTCGCCACGAATTTGCCGTAGGTTCCGGTCACGGCGTCGGACTCGAAGGCAAGCCCCTTGGGACCTATCATCCTTCTCCAATTGCGATACATATATCCTCCTTGATGCCACCACTCCGGACTGCCGACGATCGACGTCCGGCTCCACGGCACCTTCTATTTCGAATAAAGTTCCACGATGAGCTGTTCCTGAATCGGAATCCCCAACTGGTCGCGAGTAGGATAGGCCATTACCTTGGCTTGAAATTTATCTTTTTCAAGCATCAGCCACTCGGGAACCCCGCGCCTCTCTACGGCCTCCAACGATTCCACAATATACTGCACCTTGCGACTTCCATCGCGCAGCACTACAGCATCGCCTTGGCGCAGGAGCATCGACGGGATATTGGCTTTTTTGCCGTTGACTAGAAAGTGGTTGTGTTTGACAAGCTGTCTGGCTTCTGATCTCGACCTGGCAAAACCCATGCGATAAACCATGTTATCTAAACGGCGTTCGAGAAATAAAATAAGATTCTCACCGGTGATACCTTTCATCCTGTCTGCCATATGAAAGTAGGTTCTAAACTGTTTTTCGAGTATCCCGTACATCTGCTTTGCGCGTTGTTTCTCACGCAGCTGAGTACCATAATCGGAAAGTTTGCGTTTTCTGCGCTGGCCGTGCTGGCCGGGGCCATAGGCACGTCTTTCGAACGCGCACTTATCTGCATAGCAGCGATCTCCCTTGAGGAAGAGCTTCATTCCCTCTCTTCTGCACTGACGGCACGAAGGTTCGCGATTTCTTGCCATATCTTACACCCTCCTTCTTTTCGGTGGACGGCAGCCATTATGCGGTATTGGCGTAATATCGCGGATAGATGTCACCCGGATGCCGGTTTTCTGAAGAGCGCGCAGAGCCGATTCGCGCCCCGCCCCCGGTCCATTGACAAGCACCGTAGCACTACGAAGACCGTGGTCATAGGCCTTACGCACAGCATCTTCGCAGGCCAGCTGCGCCGCAAATGGCGTGCTCTTTCTGGACCCTTTAAATCCGCATACGCCGGCGGAAGACCAGGCCAAAGAGTTACCGGTATTATCGGAAACGGTTATTATGGTGTTGTTGAAGGTGGAAAGTATGTGCACAACTCCAACCGGCACATTCTTCTTCACCCTCTTTTTGCCCTTCTTTGGTACTTTTTTCTCTTCAGCCATTAAAGACCTCCTCAAAAATGTACTCTACTTAGATACTGTCGCCTGCTTCTTGCCGGCGACCGCTATACGTTTCTTGCCCTTGGCGGTTCTTGCATTGGTATGGGTGCGTTGCCCGCGGCACGGAAGCCTCCTTATGTGACGCTGCCCCCTGTACGCGCCTAAATCCTTGAGACGCTTGATATTGCCTTGAACCTCGCGGCGAAGATCTCCCTCCACCTTAAATTCGGCCTCGATTATGCTCCTGATTTTGGCGAGCTGCTCGTCGGTGAGATCGTCTGCCCTCACGCTCTCCCCTATATCGGCAACGGACAGAATTTTTCTCGAGGTCGTAAGCCCGATACCGTAGATATAGGTAAGGGCTATGACTACTCTCTTTTTTCCCGGAACATCTACACCCGCTAAACGTGGCATAACTTACTCCCTTCGAACTAACCTTGTTTCTGTTTGTGTTTCGGATTCGTGCAGATCACCCTCACCACACCTTTGCGGCGTATGATCTTGCACTTATCGCAAATTTTCTTTACCGACGACCGAACCTTCATAACACACCTCCAACCATTCAACCTGTTGCCGGGCCAGCTTGGCCACAGCGAATTATTTTGCCCTATAGACGATCCTACCCCTGGTAAGATCGTAAGGTGAAAGTTCCACCGTCACACTGTCGCCCGGCAATATCTTTATAAAGTGCATCCTCATCTTGCCTGAAACATGAGCTAGAACTTTATGACCATTTGGAAGCTCGACTTTGAACATGGCGTTTGGAAGCGTTTCTAGAACCTTCCCTTCTACTTGAATCGCCTCCTGTTTGGCCATAATCTTCTTTTCTCCTTAAATCCTGCTAAGTATCTCCGGACCGTCTTCGGTAATCGCTATCGAGTGTTCGAAGTGGCAGGAAAGACTTCTATCTTTAGTTACGACCGTCCAACCATCTTGTAACACATCGACTTCGTAGGTTCCAACGTTAAGCATGGGCTCAAGGGCTATGACCAGTCCGGCCCTGAGTTTCATACCCGTGCCCGGTTCGCCGAAGTTTGGAATCTGCGGATCCTCGTGAAGCGACCGACCTATCCCGTGCCCAACATAATCCCTTACCACCGAAAAGCCGCCGGCTCTAGCCGTTTTTTCGATTGCGGCGGAAATATCATAGAGCCTGTTGCCTAACACCGCTTTTTCGATACCATCGATCAGAGAACGTTCGCCGGTTTTGAGCAACTTCTTTGCAACATCTGAAACTTCTCCAACCGGAAAGGTCCAAGCGTGATCACCGTAAAAACCATCGATTATCACACCGCAGTCGATGCTGACGATATCGCCTTCCTCGAGCAACCTATTCTTGGACGGTATGCCGTGAACAACCTCTTCGTTTATCGAAACACAAAGGGCATGTTTGTAGCCCGGAACCGTTGGAAAGGCGGCCTTGGCGCCCCGCTTCGAGATATGCAAGTTGGCGATATCTTCGAGATCGGCGGTACTGATGCCAGAGCATATAGCACCCGAAAGCTCTTGCATCACCTCGGCCACTATGGCGTTGGCTTTTCTTAGCGTCTCGATCTCGTCACGGGACTTAAGGATTATCATAGCCACCTCAAGCCTCAAACCTCTTATCAATCAAAGAACAAATAGATCCAAAAATATCATCTATCGAACCTGAGCCGGACACATTGTTTAAAAGACCGACTTTTTCGTAATAGTCAAGAAGTGGCGCTGTTTTTGCCTTGTAAACCGAGAGCCTGTCGAAAACGGTTTTTTCGTTGTCGTCGTCGCGCTGATAGAGTTCGCCACCGCAAACATCGCACACACCGTCTAACTTCGGCTTGTTAAAAACAATGTGAAAACCCACGCCGCATTTTTTGCACTGGCGTCTTCCCGAAAGCCTCGCAATCACATCGTCGTCCTTCACCTCGAGATTTATAACCGCGGTTAACTTCTGTCCGTTTTTATCAAAAATTTCATCCAAGGCCTCGGCCTGAGCTATGGTCCTTGGAAAACCGTCTAATATATAACCGTTCTGACAGTCTGACGCCTTGAGACGATCGCTCACCACGCCCACAATAACATCATCTGGAACCAGATTTCCGCTATCCATATATTTCTTTGCCTCGATACCAATCGGGGTCTTGTCGCGGACAGCCACCCGAAGCATATCGCCTGTCGAAAGCTGGGGAATGGAATAACGAGATTCAAGTTTTTTACTTTGCGTGCCTTTTCCGCAACCCGGAGGGCCCATGAGTATTATTCTGGCGGCCTTTGACATCATCCCTTCCTTCCGCGAAATCTTCCACCAGTTTTCGCACCCAAAAATCCTTCATAGTGTCTGGTTAAAAGATGCGATTCTATCTGGGCTAATGTGTCCATCCCAACCCCAACGACGATTAGCATCGAGGTGCCGCCGAACGTATAGGCCAGAGATGACGGAATGCCGAATTTCATTATGAGTATTCTAGGTAAAACACAAACAGTAGCCACGTAAAGAGCACCACCCAAGGTGATTCTGGTAAGCACCCGATCTATATATTCGGAGGTGTTTTTCCCGGGTCTTATCCCCGGAATGAAACCGCCGTATTTTTTCATATTCTCTGAAACATCCACGGGGTTGAAAGTGACCGCGGTGTAGAAATAAGCAAAAAATATTATGAGACCGGCGTAGAGCGTAGTGTAGATCCAGCCAGATGTCAGAAGGGCCGCTATCTTCTGCATAAAACCCTCCGGCACAAACTGGGCTATAGTCGCCGGAAACATTATTATGGAAGAAGCAAAAATAGCCGGTATGACGCCTGCCGTGTTGACCTTAAGCGGCAGATGCGAAGACTGCCCTCCATACATCTTGTTGCCAACCACTCGTTTTGCGTACTGCACCGGAATACGCCTCTGGGCCCTCTCGACGTAGATGATAATGCCTATTATGAGGACTATGAAAGCCACAAGCACGACAAAACCAAAAAAACCGGCATATTGCTCTTTCATCGCCCAAGCATCGCGAAGGCCTACGGGAATCCTCGTCACTATGCCGGCAAAGATGATAAGAGAGATGCCATTGCCTATTCCACGCTCTGTAATCATCTCGCCAAGCCACATGAGAAAACATGTACCTGCGGCGAGCGTTACCATGGTCGTGACATAAAATTGCCATGCGGCTACACCCGGCAACACCGCGCCTTGCTGTTTAAGACCGAAGCTTATGCCAAAACCCTGAATGAGAGCCAAAAACACGGTACCATATCTTGTGTATTGGGTTATTTTTTTGCGCCCCGAATCGCCTTCTTTGGAAAGCCTTTCAACTGCAGGCACTGCAACGGTTAAAAGTTGAAGTATGATTGACGCACTGATGTAGGGCATAATTCCCAGCGCGAACACCGAAAATTCTGACAAAGCACCGCCAGAAAAAAGATTGAAAATTTCAAAGACCGTGCCCTGCGAAATAATTTTTCGCACGGCTTCGGCACTGATCCCGGGAGTAGGAACGAAAATGCCGATACGATAAACAGCGAGCATAGCCAGAGTGAAGAGTATTCTCTTTCTAAGCTCGGGAATTTTGGCGATATTGGCAATGCTCCCATCAGCCACCGATCACCTCGACTTTTCCACCGGCCGCTTCTATCTTTTTTCTGGCCGACCCGGATATGGCAGAAACTGTAACGTTGATAGCACTTGATATTTCGCCGCGGCCCAAGATTTTAAGACCGTCCTTCATGCGTCTTACCATTTTATTTTCACGAAGGTATTTGGCATCGACATTCGTGCCTACCGGTATTTTGGAAAGATCCTCCACGTTGATCACTGCATACTCTTTCCGAAATATATTCGTAAAACCGCGTTTGGGCATCCTGCGTTGAAGAGGCATCTGCCCACCTTCAAAGCCTATCTTGTGATATCCACCCGCACGAGCTTTCTGGCCTTTATGTCCCTTGCCCGAGGTGCCGCCACGGCCGGAAGATTCACCCCTTCCCAGCCTTCTCGTCTTTTTTTTCTTGCGACCTTCCGGTAAACCGATCTCGTTTAACTTCATTTGATCTCTCCGTATCTTTTATTTTTAACTAGGAGTCCTTCCGCGGCTTTTGCGAAATACCTTCCTCGACTATTTTCACGAGATGAGCGACGGATTTTACCATTCCGCGAGTTTCGGGAGTATCCACGATCAGCCTCTCATGATTAACTTTTCTAAAACCAAGCCCCCTTATGGTGCCCTTGTGCTTGGGAATTGCATCACATGCGCTGTGAATCATTCTAATTTTAATCATTTTTTGCATTTGGTGACCTCAATCTTATTTTTTCTTCCGGTGAAATTAACTGTTTAAGCCCGTCTAGCGTCGCCTTCACCACATTGTGCGGATTGTTGGTGCCTATGCACTTGGTAAGGATGTTGCCTATTCCTGCGGCTTCGATGACAGCACGAACCGGTCCACCGGCGATCACGCCTGTACCCAAGGAAGCGGGCTTCATCACAACCTTGCCCGCACCGTACCTGCCAAATACCTCATGAGGTATCGTGGCGTTTGTTATGGGCACGGTTATCATATCTACCTTGGCCCGGTCGGTGGCCTTCTTGATGGCGGCAGGAACTTCTTTGGCTTTGCCCACAGCGTAACCTACCCGGCCATGACCATCTCCGACCACCATTAACGCGGAGAAACTAAACCTTTTTCCACCCTTGACGACCTTGGCGACGCGACTTATGTGGACGACCCTTTCGACCAGTTCGGATTTATTTGACGAATAAGTTTCCATTAGAACTTAAGTCCTTTCTGCCTGGCGGCATCCGCAAGAGCCTTCACGCGGCCGTGATACTTGTAGCCTCCACGATCGAACACCACAGAGCTGACGCCATTTTCGATAGCTCTTTTGGCAATTTCCTCCCCAACGATTTTCGCACCGTCGATGTTGCCGCCGGTCTTTCCACCGAAGGATTTTCCATAGCTCGAAGCCTGAACTATCGTGGCCCCGGTCGTATCGTCCACAACCTGAACACTTATGTGTTTCGCACTGCGAAAGACGCTCAGGCGCGGCCTTTGGCTGGTGCCTGAAATTTTCTTTCTTATGCGCAGTTTGCGACGTTCGCGACCTTCTATTCTCTTTACCATCATCAACCTCCTGCAGCGCCTGCCGCTGCCTTGCCGACTTTGCGACGCACTATTTCATTCGCATATCTTATCCCCTTGCCCTTATAAGGCTCGGGAGGTCTTACTCTTCTTATGCAAGCGGCCACCTCACCTACCGCCTGTCTATCGATCCCGGAAATCGAAAGTTTAGTCTGTTTATCGACCTTTATTTCGATGCCGGAAGGAATAGGAAAATTGACAGGATTTGAGTAGCCCACATTTATGACTAGCGTTTTACCTTTGACCTCGGCCTTATATCCCACGCCCACGATTTCTAAATCGCGGGTAAAACCAGCGGTAACCCCCGTAGCCATGTTCTGTACGAGAGCCCTGACGAGGCCCTGCTCCATACTCGCCTGCCTGGAACCCGATTTTTCAATTATCGCGACAGCTTCGGACGACAATTTGATTTCGACATCTCTGTATCTGCCGGGATCGACGTTTAACTTAAGCTCGCCCTTCGGACCCTTTACAGAAAGAAATCCTTGATCGAGTTTAGCGCTAACGCCCTTATCGAGTTTTACAGGTTTTTTTCCTATTCGCGACATATATCACCCCTGAATAATTACCAAATTGCGCAAAGCACTTCCCCACCGACACCGCGTCGCTTCGCATCCACATCCTTCATTACGCCGCTCGAAGTCGATAAAATGGCGACTCCCATGCCCTGCCTGCTTGGTTTTATTTCTTTAGCCGCTATATACTGGCGGCGACCATTTTTGCTCACCCGATGAATACTCGAAAAAACCGGTTTGCCATCGGCTTTATATTTAAGATCTATTACGATCGACTTACGAAGACCCTCGCCGATGATATCGACGGCATTGAAAAAACCTTCATCGCATATGATCTTTACGATGGATTCCTTCAGACGCGAATAGGGTATCGCAACCTTTTCGTGCTTCGCGTTGGTTGCGTTGCGTATGCGAGTAAGAAGATCGGCTACCGAATCGTTAAATGACATCTTGACCTCTCCGTTTAAATTATTACCAGCTCGACTTCATAACGCCGGGGAGTTTTCCCCAAAGCGCCATATTCCTAAAGCATATTCTGCACATGTCAAATCTGCGCATATAGGCTCTGGGCCTTCCGCAAACAGGACATCGGTTATATGATCTCACATCAAACTTTTGTCTTCTCTTGGCCCTTACCATCATCGAAGTTTTCGCCATCTTAAAACCCCTATTCTAAAATTATTTTCTCAAAATCTATTTAGCGCCTAAACGGCATTCCCATAAGCGCCAGAAGTTCTCTGCTTTCATCATCGGTCTTGGCCGAAGTGACGAAGGTGATATTCATCCCGTTTGTTCTGCTGACTTTATCGAAATTGATCTCCGGAAAAATCGTTTGTTCAGTAATGCCTAGAGTGTAGTTACCTCTACCATCGAAGGATTTAGGCGAAACGCCCTTGAAATCCCTGACCCGGGGCATTGCGACATTAAACAGCCTGTTGACAAATTCATACATATATTTTCCGCGAAGCGTCACACGCGCACCTATCGACTGGCCCTCACGAAGCTTGAAATTGGCGATAGACTTCTTGGCTTTGGTGATGACAGGCCTCAAACCTGTTATCGCTGCTATTTCTTCGGCAGCGGCCTGAAGTATTTTGACGTCCTGAAGAGCCTCTTTTATGGACGTGTTTACAATTATTTTCTGAAGGCGAGGAACCTGCATTATATTTTTATAGTTGAACTTTGTTTTGAGCGCAGGAACGCATTCTGAAAAATATTTTTTCTCCATTTCGGAAGGAATCTTGGGCTTTAGTTCTTTTTTAGGCTTTTCCTTTTTAACGTCGCCCTCGTCCTTGACAATATCCTTATCCTTGGACTTGGATTTGGATTTCACCTGAGCTTCCGACTTTTTTGGTTTGGCGATGTTTTCCACGCTGCCCTCAGAATGCTTTTTATTTTCTTTTACCTCTGACACTTTATTCCTCCTTGATTCCAAACGGCCTATTTCGCATCCACGACTTCACCAGACTTCTTGGAAACACGAACTTTATTTCCATCAACCGCCTTCCATCCAAGACGTGTCGGCTTTGCAAGCTTCTCATCGTAGAACATCACGTTGGAAATGTGGATCGGGGCTTCTTTCTCTATTATACCGCCCTGACGGAGCTGCTGCGTGGGACGCTGATGCCTTTTTACGAGATTGGTCTTCTCTATCCAAACTCTCTCATTCTCTTTATCTATGCGCTGTATCCGGCCGGTCTTTCCCTTTTCTCTACCGGAAATCACCATCACCAGATCGCCTTTTTTGATGCTCATAATATCACCCTCACTATTAAAACTTCGTCTAAAGAACCTCGGGAGCAAGCGAAACTATCTTCATAAAATTCTTGGCACGCAACTCTCTTGCAACCGGACCGAATATACGCGTTCCGATTGGCTCTTTCTGATCGTTGACGATCACGGCGGAATTGTCGTCGAAGCGGATAGTGGAACCATCGCTCCTTTTTATCGACTTTTTCGTTCTTACGATAACCGCTTTTTTGACGTCGCCTTTTTTGATCTTGGAGCGCGGCATGGCTTCTTTGATAGAAACGACTATTACATCGCCTATCGAGGCATATCGCCTGCGTGAACCGCCAAGAACCTTTATGCAACGAAGAAGCTTCGCACCGGAGTTATCAGCAACTTCAAGCTCTGTCATATGTTGAATCATAACTTACCCCTGCCCGCGTTAATCCCCGAATAAAAACCGGAGAAATTATTTTCTAATAAACCGTCGCCTTCTCTATGATACTATGAACTCGCCAACATTTACGTTTGGAAAGCGGCCTGCACTCGCGTATCATCACCGTATCGCCGACCTTGCATTCGTTTTTCTCGTCATGAGCCATAAATTTTTTCCTGCGCCTGACGTACTTTTTAAATTCAGGCTCAAGCACGGTGCGCTCGACCAAAACCGTGACGCTCTTTTCCATGGCATCGCTTACCACCGTGCCAGTAATCATCTTTTTTCCAGTCATGCCCGCCATAATTACCCGGCCTCCTTTACTGACTCACGAGAACGTTCCTTGAGGATGGTTTTTATCCTGGCCAGAGTCTTTCTCGATTTGCCTATATTGGCCACCTGTTTTAGCTGGCCGGAATTTTTTCTAAACCTAAGCCTGAAGATTTCCTCTTTAAGCTCGACCTCCATCTTTCGGAGTTCTTCGGTAGATTTTTCTCTCACCTCATTTGGCTTCACGGTAATCCTCCCGTATCACTATCTTTGTCTTAAGCGGCAGTTTGTGCGATGCAAGCCGTAGAGATTCCACCGCCATATCCTTGGGGATGCCCTGTATCTCGTAGAGCATGCGGCCCCTTTTCACCGGCACCACCCACTCCTCAGGATTTCCCTTTCCTTTTCCCATGCGAACTTCGGCGGGTTTTTTGCTTATGGGCTTATCCGGAAATATGCGCACCCAAAGCTTACCGCCGCGTTTGGCCGCCCGGCTCATCGCCATACGGGCCGATTCGATCTGACGTGCAGTGATGCGCCCATGGGTAAGAGCCTGCAAGCCAAAATCGCCAAATGAAAGGTTGCACCCTTTTCTGGCAACGCCGCGTATGCGCCCCTTCTGCTGTTTCCTGTACTTCACTTTCGATGGCTGAAGCATAAAAACTCCGTATCAATTTTAGTTTTTGCAACTAAGCAGTCTGTGGTTTTTCATTTCCAAGGATTTCGCCCTTGTACACCCAAGTTTTTACACCGATGATACCGTAGGTCGTCCTCGCCTCGGCAAAGCCATAGTCGATATCGGCCCTTAGCGTATGCAGAGGAACACGACCCTCGCGATACCATTCGCGTCTTGCCAACTCCGCACCGCCTAATCTTCCCGAACAGTGGATCTTTATACCAAGCGCGCCTAATTTCTGGGCCGACTGAACAGCTTTTTTCATGGCGCGTCTGAAGGCTATTCTCCTTACCAGCTGTTGGGCAACATTTTCTGCAACAAGCTGGGCGTCAATTTCGGCCTTTCTAATCTCGCGAATGTTCACGGTAACTTCGTCGCTCATCCGCTTTTGCATGTCCATCCTTAGAGAATCGATGCCTGCGCCTTTCTTTCCTATCACCAATCCGGGTCTCGAAGTATATACGTTGATTACTATCTTGCCCGCCGCTCTTTCGATCTCAATTCTGGAGACACCCGTATGGGCAAGCTTGGTTTTTATTTCTTTGCGTATAAACTCGTCTTCATGGACCTGTTTTTGGTAGATGCCCTTGGGGGCATACCAACGAGAGTCCCAAGTTTTGGTTACGCCCAGCCTAAAACCGATCGGATGTGTCTTCTGTCCCATAGTCGCTCCAAATTACTCCTGAAATAATTAACGTTCGCTTAGCGTAAGAGAAACCTTACTGCTTCTCTTCAATATCGGCGTAGCCGACCCTCTGGCGCGGGGCATCCAGCGCTTCATGGTAGGCCCGCTATCTACCAGAATCTCGCTGACGTAGAGCGTGTCAGGATCGAGGGTGCCTTTTTGATCGGCGTTAGCCACTGCTGATTTAACGAGCTTGAGTATCGGCCTAGCCGCACTTTTTTTACAGAACGTGAGAAAATCGATCGCAACTTGCACGTCTTTGCCGCGCACTTCGTTGGCTATTATGCGCACCTTGCGCGGGGTCATGCGCAACCATTTTATGCGAGCTTTGACAGACATCAGCTACCTCCAACTTTTGTTTTCTTGTCGCCGGAATGACCGCGAAAAGTTCTTGTTGCGGCGAATTCACCCAGCTTATGCCCGACCATATTCTCGGTGAGGAATACCGGGATAAACTTTCTTCCGTTGTGTACCGCAAGTGTCAGCCCAACCATGTCCGGAATCACCGTGGAACGCCTGGACCACGTTTTCATAAGCTGTTTACTGCCTGAAGACTGCGCAGCTTGCACCTTTTTCAACAGATGCCCGTCTATGAATGGTCCCTTTTTTAACGAACGTGTCATATTTCACCTTGTGTTAGATTAGAATTTTTTCCTTCTATCCCTGACTATAAAACGCTGAGACTTTTTATTTTTTCTGGTTTTCATACCCTTCGTACACCAGCCCCAAGGAGATACGGGATTTCTGCCGCCGGTCGTTCTGCCTTCGCCTCCGCCGTGAGGATGATCTACAGGGTTCATTGCGGAACCGCGAACAT
>Ga0351970_1042_pt1 | contig 29070 bp, 20 predicted proteins | sample BONcelFGM3001C10_FD_206752 | JGI IMG/M metagenome (GOLD analysis project Ga0351970, IMG submission 206752) | Enriched cells from coal bed in the Powder River Basin, Montana, United States - BONCAT cells FGM rep2 HSBNCT.FGM.300.1.C10 ...
GCTGGGCAGCTATGGCTTTGGCGTGATCGACCTTGGCCGCAACGTGCCGCCGGAGGCGGTGGTTGCCGCCGCGCGCGAGGCGGGCGTTACGCTGGTGGGCCTTTCCGCGCTGATGACCACCACCGTGCCCGCCATGCGCGAAACCATTGTGCAGCTGCGGCGCGAGCTGCCGCAGGTGCGCATCATGGTGGGCGGCGCGGTGCTGACCCCCGAGCTGGCCCAGGAGCTGGGCGCGGATGCTTACGCGGCGGATGCGATGGGCGCGGTGCGCATCGCGGGCGAGCTGTTGGGCGACAAATGAAACTGTGATGCATGTTTGGCGGGCAGGCGGTTATGCTGCGGGGCAGGAAAGGCGCTTGCCCGCTGCGTTTGCGCTTCTTTCGCCTGGCTGCGCATCGATGTATGGCGGGCGACAGGCCTTCCGCTTTCCCGCCTTCGACAGGCACAAACGTACAGGCCGCGACGGGCATAACCCGCGCATGCGCCAAGCGCTGCGTTGGGCCTTCCTTCGCCGCTGTTTTCATGCAGAAAAACGATGTTTTTGGTCAAGAGGGGCTGTATTTTGCCGCGTGTTGTGATACCATAGCGTCGTGCCAGCCGGATGTGTGCCGAAGGCAGCGGGTAATGCCGCCGCCACGCGCCACGTGCCGGCCTGTGCGGGCAAGGGTGCCCGGGTATACGGCGCGCCGCTTTGGTGGGAGCGGGCGCGCGCGGGCCCAGAAACACCCCGCGACTCCGCGCCACACATTGCCCGCTGACACGGCTGCCTGCGGGCAAGGGCCATGCCGACCACGCCGACGCAAAACGGCGCGGCGCGGCTCAGCCGACGCACGACGAACCCTGCGACCGCCGCCGCCCGCCGCGCAAAGCAAGCGCGGGGCCGGTATCCACGCGGCAAGCGCCGCACGCACGTAAACCCGCCGCACCGCGCCGCACACGGGGCAACCCAGGCGCATCCTGAAACGACCGCCGCCCGCCGCGCAAGGCAAGCGCGGGGCCGGTATGAAACACTCCGCACCTGAAAGCATAACCAAGAAACACACGCACATCACATAGCGCCGCCCCGCGACCTAAAGCCGCGGCACGGACGCAAAAACGACCGCCGCCCGCCGTGCAAAGCGCGCGGGGCAGGCCGAGGGTAAAACGAATGAGCATCAATAGAATGAACGCAGGGATCAGCCGAGCCTGAGCGCGGCGGCTGCCCGGGGCGGCGTGCCTGCAAGGCCCGCGCCGCCAGCAACCCCATGGACATCACAAATTGAATGCCGCTGCTGTGCCCGAAACGGGCACGGGGCAGGCCGAGGGTAAAACGAATGAGCATCATCATCAGTAGAGCAGGGATCAGCCAAGCCTGTTAAGCAGTCGCGGCTGCCCGGGGCGGCGTGCCTGCAAGGCCCGCGCCGCCTGACCTGCCAGCCTGCGCGACACGGCAACTGGGGCACATGTCCACAAACCGCGCTTGACGGACCCCGCCCGATGGGGTACGATAGGCGCATCAGGCGGCGCAAGCCATTAAACGGCAGCCGCATCAAGCAAGGATGTGCAGCCATGCAACCGACGGCAGACACGCAGGCAAAGCAGATCAGGCAACTAACCCCCATCCAGCAACGCTGGCAGATGGTTAAGTTTACGCTGTTTTCGATATCGGCGGGCCTCATACAGGCCGCGTCGTTCACGCTGTTCAAAGAGATCGCCCTGCTTCCCTACTGGCTTTCGTATGGCCTTGCGCTGGTATTGAGCGTGCTGTGGAACTTTACGTTCAACCGCCGCTACACCTTCCGCAGTGTGGAGAACGTCTCCAAAGCCATGACGCTGGTGTTCCTCTACTATGCGGTATTCACGCCGCTGTCCATCCTGTGGGGCGACGCGCTCACGCGGGCGGGCTGGAATGAATACCTTGTGCTGGGCGGCACCATGCTGATTAACTTTGTGACCGAGTACCTGTACCAGCGCTTCGGGGTGTATCGCTATACCATCGATACCAACGAGCTGGCGCAGCGCGCCGCCGCAAAGCAGCAGGACGCGGGCAATTCAGCCGTTTGAACCCTTATGCCCGCAACGCCCGCAAGGCGCGCGGCAAAGCGACACGGCCATAGCGCGAACGCGCGGCAGCCATGAACCAATCCCGATAGCGCACCATGCGGCACAGGCCGCCCTGCGCACGGGCAGCATACAACCATCGCAAAGGCAAAACAGCATGACAGACCCATTGGCTGGCCGCGCAACCAACGGTTGGACGTAATCTGCGGACGCGGCGCGTGCCTGGGCAGTATGGCACAGCGGCATCCGGCGTGCGCCGCGCGGCACAGACTTGCGCAGAGGGCAACGCGGTGTAAACACAACACGCCGGCGGCGCACAGGCAACCGACGCGCCTGTTGCTAGCCGCCCGGCGCGTAACACCAAGCCGCAAGGCCGCCGTAGCGCAGCGGGCGCGCACCATTCAGGCAACATGAGCGGGCAACCGCTTCACATTGTGTATCAACAACCCGACAACCGCAACGACAAACCCCTTTACGCATCAGGCCCGCCGGTATACGGCGGCGTCCGCTTCAAGGCGCGTCCGGCTTTGCCCGCGCGCATCCACAACCTGCAAGCCGACAGGAGGCAACCGATATGACTCGTTACCGCACCCGTATCCCTACCGGCACCGTTTTGCTGGCCGTACTTCTGCTCTTTCTAGGGTTTACCTTGCTGCCCGCGATAGCCGGCAGCTTCAATATCGACGAGACCCACAGCTTTGACCTGACCGATGTGCGCGAGATCAACGTGAGCGCTTCCAGCACCAGCGTGCATGTGATCGCGGCCCCGGCGGGCAGCGGCGTGCGCTTCCACCTCTACGGTGACGCGCCCAAGCGCGTATGGCTGGAGTACCGCCAGCAGGGCGACGCGCTGACCGTTGTGGAAATGCGCGAACCCGCCCTGAGCTTCCACCCGGAGCATATGTCGCTGGATGTATACCTGCCTCGGGACTACGCAAGCACCCTGACCGTGGACACCGCCTCCGGCGCGCTCACGCTGGACGCGCTCACCCTGCAAACGCTGCAACTGTATACCTCCTCCGGCGAGATCGCTGCTAAGCCCCTGACGGTGGACACCCTGACGGTCAACAGCACCTCCGGCGGCATCGTGGCCGAGGCGCTTACGGCGCGCACCCTGCATGTGGAGGCGACCAGCGGCAGCATCGACATCCAAAGCCTGACCGCGCGCGAAGCCACGGTTACGGCCACATCCGCCGATGTGCGCCTGCGCTACGCTGCCTTTGACGGCGACGCGCTGCACATTCGCAACACGTCCGGCGGCATCCGGCTGGCCTTGCCTGCGGACGCGGGCTTCACGTTTGACATTTGCCGCACCAGCAGCGACATCCGCAGCGACTTTGCGGAAATCAAGGCCACGGACAGCCAGCCGGACACCCTGCACGGGCAGGTGAACAGCGGCGCGGGCACGGTGTGCATCGATTGCACGAGCGGCGATATCGACATCGGGAAGGTGTAAACCGCGCGCGAACCGGCGCGGGTTAACAGAACGGAACAAAGATAAGGGCGGCAGGCGCGCGGCAGGAGGCCGCGCGGGCTGCCGCCGTTGCTTATGCGACGGTCTGGGATGTGCTTGCTTTTTGAAGTGCAGTCAACCATCAAATCGAAATGATGTACGCATGAAATGGAAAGCGCGCCCCGTGCGATTGACCGCACAGGACGCGCTTTGGTTTTACATAATAATGCTTGTAAGCATTTCACCTTATGAAAATAGACTAAGAAAAGGTTGGTATCTGTAAAGGTTTTGCGCATGGGCTGCCGCGGCTATATCGCGCGCCTACCCCAGCAGCTTCTTCAAATCCGCCACCTTATCGGTTCTCTCCCACGGCAAATCCAAGTCTGGCCTGCCGAAGTGCCCGTAGGCCGCCACCTGCCGGTAGATGGGTCTGCGCAGGTCCAGCGTGCGGATGATGCCAGATGGGCTCAAATCAAACACCTTTTGCACCTCGCGGCTTAGCACGTCGTCGGGCAGCGCGCCGGTGCCAAACGTATCCACCTGCACGCTCACGGGCTGCGCCACGCCGATGGCGTAGGCCACGGCCACCTCGGCGCGGTGGGCCAGCCCCGCGGCCACGATGTTTTTGGCCACATAGCGAGCGGCATAGCAGGCGGAGCGGTCCACCTTGGTGGGGTCCTTGCCGCTGAACGCGCCGCCGCCGTGGCGGGCATAGCCGCCGTACGTGTCCACGATGATCTTGCGGCCCGTGAGCCCCGTATCGCCCGCGGGGCCGCCCAGCACAAAGCGGCCGGTGGGGTTTACGTAGATTTTGGTTTGGGCGGTCAGCAGGTGCGCGGGGATCACCGCGCGGATCACCTCGCGCTCGATGGCGGCGCGGATATCCGCCTGCGACACCTCAGGGCTGTGCTGGGTGGACACGACCACTGTGTCTACCGCGACAGGCGCGCCGTTTTCGTAGACGACGGTCACCTGCGTTTTGCCGTCGGGCCGCAGCCAGGGAAGCGTGCCATCTTTGCGCACCTGCGTAAGGCGGCGGGTGAGCCGATGGGCCAGGCTGATGGGCAAGGGCATCAGCTCCGGCGTTTCGTCGCAGGCAAAGCCGAACATCATGCCCTGATCGCCCGCGCCCAGGTTGGTTTCGGCGGGCGCGCTTTGGTCGCGCGACTCCAGCGCGCGGTCCACACCCATGGCGATATCGGGGCTTTGGGCGTGCACCGCCACCAGCACCGCGCAGCTGTTGCCGTCAAAGCACAGATCGCTTGAGTTATAGCCGATCTCGCGCACCACCTGCCGCGCGATTTCGTCGATGGCCACATAGGCCGTGGTGGTGATCTCGCCCATTACCTGCACAAGGCCGGTGGTGGCGCAGGTTTCGCACGCGACGCGCGCGGCGGGGTCCAGGGTCAAAATTTCGTCAAGCACCGCGTCGCTGATCTGGTCGCACAGCTTGTCCGGATGCCCTTCGGTGACGGATTCGGATGTGAAAACGGTACGCATGGGTTACCTCCTTACTACTGGTCGGACAACCGAAGGGGCGGCGGCGTAACTGCCGGCCATCCGGCGGGTGCGGGCGTGCGGCCGCTCCCAAATAAAACACGCCCGCGGGCATTGCAGGCGTGTTAGGTTCACATTTGACCTTATCTGCCAGCGCTGCCGCGCTGCGAGATTTGCCACCTTTCGCGCGGGGCGAAGGTTGGCGGGTTTCATCGGGCTCGTCCCTCAACCGCTCTTTATAAGGTATTCGATTGTCGGTTGCTATGATAGCAGATAGGGGCGGGTTTGGCAAGGGGGTGGCTGGCATCTTTCTGTTTGCGCACAGAATTGGTATGAGCTCAATCTTCTTTTGGGATAAAAGCCTTGGCTTGGCGAGGATATTTCTTCATCAGCCATTCCAGCACTTTCAGCTGGTCGCCATTGGTGGCCCTCCGTACTTGAATAAGCAGCTTATCGTAGGATGGCCTCTCAAATGTGATTTTGGACGCGCCTTCGTTGCACACGCTGCATATGGCCCTCAGGTTTGCCGGATCGTCCGTGCCACCCATGCTTTTGTCAATGATATGGCCGATATGCAATCGCGTTTTGCGAGTTGGGTCAAAAGGGTGAGGCTCGCCCGCCACCGCGCCGCACATTTGGCAGGTGAAGCCGTTGCGGTCAAGCACATAGGCCCTGACTTCCTTGCTGATATCGCGTGCAAATGCCGGTTGCGGTTTTGTGTTTTCAAGCAGGTATTGCCCGGGTTTCAGGTCAGAGCGGTCGTTGTTGGTCAGGATCTGGTAGCCTTCCTCATTGCGCAGTTCACGAACCCTTCGCGCCCATTCACTGATACCGGCAATCTCACGAAGGGTATCGGAATCAAGCACCTCGCCAACATGGCTGAGGAAATACAGGCGGAGTTTATCGCGCGCGCCGGATTCTCTGCTCATGTTGTTCTTCTTCCTCCTGATGTGCATTGGTTTCTATGGCCTTGCGGATTGCTTTTCCGATGGCTTTTGCGACAGGAGGCGGGAAGGCGTTGCCCACTTGGCGGTAAGCGGGTGTTTTTTTGCCAACGAAAACCCAGTCCGGCGGAAACCCCTGTATCAAAGCGGCCATCTTAACGGTAAGCTTGGGGTTGCCGCAAAAATCAGGCGACGGTGCACAGTCTGCAATACCACCGCCGTCAACGTTCAGCCGCAGCCAAGCACTTCGGGAGCGCGTGGGGCCAAGATCGGCGCCGCCGTGTTTCTTACTGCCGCCGACAATGGTAGGCGCGATGTCGTTTGCCTGCTCTGCCCATTCCATGGCGCCGAGCCAACCACGGCTTGCCATCTCATGGAAAAGAACCTGCCCGACCGTTGGCGGCGGCGCAACAACACCAATCGGCCAGGCAAAATGAGGTGCATATGCCGACTGTAAGGCGACGAGCACAGTACGGGGCCTCAGTTGCGCTACGCCATGATGATTTGCCTGTATCAATTCCCAAAAGACAATATATCCCATTGCTTCAAGCTGCTCCCGTATGCCTTGGCGATATGCATCAAACTTGGGGCTGAAAAGCCCCTTCACATTCTCCAGCATGACTGCTTTTGGCTGGCACTCCCGGATCAGGCGCAAGGCCTGCGGAAACAAATCGCGACTGTCTTCATATCCCAGCTGCTTTCCGGCAATGGAAAAGGGAGGACACGGAACACCGCCCGCAAGCAGGTCGATGCCCCTAAACATATCAGCATGAAAGTCGTAAACATCCTCTTGGATCACATTCCAATGAGGCCTGTTGTATAATAGCGTCTGACAGGCTGAGGCATCGATCTCCACCAGCGCGGCGTGCATAAAGCCAGCTTGTTCAAGCCCCAAAGCCTGCCCACCTGCGCCAGCACAGATTTCAATCGAGCGCACCTCATCACCCCTGTCTTAATTGGCATCCGTTGCGGTTGCGAATCGATATATGTCCTTAATCATTATACCATATGCGCCTTTGTTCTGCCAATGCGGGGTTGCGGCTCTGATGGCTACCTGCTTTCAGTTATCTATTATCGGCGCGCGCCCCCTTCCTGTTTTTTTCCTGTGCCTCCCGTTGACACCCCCGCGCCGCATTGTATACAATGTGGGCAGACGGCGGAACCCAAGTGCTCCGCCGCCTGTGCTTGCAACGGCGCAAGCGGCGCGGCCTCCTGCCGCGCGCTGCGCGCCCGCCGCGCGGCCTGCGCGGCGCCCAACCCAAACGGCAATACAGGAGGTCGCCCATGAACATCACCTACCAGATTCTCTCCAAGCACCTTATGGCGGGCGTTCTTTCGCGCGGGGCCGAAATCGGCATCCGCATCGATCACACCTTAACGCAGGATTCCACCGGCACCATGGCCTACCTGCAATTTGAGGCCATGGGCGTTAAGCGCGTCAAAACGGAAAAGTCGCTGGCGTATATCGACCACAACACGCTGCAATCCGGCTTTGAAAACGCGGACGACCACATGTACCTGGCCACCGTGGCCAAAAAGCACGGGGTGTTTTTATCCAAGCCCGGCAATGGCGTGTGCCATCAGGTGCAGCTGGAGCGCTTCGCCGTGCCCGGCAAAACGCTGCTTGGCAGCGACAGCCACACGCCCACGGCGGGCGGGCTGGGGATGCTGGCCATCGGCGCGGGCGGGCTGGACGTGGCGGTAGCCATGGGCGGCGGCGCGTACTACATCACCTGCCCTGCGGTGGTAAACGTGCGGCTGACGGGCAAGCTGGCGCGCGGCGTGGCCGCCAAGGACGTTATTTTAGAGCTGCTGCGCCGCCTGACGGTCAAGGGCGGTGTGGGCAAGGTGATGGAATACACGGGCGAGGGCGTCGCCACCTTGTCTATCCCCGAGCGCGCGACCATCACCAACATGGGCGCGGAGCTGGGGGCCACCACCAGCATCTTCCCCGCCGACAACGCGGCCCGCGCCTTTTTGCGCGCGCAGGGCCGCGAGGCGGATTTTGCCCCCCTTGCCGCCACGCCCGACGCGACATATGACGAAACCGTGGAAATCGACCTGAGCGCGCTGGAGCCGATGGTGGCGCTGCCCCACATGCCCGACAACGTGGTGAGCGTGCGCGAGGCGGAAAAGGTGAAGGTGGATCAGGTGTGCATCGGCAGCTGCACCAACTCAAGCTACATGGACATGATGCGCGTGGCCCGCATTTTGAAGGGGCAGACCGTGCACCCGGACGTAAGCCTGGTGATTGCCCCCGGCAGCCGGCAGGTGCTGGGGATGCTGGCCGCAAACGGCGCGCTGAACGACATGATACAGGCGGGCGCGCGCATCAACGAAACGGCGTGCGGCTTTTGCATCGGTATGGGGCAGAGCCCCCGCACCGGCGCGGTGAGCCTGCGCACCAACAACCGCAACTTTTTTGGCCGCAGCGGCACCAAGAGCGCGGGCATCTATCTGGTGAGCCCCGAGGTGGCCGCGGCCAGCGCGCTGGCGGGGGTGCTCAGCGACCCGCGCGACCTTCCCGTGTATTTGGACATCGACATGCCCGCCGTGTTCGCCTATAACGACAACCTGATTATCCCCCCCGCCAGCGCTGCCGAGGCGGACGCGGTGGAGGTGGTGCGCGGCCCCAACATCAAGCCCTTCCCGCAGGCGCAGCGGCTTAGCGAAAGCCTTTCCGGCAAGGCGCTGCTCAAGATGGAAGACAACATCACCACCGACCACATCATGCCCAGCGACAGCAAGCTGCTGCCCTTCCGCAGCAACGTGCCAAAGCTTAGCGAGTACTGCCTTGCCCCCGTGGACCCCACCTTCCCCGAGCGGGCCAAGGCGGCGGGCGGCGGCTTCCTGATTGCGGGGCAGAACTACGGGCAGGGCTCCAGCCGCGAGCACGCGGCGCTGGCCCCGCTGTATTTGCAGATTCGCGCGGTGATTGCCAAGAGCTTTGCGCGCATCCACGCCGCCAACCTCATCAACAACGGCATTTTGCCGCTGACGTTTGTAAGCGAGGCGGATTATGACCGCTTTTCGCAGGACGACGAGCTGGCGATGGACGGCGTGCGCGGTATCATTGAGCAGGGCGGGGATATGATCCCCGTGCGCAACCTGACCAAGGGCTTTGTGGCGGAAACGAAAATGCCGCTGAGCGAGCGGCAGAGAAAGATGGTGTTGGCTGGCGGGCTTATTAATATGATTCGGGAGCAAGAAGAAACCTCAAACTAGATTTGTTTCTTGATGAACCCCCACATCGATTTTTTATTTCGATGTGGGGGTCTTTTTCTCAAAGACTAAATGCGTTTAAATGCTTAACATTTTCCCAATCGGCATGGGTCAACGCTTACTGTTGAATGCCATGCAAATTATAAGTGGTGTGACAAGATATTGAAGATTGAGTAGAGGGGTTCATCCTTCAATATGATCAGTGGATATAAGTAAAGCTCTTGTGTTAATGAGTATTGTTGCATATATGAGCACATATTTCTTCAACGCGATGCTTTTACCACATAAGTATTCTGATGCCAAATAAAAACAGGCACGGTCATTCAGGCTACATGGGTTAAAGTCCATTTCATAGTTTATATTATCCGTTGGACATTGTTCAGCGAAATCATTCATTAGTGAACGTATATAGGATGCGCAGAGCTCAATACTCTTGCAAGGATCAAGTAATTGCTTAATGACAGACCTAGAATTTATATTGGTGAGTTTTTTTGCTGTTGAAATTTTTAATTGCGCAATACCCACTGAAACATCTAGCCTAATGGCAAGGGGTGGAAGAATTGAGCACACGAGTTTTTCTATGAGACGAAAATACCATGTTCCTCTATTGATATATTCTAGTAATAAAGCATCATGTAGAATTTCATATGGAATGTGATTATGCTTTGCGGCTTGCTCTATTTCATTTGAATAGTCAATTATACGAGTGCTTGAAAAATCCATTTTCTGATATGTAATATATAAATCGTATTGAAAGGTATCAGCACTGAAGTAAGGATTGTTGTCCAGCTTTCTTAAAAAAAGAATGCTACCAAATGGTGCCATTATCGAAAGGATGAAGAGTATAATTGTAATGCCCGTATTATCGACAAGAAAGAATCCCTTATTCTCAAATAGTGCGGGGATAATGATGTGACAAGAAAACCTTACAAGTAAAACGGAGAACACCCAAGAAAGTAAGCATCCACAGAAGTATTGTGCTTTTGATTTACTTTTAATGAAGAACAGCAAGTCATAAACATAGATTGCTGGCCAGACGCATAAGAAACTACCGATTGCTACTCCTATTTGAATATTCGTATAAGAAAAAGATGCAATCTTTGAAAAGATGATTGAAATAATTATAATCGATAGTGCTTGGAGAGCAAATGAATACATGAGCTTTCTCGTGTCTCTGTCATAAATTATATCACGTATTGAGAAATACTTAGAAGGAAAGATGACGGATTGAAAAGATATAAATGCTAAATAGCATAGAATAATAGTCAATGTTTGGGCAATGCCAGATATTGTAATTGTGAACATGCTTGCTCCCTCAACAAAATGCTATACTTTCAGCATTTGCGATGTGAAATATTACCTTCACAATCATATTATGGATTTACACGTCATGCAAGTACTTTAATTGTTTTCACGCATCATTTTAGTCTCAGTGTATTGTAGCCAGTTGAAATCTCTTATTCATCCCCGTCATTTCCACCCCCCAAACCGACACTTCACGCAATTTTCAGTATGTTTACACCCCATTCACACCCCGTTTTCACGCCGCGTGCTATAATGCGCGTGTCAAACCCCGCATACCTTCTCCGGCACCGTCATTCTGGCCCCGCATATGAAAGGATGAAATCCCTTGAAAAAGATTCTCGCGCTCGCGCTTGTGCTGTGCCTGCTGCTAGGCATCAATAGCGCGCTGGCCATGGTCGTGACCTCTGCCACCAGCTCCAGCACATCCTACGCCGCCGACGGCGAGCAGCCCGGCGTTGCATCCATGGCCGCCGTGGGCAGCGTGCCCTATGTGCTGCACCCGGATGGCCGCCTGGCTTCCGTTGACCCCCTCACCCGTCAGGAAACGGTGCTGGGCAATGTGCTGTTCTCCGCAGGCTATGCCGATGCCGCCGCGCTGGCCGCAGCCCTCACAGGCGACAAGGCCGCCCTTGCGCCGGTGGAGATGATCGTCAACAACGGCGGCACGCTCATGGGCTTGTGCCTTGCCAACGGCGCACTCTATACATTGCTTGACGGTACCGGCGCGCTGGCCCCCGCGCCCGCGCCCGTCACCGTGGACATATCGGCCCTCAAGGGCGAGGACGGCGCGCGCCTTTCCGTGCTGGACGCGTGCGTGCAAAACGGCGTGCTCTTCCTGATCAACCGCAACGACGCCGCCGGGCAGATGACCACCACGGTCGTCGGCATCAACCTTGCCGATGGCACGGCCAAGCCCTACGGCGTGCAGAACCTGCAGGACATCGAACCCTACAAGGATGGCACGCTGCTGGCCCGCCGTTTCGACATGAGCGCCCTGTACACCGCCACCAGTGCGGACAGCCTGCCCGCCAGCGAATACGGCGTGTTCGACCCCGCCGCGGACAGCTTTGCCGCGATGGGCACGTTTGAAACCGACAGCATGTTGGGCGGCTACGCCATCAGCGGGTTGGCCTACAGCGCGCAAAACGAAACGCTCTACTACATCGCGGGCAGCCGCATCATGGGCCTTGCGCTCGCCACGGGCGAAAAGCGCATCAGCGCCTACACCAGCGAGGGCATGTTCGGCGCCATGGGCGGCACGGTGAACGTCGCCTTTGTGGAAGGCGGCTACTACCTGCGCGGCGACTACAGCGGCTGGAAGCTGTTCGCGCTGGATACCGAGGCCGTCAAACTGGGCGCGCTGCGCATCTTCGGCGAGTTTGGCTCCGACGCGCACAAAAGCTTCTCGCTTAACTATCCGGACATCCCCGTGGAAGTGGCGGAGAACTTCACCACCAGCCTGGAAGCGCTGGCAAACGCCATGGTCAGCGAGAGCGACGCCTACGATGTGCTCAACCTGATGATGAGCTACATGCCCGTAGAGCGCCTGATCCAGAAGGGCTACTGCACCGATTTGAGCGTATACCCGGAGATCATGGAGCGCGTGGCCAAGCTGGACCCCCGCTTTGTGGCCAGCATGACGGTGGATGGCAAGCTCTACGGCGTGCCGGTCAGTTCCACCGCCTACAGCTACGGCGTGGATATGGAGCAGTGGGAAGCGCTGGGCCTGACCGAGGACGACCTGCCCACGACGCTTGTGGGGTTCTTCGACTTTATCGCCAACTACATGGCCGACTACGGCGAAGACAACCCGGATGTGAGCCTGTTCAACATGAGCGGCACGCAGATGCGGCTGATGGTGTTCAGCCTGATGCTGGACAACTACATCACCTACTGCCAGGCCGAACAGGGCGGCGACATGGCCTTTGACAGCGACATGGCGCGGGCGCTGCTGACCGCCTTTGAGCAGATCGACTTTGACGAGTTTCCGGAGAGCGACACGGGCTCCGTGCAGATGGTGCAGGGGCAAAGCTACCTGTTCTCGCTGTACATGCCGCTTACGTCGTTTGGCGGCATGTATGAAAGCCTGACCCCGCTGATTTTGCCCCTGATGGACGGGGTGAAGCCGCTGGCGGGCGCCAACCTGAGCGTGCTGGTGATGAACCCCAAAACCAAGCGAGCGGCAGACGCGGTCAAGTACATCGTCAACTATCTGGACAATCTGGACGATTCCACCGCCATCGTGCTCAACCCCAACGACAACGAACCCCGCCCCGCCAAGGACTATGACCAGAACGTCAAGGTGCTGGAGGATGCAATCGCCAAGCAGCAGGCATTGCTTGACGCTGCCGCGGAAGAAAACAAAGCCGCCATCACCGACGGCATCACCCAGCTTACCGCCCAGCTTGACGATCTCAAGGCCCACCGCTACAGCGTGACCGCCGAGCAGATCGCCTACTTCCGCGACAACGTGAGCGACAAGCTGGCCGTGTGCCAGCAAAGCGTGCTCTACAGTGCCGATGAAGCCGCGCAGGGCGAGCTTAACAAGCTCATCATGCAGTATCTGGAGGGCGCGACCACGCAGGATCAGTTCCTCAAGGAAATGGACAAGCGCGCGCGCATGATGACGCTGGAAAACCAGTAGCGTCGGAGAACGTCGGCTCTGCCTCCTTTGGCACCGAAAATGAGCGTGTGCCCTGTGGGCACTGCGGCGAAGCCGCAAGCGAATTGGAGGTGGCCAGCCTGACGAGCACAGGGCGCGGTAGCGCCCCGCGCGCCGATCAAACTTCCCATCTGCGGGTCGCTCGCCGCTGCGCGGCGTTGCCCACTGTGCAAGCGCTTCCCTCCGATGCCAACCGCCCCCTAGGTACGACGAAGACGGGGGTTTAGGTGCGCCAGATGGGCAAACGCTACGCTTCGATGTCATGCGATGACGTAGGCACGTCGAAACACAGGCAATATAGTAGTATCCACAGGGCTGGCCCTCGAACGCTTTGGCGGGCGGGGGCCAGAACGCTGGGGCGGGGTATATTCGGGCGCGAGCTGGCGCATTCGCGCGGCGGTGGAAACGGTTGGGGCGCAAGCGTCCGTTGCGCGTAAACTTGCGCGCGGATGGATGAAACCGCGCCGCTGGGCCGTTGTAGCCTTGGTTGCCCATTGCGCGCCATTGTGGTAAGATGGGCTGGAAACCCGCCACGCGCCGCCTTTTGCGGCGTGCGGACGCTTCGCCCGCAGGAGGTTTGTGTGTTCACCCGTAAGAAGATCGTCTGGCTGTATCTGGCGCCCGGGTTCATCGGGCTGCTTGCGTTCTATTTCGTGCCCTTCTTCTGGGGCGTGTGGTTCAGCCTGACGGACGGCACCATCGACAACCGGTTCGTGGGTTTCCAGAATTATCTGAAAGTGTGGGGCAACGAGATTTTCCAGCTGGGCCTCAAAAACACGCTGGAGCTGTCGCTTTTGTGCGCGCCGGTCATCTTTGTGCTCTCTTTCATACTGGCTACGTTTTTGCGCAAGCATGTCGCGGGGGATGGGTTCTTCCGCAACGCGCTGCTCATGCCCTACCTGATGCCCAGCGCCGCCATGCTGATCATCTGGCTGTTGGTGTTTGACTACGGCGGCGTGGTGAACCGCGCGTTTGTGGCCATGGGGCTTGAGCGCGTGTTCTGGCTGGAAGGCGCGCAGCTGCGCGTGCCCATTGTGCTGTTGTACATCTGGAAAAACCTTGGCTTCAGCGTGGTCATTTTTACTGCCGCGCTTCAGGCGGTGCCCGAGTCGCTCTATGAGTACGCGGCGCTGGAGGGCGCGGGGTTCCTGCGCAGGCAGTTTTCCATCACGCTGCCGCAGGTGCTGCCCACGGCGTTTCTGGTGCTGGTGCTCTCGATGGTCAACGCGTTCAAGATCTTCAAGGAGGTCTACGTCATTGGCGGCGCGTATCCGGACGAGGCCGTCTACACCCTCCAGCACTACATGAACAACAAGTTTGCAAAGCTGGACTATCAGGACGTGACCACCGCCGCCTACAGTTTCGCGGTCATCGTGATTGCGCTGTTCCTGATACTTTACCGCACCAAAAGCGTACGTCAGGGGGATGCCGCGGCATGAGCGACGCGCCTGTGAACGCCGCCGCGCGCGGCGAGCTGATACCCCCCGTCATGGGGCCGGACCCGTCCCTGCAATGGGGCTTCACGCCCGAGCCGGTAGCGGGGCCCACCAAACCCATCCGGTTTCTGGATATCCCGGGGCGGGGCCGCCGCCGCCGCCGCAGCTCGCGCCTGCGCCGCGGGCTGCGCGCGCTGCTGCGTTCAAGGCCGCTGGTGGTGGTCATGCTGTTTGTGATCGCGGTGGCCATGCTCACGCCCATCGTGTTCACGTTCCTCTACTCGTTCTTCCCCAAAAGCGAGATCAGCGCCTATCTGGCGCTGCGGGGCCGCTATGACGAAACCAAGTGGCTGGACGTGCTGTTTTCCCCGTCGGTGGTAAGCCTGCGGCAGTATTACACCATCTTGATCGAAGAGCCGCAGTATTTGAAGCTGTTCGTCAACAGCGCGGTGTACGGCGCGGCCATATTGCTTGGTCAAACGCTGGTGATACCGCTCACGGCCTACGCGCTTAGCCGCTTTGCTTTTAAAGGGCGCGACACGCTGTTTTTTCTGGTGCTGATGCTCATGCTTTTGCCCTTTCAGGTGACCATGGCGCCCAGCGTGATGTCGCTGCGCGCGATGGGGCTCATCGGCACGGGCTGGGCGGTGGTGCTGCCGATGATCTTCTCGCCGTTTTACATCTTCCTGCTGCGCCAGTTCATGATCGGCATCCCGGGGGAGATCATTGAGGCGGGGCAGATGGACGGCGCGGGCACCATGCGCACGTTTTTGCAGGTGGTGCTGCCGGTGTGCAGGCCCATTTTGGGTGCGGCGGCGGCGCTTAGCTTCGCGGATTGCTGGAACATGGTGGAGCAGCCGCTGGTGTACCTGACGGACACCAAGCTGATGCCGCTTTCCGTGATGTTCAACCGGATGAACGAGGAAAGCACGGCGGTGGCGTTCGCGGGCGCGGCGCTCTACCTGCTGCCCATGCTGCTGATCTATATCTACTTTCAGGACGATATCCTGCTGGGCGTGCAGCTCAGCGAGCTGAAATAACCGCGCGCGGGAGGCATGAGGGATTTATGACCAAGAAGGGCAAGGCGCTCAAGGCGCTGCTGGTGCTGGCCGTTGTGGTGGCGCTGTGCATGTACTTTTCCAAAACCATCCAAACCATCACCACCCCCAAGGTGAAGCTGACCCAGTCTTCCACCGGGCGCGTCGAGCAAAAGATACAGGTGCAGGCCAAGCCGTATTTTCCGGTGAAGACCGAGGTGACGCTCAAGCGCGCCGTAGACACCCCCATCACCGTGGACAAGGTGTACGTAAGCCCCGGCCTGTTCGTGGAGGCGGGGGACACGCTGTTTACCGCCAACGTGAACGACTATGACGCCAAGGAGAAGGACCTGCGCGACAAGTACAAGGAAGCCGCGCAGAAGCTGATCGATTTGGACATTGCCAACCGCAAGAACAGCAAGCAGAGCAAGCGCAACGAGCTATACGACGTGATGCTGGACGCGCAGGACGCGCAGGCCGCCGCCGAGAGCGACGCGCGCCTGGCCGCCGCCGCCGAGGGCATCGACCTGACGTTTGACCAGGACACGTGGGCCGCCATCGCCAAGCAGAAGAACGGCAGCCAGAGCGTGATGGATTTGATCGCCAAAGCCGCCACCGCAAAGGCCACGTTCGCCACCGCGCGCGAGGCGTTCTACCAGAGCTATGAAAACAAGACGCTCAAAGTGACCGACGAGGTGTTCAAGTACATCAACGAGCGCAACGCCATTGCAAAGCAGATGCGCGAAATGAGCGACGACATGGTGGATCTGTTGGAGGGCAAGCAGGCGCTGTCCACCGTGAAGGCGGAAAGCGCGGGCTACATCGTGGCCATCGACGTCAAGGAAGGGCAAGGCTACGACGGCAAAGCCAGCGCCTACACCATCGCCAAGAAGGAGGACGCGCCCATCCTGCGCGCGGATGTGACCGACCTGAAAAAGGACGTGGCCGAGGGCGCGAAGGTGGAGGTGCAGGGGGATTACAACACCCTGAAAACCAAGGTGACGGGCACGGTACTGGAGAGCGACGGCAGGCAGTACGCGCAAATTGAATTGACCGACGACATACTGCTTACGGCGGGCGGCATGGCCAAGCTCATCAGCAGCGGCTCCATCGACGTAAACATCGTGTTCCGCGCCAAGAAAAACGCCACGCTGATCCCCGCGGGCGCACTGCGCAGCGAGGGTGACGGTAACGATTACATCTTTATTGCCGAATATTCGGGCGGCGGCTTCCTCTCCAGCGGCGGCATGGTGGCCCGCAAGACCAGCGTGACCGTGATCGACCGTGGCGACAAGGCTGTGAGCATTCAGGAGGATCTTTCCTACCAGCAGATCATCGAGCGTGCGGACCGCACCATTGAGGACGGCAAGCCCGTGATGGAGTATGTGGATTAGGGGGTGCGCGCCATGCTGGCCTTGATGAAGCGGCACCGGCTGTGGCCGCCGCTTGCCGTGCTGCTGCTGGCGCTGCTGGTGGCGGCGGCGGCGCTGCTCATGCTTGACGCGCTGCCGGATACCTTTGAGTACCTGTGGCCAGCGCCCGTGCCCACTGCCGCCACGCAGGCGGACGGCAGCACAGGCGACCCCGCAAACGACGGCCTGCGCGACGCGCGCCTGCGCATGGCGGACCTCACCGAAACGCTGGCTGGCGCGTGCGAGCCGCTGAGCCTGTCCGCCGTGCTGGATGGCGCGTCGGTCGTGGCCGATCAGGAAAACGCGCAGGCCGCCACGGTGCGGCTTACCGCGTTAAACGACGGGGCGTTCTCGCTGTTTCATCCGGTGCTGAAAGCCGGCAGGCTCTTTTACCCCGACGAGCTTCAGCAGGGCGCGCGCGTATGCATGATGAACGAGAAGCTGGCCGTGGCGCTGTGGGGTTATGCCGAGCCCATCGACCGGCTGGTGCTGCTGGAAGGCAAAACGTACCGCATTGTGGGCGTTACGGGCGAGCAGCGGCGCGTGGGCGACAGGCTGGAGCACAACCTCTACATCCCCTACCGCGCGGCGGAGGTGGGCGGCCTGACCTTTGACGCACTGTGTGTGACCGCCAGGCCCGTGCCGGGCGCGGGCGGGTGGAGCGCCTTTGAGGCGGCCACGGCGGCGCTGGCTGTGCGCGGCACGGCCACCAGCCTGCCCAAGGAGAAGATGAACGCGGCGCTTCCGCTACGGCTGCTTGGCTGCCTGTTTGCGGCGATGGCGCTGTGGTTTGCCCTGCGGGCGCTCAATGCGCGCGTCGTGCGGCTGTACCGGGCCTTCCGGCTGCGGCTGATGGACCAGTACGCGGCGCGCCTGCTTGTGTGGCTGGTGCTGCGCATCCTGCCGCTGGTGCTGGGTTACGCGGCGGTCGCCTATCTGTTTGCGCAGGTGTTTATGGCGCTGGTAGCGCCGGTGTACACGTTTCCGGAGTGGATCCCCAAGGTGCTGGTGGAGCCCAAGGACATCGCCGAGGCCTTCTGGAATGTGTGGACGAAGCAGGCGGCGGTTGTCCAGCTGCGTAGCCCCGCGCTGCTGCGCATCCGGTTTTACCAGATGCTTGTTGGCTGGGCCTGTGGCGTGATGGGCATCGCGGGCGGCTTGCTGGCGGGCCGCATGGGGGATATGATGAAGGGCCCCACGAAGGTGGAAAAAGAATAAAAGAGGGGTCAAGGGCCGCGTCGGCTCTGCCTCCTTTGGGAGGGGGATTGCGATCCCCCTCCCAACCGCCCCCTGGAGAGAGGCTAAGTTGGCTTCTATTTACTTGGCAGTTGTTCAGCAGCTCCAATGCGAGCGTCTATAACCGCCAAGCAGGCAATTGAACCCCGCCCGTCCCAAGGGGGCGGTTGGCATCGCAGGGAAGCGTTTGCCAAGTGGGCAACGTCACGCAACGCGGATAACAAAAACAGACTAATCACGCCATGATGTTTTCGCGCCCAACCCCGTCCCAAGGGGGCGGTTGGCATCGTAGGGAAGTGTTTGCCCAGTGGGCAACGCCGCGAAGCGGCGAGCGACCCGAAGATGGGAAGTTTGACAAGCGCAAGGCGCGACAGCGCCCTGTGCTCGTCAGGCTGGCCTCCTCCGATTCACTTTAGCCTTCGGCGAAGCGGCCACTGGCCGCGCGCTCATCTTCGGTGCCAAAGGAGGCAGAGCCGACGTGTTTGACGAAGTACCCTTTCCATGATAGAATACATCGCGTGTGGTGGGCATGGTGGAATGGCAGACACAAAGGACTTAAAATCCTTCGCTCCGGCGTGCGGGTTCGAGTCCCGCTGCCCGCACCACAGGATGGTACAGGCCGCCCGGTGGGGCGGCCTTCCTTGTTCATCGCCCGCGCGCCGTATGCAGCGCCCGACAGGCCGGGCGCACAGAAAGGAGGCCGTCTATGCCGCCGCTGGTGAGCATCTGCTGTGTGACCTACAACCATGCCGATACCGTCGCGCAGGCGCTGGACAGCTTTCTGGCCCAGCGTGACGATGTTGATATTGAAATCTTGGTGCACGACGATGCCAGCACCGACGGCACCGAGGCCATCATCCGCCGCTACGCCGCGCAATATCCCGATATTGTCAAGCCCCTGTACGAAACGGAAAACCAGTACCAAAAAGGGCTGGCGATGGACGCGACGTTCAACTTTCCCCGCGCCACGGGCACCTACATCGCCCTGTGCGAGGGGGACGACTTTTTCAGCGACCCCCACAAGCTCAAAACGCAGGTGGAGGCGATGCGGGCCCACCCGCAGTGCACCTTCTGCTTTACCAACGGCACCGTGCGCGACATGGCCGCGGGCGGGGCGGAGCGCCCGTTCATCCCCTACTATCCGCAGGAGGCCGCGTATTACGTGCCCGAAACGCGGGAGTTGGACGTGGCGGCGGTGGCGCGGCTTACCTTCATCCCCACGGCGTCGTTCCTGTTCCCGCGCGCTGCGCTGGAATGCGTGCCCCATGACGTGCTCACCATGCCCTGCCCCAGCGGCGACCTGCGCCTGAAGCTGCTGCTGACCGCCGCTGGCCGCGCGCTGTACGTGCACGCATTTACGTGCGTCTACCGCTTAAGCGCGGGCAGCAGCGCTATGGCGCGGTGGGGCGCGGAGGCCGCCGCCCGCACGCGGGCGCGCTGCGCGCAGACCATCGCCATGCTGCGCGGTGTGGACGGTTTCAGCGGCGGGCGCTGGCACGAAGCGCTACAACGGCTCATCGACGCGCAGTACCGCGTGCTGCTGCTTGGCGCGCCCACGCCAGCGCTACTTCGTGCCCCCGAGGCCAAGGCCGCGTGGCGCGCGCTGACCCCCGCGCAAAAGCTCAAGACCCGCCTCAAGGCGCATATGCCGGAAACCCTGTTCCGGCGGCTTCGGGCGCTGGCGGGGCGCGGGTAGCGCACCAAGGATGGCAGGCCGGTTGGCACGGCAGTTGCCACAGTGCCCGACGCGCGGATGAAAGGATGGTACCTTATGCGTATACAGGTCGCCCGCAGTTCCATGCCGGATTTTGCCGCCTATTGCGAGGAGATACGCCCCCTGTGGGAGAGCCACTGGCTGACCAACAACGGCGAAAAGGCCCTCGCGCTGGAGGCCGCTCTGCGGGAAACCCTGCAAACGCCCAATGTGGTGCTGTTTGCCAACGGGCACCTTGCGCTGGAGGCGGCCATCCGCGCCATGGGCATCACGGGCGAGGCCATCACCACGCCGTTTACGTTCATCTCCACCACGCACGCGCTGGTGCGCTGCGGCGTGACCCCCGTGTTTGCGGAGGTGAAGCCGGGGGATTTGACCCTTGACCCCTCGGCCATTGAGCGGCTCATCACAGAACGCACGACGGCCATCGTGCCCGTGCATGTGTACGGGGGCTTCTGCGATGTGGACGCAATTGAGCGCATCGCGGTAAAGCACGGCCTTCAAGTGCTCTACGACGCGGCGCACGCCTTTGGGGCCACGCTGGGCGGCCAAACAGCCTCGGCCTTTGGCGACGCGCAAATGTACAGCTTCCACGCCACCAAGGTGTTCCATACCGTCGAGGGCGGGGCTGTGGCCTGCAAAAGCGCCGAACTGGCCGCCGCGTTGCGGCTGGAGCGCAACTTTGGCATCACCGGGCCGGAGGAAACCGTGAGCGTGGGCGGCAACGCCAAGATGAACGAGTTTCAGGCCGCGATGGGCCTTTGCAATCTGCGCGCGCTGCAAGGCGAGCTGGCCAAACGCCGCGCCGTGGCCACGCGCTACCGTAACCGGCTGGGCGGCGTGCCCGGCTTGCGCCTGTTGCCCACCCACGATGGCGACAACTTCGCCTACCTGCCGGTGCTCTTTGAGGGTTTCCGCCTCACGCGCGACGCGGCGTTTGTCCTGCTGGCCAGCCACGACGTGTTTGCCCGCAAGTATTTTTACCCGCTGACCAGCGCCATGGCGTGCTACGCGGGGCGGTTTGACCCCGCGCAAACGCCCGTGGCGCTCGCGGCCAGCCAGCACGTGATGACCCTGCCGCTGTATGCCGATCTGGCCTTGGCGGACGTAGACCGCATCTGCGATATTTTGCTTGAGGCGCGCCTATGACCGAAACCAAAAAACAGACGGCGGGGCGCTCCTTCCTCTACAAGCTGGCGGAGAGCGTCGGCACGCAGGGCATATCCTTCATCGTGGGCATCGTGCTGGCGCGCTTGCTTTCCCCTGCTGATTTCGGGCTGCTCACGCTGCTGACGGTGTTCATCAACCTGAGCCGCGTGTTTGTGCAAAGCGGGCTGAACACCGCGCTGGTGCAGCGCCTGACGGTGGACGAAACCGACCTGTCCAGCGTGTTTTACTTAAGCCTTGGCATTGCGGGCGGCTGCTACGCGCTGTTGTATTTCGGCGCGCCGCTGGTGGCGGATTTTTACCGCCTGCCGGAACTTACGCCGCTGATGCGCGTGCTGGCGCTTACCTTGCTCCCCGGCGCGTTAAGCACTGTGCAGCAGGCCGTGGTCGCGCGGCAGATGGCGTTTCGCAGGCTCATGCTGGGCAGCATCGTGGCCAATGTGCTCTCCGGCGCGGTGGGCGTGGGCATGGCGTATGCGGGCATGGGCGCGTGGGCGCTGGTGGGCCAGCAGCTGAGCAATCAGGTGATCCTGTGCGTGGTGCTGCTGTTTTTGGTGGACTGGCGGCCAAGGCTGCTCTACTCGTGGCAGCGGGTCAAAGGGCTGCTGGGGTTCGGGTGGAAGCTGCTGGTTTCCAGCCTGATTGAAACCCTGTACAACAACCTGCGCAGTCTGGTGATCGGCAAGCGGTATGCAAGCGATGTGGTGGGCCAGTACAACCGGGGCAAGCTGTTTCCAGAGCTGGTCATGAACAACGTAAACGGCTCCATCCAAAGCGTGATGCTGCCCGTGTTTGCCAGCGAGCAGGAAAACCGCGAGCGCCTCAAGGCCATGATGCGGCGCACCATCATGGTGTCAAGCTACTTGGTGTTTCCCATGATGGCGGGGCTGGCGCTGGTCGCGCGCCCGCTGGTGCTGCTGCTGCTGACCGAAAAATGGCTGCCCTGCGTGCCGTTTTTGTGGATCGCCTGCGTGGATTTTGCCTTCTACCCCGTGCACACCACCAATTTGCAGGCCATCAGCGCGATGGGGCGCAGCGATGTGTTTTTGCGGCTGGAGATCATCAAAAAGACCTACGGGGTTTTGATACTGCTTGCGTCCGTCCTGTTTTTTGACGACGTGCTGGTGATTGCCGCAGGCAGTGTGGTGAGCACGCTGATTGCCACGTTTGTCAACGCCGCGCCCAACAAGCGGCTGCTGGGCTACCGCTATCTGGAGCAGGTGAAGGATTTGCTGCCCTCGCTGGGGCTCACGGCGGTCATGGGCGGCGCGGTGTGGCTTGCGGGGCTGCTGCCGCTGGGGGATTTGCCCCTGCTGCTTACGCAAACCGCAGTTGGCGCGGGCGTGTACGCGGGGCTGTCGCTGCTGCTGAAGCCGCAGGCGTATGTGCAGATGGCGGACATGGTGAAAGCGGTGCGCAGGCGGTAGCGTCGGCCATGGCCACCTTTGGGGCATCGGCTCTGCCACCTTTGGGGCGTCGGCTCTGCCTCCTTTGGGAGGGGGACTCTGTCCCCCTGCCCCGTCAGTTTGATCGGCGCGCCCTGCGCTGTCGCGCCCTGCGCTGTCGCGCCCTGCGCTGTCGCGCCCTGCGCTGTCGCGCCCTGCGCTGTCGCGCCCTGCGCTGTCGCGCCCTGCGCTTGTCAAACTTCCCATCTTCGGGTCGCTCGCCGCTTCGCGGCGTTGCCCGCAGGGCAAACGCTTCCCTACGATGCCAACCACCCCCTGAGAACGACGGGGCTGGGGACGATCGCTGAGTGGATTGCACTGCTCATGCCTGGCGGCTGCCGCCGCGCGAGACATAGCCGCTTCGCGGCTGTTGTCGCGCTCACGGGGGAGCGCTGCGGCGGTGAGTTTTGGGGCGCTGCCCCAAACCCCGCAAGGGCCATTGGCCCTTGACCCAGTTCTGGCTTGCGCCTTGATGCTTGGCTGCTACCGCCGCGCGAGACATAGCCGCTTCGCGGCTGTTGTCGCGCTCACGGGGGAGCGCTGCGGCGGTGAGTTTTGGGGCGCTGCCCCAAACCCCGCAAGGGCCATTGGCCCTTGACCCCTTTTTCTATCTTTATCCTTGGGGGGTGTTATTCATGCAGACTGTTTTACTCACCGCCATCGGTTCCGCCTCCGCACACGCGGCGCACCTGAGCCTCACCGCCACGGGGTATCGCGTTCTCGGCTGTGACATCTACCCCCAAACATGGAACGTGACCGCCGCCGACGTGGCCGCGTTCTTCACCGTGCCCCTCGCTTCCGACGCGGATGCCTACGCCGCCGCTTTGCTCGCCGCCGCGCGGGAACATAGCATCGACTTCATTATCCCCCTGACCGATGTGGAGGTGGACGCCCTCGCCCCCCGCAAGGCCGCCTTTGCCGCGCAGGGCGTTACACTCTGCTGCCCGGATGCGCCCGTGGCCGCCCTCTGCCGCGACAAGCTGCGCATGGCCGACACCCTGCGCGCCGCCGCCATCGCGGAGGTCATCCCCACGTACACGGCGGCCACGCTGCCCACTGATGCGCCCTTCCCCCTGATGCTCAAGCCCCGGCGCGGGCGAAGCAGCCAGGCGCAAACGGTTGTGCGCAGCGCGGAGGAACTGCGCTGGGCGCTGGCCCTCCGCGACGATTACATTATCCAGCCCTTTATCGCGGGCGATATCTACACCGTGGACTGCGCGCGCGACACGCTGGGCGGCATGGTCGCCCTCACGCGGCGGGAGTTGCTGCGCACCGTGAACGGCCTTGGCACCACGGTGGAAATCTGCCCCGCCCATCCGCTGGACGCGGTTTGCAAGGCCATCATGACGCACGCGGGGCTGGTGGGCGTTTGTAACATGGAGTTTATCCAAAGCGGCGGCGCGTATTGCTTTTTGGAGGTAAACCCCCGTTTTTCCGGCGGGGTGGGGTTCAGCGCGCTGGCGGGGTATGATTTTGCCCTCGCCATGCTGCGCTGCCACGCGGGCGAGCCGCTTGCGCCCGCGCCCGCGTTTGCGCCCATGACCCTTGCCCAGCGCTACGAGATGCGCGTGACCGCGCGCCGGTAGCGCCGTGCGGGGGTTTTGAACGTTTTCGAAACGGTTGATTTTTACGCGCTGTTCGGGTATCATGGAAGTGGTATCAGGGCGAGCATACATCCGATACCGGAAAGAATGATGCACATGGCTGACTACATTTTAAGCTGCTGCACCACCGTAGACCTGACCGCCGAACACCTTCGCGCGCGGGATATCCACTACGTATGCTTCCATTACCTGCTGGACGGCGTGCAGCTGGACGACGACCTGGGCCAGAGTATGCCGCTGGACACGTTTTACGCCAAGATGGCGGCGGGCGCGGACACCAGCACCTCGCAGGTGAACAGCGATGAGTTTGAGGCGTATTTCACCCCGTTTCTGGAGGCCGGCAAAGACATTTTGCACCTGACGCTTTCCTCCGGCATCTCGGGCGTGATCAACTCCGCGACCATCGCGCGTGAGAACCTCGAAAAGAAATACCCGAACCGGAAAATCTACATTGTGGACTCGCTGGGCGCGTCCTCCGGCTACGGCCTGCTGATGGACAAGCTGGCGGACCTGCGCGACGCGGGCCAGAGCATCGACGAGGTGCGCGCGTGGGCGGAGGCGAACCGGCTATTGCTGCACCACTGGTTTTTCAGCACCGACCTTTCCTTCTACATCAAGGGCGGGCGCATCTCCAAAACGGCGGGGCTATTTGGCAAGCTGCTCAACATCTGCCCGCTGCTCAACATGGACGATCAGGGCAGGCTGATACCGCGTGCGAAGGTGCGCACCAAGCATAAGGTGATCCGCGAGATTGTGGAGCGCATGAAGGAGCACGCGGCGGGCGGCGCGGCCTACAGCGGCAAGTGCTACATCAGCCAAAGCGCCTGCCTGGAGGATGCCAAAGCCGTGGCGGCGCTGGTGGAAGCGGCGTTTCCGCAGCTTGAGGGTAAGGCGGAGATCAACCACATCGGCACCACGATTGGCAGCCACACGGGGCCGGGCACGGTGGCGCTGTTCTTCTGGGGCGACAGGCGCACAGAATAAAAGGGTTCACATTTTCCCCTTCGCCGCAGCGAAAAGCCTGCAAATAAAAAGTCAAGCCCCAAAGTAGCTTGACGACAGGAGACGAGGAAGCTTGATCAACAAACAGGCCACCGCAGAAACGCTGACCATGAGGTATAAGTAGCACAGCCGTCATGCCCAGTCAAGGATAAACGGCTAACGCCGCGCCTACGGCGTCCTTAACAGGCCATGCCGCCAGCGCTTCAAAGCGGCCAAGAGGTTGCAAGGCAACCTCTGTCAATCACTCCGGATCGACAGACGAGGGAGAGCAAGCCGTGTTCAGCGAAGCGGGATAGTCACGAACCTTGCCATAGTAGACGCGAAGAAACTTGTTGGCTCCGGCAGTCATGAAAACATAGTAGGGTTTTCCCTCCGCGCGTTTGCGGTCAAGAAATTGGTAGACGGAAACGTCCGCGGGAGCTTTCTGCAACAGGACGGTCATAATGATGAACAGCGTCTTGCGCAGGTAAGGCGAACCACGCTTGGAGGAGCGGTTGCTGCGGATGTCTTTCGCACCCGACTGATTGGGCATAGGGTCTACACCAGCAAAGGCAACCAGCGATTGCTTCCCCGCAAAACGCCGGATGTCCCCAATCTCTGCCATGAGCTGCGGCCCCAGCGATTCCCCAACGCCATACATGCCCATCACCACCGGATATTCCGGCAGTTGGGCAGCCAAACGGTTCATCTCGGCTCGGAGAACTTCCCCCATGCGGGAAATGCTCGTCAACTGTGTTGCGTTTTCCTGAACCAGCAGCTTCGTGGTGTCAGATTTGGGAACCAGCGCAACCATATCCTTTGTTTCCCGGTGAATCCGCTCGGCTTTGACCGCGTCGAAGTTGTAACCGTTGCGTTTACACCACTTGCGGTATCGCTCCACGAAGGCGGCTTGACTGGCACAGCGCACGCAGTCCATGTGCCAAAAGGTCATGGCGAAGTCTATCCACTTCTGGCTGCCATCCTTGCGCACGGGGCTGTCAAACCACCCTCGAACGCCGGGATAGGACTGATCCATAAGGGCGACCAAATTGTTGGAGCAGGCAGTTCTGTTCTTGGAAGCCAACTGGAACTGTCGGTTCAATGTCTTGAGTTCGTAGCGAATTGCATCCATGGGAGTATATTCGCGCAGCTCAGCCCAATTGTCAAGCCCGTATTTGGCGATCTTCCGGGCATCGGCCTTGTCTGTCTTGACCCGGCGCAGAGAATTGCCGCCATACTCCCGAATTAGTAGCGGGTTGACCGCGCTGACGAACAGACCCCGTTCATGGATGACGTTGGCGATAGGTTCGTAATAACGGCCCGTATGCTCCATGATGACCTTGCTCTCACCGTCCAAGCTGCCGATATAATCGGCCAGCTTGTTTAGCGCAAGCGCTGTGTGAGCAACCTCGAAAGGTTGAGCCACGGTTACCCCCAGCGGACGGAGTACAGAAATCATGCTCTTTCCCTTGGAAACGTCGATTCCGATTGCGTTCATGAAGGCTCACTCCTGTCAATAGATTTGCAATGGACGAATCCATCTTCTCCCATTGCCGATTCCATCTGTTTGCTGACGCGAACGTATCGGTTCCCCGATGGCTCTACCTGCACAAATCGAACGCTGCGAATGAGAGGATGGCTGACTGACTTTTCGACGGGCGTAACAGCCCTTGGGGGTCAAGGTCAGACCATTGCGCTCTCATTCTAGCAGCTTAGGCAACGAGATGTCCCCGGCCTTTGGCTGGCTGCCATGAACTCGGGGGCAAATATATAGTAACAGGGGTCAAGGGCCAAGGGCCCTTGTGGGGTTTGGGGCAAAGCCCCAAGCCCCCACGCCGCAGCGCATTCCCCCAAAGCGTCGCGAGCGCCGCAGGCGCAATGCGGCGCGGCATCTTGCAAACGCTGCTGTATACAAATGCATACAATCGCCGGAAGCATCCGCTTCCGGCGCGTGCTTGTACCCGGCCATCGCCATGCCGCAAGGTGGGCATGGCTTTCTTTCGTCGCAGCGCTCCCTCAAAAAAGCGGGTGTTGTGCCGCGCAGGGCTGTGATACCAGCGACGCAAGCAGCCAAGCCGCTGCATCGCCCCCCAAGCGAACACTCCGCCGCGCAGGGCTGTGCGCTATCGGCAGCGACGGCTCCGTTATCCCATCCGTCCCATCTGGCGCAGGTTGCAAACCACCGCCATATTTGATACGATAGGCACGCAGCCACCTTATACCCCACACCGCACAGGAGGTACCCCATGGCCGATCATGCTTCCTACGTAAGCCCCTTCTCCACGCGTTACGCCAGTAAAGAGATGCAGTTCATCTTTTCCGACGACAACAAATTCCGCACGTGGCGCAGGCTGTGGATCAGCCTTGCCAAGGCGGAACAGAAGCAGGGCCTGCCCATCACCGACGCGCAGATCGCGGAGCTTACGGCCCACGCAACGGACATCAACTACGACGTGGCCACCCGCCGCGAGCGTGAGGTGCGCCACGATGTGATGAGCCACGTGTTTGCCTACGGCGAGCAGTGCCCGCTGGCGCGCGGCATCATCCACCTGGGGGCTACCAGCTGCTACGTGGGCGACAATACCGATATTTTGGTCATGAAGCAGGGGCTTACCCTGCTGCGTGGCAAGCTGCTAGGCGTGCTGGCGGAGCTGCGCGAGTTTGCCGTCAGGCACAAAAGCCTGCCCGCGCTGGCCTACACGCATTTGCAGCCCGCGCAGCTGACCACCGTGGGCAAGCGCGCCACGCTGTGGATGCACGAGCTGTATCTGGATTTTGAGGAAGTGACCCACCGGCTGGATACGCTCGCGCTGTTGGGCAGCAAGGGCACCACGGGCACGCAGGCCAGCTTTATGGAGCTGCTGGGCGGCGACAGCGAAAAGATACGCCAGATCGAGCAGGACATCGCCGCGGATGTGGGCGTGAGCCGCGTGGTGCCCGTGAGCGGGCAAACCTACAGCCGCAAGACGGATTATCAGGTGCTTAGCGCCCTTAGCGGCATCGCGCAGAGCGCCAGCAAGTTCAGCTACGACCTGCGGCTGTTGCAAGGCTTCAAGGAGATGGAGGAACCCTTTGAAACCAGCCAGATCGGCTCCTCCGCCATGCCCTACAAGCGCAACCCCATGCGCAGCGAGCGCATCAGCGGCCTTTCCCGCTTTGTGATGGTGGACGCGCTGAACGCCGCCATCACTGCGGGCACGCAGTGGTTTGAGCGCACGCTGGACGACAGCGCCAACCGCCGCATCGCCGTCAGCGAGGCGTTTTTGGCCACCGACGCCATTTTGAACCTGATGTTGAACGTGTGCGACGGGCTGGTGGTGTATGATAAGGTGGTGCGCGCCCGCGTGATGGCGGAGCTGCCCTTCATGGCCACCGAAAACATCATGATGGACGCAGTCAAGAAGGGCGGCGATCGGCAGGCCCTGCACGAGCGCCTGCGCGTGCACAGCCAGGCGGCGGCGCGCGTGGTCAAGGAGGAGGGCGGCCAGAACGATTTGGTAGACCGCATCGCCGCCGACTCGGCCTTCATGGTAAGCAAGACCGAAATCGAGGCCATTTTGGAGCCTGTCAACTTCATTGGCCGCAGCGCGGAGCAGGTGACCGAGTTTGTGGCGGAGATCATCGACCCGCTGCTGACGCGCTATGCGGGCGAGATGAGTAAACAGGCGGAAGTGAACGTGTAAGGGCGAACCTGTCGCCCGTGACTGACCACTTAAAAACTTTGCAGCCGTCTTTCCATTGTGAAAGGCGGCTTTGCCTTGCGCAAAGTTGCCAAGCCCCGTGCTTGATGCCGCATGTATGCCTTTCGTGCCCAACCCATATCCTTCGCATTTGGCCGTGCGCCCGTCCCGCATATCTTGCCACAGGGTCGCCGTCTGGCAATCATGCCCACTATCACGCCACGCCACGCCACTT
>Ga0351970_1048_pt1 | contig 25976 bp, 20 predicted proteins | sample BONcelFGM3001C10_FD_206752 | JGI IMG/M metagenome (GOLD analysis project Ga0351970, IMG submission 206752) | Enriched cells from coal bed in the Powder River Basin, Montana, United States - BONCAT cells FGM rep2 HSBNCT.FGM.300.1.C10 ...
GAGGACATTAAATGCTGAAGTGTCAATGCGTGGGTACCGCGCATTGACCATATGGACGATTCTTAGAGATCCCCGAAACAGTAGTTTTTAGAGATGCTCCCTATTTTGTCTCTATTTTAGGTTTAGGACATTTTTTATTTTTCACATCGTTTACCGGGTCAGCAAAACGCCCGGCCATATCCGGCCTACGTTCTAATGTGAGTCTTAACGCTTCCGAGTGTCTCCATTTATCTATTTCCGAATGATTTCCGGATAAAAGCACCTCAGGCACCTTCATTCCCCGAAAAATCTCCGGCCGCGTATAGTGCGGATGCTCCAAAAGTCCGTTTTCGAATGATTCATGCTCAACCGAAGTGTTGTTTCCCAAAACTCCCGGTATCAGCCTAATCACCGCATCGGCCACTGCCATCGCCGGTATTTCACCGCCGCTTAATACATAATCCCCTATCGATATTTCCCTGTCGGCGATTATTTCTTTAGCCCTTTCGTCTATGCCCTCATAGCGGCCACATATCAGGATCAACTGGTCAAGCGCCGCAAACTCCCGGGCAATTGCCCATCCATAACCCTCTGAATAACCTCTAACCTGATCTGTTCCTTCATTGTCAGTACCAGCATCCTTCCTCCTGTCTTGAGCTTTTTGCTCTAACAGGTCTATCGGTAGCACTGACATTTTGTTTCGGCACTTATTGTGACATTTTGTTTCTGCTATCACACCCCTAGGGATAAAAGTTGACAAACAAACCGGATGTAGGTAAAAGCCGTCCGCTTTCTGCGAGGAGTATGTATATGAATATCATGGAAAAAATCTGTAAAGAGAATCTAAAGGGCGATATCCCGAATTTTCGTCCCGGGGATACCTTGAAGGTTCACTGTAAAATCAGCGAGGGTGATAAAGATCGCATCCAGATCTTCGAGGGTGTGTGTATACGCCGTAAGCGCGGGGGGATTCATTCCTCCTTTACCGTGAGGAAAATATCCTACGGCGTCGGTGTGGAGCGCATCTTTCCAATGCATTCGCCCCAGATCGACAAAATTGAAGTCGTGAGCATGGGCAAGGTCCGCCGTTCGCGTCTGTATTATCTAAGGGAACTTACCGGAAAAGCGGCTCGCATTCAGCGCAAAGAGCGCGTTGTTGATGCAATGGAGGAAACTGCAGATGCCTCCGAAGATGTCATCGAAGAAATCACAAGCTAGCAATTCCAAAGAATGTTCCAATTTTGTCGATCGCCTCAGCATAGAGAGGGGTTTGTATGCCCGCGGCGCCTCTTTTGTAGCCGGCATAGATGAGGCCGGAAGAGGTCCTCTTGCAGGTCCTGTCGTCGCTGCCGCAGTCATGTTTTCTCGCGATTTTAAAATAGAAGGTATAAGAGATTCCAAAAAACTCTCGCCCAAAAAGCGCGAGTTTTTTTTCGAGTTGATTTTAAAGTCAGCTATTGCCCTAGGCGTTGGAATTGTCCCGCCCGAAGAAATAGATAAAATAAATATAAGGCAGGCCACGTTAAAGGCTATGCGGGAGGCGCTTTTGGGCATGAACCCTTGTCCCGACTGCATATTGATAGATGGAATCGATACCATAGGCACTAAAATACCCGAGTATCCAATAAAGGGTGGAGATGATCTGTCCCTATCCATCGGTGCGGCAAGCATCGTTGCCAAGGTGACGAGAGATCAGATGATGATCGATTTGGAGAAGAAATTTCCGGCATTTTCTTTTTCAGTGCATAAAGGTTACGGGACTGCGAAGCATTATGAGGAGATCCGATTAAATGGTCCGACTCCTGCCCACCGCAAGAGTTTCTTAAAGACGTTTCATGAAAATTGGAGTGAAGTCTATTAGGTTGCGTGTTGATGACCTAGTTTTTCAAGCATGATTTTTTTGACATTTAAGGCCAGTTCTTCCGCTTCCGCGAGGATTTTTTCGGCCTTTGCCTTTGTCTCAGCGCACCATTGGCTGTCGTCTATTCCCGAAAGATTGATGAGAATATTATAGTATGCGCCGCATGCCGCGGCGTGCGCCATCAGAGCCGCTACTCCTGCATCGGAAAGAGAATTTGGATTGCCTTTTTGGGCTACTGTTTTAGCGCATTCAAGCGACGCTATGGTTCGTTCGAGTATGCCAAAAGGCTCCATCGTGGCACGCTTATTCGCATTGTCTATCGCTATGGCTCGGGCCTCTTTCTGTTCTTTTGTTTCCTTATTCATGCGTCTGGCATCTAAAACGCTGTTGAAGGCTTTTGTGTCGTCATCGATTGCGGCAAGTTGCCTCTTCATGAGAGAATGTGCCTCCATTCCAATCGATTCCATATCTTCTTTTAGATCTTCAAAACCCTTCTTTTCAAAAGTGAGAGCGGCGACCATTGCGGAAAGCCCTGCGGACATTGCTCCTGCAAGTGCAGATACCGATCCTCCGCCCGGGGCTGGCGAATTCGAAGCCAGTTCTTCTGCAAACTCTTTGACGCTCATCGATGCAAGCGGGGCTGGGGATGCGAAACGTTCCTCTATTATTTTCATCTTGGGATCAAACGGTGATACATCGGAAAGTCCAAGCGATATGATTCCGTTGCGTATGATTTCATCGTCGGAGATGCCTGTGGTGGAACCCTGTTTTTTGAGAAAATACGTTCCGGCTTCATGAAGCACTCGCTTTGGCAACATTCCCACGACCTCACTGCCCGTGACGCGGCAACCGAGCTTGGTAGCCAATTCGCAGCATCTATCGTAAACCATGTGAACGGGTGTGGTTTCCAGGTCGAGTATGTTGACCGTCACCTGCGCCCGGTTGTATTCGGGGATCAACCAGCCGGTGCCTTGCAGGTTGTTGAAAAGTCCGGGTACTCGTTCGGGCGTGCCATCTGGCCCGGTCACTTTGTTGCCGTCGGCATCTCGTCTTAATTTTCCGGTTTCACGTATAGTAAAAGCGATGTCCTTGGCTAGTTTTACGTTAGTGCTGTTTAGGTTGATGTTGTAGGCGATGAGAAAATTGCGCGCGCCTATAACGGTGGCGCCAGACTTTGCATTGAATATCGCCTCGCCGTAGTCAGGTTTCCATTCGGGTTTTTTAAGTTTTTCCTCAAGGGCTTCGTATTCGCCAGAGCGTATATCTGGCATTTTTACGCGTTCGGGTTTTTTTGCGGCCTGTGCATAGAGATAGACGGGTATGCCAAGTTTTTCTCCGACTCTTTTCCCAAGAATATTGGCGAGGCTGACGCATTCTGCCATGGTGACGTTGGATATTGGAACGAACGGGCAGACGTCGCACGCGCCTTGTCTTGGATGTTCGCCCTTGTGTCGTCGCATGTCGATGAGTTCCACACCCCGCTTTATCGCCGCAAATGCCGCCTCGAGAACCTCATCTGGTGCGCCGGCGAAAGTATAGACGGTGCGGTTGGTGGCACTGCCCGGATCCACGTCTAAAAGTACTACCCCCGAAACCGATCTGACAGCATCGGCTATGGCGTCTATTATAGCCCGGTCGCGTCCTTCGCTGAAGTTGGGAACACACTCGATGAGCTTCATCATGACCTCCGTCCTTGTTTAATGGATTGACCTTTTATTGCATATCGGGCTTAAACGCAAGCCTATGCTAAGACCCTTGACAGACATTCCAATTGCGGCCTTTCCCGAGCTCATGCGCGAGCTTGAACTTAAACCCTACGCTGCGGGACAGGTCCTCAAATGGCTTTACCAAAAGCGCGCCGGTACGTTGGGTGAGATGACTGATCTTTCAAAAAAAACGCGCGAAAAGCTTTCAAGTAAATTTCGAATTGATGCGTTGGAGGTAGCGGAAATCCTTGAAGCAAAGGACGGAACCAAAAAATTTCTGTGTAGAGCTGCGGATGGCGAATGCGTGGAATGCGTTCTCATTCCAGCCGACGATGAAAGATGGACTGTGTGTGTATCGACCCAGGTTGGATGCAAGATGGCTTGCTCTTTCTGTCGTACAGGCGATATGGGGTTTTGCCGGAACCTCACCTGCGGCGAAATCATCTCACAGCTTCGTATAGCCATGCGCACCTGTCCTTCGCTTGTGACCAATGTGGTGTTCATGGGCATGGGAGAACCTCTGGAAAATTATGAATCCGTCGCCGCGGCGATTCGCATTTTCTGCGACGAACAGGGTTTTGCGATGTCAAAAAAAAGGGTGACGCTTTCCACGTGCGGCCTCATTTCCGAGCTCGAAAAATTCGTCTCGGAATTCGATATCAAAATAGCGATTTCCCTAAGCGCCACCACCGACGAGGTAAGAAACCGCCTCATGCCGATAAATCGAAAATACCCTATCGCGGAGATAATGAAATTTTGCAGAAAATATGCCAAAAATACCCGCCACCGGGTTACTTTTGAATATGTCCTCATCGGAGGCGTCAACGATTTCAAAGAAGATGCGGCCAGGTTTGTGAAAATTCTAAGGGGTATCCCCGCCAAGGTAAATTTAATACCCTTCAATCCGTTTGAAGGTTCCGGTTTTTCGGCGCCGTCCGCCGATACGGTAGCGTACTGGAGTTCCTACATCTATGAAAAGGGAATACAGACCAACATTCGCGCAAGTCGCGGACAAGAAATACTAGCAGCCTGCGGCCAGCTAGCCACAGCTGCGACCGCAAAGCGATCTTCCCCGGATCAAAGTTGACACGCTGAAATCTCCTTGAACCTAAAATGCTTTTATGGTCTAAGCCGCGAGTTACAAAATTTTGAATTATCTTCTGGAAGAGAGGATCTCATGGGACTTATAGGCATCATAGGCGGCAGCGGGCTTTATCAAATGGAGGGAGTTGAGATTACCGGGGAGAGAAGGGTGGGGACGCCCTTTGGTTCGCCTTCGGATGCCGTTATCACAGGAATTCTTGACGGAAAAGAGGTGGCTTTTCTGCCGAGGCACGGCATTGGTCATAAAATACCGCCGCACAAGATAAATTATCGCGCCAACATCTTCGCGCTCAAGGAATTGGGTGTCGATACCATAATTTCGGTTTCTGCGGTTGGCTCCATGAAAGAGAATATACATCCCGGCGAACTCGTCATGGTGGATCAGTTCATGGATCGTACCAAGGACCGGCCGCAGACGTTTTACGAAGAAGGGATAGCCGTCCACGTTGGTTTTGCCGATCCTGTCTGCGAAACCCTCCGCAAGGCACTTGTTGAATCCGCACGCGATGCGAAGGTGGCGGTACACGATGGCGGCACATATATATGCATCGAAGGTCCCGCATTTTCGTCGAGGGCTGAGTCGCGCATCTACCAGTCCTGGGGGGTGGATGTCATTGGAATGACCAACTATCAGGAAGCCAAGCTTGCCCGCGAGGCAGAGATTTGCTTTGCAACGATTGCCCTATCTACCGACTATGATTGCTGGCATCACGAAGAAGGGCCCGTGGATGTTGCGATGGTGCTTGAAACTATGAAGAACAATGTTGTAAACGCCAAAAAAACGATTAGCGGCGTGATTAAGTCCTATGATTTTTCGAAAAGTTGCGCCTGTCGGGAGGCACTCAAGGGTGCGATAATAACAGATCCCAATGCGATACACGATAATGTCAAGATGAAGCTCGGTCCTATTATCGGAAAGTATCTCAAGGGGTGAGAGAAGGGATGGTAAATGGGAATACTAGTGGTCGGTTCCGTGGCGTATGACGATATCCAAACGCCGGAAGAAAAACAAAATAATGTTCTAGGTGGCGCGGCTACGCATTTTTCGGTTGCTGCGAGTTTTTTTTCTTCCGTCTCCGTGGTCGGCGTAGTGGGCGATGATTTTGCAAAAGAGCATATTGCCTTTCTGGAGAGCAAAAACATAGACACATCCGGCATCGAAATCGTAAAGGGCGGTAAAACTTTTAGATGGGCAGGCAGATATCTAGAAGATATGAACAATCGCGAAACTATAGACACCCAGCTTGGAGTCTTTGCGAGTTTTAATCCAAAATTACACGAAAAACATAGAACTATGGAATATGTGTTTCTGGCGAATATACATCCGGGTCTTCAGTTGAGCGTGTTGGGTCAGGTAGAAAAGCCAAGGCTTGTAGCCATGGACACCATGAATCTATGGATAAATACCGAACGCGAAGATCTTTTGCGGGTGATCGAGCGCGTTGATATGATTTTCATAAACGACGAGGAAGCAAAGCTGCTCACAGGCAATTCAAACGTTCTGAAGGCTGCGCGGAAGATTATGGAGTGGGGTCCTCGCATCATAGTGATAAAACGAGGTGAATTTGGAGCTTTGCTTTTTAAAGGCAATGATGTTTTTTCCGCACCCGCCCTGCCTCTCTCACAGGTCAAAGATCCTACAGGAGCAGGCGATACCTTTGCCGGAGGTTTTATGGGATACGTTGCCAAGACCGATGATTTATCGGACACATCCCTTCGCCGGGCTGTTATCGTAGGCAGCGTTATGGCGTCTTATCAGGTGGAGGATTTCGGTTTAGACAGGCTTCGCACGCTTACCGAAGGTGAGATAAACGAGCGCTTCGCGCGTTTTAAAAATCTTGCTCATTTCGATCACGATCCGCTTTTTTAACTCGTCTTTCTTGTTTTTACTTAAAATTTCAAGAATTTTTGTTTCAAAAATAGCGTTATTTCAATTAGTTATGCCGATTTTGAAATTTTAACCATTTCTGACATTATGGGGGCAACTTTTTTGGCTGGGAGGCGAAAATACCTCGGAGCGGAGAAGTGTCTATGAAAACAGCACTACATACAGCCACCATCATAACAGTGACGCTGGCCCTTTTTATTGTTCCGGCGAAGGTTCTTGCAGATGTGAATTATCTGTCGATGCTTCGGGAGTTTTGGTCGTCGGGCACGATAGGTTCAACTGGGGCCGGTTCTACCGGATCGTCATCGCGGCAGAGATATCATGCAGTAAACGTGGTGTCTGCGAAGAACGATGACAGCGACGTAAAAAAAGAGCCCCAGAAAGAGGATGGCCACATAGAGGGAATGTGTAAGGTCCCCAGGCAACCTTCGGTGATGCTGTGCGAAATAGGTTCTGGTTTTTTGTGTATTGATACCCCTCCGGGTGGAGTGTTTTCGGATTTTGTAAGAATAAGAGGTACCATAGATACGAAGGGTTCTGTTCCCGCCAGCATACGCATTGCCGTTCAGCACGAATATACAAAAGCCATTTCATATGTAGATACCACAAATCCCCAGACCAGTGCTTGCTGGGACGGCGGTACCATTGCGCGCCCGTTTTGCATGGATGCGCAGGGAAGATACTCTGCCGAGGTCCCGCTTTCGGCAAAAGGTCCTTACACGATATCGATCTCAGCAAGCCGATTTTCAGGCGAAGCTGTAGAGAAAAAAGTAAGAACTTCGAAGGTGATCGCAATCGATGGCGATCGTATCGATGTAGCGTTTAATCCCGACATACTCGGAAAAAAGGAAATCGACGATGCGATGGTTACCGTCACGGCGGATATTCTTGGCGAATGTCGATTTTGCGATTTTATCGGTGCCTCCACCGGTGGCGTTAAGCTCAAAGTGACAAACAGGATGCGAAGTCCCGATGGAGGAGAAAAGAATATCGTTTGTGAAACGACCGTGGTTCAGGGCGGGCAGGCCAGATATGTGGTAGGCGTGCCCACGGTTTCTGGTGAAAATGTTTTTGACGTTGTTGTTTGCAATGCCGCGACCGGAAAAAATTGCGTTTCCATAGCGGATGATGTGAAATTTACGGTGAAAGGTGAGACCGCTCTTTTGCGGATGATATCTCCCGATCCCAGGCCGGCCTACGATTTGGCCGAATATCCGGAAATAGCCTGGTCGTTTACCCTGGGTGACGTTTCCGGATGTGTGGATATGCAATTTAACAGGCAGATGCCTGAAAAAATATGCGCAGATGCCAAGGGGGAGTTTCACACCCTGTTAAAGCCGAGGATTGGAATAAATGTCGCGACCTTGACAGGTGAATCGCTAGGTGAGCAATTTTCCTGGACGTTCGGATGGGGGAAAATAGAAAGTCCCTATGCAGGTTCGAATTCGTCTATAAACTCGAAGCACGCGATTGGATTAACAGTGGCAAAAAAGGCCATGTCCGATATCGTCGTTCCGTTTCTCAATAACTTTTTTGATTCAGACGAATTTTTTCAGATATTCATCCCATCTCTAGTTTCTATGCTTGACGGCGATCATAAAGCCTCGGGACAAAACGGTTTAAAACCTGTGCTTTCGAGCGAAGATTTTGCAGAGGTCGCAATACCCGGATGTGAGCCGACATCCTCAAGTAGCGGCATGACGATGCGAATAAACGGTGCCCCCAAGCTAGGCTCTTTAAAGATAGAGGATTTCGAGCTTCGCAAAAACGGCATTGATCTTTCGGTGCTGGTGGACGATCTCACGGCCACCATAGATGTTTCGCCAGACCAGAACGGCGACGGTGTAGCTGATAAAAATCCATTGCCCATTGTCGTGTCGTTTAAAACTGCAAAACTCGTTGTTTCAATTGAAACCATGAAAACCCGGGACGGCAGCTTGATTTTGATATCCGCCCCTTATACCGACTGCTCCTACAAGGGCTCGTATTGCAAGGGTACTCCGGCGTCGCTCGTTCCAAAAAATTTCATCGGCAATGCAACGCCGTGGGGTAACTTTATAAAGTGCGATGTTTCCAAGGCGAAAGGCGATGCAGTCAAAGCCTGTAAGGCGATCAACACCTTAAACGCGCAGTTGGGCATAGTGGGAGAGATGGTTTTAGATGCCGTCAATACCGGTATTTACTGTGGTGGTTCCAAGGCGGTTTCTTCTGTGATGAAGACTCCTGTCGTGGTTCCGCTAGATATCGGATGCCACCAAGGCGAATGCAGCGGTATATCAAAAATTATTTCGCCAATGAACATTCCGATGGGTGTAAGGCTTGAAGATGATTTGGCGATAGCTGCTTCAGGCATAGATCTTGGCATGGAGCTTTCTGTTGGAGATGCAGATTTTTTTGCCAACACCCCGCAAAGATATCGGATCGATAGCGCGGGTGTTGTCACAAGCGATGAATCAAAGCCCGTCAAAGGGCGACTAGGTCGCAATGACCTGGGTATGTCTGTTTCTTTAGATGCCATAAGTGCGTTTTTGTTTGCGGCATTTGCACATGGTGATGGAGGAAATGTTCGAGGTCTTCTGGACCTAGATGTGCATGAACCGTTTTTCAACGAACTGGGCGTTGACTTTGTCAAAGAATGCGATGATTTTGAACCGATACCCGGTGTTAAGGATACTCTTCCGGCCATATGCTATATGCGTCCCCGGGTCATGGAGCTTTTGGGTTCAGCGCTTGGCAACTACGGGTATTTTCCTGCAAAACAGCCTGTTATGATGGCCTTTCGCGGCAATCGGGCGCTTGGTCCGCGTATCGAGGTTGTTACTCCCGAGAAGATACCAGTCGTTCCTCGCACGGGGGAAATCTCCGACAATTCGACAAGAGGCGAAGATGATGTGCCAGAAGGCAATCTCGTGGAAATTGCGCTCGGAGGCGTGGGGCTTTCCTTTTATGCGCTTGAGGTCGATGAGGAGCGGGGGGCTGATGCCCACGGAAATCTCTTTGCGAAGATATCCGCCGATGGAAGTCCAGTCATACTCTCGATGAGGCCGGACGATCCCGATCCGTGGAACGGACAGATAGTAAGTTTCGATCTCACATTGCTTTTGGCACTTGAAATAAGTGATGCTATGCCTTCAGGCAAAGGTGGTCTGGAAAGAGAGCTCAAGCTCAGGACGTTGGCCGATCGTTCAAGACTTATTCTTACGCCGATAGCCGGCAGCAACGCCACTACCATTCCTTCACGAAGGCTTATTTCGAATCTTTCCGATCAGCTCATGACCGCGATTTCCCAGCTTTCGTCAAAGGCTGGCGCGATATCCATGACGCTTCCAAAAGGATTTGAATTTGAAAAGTCTGGAGAAGGAAGCCTTTTCGATGCGATGGGGCTTGATCGAATTGATTTTGGTCCCGAGGGAATGGAACTTGCTTTCGATTCCGATGCCAACCGCATCAGCGCGGCCATAAGCGTGATCGTCACTCAGCTCCTTCATATCGCTGGCGAAGAAATTAAATTCGTGCTGCCGTGATCTAGATTGAAAAAATACTGTTGCCAGTACATGTTTATATATGATTATATAGCCTCTTCAAAAAATGTTGTTTGTAAAATTTTATACAGCCGTTTTTTGCGGCCAAATGTCCGCCTTGGGAGGGCACGAATGAAAAAAATATCTTTATTGAGTTCCTTGTTGTTAATAGTGCTTGTTTTTTTTGTTTTTAATTTCTTTTTTTCATGTTCTGGCGGCAGTGGCGACGGTATTGACAGGGAAGCTAACATCTCCCTGGCTTCAGGAGATGGAAAGGTGAGTTTAATTATACCGGATGGAGCATTGCCGGAAGGTTTTGATTTTTCCAGCATTGCTGTGGAGTTGAGTGCAGCTCCCGTTTTGGCCGGCAAGTCGGTCTTTATGTCGTACAATTTCAAGCCCGATGGTCTTGTTTTTTTAAAACCAGTGACAATCATATTTTTTGATGAGGCTATGCCTGAAAACGGCGAAATGTATTTTATTTCTGAAAATGGCAGTCATGAAGAAATCACTACTGAATACGATTCGGCCACTAGAGAAATCAGCGCGCAGATAACTCATTTTAGCAAATACGCCATTGTCATTGATCTTTTTTGCGGCAAAGAAATCGTCGATAATTTAAAGGGGGACGATAGCAAGGTAGTGTACAAGGATGTGGCTAATTATGCAGGAACATATTCAGCTGTAGTGAAAAATGTTGCGGCCACAATAACGCTGGAAAATATAGTTTTAGGAAATGATGTTTTAGCAATCGCTGAACTAAACGATAATGGAAAGATAGAATCAAATCAGTTTCACCTAAGACCTGGTAGCCCGGCTGCGGCATATGATTCCTATGGATATTCAACGATAGAGTATATGGGGCAGGAAAATGAAGAGTTGCATGAAGGGTGGTATTTTTACACTCAAAGAGCAAACGACGGACAGGTAAAAAGTTACATTTATCTAGAAGACATAGCCACGTACTTTTCCAAGGATGATAATTGCAAAATAGTTCCGGTTTTTCCGGCTTCACAGCATCAAGTTGGCGATGAAGGAGGAGTTAACGCAGAGTGTGTCGCCAAAATAGATGAACATCAAGATGATAATAATAAATATAAATATTCTGCCATTGCCGTTTATGCTGGTGAATATGTTTGCGATAAAAATCAGCAAGTCGCGGCATCTTTTTTGGACAACAGCAAATTGCACGTGAAGATGACTTATGAAATAACCGGAGAGTTGAAGGTTGAGGAATTGGATTTTGAGTTGACGGCTTCGCGAGGAGATACGAATACGTTTGAGGCTACTATAGATAATGTTGCGGTTGCTGTTCTTTTATACTCTGGCATGGTAAATGACGAAGAGTTTCATTTTATTGAATTTAACATGCCCGATGCCGACAGCCTTATTTGCAAAAAACAATCCATGTGTTTACAGCAATAGTATCATCAATGCCAAGGATTGTATGTTAAACAATAACAGTGTCCTTGTCGTTCTTCCGGCCAAAGATGAAGAGCTCGGTCTTTCTTTCGTTCTTGGGGCGATGCCATCTTTCGTGGATAGAAAAATCGTTATTGACAATGCTTCTTTAGACAATACAGCCAAGGTGGCTGCGGATTTTGGTTGTGAATTAATATTCGAACCAAAAAAAGGAAAAGGAAACGCCTTCAAGGCTTTTATAGACGCTCTAAGTTTTGACGATAACGATTATGTGGTAATGCTTGATGCCGATGGTTCCTACGATCCTCATGAAATAGAAAATATGATCACTCCTTTGCGAGATGGGTCTGACGTTGTGATGGGGGATAGGCTGCATGGAACAAGAGAAAAAGATTCTTTAAGCGCTATCAATTTGTTTGGCGACATCGTGCTGACAAAGCTCGCCGGTATTTTATATAAAAAAAATGTTTTCGATCTGTGTACTGGTTATTGGGCGTTTAAGGGGTCCGCATTGAAGAAATTACGTGTAACTGCATCTTCGTTTGATCTGGAGGCCGATCTTTTTTCTAATGTTGTAAAATATAATTTGGCACTATCTAATGTAAGGATTAGTTATCGAAAGAGAATTGGACGAGAGAAAATAAGATTCTATCATGGCATTTTGATTTTATGGAGGATTTTTTTTAATAGATTTCAATCATGAATATTTCCAGAAAATGGTTCTTGATTTTATTTTGTGGGATAGTGGCGGCGGCTCTTTTTTTGAGACTGTATGATCTTGGCAGTAAGCCGCTTCACTATGATGAAGGCAGACATTGGCACTATATCATTTCAAAAATCGTGGCAGGTGAAAAAGTTGTCTATGAACCTGAATTCCACGGTTTTGGCAGCTGGTATATTGCATCCATTCCGATTTTTATTTTTGGAAAGGGAGTTTTTTGGCTTAGGTTTATGTCTGCGGTATTTGGCGCAGGGACCGTTGCCCTCTTGTTTGCCCTTCGTAAGCATTTAGGAGCTGTGGGCACACTTGCTGCGGCAGTTTTTTTGGCATTTTCTCCGGCAATGATTTCATATTCCAGAATGCTTATACAACACGGTTTTTTTGTATTTTTTCTCCTTTTGTTGTTTGTTTGCGTTGTTCAATACCTGACAAGTTTTAAAAACAAGTATCTCTATGCTGCGGCAGTGTCCGCGGCTTTTTTGTTGACTATACACGAGTACATGTATGTGTTTGTTTTTGTGGGGGCGCTTTTTGTGGCTATGTGCTACCTCTTTGATTTCTCTGGTGCCAATGTCGTCACAAAATTTGCAGTCATTTTTAAGAAAACAAATAAAAGGGCTCTGTTTTTCTCGGGGTTTTTATTTTCTTTTGCAGTTGTTTTTATGATGTCTAATTTTTTTGCGGATTTTGACAATCTCTCCATGTTTTTAAAATCACATGTAGCCTTTCAGTTTAAAAAGGCAATTTTTTGGTCTAGCGTAAATCGCCCCGCCTATTATTACTTCACAACATTTAGGTTTATCGAGATGCCGTTATTAGCGGGTTTTTTTGCAGGCTTCTTTTTTTTGAAGAGAACTGTTTTTAACGTGTTCATATTGTTTTGGTGTGTAATGAGCGCCACTGTTCTTTCGATGATACCCTACAAAATTCCATGGTTGTTCATGGTGGTTTTTTTGCCGATGTCCATGGCAGCAGGAATTGGATTTGAAAATATAAATAAAAAATTGCAGGGTCGCTTGAAAAGGAATGTTTTTGCAGCTATTTTTGTATTGCTGGTTGTGTACTCTATATCGGTTTCCTCTATGCTTGTTTACGCACAGCCTTTGGCGCGATCGGAATTTAACTGGTATGGGCCGACAAAAGAAGCAAAGCAAATGATTGAAGATTTGAATGGTTTTTCTAGAGGTAGAAAATTGAACGTTTTGATGTCGTCTGGTCAGCTATACGCGATCAATTATTATCTTGAAGATTTTGATGTTGTAACTAAAACTGCTTCCCAGAAATGGAGTGATTTTTATCTTGAAAATTTTGATTTGATTATTGTTAGAGAAGTTGAACGCGAAAAGATAGCGCTTCTGCCTTGGCCATTTACTTCTTTTGTGCTTAAAAAATACGAAGTTCAAAATGGCCTTGTGCTTGATGTGTTATATAAAAAACGCTAGCGCATATGCATAAAAGTCCTAAGCAGAAAGAGGTCGGCTTAGGGGAATGTTTTTTTGTTGTATTGTTGATTGGGAAAACCGGTTTATCAATATCTGAGTATCTGTTCCACGATTTCGTTGTCGCCTATCTTTAGATTGATCCACTTTTTCAATGTAACCGTCAAACTTTCGTCGTAATAGCTGGCTTCGAGGTAATAACTTCCGGGTTCTATTTCAAATATCTCCCAATCGTCGCCTGTAAGTCCGCTAACCAATTCGCGATCAGCTCCATATTCGAATACTTTAAAAAAGCAGGAGATGATTTTGTTGTTGGGACCGCGACAGATTATTTTTAATTTTCCGGTCGTGTATATAGCCTCGTGGCTTGAAGTCTTTCCATCTTCCACGGGTATATCCCTCATCCATATAAGTTTGCCGGAGTCTTCTGTGGCGGTGTCGTTAAGTGCCAACGCATCGTATCTGCCCGGCGCTAGTTCGAACACAACCCAATCGGTAGTGGGCGGAGCCGAGGAAACTATCTCGTCGGTCCCGGCTTTATATATCGTGAATCCGGTTCTTATGGGCATTTCTTTGGCGTTTCTGCCGCGAAGCCTGAGTGCGCCGAGTATGAATTTTATGACTTCTTCGGTGGGTTTTTTGGCATCCACCTTTACCGTAGGGGCCGGCACCGAGGGACGAGGCTCAAGTCCGGATCGAAGGCTTACGGCCACGATGTCGTACGAACCGGGGGGCACTTCCACTGAAACCGGATTTCCGCTTTCAGATTTTATCTTCGCCATCAGAAGCTGATCTGTATGGTCGCGAATGACGAATTCGGCCGGAAGCTGGTTGTTTTTTCCATCTACGGCGGAGAGTTTTAGCACTCCCATTTCGAAGTTGATCGTAAGCTCGAGTGTTTCCGCGGGCTTTATCTCCACAGCTTTCACGCGGGTGCGGGGGCTTGCGACCATGGAGGGATCGGTTCCAATGGCGAGTATATCATATTTGCCGGGGACGAGATAAACCGTGCCGCCGGTTTTGTTGAATGCTCCGCTGGCTACAGGTGACGATGTGACGCCTTCCTTGAAGGCCTGAAACAGAAAAGATATTTCCTTGTCCTGGGTGGTTACGCCCCTGAGAGCGAGAATTCCTTTTTGAAAGCGAAAGGATCGCTCGGTATTTTCGCCGGCTTTTATCTGCACGTTGTTTTCGCTAAGCGCGAACCCTTCGGATGTTATTTCAAGGAGGTTTGCGCTTAGATCATACGATCCGGGCGTAAGGAATACGGTTTTTGCCTCGCTGCCCGTTTCCAGTTGAGACGCTAGTTTTTCGTCGATTGGCGCGGAAGATGCCGCTATTTCAATCATTGCCGGAACGATCTTGCCTTCGTTGTCTATGGCCATGAGCGTAAGCTGGCCTAAATCGAAATTTACGGTTTGTTCTACACGGGTGGTGGCGAGTATCTCCACCCCTTTTAGTATCTTCGATGGTTTTTTTGGCTCCGGCGATGCGATGTACTCTATCAAAATATCATAAACTCCCGGTTCGATGCTCAAAAGTTTCGTGCCCGAACTCGAGTCACGTTTTACCGCTCGTTGTGTTCCGGCCTGAAAAACGGTGAGATTAAACGGCAGTGGGGTAGCTCCAGCTCTTGCCATGAGCTTTAGGTTGTATGGCGCCGTTGAATTTATCGCCTCACTCACCGAAGATCGCAGCTCCTCTTCGTTTCTGGCTATGAATATCTTTCCACCTCCGGCCTTGGCCACACATTCGAGTTTTTCCTGATCGGCGGGATTTACGTCGAAAGCCACAACATGTACGATTGGGGCGTTGGGACCTTCCTGAAGCGTTTTTGCGGTATCGCATGCGTCTCTGCCGCAGTTGTCGCTTCCATCGGCCACTAGCACTATCACGCTATCTACGAGCCTGCCGTCAGGAAAATCCTTCGCGGCCTGTTCCAACGCATGGGAGATGGGGCTTGTTCCCTGAGGCCTGACCTTGATGAGATTATCTTTTATTAGGCCAAGGTCGGGGTCGCCCATGGCAAAGAGTACCTCGGTATCGGTGCAGTCGTTGTCAACGGCGGGATGTTTGGAACCAAATAAGCGAATGCCCAGGTTTCGTGGAAAATCTTCCTGTTGGGAGGAAACTTCATAGATGACGTCTGAAATCGCTTCTCTGAGTATTTCGAATTTGGACTTGCTGGTAGCGCCAAACGGAGCCTGCATACTGCCAGATGCGTCGAGGATCACGTCGATATTAGTCTGGGATTTGACGAGTTTTGGCTGATAAGAGACAGGCTGCGCATCTTCCAGGGAGGATACTTCATCGGGAGTTACCTTTGGGGCGGCCATGGCGCGTATGCCGTCTTTTGGCTCCTCTGGTTTTTCTGTAAGGCTCTCGAGCGCTACCCCAGAGGCTTTGGAGGCCCTATCCACTGCAGAATCTTCCGGTTGCTGCGGTGACGGGGGGAGGGTTATCGGACCCATCGGTTTTGCCACCGTCGGTTCTTTTTCGGTATCTTGAGACTTTTCGGGCCTCTTTTCCTGAGGGACCAAGATTGGAGTAGAAATGGACTGGCTGACCTTTGCCGCGGGGGCGTCTTTAGCGGGTGCCGCCGGTTTTTTGCCCTTTTCGCAGGATGGAAGATTCCACGCTAAAAGCAATGTTGCCAGTAATAACGTCGCCTTGGTGAGTAATCGTCTCTTATTCATCTTGGGAACGAGATTTATCACAGGCCTGAAAATTTGAAAATAATTAATTATGAAAGGCTAAGAAGGTCAAGGCTAAGGTCAAGGTTAAGGCTAAGGTTAAGGTCAAGGTTAAGGTTAAGGCTAAGGTTAAGGTTAAGCATCTATTATAATAAACCTCGACCTCGACCTCGACCTCATCCTCGACCTTAAGGCTAAGGTTTATTGTAGGAGAAATTAGGGAAAAAACAGAGTGTCAAAATTTTATCTGGTTTTTTAGAAAATTTTGATGTACTTATCATAATGATAGTTATGAACCCCAAAAAAACCAAAAAAAGTCGGAATTCTGACATCTCTACTGAGTGCCTCGAGAAAAAAAATGACAAGCTCGAAGAGCTCGTTGAGATACTCTCGCGCGGCAAATACATGTGGGAGTCCACTTTCGATGCCATCACCTCACCGGTGCAGATAGTATCGGGAGATTACCATATAGTTCGTGCAAACCTTTCTCTGGCAAGGATTTCCGACAAGGAGATTACAACGATCATAGGTAAAAAATGTTTTGAGGTGTTTGCAGACAGAAAATCTCCATGTGAAGGATGTCCATTGAGTCAGGCGCTGACAACGGGCAAGATGACCATACGTCAGATAAAAAATCCGGCATGCGGACTCGAATTCGAGGCCTGCGCCTATCCCGCTACGACTATGGGAGATGGGGCCATGGGAATAATGTATTACCGGGACATAACCGAAGAACGCAGGCTGCAGCGCGAAATCATACAACAGGAAAAAATGGCGGCTATAGGTATGTTGGCAGGTGGCGTGGCCCACGAGATCAATAATCCGCTTGGTGGAATTATCGCTTTTATACAGCTGCTAAGGAAAGATATCTGTGACAATAAAAATGCCATGGCCGATCTCGATATCATAGAAGACGCTGCGGGGCGCTGCAAAAAGATAGTCGCCGATCTGCTAGACTTTTCGAGAATGTCAAAGGATGGGGAAAAATGTCTGGTGGACATAAACATAGTCCTCGAAAAGGTTTTTCAGTTCATCAGAAAGGAGATGCAGTCGCTCAATGTAGAGCTTATCTTTGACGCCGCGCCGCGAATACCGGAGGTGAACGGAATCCCCGATCGTCTTCAACAGGTTTTTTTAAACCTTATAACCAACGCATGTCATGCCATGCCCAAAGGCGGTGTGCTTCGGGTGAGTACGGAATCTTCCGAGGACGGAGCGGCGGTTATGGTGCGCATACGCGATTCGGGCATGGGAATACCAAATGAGATAAAACCCAAGATATTCGATCCATTCTTCACGACCAAGGAGCCGGGCAAGGGAACCGGTCTTGGTCTTTCGATAAGCTACAGAATTGTAAGAGAGCACGGCGGCAGCATACATTATGAGGACGTTGACGGGGGCGGTACCGAATTTATAGTGACTTTGCCTTCGGGAAAAGAATAGGGGGATTTCATGGCCAGGATTTTGATAGTTGATGATGAGGTTGCCATACGCAAGGCCTTGGAGCGTTTTTTAGGCGGGCTCGGTTATGAAGTTTTCGTCGCTGCAAATGGCGAAGATGCGCTGTCTCTGCTGGAAAAAGAAGCTGTCGATCTTGCGCTTGTGGATTTGGTGATGCCCAAGATAGACGGCATAGAATTCATCAAGAGGATGAAAAAACTTCAACCTTCGGTTGTTCCAATAGTGCTTACGGGTTTTGGTACGATAACCTCGGCGGTCGAGGCCATGAAGGCAGGCGCCTATCACTATCTCACCAAACCTTTTGAGTTAGACGATATTGCATCGCTGCTTGTCACAGCGCTTGAACACTCCAAGCTAAAAGAAGAAAACAGGATATTAAAAAAACAGATCCGCGAAAAATATCGTTTCGAGAATATCGTAGGAACAAGCGACGAGATGGCAGGCGTCTTCGATATGGTGGAAAAGGTATCGGAAAGCGATTCCACGGTGCTCATAACAGGCGAGAGCGGCACGGGAAAAGAACTCATTGCCAGAGCCATACACTACAATAGCCCCAGAAAGGATCGTCCTCTCGTTGTAGTGAACTGCGCGGCGATACCCGAGGAACTTTTGGAAAGCGAGCTTTTTGGTCATGTGAAAGGTTCTTTTACGGGAGCTGTGGCCACGAGGATGGGGAAGTTCGACGCTGCAGATACGGGCACCATATTTCTAGATGAGATAGGCGATATGAGTCCCAAGCTTCAGGTCAAGGTCCTGCGCGTGATTCAGGAACAGCGCTTCGATCCTGTTGGGTCTTCAACCACGCATCAGGTGAACGTGCGTATCATCGCCGCCACCAATCAGGAACTTGAAAAAGCGGTCAAAGAGGGGCGTTTCCGAGAGGATCTTTTCTATCGCCTCAACGTGATACCCATTCACCTTCCGCCTCTTCGGGAAAGAAAAAGCGATGTCTTGCTTCTAATACGTCACTTCATGGAGAAAAGCTGCAATGCTCAGGGAAAATGCGTCAAGGATATATCTCCGGATGTGGAAAAAATGCTCGTGAACTACAATTGGCCGGGCAATGTCCGTGAGCTGGAAAATATGATGGAGAGGCTCTCCGTGCTCAAGGCCGGGAACATTATAGAAAGCGCGGACCTTCCCGTTAAGGTCTTTGGAAAAAAAGTGGAGAGAGCTACCGGGGAGGTGGTGAATTCCGCTGAAAATATAATCCCCGATTTCGGCATATCTTTCAAAAAAGCCGTAAGCGATTTTGAAACAAATCTTATAACCGAAGCCTTAAAGAAAACCGGTGGCAACAAAAATCGCGCCGCAACGCTTTTGAAACTGAACAGAACAACGCTTGTGGAAAAAATAAAAAAGAAAAAACTGAAAGTCGATAAATAAGGACTGGTTGCCCTATGTCGTTTAAGGTGAAAAATCTGCTGATATTAGATGACGACAGTGTGATAGTGCGGGTCTTCGAAAAACTCGCCAAAGGGAAGGGTTGGACCTTCGAGGTTGCCAAAAATGCGGAAGAAGCTTTGGAGTTTTTGGGAACGGGGCTCTACGAGGTTGCCCTAGTGGATGTCATGTTGCCGGGTTTTTCAGGGATGCAGTTTTTAGAACACGCCAAGATAAACAACCTTCATACCGAGATCATCATAATGACCGGGCTAGGCTCGGTGGAGCTGGCCGTAAATGCCATGAGAATGGGGGCGTATGATTATCTAGCCAAGCCTTTCGATGACATGGATAGGGTTGCCGGGGTCATCGAAAAAGCGATGGAGCGTTACAGGCTGCTTCAGAAAATAGGCATGCTTGAAAGGAAGGCGCTTGGCGATACCTTCTACGAGGAAATGATAGGCAGGAGCATGAAGATGCAGGAGGTCTTCAATGTTATCGAAAGCATCGCCCCGACGACCTCTACTGTTCTCATATACGGTGAGAGCGGTACGGGCAAGGAACTCGTGGCCAAGGCTATTCATTCAAGATCGAAGCGAAAGGATAAGCCTTTTGTCGTAATTAATTGCTCCGCAATTCCAACGGGACTGCTTGAAAGCGAAATATTTGGCCATATAAAGGGTGCCTTTACGGGCGCGATCGCCGATAAGAAGGGCCTTTTTGAAGAGGGAAATGGCGGCACCGTTTTTCTAGACGAGATAAGCGAAGTTCCTCCGGCTGTACAGGTAAAGCTTTTGCGGGTTTTGCAAGACAGGGAAATAAGGCCCGTAGGCGCAACCGATTCCATTTCTATCGATGTAAGGCTTGTAGTAGCCACAAATGTTGATCTTGCAATGGCCGTGCACGAGGGTCGCTTTCGCGAGGATCTATATTACAGGATAAATGTGATAGGCATAACTCTTCCTCCGCTGCGTGAGCGCCGGGAGGATATTCCTCTTCTGGTTTATCATTTTTTGAAAAAATTCAGCGAGAAAGCCGCTCGCTCGGTCGAGAAGATATCGATCGATGCCCTTCAGGTTCTTCAGAATTATTCCTGGGCTGGCAATGTGAGGGAGCTTGAAAATATAATTGAAAGGGCGGTCGTGCTAGCCTCAAGCGATACCATAACCGCGCAGGACCTTCCTCCGCGAATATTGGGCGAGACCTTTTATTTAGCGCGCGAAATTTCAGGCAACGATCTTTTGAAGTTAAACTATAAAGAGGCAAAAAACCAGGCGATGGAATCTTTCAATCGCAGTTATATAACGGGTCTTTTGCAGGATTGTGGCGGTAATGTGTCATTCGCCGCAGAACGTGCAGTAATGGATAGGTCCAACTTCAAAAAACTCATCATAAAATATGGCATTAGCGTTGAAGAATTTAAAAAGAAGTGAAATCTGTTTAGGTATGCGCAGGCCAAGGAAAAGGAGTTGCTGAAATGGAAAATGCGAACATCATCGTGGTTCACGACGGGCGTGCTCTTTCTCCGGCGATAGAAAAGATATTTACCCGGGGTTCCTGGCGGTTCTCGGTCATCCCGACGAGAACGATCGATTGGAACGTGAGTGTCGCCGGTGCTGATTGCGGCGTGATAGTCATGGACGGTCCGGACGCCAGCGGCTGTGCCAAGCTCATAAAGGGTTTTCACGACGTTGACGATAATATGCCCGTTGTCGTTATTACCCGTTCCAAATCACCTGAAAGTGCAGTTTCTGCGATGAAGGCCGGTGCTTTCGACTATCTTTTTTTTCCTTTGGACGAAGAAAAATTCCATAAGGTCGTGGAAAACGCCGTTCGGATGTATGATCTGACCAAGAGGGTGTATTTTCTGGAAAGTCAGATGATAATGGATGAGGGGTTTGAAGGAATAATAGGGCAAAGTCACCAGATGAGAGAAATTTTCAACATGATCCGGATGGTGGCCAAAAGCAATGCTACGGTGCTCGTCACAGGCGAGAGCGGAACGGGCAAGGAACTCGTTGCCAAGGCCGTGCATAATCTAAGCGATAGAAGAAAAAAGAAGTTTCTGGATATAAACTGCGGCGCTATTCCCCGAGAGCTCCTCGAAAACGAATTGTTCGGTCACGAAAAAGGTGCCTATACAGGAGCCGACAAACGCTACCTCGGCAGCTGCGAGAGGGCGCATGAGGGCACGCTGTTTCTAGACGAAATAAGCGAAATGGATCCCCTGCTTCAGGTCAAACTTTTGCGTTTTCTTCAGGAAAGAAGCTTTATGCGCATAGGTGGCAACGAATCCATACTTGTCGATTTAAGGGTGATAGCCGCCACAAACCGGGATATATCCGTCGATGTCGAAAGCGGACGTTTCCGGGAAGATCTTTTCTACAGGCTCAATGTCGTTCCCATCCATATACCTCCTCTTCGCGAACGTCGGGACGATGTTCCAATTTTATCGAAGCATTTTCTCGGGAAATACGTCGAAAAAAACGACAAAATATTTTTAGATTTTACTCCGCAGGCCATGGAGATTCTTATGGCCTACGATTGGCCGGGTAACGTAAGAGAACTTGAAAATATAATAGAACGGGTGGTCGTCTTAAATAACGACAGTCGCGTGAAGGTGTCGCATCTTCCGGTGCAGATACAGAAACGTTCGGAGGAGCTTTCCGGAGGGCCGTCCGACCCGTCGATGGCCCCCTTGGATGGCCAGCGAATAATCCCGCTCGACATGGTCGAAAAATACGCTATAGAAGTCGCGTTGAAGCGTTGTCTTGGAAACGTGAGCGAAGCGGCCAGGAAACTCAAAATAGGACAGGCGACTCTTTACCGGAAGATCAAACAATACGATCTTAGATAACCTAACGGAGGTTTTATGAACATAGACGTGAAGATGCAAGACGGTGTTCAGGTGGTTTTCTGCGGAGGTTCTCTCGATGCCGATACTGTGGCAGGTTTTAAAAAAATCACCTATGATCTGGTGAAGAGCGGGTCCACCAAGCTCGTGATAGACTGCTCGAATCTCAATTTCATCGATTCGATGGGCCTTGGGATTTTGATCTCCCTGTTGCGTAGGGTCCGTCAAAGGGATGGCGATGTGAAAGTGTCCGCGCTTTCCGAAGAGGTGAAAACAATATTCGAAATCACGAGATTGCACAGGCTTTTCGACGTATGCAACGATTCCGCCGCTGCCGTCAAAAAATTTTCGTGAGGCCCTGTGAATTTTAAAAGTTCGTTTTGCATAAAAAGTGATACGCGTCATCTAAAACCTCTCAGGGAATGGGTTGGCGCTGTTGCCGGGCTTTTGAAAGGAAGCGGTTTTCCGGACCTTGCCTTGATGCCTTGCTCTCTGGCTCTTACCGAGGCCGTTGACAACGCAATCTTTCATGCGCACGATGGGAACCCGGAATTGCCGATAGTTATATCGCTTAAGGTTTCAGACTCTGGCATCGTTATGGAGGTTGTCGATAGGGGTAAAGGTATAGAAGACATAGATACTCCGGAACCAGATGAAATGCTAAATCACGGTCGCGGCTTATTTATCATAAGACAACTCATGTCTGAGATTGAAAGTTTTGTCTCCGGCGGCGAACATCATTTAAGGATGACCTACAGAATATGAAAGAACAAAGAAGCCACAATCATATGGATGTCGTCTCAGCTTTAAGCGAGGCGATTGCGAGGGCCGCCACTCCCGGTCAGATCTACGACATGATACTTGACGTAGTTGTCAGATTCCTGGGCGTTGAGAAGGCGTCGATCATGACCTACGATGAATCGATATCGGCCCTTCGTATAGTCGCGGCGCGAGGCATGGATCCCAAAATAGTGAAGAAGGCGGTTGTCAGGGTGGGTGAGGGTATTTCCGGAAAGGTGTTTGCCAGCCATGAACCTATTCTTATAAAAGATATAAAGGCAGAAGGGCTGGGTTCGGGAAGGGAAAGATACAAGACCACATCTTTGATATCGGCACCTGTCACCTGTTTTCCCCTGAAGATGGGCGAAGAGGCCCTTGGCGTGATAAATGTCACCGATCGCTCCGACAAAAGTCCATTTACCGAAGATGATCTGCGTCTTCTGACAACACTTTCCAATCAGGCGGCGGCCTATCTGCATATAAGCAAACTCATGGAGGAGAGGGAGGCATCTCTTCGTTTGCGACAACAGCTCGAAATTGCAAGGCAGATACAATATCGACTCGTTCCAGAAAATTCTCCGTCGATCGAGGGGTTGGATGTATCAGGCAGGCTAATCACGGCTGAAAAGGTGGGAGGCGATTATTACGATTGTTTTATGACCGACCATAAAAAACCCGCCTTCGTGGTTGCAGATGTTTCGGGGCACTCCATAGGGGCTGCCCTCATAATGGCGGCGTTTAGGTCCGCCATCCGGGCCCAGCGCGAGGCTGCCTTCACGCCTTCGCAGATGGTAGAAAAAATAAATTCGATAATCTACGAGGATTTGTATCAGGCCGAGCAGTTCATTTCCCTCTCCTATCTTCAATACGTGCGTTCAAGGCAGATCATAAGCTATACCACTGCCGGACATCCCCCGCCTGTGATTTGGCGAAACGCAAGCCGTGTGTTCGAGGAAATAGGAACCGACGATCCCTTGGTGGGGATAGAGCCGAGAACCGTGTTTCATGAAAAACAGATGGTGGTGTCAAAAGGCGATGTGATACTCATGTACACCGACGGCATCACCGAGGCCAGAAATCGGGACGGCGAAATGTTTGGCCGCATTCGGCTTCTTGAGTGTCTAACTGATGCGGTGGTCGGCAATTCCAGGCAGATAGTCGATGTGGTGGTGGAGACCGTGCAGGCTTTTATAGATCCTCTCACTCCACGCGACGATATAACCGCGCTTGTGATAAAAATCATCTGACATGTACGAATCACAATTGGAGTGAACATGAACTACGAAGACGCCCTGAATTTTCTTGAATCGCTAAGGCCCAAAGGTTTCCATATGGAGCTTGACGCTATACTAGAGGCCTGTCATGTCCTTGGCAATCCGCAGAATGAATATCCTTCCGTCCATGTAGGTGGTACCAACGGCAAGGGTTCAACCTCCGCATTTTTGGCGGATATACTAAAAGGAAATGGATACAGGGTGGGCCTTTATACCTCTCCTCACCTAATCGATGTAAGAGAACGAATTCAGGTGGATCGCAAAATGATTTCCAAAGACGATTTTGCGAGCGTTATGGATTTGGTCAGAAGTGCGCTCCCCGATGAAAAGATGCTTAGCTATTTCGAGATGATAACCATGTCGGCCTTCGTATATTTCAAGCAGAAAAAGGTTGACCTAGCGGTATTCGAGACGGGTTTGGGCGGCAGATTGGATGCCACAAACGTCATAACGCCCAAGGTTTCGGTGATAACTCCAATCTCCATGGATCATATGTCTCATTTGGGCAATGTCCTTACCGATATCGCCGCCGAAAAATGCGGTATCATAAAGCGCGGCGTGCCTACGGTCGTATCCTATCAAGTGCCGGAGGTGATGAACGTGATAAGGCGGGTTTGTGATGACATCGGTTCGCCACTTTGTTTGGCCACCCCCGATGAGGTTACCTATCCGTTGGGTCTTGCCGGAGAACATCAAAGACAAAACGCAGCCTGCGCGATAGAGGCTTCTAATTATCTTTCTCATCACGGATTTATCATAAAAAATATAGACGAGGTCATTTCAAAGACCCGTTGGCCCGGCAGGATAGAAACTGTTTCCGAAAATCCCAGGGTCATACTCGATGCGGCACACAATGTGGCGGGTGCAGAGTCTCTTGCATCCTATCTACGCGCCAATCTGAAAAAGTCTAAATCGGTTCTGGTGCTCGGCGTTTTGGCCGACAAGGACGTTTCGGGTATAGTGCGTCCATTGGCGCCGCTTTTTCGCGAGGTTGTGTGCGTGCGCGCACCCTCACCCCGGGCGGCATCTCCGAAAGATCTTGCAGCCGCCGTCAGGTCCTCGGGTGCGAAAATAGAGATAGTCGAAGCCACCACCGAGGCCATAGAGCAGGTCATGTCCAGGATCGGCAAGGACGACACCTTGGTCATTTCTGGTTCTCTCACGGTCGTTGGCGAAGCCAAAGGCTATTTTAGTCATAAAAAAATATAAGGGCATCGCCAAGAACCATCATGGAAAAGAAAAAGTTATATCTTATCGACGGTGCAAATTATCTTTTTCGCGCCTATTATGCCCTTCCGGCGCTTTCCAATTCGAAAGGATTTCCTACCGGCGCCCTCTACGGTTATGCCCAGATGCTTTTAAGGCTCATCCGTGACGAAAAACCAGACTATATCGCGGTGTGTTTTGATAGTCCCGAACCCACCTTCAGGGACGGGCTCTACGATAAGTATAAAGCCAACCGCAAAGAGCCGCCGGACGATTTGAAAGAGCAGTTTCCGCTTGTCATGCCGCTAACCGAAGCGATGGGTATAAAGTCTTTTGTAATGCCGGGCTATGAAGCCGACGACATAATTGGAACTATAGCCGTTGGTCTTTCAGGCCTTGTCGATGTTGTGATAGTTTCAGGCGACAAGGATCTGATGCAACTTGTGGGCGAAGGAGTTTCCATATTCGATCAGATGAAGGGGCTTAGGATAGGCCCTGAAGAGGTGAAGGAAAGATTCGGAGTAGGGCCTGATAGGGTAGTGGAGGTTTTGGGTCTTGCGGGAGATTCATCGGATAATATACCGGGTGTTCCGGGGGTAGGCATCAAGACGGCCATGAAGCTTGTGGCCGAGTACGGAACTTTCGAATCCATCCTCGACAATGCGGGCAGCATAAAGGGCGCGA
>Ga0351970_1056_pt1 | contig 25093 bp, 26 predicted proteins | sample BONcelFGM3001C10_FD_206752 | JGI IMG/M metagenome (GOLD analysis project Ga0351970, IMG submission 206752) | Enriched cells from coal bed in the Powder River Basin, Montana, United States - BONCAT cells FGM rep2 HSBNCT.FGM.300.1.C10 ...
TGCCTCTAGGGGTACCGAGGGTTCGAATCCCTCCCTCTCCGCCATCATCGGCCCGAGGGAATTTAAACCCACCGCCGCAAGGCTGCTTTCGGGTTTGCTTAACTAGTCGCCGAGAGGATGTTATTAATGATAGGGAGAGATGGCCGAGAGGCTGAAGGCGCACGCTTGGAAAGCGTGTTTACTTAACGGTAACGTGGGTTCGAATCCCACTCTCTCCGCAAAGAAAAATGGCTGGCCGGAAGGTTAGCCATTTTTCTTTCCTCCATTTTCAATTTTCTATTATCTATTTTCTGCCTTTGACGGTCGCCCATTTTTCTGGAAAATGGAGAATTGAAAAACGAAGGACAGATGAAAAACGGCAGACGTAAAATCCGGGATTCGGGACCCGTAAAAACTACTATTTGGGGAATCTCTCTAAGATAACAAACTGAGAAATCCTGGTTATTAGAGATCCCAATTAGTCAGGAATTTCTAAGGACTCTGAAAAAATCGCCGAGGAGACCCGAGCATTCATCGGAACACACGCCAGACACCACCTCGATGGAATGATTGAGTCGCGGATCTTTCGACAGATCGTAGAGTGAGCCCATAGCTCCAGCTTTCGGATCCATGCACCCATAGATGACCTTCTTTATCCTCGCCTGAAGCATCGCTCCGGCACACATGATGCACGGTTCACAGGTCACGTAAAAGATCGCGTCCGTCAGCCGCCACGTTTTCATCTTTTTTGAAAGCTTTTTTATTAACAGGATTTCCGCATGTCCCATCGGGTCGCAGGTTTTTTCGCGCACGTTGTGAGCGCGAGCCACCACCCTACCCTCGATTACAGCCACCGCGCCAATAGGCACCTCGCCTACATCTGCCGCTTTTTTAGCCTCGGCGATCGCCTTCCTCATGAACCCTTCGTGAATGTTCATTTTTCAGTTCCTTAGAGTTTTTTTAATTCTTTTGGTTCGATGTTTTTCAAAATGCAACTTTTCTCAACAAAAATATAAAAAAAATATAAAAAAGATGTTGCAAATTCGTTCTCACTTCTCCATTATCCGGCGCCATGATACTACAATACATAAGCGTTTCCAATCTAAACCTTGCGGATGACAGCTACCGCATAACCTTTGCCCCCGATCTCGAGCATCTCAAGCGCTCGATAAAGTCCGTGGGCATCATCCAGCCGATAAACGTCCGGCACACGCCCGAGGGGACATATCAAATTGTCACCGGTTATAAGCGCACCCTCGTCATGCAGGAGCTTGGGCGCCAGTCGATTCCCGCTCTCGTCCATGAGCCAAACGACCTTTCGCCGACCCAGGCATTTTTGTGGGGCCTACACGACAACGCCATCACGCGCCCCCTCAATGTGGTCGAGAAAAGTATCGCACTCACGAAACTAAAGCAGTTTTATTCAATGTCCGAAGACGATCTCGTAAAACAGTTTTTACCTCTCATGGACGAAGAACCCAGCTTCAAGGTATTGCATCAGCTGCTGGCGCTAGACTCCCTAACCGAGCCCATGAAAAACCATGTGGTGGATTCCGACATCGCGCTGTCTTCGGCCAGCCGCATCGCAGAGTTCACTCCCTCTACGCAACAAGAGCTTTTAAGCGTGCTAACGCACATACGCCCGTCCACCAACAAGCTCAACGAACTATTAGCCCTTCTTCGCGAGATATCCGCACGCGATGGTCTTACGATAGAGGCCATACTCAGCCGGTATCAGCTTCTCTCGGTGGTTGCCAATCCCGCGTCTTCACAAAGCGACAAGGTGACTGCGCTTCGTCAGGCATTAAAGGGCATAAGACTACCGCAGCTTACAGAACGCCAAGAGCATCTGGCCCGGTTAATACAAAATCTGGAACTCCCGAATCAGGCCAAGGTCACAACCGATCCATACTTTGAAAACAAGAAGATGAGACTTGAATATCAGTTCTCGCAACCTGAAGAACTAGACGAACTTGTAAAGAAGGTTCAGGAAGCGTTCAATCAGCAAAAGTGGCAACAAATTTTCGAATGGTATCGCGCATAGTTTACCAAAAATGCGTAAATCATTTATTCTAAAGGACAGATTCGTTTATTGACGGGCCTTGGAGGCAAACGACCTATGTCCAGCTTTGCACAAAACCAAAAAGTAAGAAAACTTTCCACCAGCAAATCGCGGAATAAAGGCATTCCTTTTGCGCCGGAACGTGTCTGGATAGATGCGACGGCGGCGAATCACCCGCAGACCATACGCATCCTAAACAAGTTGCCGGATGCAGAGGTTGATGTTGTCGATGACGTTCGTTCCTTAAAACGTCCCATGGATCTTGATGAAGCCAAACGCGGGCTGGTTCTTACCATGCATCGAGGCGAGGCATTCAAGCCCTGTCAGGGAATAGGTGAAGGACACCTCTGTTGCAATTATCGCGTTATGGATCTTGTTTCCGGCTGTCCAATGGACTGCAGCTATTGCATATTGCAGTCTTATCTCGCCAACAACCCGACGAGCACCGCCTACGTAAACGTAGAATCCATACTCGCCGAGGTTTCCGATTTTCTGCAAAAAAACAGTGCGAAATTTTTTCGCATAGGGACCGGAGAATTAGGCGATAGCTTGGCGCTCGATCAAATAGTGGATTTTGCCAGCATCCTCATTCCGTTTTTTGCATCCAAGAGAAATGCTATTTTGGAGCTTAAAACAAAATCTGCGCTGGTCGATCACATACTCGATTTGCGCCACCGAAATCGCACTGTCATCTCTTGGTCGGTAAACACGCCGGCCATAATAGCAAGCGAAGAACACCGCACCGCATCTCTTGATGAGAGGCTTGAAGCTGCAAAGAAAGTTTCCGAAAAAGGATTTGGCGTAGGATTTCATTTCGATCCGATAATCATCACAAACTGCATCGACGAAGAAATCGGGGAATATCTAAAGGTAATAGATCTGATACTTGAAAACTTTGAGGCCAGACAGATCTCATGGATAAGCCTAGGCCTGCTTAGGTATCCCAAAGACCTTCCACGAATTGCCCTAAAACGCTTCCCGAATTCCCGTATATACACAGGTGAGCTGGTGCCAACCGGCGGCAAGATGCGATATTTAAGATTTATAAGAGAAAAAGTATATAAACCCCTGTGGGACAGGCTGGTCTCAAAAATACCCGTCCACAAGCTCTATATGTGCATGGAAACCGAAGCCGTATGGGAAAAGGTGGATCCTACGGTCAAGGCCAATTGCTGCATTGAAAAGCGCCTTTGCAACATGGAAAATATCGCCTTCGATTACAGGAGTTTTTAGCTTACCTTTTTTTCAATTCTCTTTCGGTGGTTTTTCGGCGGGAAAGCTTTCGATATAATTTCCCTCAAGACTTGCAACGATGATCTCATTTGTTTTTTTCAAAAACGCAAGTCCCGCAGGTTGTCTTTGTCCTAAAGCAAAACCGTAAAGAGCAAAACTCGGAGCTACCCTAAAAACCGTGTTTAGCGATTCACTGGAAATATAAACGTTTCCATAGGCATCGGCCACGCAACCTTCAAGCGTGCTAAGTAACACCGATGGAAGGGCCTGCCGCTTTCCGGAACGATCATACTGAACGAGCCTGCCAGCGCCCCATCCGGCAATGATAAAAACCTGCCTCTCGGAGTACCAGCAGATACCATGAGGTCCGCCCAGCTCCTCTCCCTCCACAAATTTCGTAACCTCATGCTGCTTGTCAACATCGATGCGATATATGACGTTGGTACCGGCATCGGTGACATAGAGCGCTCCGTCCGGACCGGGTTCCAGATCTATCAAATGCTGTATGGAATAATCGCCGAAATTGACGTTATAGAGAAGCTCAGCCTTTATGGTATCGAAGACGCGCAGTTTGTCTATGTCGGCAATGTAGAGTCTAGTCCCGACAATGGCCATGCCTTTTGGGGAATTGAGAGTAATCCCCTTCGAGGCCCCTCCTATATAACGCATATTATCTAGGCTACCGTCGAGCTTTAACCGAGAAATAAAACCATTGCCATCTTTTAGCTCATAACCGCCGTTTATATTTGAAACGTATATGTAGCCGGCCGATTCATCGACAACAATGCCATAGGGATTTTGAAAACCATCTGTCTTGAATGCAAAAGCCAGCGAAGGTACAAAAATGAACATCAAGGCAAAAAGATATATATTTTTCATAAAGGTAGATTAGCCCCAAGGTCTTGTGGTGTCAATGAAGTCGTTTAAAACCCCACCTGCATCGTAAGCCTTATTGGGAATGCCACAGCCGTGGTGCCGCCTTTTGAAAGATGATCTTTGAAATAATGGACGAAACGAAAGGGGATCTCCAACGCTAGGGCACCGCTGATCTTTTCGGTTCTGGAAAAAAACCACGAAAAACCCGGGCCTAAACTCGCAATTACGCCAAAGCTCTTTGTCTGATTATTTATACTGCCCTCGGAAAGATAGGTCCAGCCAGCACCTCCTACGAGGTGAAAGTCGAGACCGTTTGACCACTCCACGAGATGCAAAATAGCCTCGACTTCGTTTGACAATGAATTGACCCATTCGCTGCGATTTAACTTCAAAGCGGCGTATTCAAAGGGAAGCTGAATTCCCCATCTCGATCCTTTAAAATCGTAGCCCACGACGGCACTGGCGCCATAGCCGGGTCCAAAATTGATGCGCCTCGATGCCACAAGATTATTTTCATCTTCGGTTGTGTATTGAAAGAGCTGGGCATAACCTATGCCCATAAAAAAACCCTCATGGCCACAGGCATGCGCAAAAGAAGATGCCAAAGATAGTGATGACAAGACGACAATAAGAACTATACCCTGCTTTAGTTTCATGGACAAACCTCCCTTCATCAGCCCCCGTCCATTACCTACCCACTTTTACCGTCGCCCGCAAGCCTTTACTTAGCAGCAAATTAGGGCTAGAGTTTCGCTCTATTTTTGGGGGGATTGGGATATGAACAAGGCGGAGGTATATTTTCTTCCTTGGGCGAAAAAAAACTGCCTGCCTGAGTTGATAAAAAAATCCGCAATGATGGAGTTGTTCCAAAAAAACGACTTCGTTGCGGTTAAGATGCATTTCGGTGAGCGCGGAGGAGACGGCTATGTAAAACCGGAGTTCGTGCGTCCATTTCTAAAGGCGCTTAAACAAAAAAAAACCCGGCCCTTTCTAACCGACACCAACACGATTTACCACGGCCCCAGAAACAATGCCATAGGGCACCTTGAAGTGGCGCTCGAACATGGATTCTCACAAAACAAGCTGCAGGTTCCGGTGATGATCGCCGACGGTCTGCGCGGCGACAACCACGAAGAGGTAAGAATCGACGGCAAACATTTCAAGACTGTAAAAATAGCCACAGGAATTAGACGGGCAGACAAGATGCTCGCAATATCTCACTTCAAAGGTCACATACTTGCCGGCATGGGCGGGGCCATAAAAAATCTTGGAATGGGGTGCGGATCTAAACACGGCAAGTTCGAAATGCACTGTTCTGCATCGCCAACTGTAGATGACAGAAAATGCACGGGTTGCGGCATGTGCTTATCTAGCTGTGCATCCGGCGCTCTTTCTTTTAATTCGAAGAAAAAAATCGCGCTATCAAAACAAAAATGCACGGGTTGCGGCGAATGTGTGATAAAGTGCCCCACAGCGGCGCTCGCGATCACCTGGAACGAAGGCACCATGGAAGTTCAGGAGCGCTTTGCCGAGTACGCAAAAGGTGCTCTAGACGGACTGCCTTCGTTTTTCATAAACTTCGTTACCCACATAACGCCAAACTGCGATTGCATGGGCAAAAAAGAAAAACCTCTCCTACCCGACATAGGCGTGCTTGCGTCCAAAGACCCGGTAGCCATCGATCAGGCATCTCTTGATCTCACCGTAAAGACGGGCGGCAAAACTTTTGAAAACGCCCACAAACACATAGACTGCACAATACAGCTTGCTCACGCAACTCAACTGGACATAGGAACCCGGGAATACGAACTATTTGAAGTTTAACTCGAGAAAGGACCTGGCATGTTAAAGACTAATGAAAAAAAACTCGTAAAGATAGCGGTGGAGGGAAAGGTGGCCCCCGCCATGGCCTATCCAAACGAAGTGGGCCATGACGGCAGGGTCCACAACATACCAAGCATAGGCGGAATCACCTATAACGTAGCGGTGGGCGATCCCGCCTTCGGCTGGGAAGCCGACCACATAGAACCTTGTGTGTCAGCCATACAAAATGCCGAAAAACGGCGCGAACGCTCCAATGTGGCATTTAATTTTCTATCCTGTGTCGGCAATGAGGTCCGGATATTAACCGGAATAGCCAAGGGCAAAAAAGGAATCGTGGTAGGCACTCACGGAGGAGCCGAACACGTAATGATCGATTTCCCCCCTGAAGTAACCGAAAAACTCTCGCTCGACGACAGGTTTCAGATCAGATCGTTTGGTCAGGGTCTAAAGCTCACAGAACACCCCGGCATAACGATAAGCTCCCTTGATCCTTCACTGCTTTCAAAAATAAACCCGAAAGAGGTTTCGGGAACAATCGAGGTTCGCGTCGCCGGAATCGTCCCTTGCGAACTAATCGGTTCCGGGCTTGGTGAAATGCAGACAAAAACCGGCGACATCGACATCATAACCTCCGACAAAAATGCGCTGGCCCTCCACGGCCTGCTCGATTTAAAGCTGGGCGACATAATTGCAATAGCCGATTGCGATGCCAGTTTTGGATGGTGTTACAGAAAGGGAGCGGTCACCATAAGCGTTGTAATCCACGGAGATTCGCATCTCTCCGGCCATGGACCCGGCACTACTGTAATAATGACGAGCGCGCAGGGCAAAATAAAACCGATCATGGATAGAAATGCAAACATCGGCAGATATTTAAAAATCGGCCGCTTCCGGAAAAAATAGGTTAAATTATGTTCGCACGCATTTTCATACTCTTCGCAATAACCATGATCCCGGCGTTCGAGCTTCGGGCATCCATCCCGATTGGAATTCTTTCCGTGAAAGTCGATCTGCCTTTTGGAATGCATATTGAAGGCATGGGGCTTTCTTGGCCCGTCGTCTTTATGATATGTGTCGCATCCAATGCCGTGCTTGGCGCTTTAATATTTCCTCTCATCGATCACATCATGATAGTTCTCGAAAAAATTCCTCTCGTTCGTAGCATCTGGAACAAATTCATAATCAGGGCCCAAAACAGGATGCATCCTTATGTCGAAAAATGGGGGGTTTTGGGCGTGGCACTTTTTGTGGCCGTTCCGTTGCCGGGAAGTGGAAGTTATTCCGGAGCTCTCGGTTCCTATCTTCTCGGAATAGGTTATCGAAAATTTTTAATAGCAAACACGATAGGCGTAATTCTAGCCGGAATCGCCGTAACAGCCGCAACAATTACCGGACAGGGCTTCATCAAAATGTTGTTCTAACTTTAATCGAGCAAACTGCAAGTTTCAAGACAACGATTAAGACAAATATGATCATCCCATACGACCTGCGAAGCAGCGTTTTTATGCTTCTTGAACGCCGCTAACTTCGCTTCCACGTCCCACGCGAAATCCACATCGCCTCACGGCAGATATCCTGTAATTTTGTGCGCCCAAAGACCGTCCCGTCCGCCACGGCTGCGCCGTAGGCGTACCGGGCGGGCCCGCCAGCGCCACATTGGCGGGATATCGGAGCTGCCTTTCCTGCCCATCCAGATGTTTTTTAAGATTCCGTACTGTTATTTGGCAACAGTGGCTAACGTATCAGCCAATGTGACAACTGGCGTGCCGCTCCAGTCCGGGCGATACAAAATTACAGGATATCTGCCGTGAGGCTTTTGCGCAAATCTCGTTCCCGGAAGCTTTGCGTCAGTAGATTTTTATGGTCCATGGTCGTTAATCCCTGAATCAGCAGTTACAGGATCGGATTGTGACTAGAAAAGTGAAAGGTCAGATTGAGTTGTGGCCAGCGCAGCTTATCCATTCACGCACTATGCTTGAATGTACAAAAAACCATGCCCAACCTAAATGCCCAACCTAAAGGCTTGATTTTAGGCAGTGGTCAATCTAAGCTACGGTCTCCGCATGCAAAGGAGATTTGATGCCTCTTTCAGCCGCTATTTTCGATCTCGACGGCGTGATCGTAGATACCGTTCCAATACATTTCAAGGCTTGGCAACGAATGTTTGGCGAATACGGCAAAGCCTTCACCTTCGATGACTACAAGCGTAAGGTCGATGGAATTCCAAGGATGGATGGCGCTAGGGCCGTGCTGACAGAACTTACCGAGGAAGAACTAAAAACGGCTGCTGCAAAAAAACAGTCGTATTTTATCGAAGCGTTGGGCAATGAAGATGTCCCCACCTACGAAACGACCATAAAACTCATCGACGATCTTCTAGCCGATGGCATCAAAGTGGCGGTGATTTCGTCTTCGAAAAACTGTCCGGATATTTTAAAAAGAATCGGCCTTTACGAAAGGCTTGATACCGTGATCTCCGGTTCCGATATCAAGCGTGGCAAACCAGATCCGGAAATTTTTCTTATGGCCGCGCAGAGGCTCTATACAAGCCCCGACGAATCTCTGGTCTTTGAAGATGCTGTCCTTGGAGTGAAGGCCGCGATGAATGCCGGAATGAAATGCGTCGGCATAGATAGATATGGCGACCCACGTCGGCTTTCGGGTGCGAACATCATCGTATCGGATCTTGACGAAGTTGATCTCGCGAAACTTAAAGCCCTCTTCTAGCGGAGAACCATGCTAATGCCAAAAGAAACCTACAAAAACCACTATGAAGAACTTTTTTCCGACGAAAACTGGCTCGTGGAAACACATGAATGGAACCAGCAAAAACAGGCTTTCCGTGAAACCCAGTTCACCATAGGCAACGGAGATCTGTGCCTTCGGGGAGTTTTAGAGGAAAATCCTTACGATTCCTACGCAGGCACTTATATCTCGGGCATCTACGACAGGACCGGCGCCCAGATAACCGAAATCGTCAACCTGCCCAACCCGCTTCCGATACGCATAGACGTTTACGGTGAAAAGCTAGACCCGGTAGCGACCGACATCGTCCATCATCATAGAACCTTGGACCTCAAAACGGCGACGCTCTACAGACATTCCGTATATAAGACTACGCATAAAAAACGCCTTAACTACATATCGCGCCGCTTCGTAAGCCTTCATGACAAAAATCTTGTCGTGATGGAGGTAGAGGTCACTCCGCTAGACGCAGCCATGACGATCAATATGCAAACGGGCATCGACACCGGCGTAACAAACAAAGGCACAGTCACCGAGGGCAGAAAAAAACACTTCATGACCTGTGAGACATCGATAAAAACAGGCTACAATTATCTATGTGTAGAAACCTTTGAAAAAAAAGTATTCGTCGCCTATGCGAGCGCGCTCGAAATAGTATATAATGGCAAAGCCCGCACGGTTAGCGAAAGGGCTGTCAACCTAAGGGTTCTCAAAAACGAAACCATAATTTTCCGCAAATACATAACCGTCCGATCTTCAAGTTCCGCCGGACTCGCTGAAATAAAAAAGGAAACTCTCTCGGCCCTCAAAAAGGCCCGCAATAAAGGTTTTGAAAGGTTGATAGCGGAACACAACGCGGCTTGGCAAAAAAAATGGTCGGTTTGCGACATAAATATAGAAGGCGACGAAGATGCGACAAGGGCCCTTCGCTTTAATATCTATCACCTGATCATTTGCGGCTCAGAAACAAACGACGATGCATCCATAGGCGCAAAAACCCTCTCCGGCGAAGGCTATCGAGGCCACATCTTTTGGGACACCGAGCTTTTTATTTTGCCCTTTTTCATTTACACAAACCCCAAGGTTGCCCGAAACCTGCTGATGTATAGGTACAGACGTCTTGACGCCGCTCGAAACAACGCCGCTGCCAAGGGCTATGAGGGCGCTCTCTTCCCATGGGAATCGGCCGATACCGGAGAAGAATGCACTCCTTCGTGGGCCAAAAACTTCGATGGATCCATAATCAAGATAGTAACGATGGACGAGGAACATCACATCGTGAGCGACATCGCCTATGCTTTTTCCAACTATGCAAAAGTCACAGGAGATGAATCTTTTCTATGGAAGCATGCCATAGAACTTATAGTCGAGACGGCGAGATTTTGGACAAGCCGTGTGGTGCTAAATCGCAAAAAACGCCGCTATGAGATACTTCATGCCATGGGCCCGGATGAATTTCATGAAGATGTCGATAATAACGCCTATACAAATGTACTGGCAAAGTGGAACCTCCTTGCAGCTTGCGATCTTCTGGCGAAAACAGCGAGAAAATCGCCCGCTCGCCTCAAGCAAATCAGCAAAAAGCTCCGGATAAAACCAAAAGAAATAGCCATGTGGAAAAATCTGGGCGATCGCATACACATACCGTTTTCGAAAAAAAAGCGCCTGATCGAACAATTTGATGGTTATTTTCGCTTAAACGATCACCGGATAACGCAATTAAACGACCACTTTATGCCCGAACTTCCAATCAGCCTAGACTGGAAGGACGTCTCAAAAACCCAGTTCATCAAGCAGGCCGACGTCGTTATGTTGCTCTATCTTCTAAACGATCATTTCAGCCACGAAGAAAAGAGACGCAACTATTACTATTACGAACGCCGAACGCTGCATAAATCTTCACTTTCACCTGCAATACATTCCATAGTTTGGCTTGAAGTTGGCGATGAGGACAAGGCCCTGCACTACTTCGCCCATGCCCTTTCGACGGATCTGTCCGATATACATGGAAATTCATCAGATGGCATACATGCTGCTTCAGCCGGAGGAACTTGGCAGGCCGCAATCATGGGTTTTGCAGGCCTGCGCCCGCATGATGATTTTTTGGCTTTAAATCCTCATCTGCCTTCTAATTGGAAGAAAATGTCGTTTGCCATATGGTGGAGAGGGGCGCTGCTAAAGATAAGGATCACCTCTAAAAAAACCGGGGTGGAAATCACAAAAAATCCAAAAAATTCCAAAATATTCCTGCAAGTATATGATCAAACGCAATTTTTAAAACCAAAAGGCATCACCTGCTTTGAACGTCCCGAAACAAAGAGAAAGAAAAAAAGGAGAGAATCATGAGCAAGATAAAAAACATAATGAATAAAAAACCGATCACTGCGTCTGAAAAAGACGACGTCAAGAAACTGTGCAAGATACTTTCCAAATCGAAATTAAGCGGCATACCCGTTACGTCCAAAAATGGAATGCTCAAGGGTTTCGTATCGGAACGCGACGTGATAAACAACGTTGGCAAGGCAGATTTTCTCGCAATGATCACCGCCGACATCATGAACAAGACGGTAAAAACAGTGTCGCCTGAAGATTCTATCACCTCGGCATCCAAAATATTTTCAGAACTGAACATAAGAATACTGCCGGTGGTAAAAGCCGGGAAGGTGGTCGGAACAATCACCCGCAAGGAAGTCATCAACAGGCTTTTAAAAAACATGCACTAATTAAAAAAGGAGACTCTGTGCCCGAGATAAGAAAAGATCCGACAAGTTCTAGGTGGGCTGTTATAAGCACCGAACGCTCAAAGAGACCCGGCGATTTCGACCTGCCTCCCGTAACCAAAAAAGCGGGTTTTTGCCCGTTTTGTGAGGGAAACGAATCCTCAACCCCGCCTGAAACATACTCGGTAAGGGACACAGGCAAACCAGATGAACCCGGCTGGAAGATACGAGTGGTGCCCAATAAATTTCCGGCCCTCAAAAACGAGGGAGAGCCCACCCGGCATACCAACGAGATTTTTAGCATGATCGAAGGAACCGGCATACACGAGGTGATAGTCGAAACACCGGAGCATAACAAAAAATTCTTTGAGCTTGGAGATGAAGAATTTTATGGCGTAATCAGCGCCTATAAGAAAAGGTTGATCGCCAGCGCCGCCGACCCTCGCATAGAATACACTCTCATCTTCAGAAATAGCGGGCTTCTGGCAGGTGCGAGTCTCGAACATCCTCACTCCCAGCTTATAGCTTTGCCGCTCATACCCGTAGCCTTGGAAGACGAGCTGAAAACATCAAAAACTTTTCATGCCCTGCATGACAAGTGCCTGTTTTGCGAAATGATCGCTCGAGAAATCACCGAAGGCAGCAGGATAATATCGACAAGCAATGACTTCGTGGCATTATCGCCTTACGCCCCCAGATTTCCGTTCGAAATGTGGGTTTTTCCAAAAAAACATGCCTCACATTTCGAGTCGATGGACGATTCATCGATACGCGAATTATCAGTCTTTTTTAAAACCCTGATGAAGCATTTTGCCTCGGTGTTAGATGATCCTCCATACAATTTCATGCTTCACACGGCCCCCGCGCGCTCTGAAGGACTCAACCATTTCCATTGGCATTTCGAAATCACCCCCTGCCTTACTCATATCGCTGGATTTGAAAGAGGCTCGGGATTTTACATAAACCCAACTCCACCTGAAGAAGCTGCCAAACACTTAAAATTTTGACGGGAGGTTTTCGAATGAAACCTGTAAAGATTGTAAAAAGCAAAAAAAACAACCCCAATTCAAATACGGCCAAATCAAAAACAAAATCCGCACTGAAAATCGTTCGGAAATCTCACTGCAAAGCCTCTGGCAAACTGCGCATAGCCCAGATGCATTGGGGATATCCTCCCATCATCGGCGGGGTCGAAACACATCTTGCCATGATGCTTCCTGTGATGGTCAAGATGGGACATACCGTAAGCCTTCTTACAGGTTCGGTTGACGGCCACAAGACCAACTACGAAGACAAGGGTGTAAAAATAATCCGCACCCCACTCATGGACCTTAACTGGTTATACAAGAGAGGGCTTGGCGGAATCGAAGATGAGGTGAAAAATATTTTCAAGTCCTTCGTCGATAGTTCACGTCCTGATGTCATGCACGTTCATAATATGCATTACTTCAGCAAACCACATGCCGAGGCCCTGCAGGAAGCCTGTAGAAAAAAAGGGGTCGCCCTTGTGCTCACCGCCCACAACGTCTGGGACGATGTACTCTATCTCGACCTGACCAGAAATATTGCTTGGGACCACGTGATAGCCGTTTCGCACTACATAAGGCGCGAACTCATAGGTGCAGGCCTTGGCGACGACCTAGTCACTACGGTGCATCACGGAGTCGATACCAAGGTATTCAAACCCGATGCAGATAGGCGCGCCACCTATAAGAAATATCCAAAGATAAAGGGCAGACCCACGGTGTTTCATCCTGCCAGAATGGGCATATCAAAAGGTTGCGACGTTTCGTTAAAAGCCCTAAACATCATCCGCGACAGCATACCCAATGTACTCATGATCCTCGCTGGCACAAAAAACATAATAGATTGGGGCAACACCCAGCAAAAGGACATCGCGTATTTTGTAAACCTCATCAAACATTTCAAACTGGAAGACAATGTGCTCATAGATGCCTACAGCATAGAGCAAATGCCGGGTCTCTATTCGGCAGCAGATGTGGTGATATACCCCTCCACCGCGCAGGAACCATTTGGCCTTACGATGCTAGAGGGAATGGCCACATCGAAACCGGTCGTAGTGACCAGAGCCGGAGGAATGCCGGAGATCATAAGCGATGGCATCAACGGCTTCGTCATCATGCCCAAGGAATTCGACGAGCTTGCCGGCGTTGTGATAAGACTTTTAAAGGACCAGCGCCTCGCTAACAGGCTTGGAGCCACCGGCAAACAGATGGTGGACGCCTACTACACCAAAGAAAGCGTCACAAAAAATACCATCTCGATATATAGACAAATTTTGAAATAATTTCCTCTGCGTTCATGTTTTCTAAAAAACCAAAAAAAGATCGGTTCTTGCGCAGCCTTTTCCGCTTTACGTCGATATCTACCGATTGTGAAATAGTACGGAAGGAACTTTTGGCCCTCCCATTCCTTGGCTTCGATGGATATTATGCTCCCCCTACTCGGGGCGGCGCCATGAGCGAGAGAAGCCAAGTCGAAGGACTTCTATGAATAGACCAAATTAGAACCTGTTTTATGGAACAACAGCCGATTTAGAAGATCACTTCAAAATATATTTTCCTGATTTCTTTGTCCCCACTTTCTCTATAATCCCAGCTTCGATCAAGGGGTTTAAAAGGTCCATTGCCCCTTGCTTGGAGATATTGAGCGCTCCCCATATTTCCTTTGGCGACATACTTTTTCTATCTCTTAACAGGTTTAACAATTTTTCCTGTTTGGGTCTTAATATAATTTTTTCTGCGCCATAATTTAGTGATAGTTTTTGAATTCGCAGGAAGACCCTTTCAAGTATCAGATGTATTCCTTCAGCAACATATTCCAGCCATCCAGTTAGGTCGTTATTTTGTCGTCCGACATTATCTAGTGCACGATAATATCCCTGTCTGTCTTCCCAAAAAAATTCGTCCACCGAAAAAATATGATGAGAGTCAAATCCTCGACGATACAATTCCCACAGGGCCAACGCACGGCCAGTTCGGCCGTTTCCATCTCCAAATGGATGGATGGCTTCGAATCGGTAATGTATTATCGCCGAAGATATAACGGGCGACCATTTTGAACTTAATTTATTCCACCAATCCAATAATTCAATCGTAAGACTTCTAACAGCTTCTGGTTTTGGTGGTAAATAATTTCCGACCCTGACTACGATCTTTCGAAATTCACCTGCCTTGCCCTGCTCCATCACATTGCCTGAAATAATTCCATGAAGTTTGAGAAGGTCTTTTTCCAAGACGATTTTCTTGGAAGTATTTTTTTCAATGAACCGTAGCGCTGCAAAATAATTGAGAATCTCCTTCTTAGATCTTTCTGTTGAGGATGGAAGTTGTTTCCCCTCTTCCAAGATTCGAACTTCTTCTAATGTTAGTGGATTTCCTTCTATCGCTGTAGAACCGTGAGTGTTCCGAACCCGTGCGTCTTTTTGCAAAGCGGGCATCCATGGAACCTGAACAGTCGATGAAATGATCTTTTCCCTACAAGAGGCGATCTCCTCGATTATCTTAACGAGATGCGCAGTTACAGTAAATTTAGGATTATAAGTCATGCATAGTAGATTATAGATTAGTCCAGTATTAGTCAAGTTATAAGTCAAGACATTACTTGCAACATTATAAGCCCTCATAATATGAGGGCTTATAATGTTTGCTCCGATGGCCAGAGCAAGTTAGAACCTGTTTTATGTAGCAAATGACATGGCAAACCTCTTTACAATCGTCTAATTATCGTCTATAACAAGACTATATGTTAAGGCCAAAATATAACATTTCCAATAAATTACTTAATAATATCAAGACAATATCGGTTTTATGTGCCGAGTTGAACAACCAAGCGTTTCCCAGAACAGTACTGGCAAACTTCGAGGCAAAGGCAGATTCATTATCGACCTATGCATCTACGAGCATCGAGGGAAATCCTATCCCCTTAACGGACGTCAAAAGACTTATCAGATCAACACCAGAAAACATCAGGGACACAGAACGAGAAATTCTCAACTACAACAACGCGCTTGAAAATCTGAAAAACAATATCGCAAAAGATCGGATTTTAATAACTGAAGAGTTCGTCTGTGCCATTCAGCTACAGATCACAGCAGGCCTACTAGAAAAACATGGATGCGGTAAATTTAGAGCAGAACCTGTTTTTGTAAATGACCCGAGAAGCGGGAAACCGGTCTATCTGCCACCTGACCATCAAGACGTGTCCAGACTTATGATCGATCTTCTCGACTTCATTAAACAACAAAGAGGAATAGTTGATGCTCTCATCCTCGCCGGAATCTTTCATAAGCAGTTTGTTATCATTCACCCGTTCGTTGACGGAAATGGAAGGACCTCGCGTCTCATTACAAAGGCCTTGCTTGCCGATATGGGGCTAAACACTTTCAACCTTTTCAGCTTTGAGAATTACTACAATAAAAACGTAACAAAATATTTTGAAAAGGTTGGCGCTTGCGGAAACTATTACGAGATTGAGAGTGATTTGGATTTTACGGAATGGCTGGAATATTTTACCGATGGGATCATCGATGAATTGCTACGGGTCAAAAAAGATCTGAGTGCTGAAATGGTTTCGCCTGAAACGACTTTACAATCTCATCATAACAAGATCCTGAACTTTATTGACAAGAACGGGTTCGTCACCGACAGGGATTATTCAAAGATGACGACACGAGCAAAAGCAACAAGGGCGCTCGACTTCAAAAAACTTTTAAATTTAGGACTCATCGAACGTTTCGGTAGGGGAAGAGCGGTTTATTACAAGAAAACGGGCCCCTAGGAATCTCATTTAATGCCAAAACCCCACATTGCGTGGTTTTTTTCTTATGCTCCGCTGGCCAGACGCCGGCTCGCGGTACCCACTCGCCGGCACTTCAGCATTGTATGGTTCCGCATACACGGAACCCAAAAACATTGAAGGTCGTCGAACTATCCGCCTGACGGCGGAAGTTCTCGCCATGGCATTACACCAAAAGGAACGGGAGGACCAAAAGGCCCTCCCGTTCCTTGGCTCCGATGGCCAGAAGTCCTGCGCTCGTTTCAGCCGTAATCGCTTCGCGAAACGGCTGAATACTCGCTTCGGACACCCGTCGGCGTAATCGCAGCGTGCACACAGAACGTGCCCGCAGCTCAACGCCGACGTGTCGAACGCCCAGCCCTCGTGAAAGACCATCAGAGCAACAAAAAATCCCCACAAGGGGGATTTTTTGTTGCTCCGATGGCCAGACTCGAACTGGCGACCCGCTGATTAACAGTCAGCTGCTCTAACCAACTGAGCTACATCGGAATCTATGTTAGCGGGCACCTCATGATTTCTCTCATAACCGCTCATCGGATCGGCCCCCGACGTACTTAAAGTACGACTTAAACCGACTTTTGCCCCGACGATTTGCATCTAAACGATTCTCAGAGGCACCCTAATTTTAAAGAACGGCAAAATTCCAATTTTTAAGCCGGCCACGGCTAGCATCGGCCTTGATTTTTGTCAATGATCATAGAGCTCTTGTCAGGTGGCTATAAAACGGCGCCAAAACGTGCTAAACCGCCTTCCCGACCAGCTTTAGCGATTTTTTTGTAGACGATATTTGGATAACGATTTGTATAGCGCCTTACAGATGCCCGCTTTAAGCACGCGAATATGACAATCGTTTGATGATGGATTTTTCGAGGTGCCCAATAAATCACTTCTTTCCCTTGTTTTGCTTTCTCCACACATGAGGATCATCGAATTTAGGTTTGGGAGAGATTTTGGCGGCCTCTTTGATCATCAAGGCAAATTCGGGAAGGCCGTTTGTGCCGTAACGGCTGACGTTTTCATAGGCAAGTCCCGCCTTTAGAAGCCTCACGCCCAGAAGGTCGCCGTCTATAATGATATGCGCAAGAGTTCTACCGTAAGGATCCTTGCCTCCGCGAACCATGACGATGCGCCGTGCCTCGGAAAGCAGTTTTTTGGTAAGCTGCGAGGCGTTTTGTCCATAGGGTTGATCCTTATGAAAACCGTGTCTTGGGTGTGCAACCTCGGGGGCGTCTATGCCCAGCACCCTCACCTGCTCTTCACCGCACGAAAAAGAATCGCCGTCGTCAAATTTTATTTCAGCCTTTTTGCACTCCGACAAGTCCAGTTTTGGGGCACTCCATCCGACATTTGCAGCTGTGACAAGAACGCAAACCGCAGCAAAGCTAAAAAATCCTAACTTCATAGTTAAACCTCCTTGGGTATTTTCTCATCCAGATATTTCTGACACATCTCTATGGCTTCCGGCGCCGATGAAACCTCCACCGTTCCTGCTATATCCCAGCTACCGATTGCAAAAACGGGCTTTCCAAGTTTTCTCGATATTGCGATTTCTGAAAGCGTGCCCTCGCTTCCGCCCACGGCGATGAGCATCTCCGCCGTGTGGGCTATTATGACGTTTCTGGCATGTCCCATGTTCGTGGCTATCGGTATCGTAACATATTTGTTGGCCTGCTTTGAGTCGCCAAAAGGCAAAATGCCAACGATTGTACCGCCTCTCTCAAAGGCCCCCTTCGATGCAGCCTCCATCACGCCTGAAAGTCCGCCACACACGAGAATCCAGCCCCTCTTTGCGGCGAGCCTGCCCGCGTCGTAGGCCTCGCACCACTCCCGTTCAGACGCGTTCGCGGCTCCTATGATGCCGAGCATAGGCGGTATCATCTCTTTTCTCCTTTTTTCGCAGTTCTTGAAAGATACCAACGCCCAAGCCTTGTAAGCAGGCTCTGTCGAAGGTATATGGCGCGGTGTGGGCATATCTCGTGGCAGCAAAAACATTGTATGCAATTATCCTTATCTATTTCGGGAAAGCTGTCGTTAGAGGGGCTTATGGCCGCGACCGGGCACGATTTTACACATAGCTGACATTTTACACATAAATCATGGGCTATCTCGGGCTGGGACGAAAGGTTCGGCCAAACGAGCCGTTTCAGAAATTTTGAAACGCCTTTTTTCAAAGCGCCGCTTTGAAATGTCGCCGGCATCTTGAAGCCCTTTTTGATGAAATGGGAAACGTCCTCGCCGACTATTTTTATTGTCTCGCTTGCATTCCACAGATCAAGCTTAGCTGCACATCGCAGCGTATCTACATCTGCTGGTTCTACACCGGCAATTTTTGCGCATACCGCATCGACGCGGTGATGATCGGTGCCGGCAAGTATTGCCGAAATTTTGATCTGCCTTCCAGCTGACGGACCATCGCCCTCCATGGCTTCTATCGCATCGACTAGGTTAAGCGCGGGGCGCACCAGCTCCGATAGTTTCACGATCAGCCTTACGAAATCGGCGCCGTCGGGATTGTCGCGATGGTAGGCCGTTTTCATCATGCCCGGCACACAACCGAAAAGATTTTTCGTGCATACGGTAAGCGCGGTAAGGCTGTGGGTCTTGAATTTGGGAAGATTGATCAAAAAATCCGCTTCAAAAATCGCGGCCGAAATAGCAATGCCATCTATCATCCTCACGCCGCTCGCTTCGAAATTAATTTTTCTGGCACCCGCCCTAAGACATGCCTCACCCAGCCCCGACACCTTCCAGCAAAGCTCCGGCTCGAAGATGCCATTTGGGCTGTCCCCTACAAGCACCGTCGCACCGGCCTCTGCAAAAACCCGTATCGCCGCATACAGAAAACTTGGGTTTGTGGTTACTCCGCATTGCGGTGGATAGGCACCCAAAAGATTTGGTTTTAGCAGGACATTTTTGCCGCGAACGAAGGAAATATCGAAAGACGAAAGATTTATAGCCTGCCTTATCGAGGAGATAAGATTTTCTTCCTCGTAGTCGTTTTGCCTTACTAAAGCCACGCACTCCGTCATGAATAAAGATTTGGCATGCAAGCAGCCAGAATGCAAACAGTCCCGTAAACAATCTTTTTTATACCCACTCCTCACTGTTTACAGGACATCGATTTTTAACTAGTCTTGTCCCCAACAAAAAAAGGGGGGATTATGAAATTATCAAAGTTGTCGGTTTTCGTTGTTGTCTTGTTGTTGTTTGCGGTCTCCACTTTCGTCTCATGCTCGCAAAGGAGCGATAGACACTGGGGCCAGAAGCTCGATATCGACAAATCGTGGTGGAAAATGGAAGGACAATCCTGGGATCGCGACAAAAATGTATTCATGGCCGTCGGTCACTCAAATCCAAACTGGACCGATAAATACGACATGAGAAAGAGCGCCGATCTCGATGCCAGGGCTCAGGTTGCCCAATTTATGGCAAGCCTTGTGAAAACCTACTCTGAAGAGGTAAGGAGCCACAATTTTTCCATAGGTGAAAATGTTATCGAGGCTTCGGCCGAAGAGACCGTGCTTGGTTCGGTCATCGTTGCCAGAAAACACAAAAGCAAGCGATATATGTCGCTGGTCAAAGTCGATCTGGGATATTTCTTTTCCAACGTCTATAAGGCCTACAGAAACGATGCCTCAAGACATATCGAAAGACAGAATAAAAACCTAAGCCGTGAAAAGCTGGACAAACTCATTTCGGAAAAGGTGAACGAGGCACTGTCAAATCTCAAAAAACTCGAAGGGCCCTCCGTGGAAATGGCGCTTGAGCAAAATACGCAATCTGGCGAACAATAAGGAGATACCATGAAAAGGTTTTTGATTTTGATGGTGCTTGTCGCTTTTTTAATTCCGACCGAGGCTTTTTCGAAATCCGCACCCGACTGGATTTACGGATCATCTAAAAAATATCCCGAACCGAGATATTTCATCGGGATCGGCTCCTCCCCAATAGATCGGGGCGGACCCAAACAGCAGCATGAATGGGCAGGCGACAGGGCCAGAGCTGAAATAGCCAAGATAATTCGCTCGGAAGTTCGGGTGACATCGTCTGCTGAAAGAAAAGTTTCCGGTATGGACCAAAACAAAAGACGCAAAAGCTGGGAGGGAAGGTCTGGTTACAGCGAGGCCATATCCGTCACTGCAAACGAAATTTTGGAAGGTGTCGAGATAAAGGAATATCATTCCGACAAAAAATCAAAGACGCTTTATGCGCTGGCGGTACTGGACAGGCACAAAGCCGCAAAAAAACTGGAACAGGAAATAAAATCGATAAAGGCGTCCATCGCGACCAAAATGGAAGAGGGCAACAGCCTTCAAACGACCGGCTCGTTTTTGCCGGCTCTTGGCCGTTACAACGATGCATTGCTTTTAACTGGCAAAGCCTCCGAGATGAATGGCGTGCTTTCCGTTTTAAAACCCGCAGGAGCGTCTCCCTTTTTGGATACGGCATCCTACGAGGCAGATCTTACAAGGCTCATAGCGCAGATGAGAAGCCTGATACGCTTTGACGTGACAGTCGAAGGTCCGGCTTTAGGGGTCAAGGGTTACATCGTAAACGGTCTTTCAAAATCGGGCATAACCGGAGCGGCTTCCGAGTCTGCGCCTAAAAATTACATCCTAAACGGACTTACCGACGTTACCTACAAGGGAACGATAGATATGGGAAAAGACCTGAGCATGCACATCTATCAGGCCGATATCGACATCTCGGTAAACGATCCTGCGATAGGCGCCACCTTGGGAACGCTCATTTACAGCGCAAGCGCCAATGAAAAAACCGAAGAGCTGGCAAAGAAATCCGCAGTGCGCGCCCTTGGCAATCTGATTCAGAAAAAAATAGCGGACGATATAATGAACCTTCGCTAATTTAAAAAAACTGGAGGAAACATGAAAAAGATAGCGACTATTGCCTGTATCATTGCAGTCTTTGCGATGAGTGGATGCGCCACAAAAAAGGTTTATACGAAAGGCAAGTACATAGACCCGGATGAGATCATCCTTTTAAGCGACAAATTTGTAGAGGCAGATTTACAGATAATAGCGGACAGGCTTTCCAATTCCCTGCTCTCGAGCAACGTGGTTGCAGATCGCGACAGAAAGCCGGCGATAATCATCAGTCTTTTTACCAACGGTACCGATGAGCACATAGACGTGCTCTCCCTTACCAACAAAATAAGGACCGATCTTATAAAATCGGGCCGGTTTAAATTTTTAAATGAACGCCTCAGAAGGGAAATAGCCAAAGAATATGAATATCAGTCTTCAGGCTACGTAGATCCCGAGACAGCAAAACAAAAGGGCCGCCAGATAGGCGCAGACTGGATGGTCTCGGGGCACATAGCCTCCATAAGACAGCCGGTAGGAAAAAAAGAAATCGTTTATTATAAAGTCACCATGGAAGTTACCGACATAGAAACCTCCGAAATCGCCTGGACCGACGAAGTAGAAGTAAAAAAACAATTTCAGAGAAAGCGTGTAAGGCCTTAATTTGACGCGATTGGTTTTTGTTCCACGAATTATATGCGTATAGCGGTCTGCGCGGTATATGAGGTCGGATCGTGATTTCTGCACCCAACAGGACCTTGAAGATTTCAATGATCGGCCATATCGTCAAAACAGCGCTCGTCTTAGCGGCACTTTTGCTGGTTTCCTCGTGTGCGTCTGGCTACTACGCCAAGGCCGGCGCTGCTCACAGCGCTTACAAGCGGGGCGAATTCAAAAAATCGGCCGAGATCATAAAACGGACGAAAGTCTCTCCCCGGGACAGACTTTTAAGGCTCCTCGATGAAAGCATGATCTTGCACGCAGCCGGAGAATATGAAGAAAGCAACAGGCTTTTGTCGGAGGCGGAGGAACAGGCCGAATCGTTTCGCTCCAAGAGCCTATCGAGGGAAATATCGGCAACGCTTTTTTCCGAAGAGGCCACCGAATACGCAGGCGAGCGCTTCGAACGCATGTTCATTCCAGTCATCAGGCTCCTTAATTACATAGCGCTGGAGAACTGGAACGGTGCGCAGGTGGAGGTGCGAAAGATTCAGACGACAGCCGAGCGCGAATACGACCGGGCTGCCGATTTCGACAACGCATTTTCGATGTATCTTTCCGCGATGATATGGGAGGCGTCCGGCCTGATAAACGATGCCCTCATCGAATACAGGCGTCTTGCCGCCCAAAATAAACAGGTTCCATATTATGCCCACGACATGAAACGCATTTCGGCGAAGCTTGGAATGATGCCAAAATTTCCGCCCAAAGATTCGATTGCTTGGCAGTCACCGGAAAATTACAAAAAAGAGGACGGCGAACTCATAGTGATAGTCGGAATAGGACAAGCACCTATCTTTTGTTCGGAAACAGTAGCTACCGGATTTTTCACAGTTGCCATGCCAACGCTTTCCCATGAGCCTGCTCTTGCAGATCACGTCGAAATTAAAATCGACGGCAAATCGATAGGCCGCACGTACACATTTTACAATGTCACCGAAGACATTTTAAAGGCGCTCGAACTCCGCCGCAAGCGCAGCTTCATGCGCAAGCTGGCAAAACTTGGAACGCAAGGTGCTCTCTACGGCGTCTCAAACGAACTCATGAAAGATGACGAAATAGAAAAACAGCTCCTGGGCCTTGGCCTTGCCCTCTTGGGGATTTCCATGTCGGCCGCTGAAAAGGCCGACGAGCGCAGCTGGCGCACGTTGCCTGATTTTTTTCAGATTGGAAGATTCTTTCTAAAGCCCGGTGAATACGAGGTCGAGCTCGTTCCTTCGAAGGGAACGGGCATGCCGCCGGAAAAAATTTCCATCGACCGCGACAAGCCCCGATTTATGATGGCGAGCTTTCCACAGACGACGGCTTCCGGCAGGCCAGCCCCGTTTAAATATTCCGCCAAAAAATCCGGCACCGAAACAGAAGTGGCGATGCTTGCGGCGCAGGTTAAGAAAAATCCGCAAGCCGGTAACGCCAAGGCATCCTTGGCCGTGGCGAAGGTAAAAGCCGGGGAATACGACGTGGAATTGCTTTCGCTTGAGGCGATAAAACAAGGCGGAAGCAAAGAGGACGCCTATTTCGCGCTGATAACATCGGAGACGATAAAAGGCAGCTATGCCAACGCCGCGGCTTATGCGCAAAAAGCCCTGATAGCTGTACCGGGAAGCAGTGTACCGTTTGGGGAATACGCCCATGCACTCGAAAGCCTATCTGTATCTTCAAAAGGCAAAACAGGGCCGAAAATCGTCTTCAAGGACCCGGGCGATCATCATGCAGGCGCCCTTTCCGCCTATATAAACGGCCTTGTATGCGAGAAAAATGGGGATTTTGAGTCTGCGACAAAAAATTTCGCCAAAAGTCACCAAAAAGGCTTAAAAGGAGACAAAATAGATGCAAAAATTGTTGAAAATTACAAAAAAACCGACGAAAAATTCAGAAAATCCAAAGAAGGCATGAAAATCTTAGACGATTTCACGGATTTCTTCTTGAAAAATCTTTGACAAGCCACACAAATCCCAGATCAAACCGCGATTATTGAACATCAATCGCTACAGTCCTTGGGTCGTCTTCCACCGGTTTCTATGCTTTCTGTTGGGATGATTTATCTGAACCTTGTTTAACAACCGAAACGTCCTTAAAAATTGATCTATCCGCGTTTTGTTGCCACCCGAGGGAACGACCCCCTGCATCACGTAGAGTCTTTCGTGAACGAGCAAAAACAAGACCTTGCCAAAAAGCATCGGAGTTTTATAGACGAGTTCTCTGCCGTCGTATCCCTCGACAGTAATGGGATCAAACGCAATTTCCGCACCCTGAACATTTTCCAAAAATGCGTTTCTGGATCTTTTGTAGATAGCCACATGACCGCCTAGAAAAACGGCAACCCCCGGGAGATCGGAATATTCCGCGGTAACTGTAAGGTCATCACTTTTCCACGTATAGATATTTTCAGCAATATGTCCCACCCGGGTTGCATCGACATTTTTCTGACGCGATGGGTGCCCGGGCATCATCACGGAAAAGTTTCCGTCATCGCTTAAAAACTCCTGCCACTTCGCCTTGGCACAATAGGCATCGCCGACAAATAAAAAGACGGCCATAACTACCGAGGATATAAAAGTGATTTTCATGTGACCCCCTTTAAGGCGAAGTAACATCAGGATGTTTCGAGGCTATCGTTGTCGATGCAATTTGTCCACATGCGATGTTGTACGAGGTTGAGATTAAGATTAAGGTTGAGGCTAAGGTCGAGGTTGAGATTAAGATTAAGGTTGAGGCCAAGGTCGAGGTTGAGATTTATTATAATAAAACCTTGACCTTAACCTTTTCTAACTTACTCCGTCCCTTTTTACTCCGGGACCGGAGGGTTTGAGATTAAGATTAAGGTTGAGGTTAAGGTCGAGGTTGAGATTTATTATAATAGAACCTCGACCTCGACCTTGACCTTAACCTTTTCTAACTTACTCCGTCCCTTTTTACTCCGGAACCGGAGGGTTTGAGATTAAGATTAAGGTTGAGGCTAAGGTCGAGGTTGAGGTTTATTATAATAAAACCTCGACCTTGACCTTGACCTTGACCTTTTCTAACTTACTCCGTCCCTTTTTACTCCGGAACCGGAGGGTTGACATTTTTCGCGATGGGTGCCCGAGCATCTATTTTACTCCGAAATCGAAGGGTTCAAAAAACACACGAACCCCTCTATCCCTTAGCGCTGGAATAGAAACATTTCTTGCGTTATCGCTAAGAGGATTGTTCCGTAGATAGATGTAATCGCCAGCTCCAATGCCAATATTACTCACGAGGGGGGTTATGTCTGTGATTTGGTTGTTATCGAGATCGAGCCCTTGAAGGTT